>OCZT010006887.1_pt1 | contig 11189 bp, 7 predicted proteins | sample 1539031 | NCBI WGS metagenome assembly OCZT01 (sample SAMEA3539308, study PRJEB22396) | soil metagenome | biome: tundra; feature: field; material: soil | place: USA | collected 2010-05 | depth 0.15 m
GCGCTCGTCGCTCCGGTGGTCAACTCCTACAAGCGGCTCGTGCCCGGCTACGAGGCGCCCGTCGCCGGCAGCTGGGGTCGCCACAGCCGCGGGGCGCTGATCCGAGTGCCGGCGCAGGTCCGGCTCGAGAACCCGCCTGCCGACGTGTTCGAGACGCGACTGGAGTTGCGCCTGCCCGACCCGAGCTGCAATCCGTACCTCGCCTACACGGCGATGCTCGCGGCCGGCCTCGACGGTCTCGATCGCAACTGCGAGCTCGGACCGCCTCTCGAGGAAATCGAACACGGCTTCGGCGGCAGCGGCCACAGCGTGACCAAGCCACTGCCGGCCTCACTCGGGGAAGCGCTGGTGGCCCTCGAAGACGACGACGTTCTCACCTCGGCGCTGGGCAGCGAGCTGATGGAGCTATTCCGCTCGGCCAAGGGGCTCGAGTGGGAGGCCTACCGCCGCCAGGTCACGGGCTGGGAGATGGACACCTACTTCCAGCGCTGCTAGCCGCCCCGGCACTCGCGCCGAGTGGCGCGGAACGGCTCCGGCGGCCCGGCATTCACCCTGCGTACCGTTTCGAAACCTGGCGCGCCTCTCGCGAACCGCAAGCGCGGGGTAACCTTGCGGCGGGGAGAACTGCGGCCCGTCAGGCCGACACGGAGGTGGCGGTGCGCGTCTCGATCGGAATCGACCTGGGATCCTCTCGGATCAAGCTACTTGCGCTTGACGAGGAGGGCAACGCCCTCGGCGTTACGCTGGCCTCATACGCCACCGAGTCCAAGGCGGCCGGCTACGCGGAGCAGAATCCCGACCGCTGGTGGGACGCACTCCGGCTGGCCATGTCCGAGCTCCTTTCGCGACCCGCGCTGCGCGGTGCCGACGTAGCCGGCCTCGGTTTGACGGGCCAGATGCACGGCGCAGTCTTTCTCGACGAGCTGGGCTCGCCGGTGCGGCCAGCGCTGATGTGGTCGGACGGCCGGGCAGAAGCCGAAACGGCCGAGATCGAAGAGCTCATTCCTCGCGCCGAACTCGTAGCCAGGACGGGCAACCGATCGAACGTCAGCTTCACCGCTCCGAAGATCATGTGGGTTGCCCGGCACGAACCGGCGGCGTTCGAGCGGACTAGATGGATCGTCCAGCCCAAGGACGCGCTGCGTTTCAGGCTAACCGGCGAGGTTGGCGGGGACGTCTCCGATGCGTCGGCGACGCTTCTCTTCGACCTGGGGGCTCGAGCCTGGTCGGAAGGTATCTGCGCAAAGCTCGGCATCGATCACAACCTCCTGCCTCCCCTCTCCGAGTCGGAAGCCAGGGCCGGATCGCTTCGCGAGGACGCGGCCCGAGCCCTCGGTCTTCCTGTGGGGATCGCAGTCGCGATCGGCGGGGCCGATGCGCCCGCAGCCGCTCTGGGTCTCGGCCTGGCCCGTGAGGCGAATACCAACGGCCAGGTGCTCGTCTCGCTCGGAACTGGCGGGCAGGTGCTGGCGCCAACCGCCGAGCCAAGGTTCGACCCCGAGGGTCGGCTCCACGGCCTATGCCACGTCGTGCCCGGCGAATGGTGCGTGATGGCGGCGATCCTGTCGGCGGCCGCGTCTCTCGATTGGACCGTTCGCCTGCTCACGCCCGAGGACCCGAACGGGCGCCGCCAGCTCCTCGCCGACGCCGCCAGGGTACCGGCAGGCAGCGACGGGCTCTTGTTCCTGCCCTACTTGCGGGGCGAGAGAACGCCTCACTTCGATCCGGCGGCCCGGGGCGCCCTGATCGGCCTGCGCATCAACCACGGCCCGGCAGAGGTGACCCGCGCCGTCCTGGAGGGAGTGGCATTCGCGCTCTCCGAGGGGCTCGACCTGATGCGTGGCGTGGGCGTGGAAGCGAAGAGCGGCGTGGTCGCGGGCGGCGGCGTGAACCGCCTGTGGCAGCAGATCCTCGCCGACGTGCTCGACATGCCGATGACGCTCGGAGCCACGGAACATGCCTCGGCGAGGGGCGCGGCGCTGCTCGGAGCGGTCGCGGCGGAACTCATTCCATCCTCGGCCGAGGTGACGCAGCCACTCCCCGCAGACACGCGAGTGATGGAGCCGATCCCGGCCAACGTCCGCCTCTACTCGGAGCTTGCCGGCCCTTACCGCGAGCTGTACGGCCGCTTGCCCAAGATCTAGGCACAGGATTTCGGCGCGGTGCCTGGACCCACCATGTTCTAGGGGAATCCCCTTATTGGCGGAGTCAGTGCGGCCGACTGCCCTGATATGGACCCAGTCAGTGCCGTCACCGCGAATTCGCCCTCCAGCTCGGAAGCGATCGAAGCCGCACAGGCCAACACCGTCGCCGGAGGGACGGCCCCGCAGACGCAAGCGCAGAAGCTAGGCTTGCCGCCGGTCGGGCTCGCGGCAGCGGCGGCGACCAACACCGTCAACGCCCAGCTCGTATCGAGCCAGTGGGGAATCGATCCGGCTGCGGTTTCGGGAATCTACGGCGGCGCCGCCGAGTCGGGCGGATTGTTCGCCGGCGACACCCTGCTGAGCCTTCTCCAGTCGCTGTCGGCCGCCAACGCCGAGCAGGCGCTGGCGCTGCTGGGCATTCAGACCCCGTCTCCGTGCTCGCCCGGCAACGTCGCTTCGTCGGCCAAGGCCGCCGCGAACGCCGCAGCCAACGCCGCCGCGAACGCCGCAGCTGCGGCTTCGGCCCAGTCGTCCGGCGGCGCCGACGTAGGCACCACCGTCGATCCGCTGTGGGGCGTCCGGGCCTGATTCCGCCCGCCGACGTCAGTCGCCGATCTGTGGCACGCTCCGGACCTCAGGAATGTCGTCTCTGCGGAGCCCCGTGACCCAGAACCCGTCACCGAATCCGTCATACCGAGCCCTGCTGGACGTCCCCTCGCTGGGGCGCGTACTCCTCAGCATGCAGGTTTCCAGGATCGCCCAATCGATGGTGGGCATCGTGCTGATCCTGTTCGCCCTGCAGCGATACAACTCGCCGCAGCTCGCCGGCCTGGTCGCGTTCGCCAGTATCGCCCCGGGCATGGTCATCAGCCCAATCGCGGGGGCGCTGCTCGATCGCCACGGCCGCATCCGACTGATCATCCTGGACTACGTCGTGGCCGCCGTGACGCTTCTGCTGGTCGCGGGGCTGTCGCTGGGCGGCAACTTGCCGGCGTCGCTGCTCGTGGCCATCACGGCCCTGGCATCGCTCACCGGGCCGTTGAGCGGCAGCGGCCTTCGGAGCCTGTTCCCGCTCCTGGTTCCGGAGCCGCTCTGGGAACGGGTCAATGCCGTCGATTCCAACGGTTGGGTCCTGGCCACCGTCGTGGGCGCGCCATTCGGGGCGCTGGCCGCGCAGATACTCGGCTTCGAGACGGCCCTGGCGGTCATCGCCATCGCGTACGCCATTGCCGCAGCGGTCATCTTCGGGGCACCCGACCCGCGTACCGACGTCGCCTCGAGCGGCTCGCTCTTCCTCGATGCCTGGCAGGGGCTCGTCTACACCTGGCAGAACCGGACGTTGCGCTCGCTGGCCGTCTCGCTCTCGGTGATGAACCTTTCGGGCGGAGTCATCCAGATAGTCGTGCCGCTGATCATCCTGCGGACCTTGGGCATGGGCCAGGACATGGTCGGGTACATGTTCGGTTTGAGCGGCGCGTTCGGCGTGCTTTCGGCATTCCTGTCCGGCAGGGTCCGGACCCAGGGCCGCGAGCGCACGATGATTCTCTTTTCGGCGACGGCCTTCGTCGGTACGACGCTGATCCTCCTGTGGCCGGCCGGTCTGCTGCCGATTGCCCTGTGTATGGCGCTCTCGGGCCTGTTCAACGGACCCCTCGATATCGCGATGTTCACGTTGCGCCAGCGAAAGACCGACCAGGCCTGGATGGGCCGCGCGTTCACGGTTTCGATGAGCCTTAACTTCTCCGGCTTTCCGATCGGCGCCGCGCTCGCCGGCATTCTGGTTGGCTTCTCGATCGAGGCGGCGATCGTCTTCGGCATCGTTGCCAACGCGACGGCCGTCCTGCTCGGCTACTGGCTGATCCCGCGCGGCGACGACGATTCCTGAGCGAGACGGAACGTAAGCAAGAGGCCGGGCGCAGGCCCGGCCTCTCAGTTGCTCCCCGGCAGCGGCGTCGCTACGCGGCAGCGGTGTCGCTACGCGGCAGCGGTGTCGCTACGCGGCAGCGGTGTCGCTACGCACCGGCGGCGTCGCCCGCCAGGCTAGCCTCTTCCGAGACGCCCCGTCGGCGGCGGACCATCTCCTTGAGGTCGTCCACCAGCGAGTAGACCACCGGCACGACGATCAGGGTCAGGAACGTGGAGGTAAACAGACCGCCGATCACGACCGTGGCCAGCTCGGAGGCGATGATCTCGCCTTCGGACAGGCCCAGACCCAGCGGCATGAGCGCCAGCATCGTCGCGATCGCAGTCATCAGGATCGGCCGGACGCGCGTCCGCCCACCCTGCATCAAAGCCTCGTACATCGGCATTCCGCGCCGCCGGTGTTGCTCTACGAGGTCGAGCAGCACGATGGCGTTGGTGACGACGATGCCGATCAACATCAGGAAGCCGATCAGGGCGCTGATGCCGATGGCCCGCTGGGTGATGAAGAGCGCCGGGAAGGCGCCGATCGTGGCCAGCGGCAGGCTGAACATGATGACCAGCGGGTCGACCAGCGAATTGAAGACCAGAACCATGACCAGGTAGACGAGCAGGATCGCGACCGCCATCGAAAGGAACAGGCCACCGAAGGCCGAGTTCATCTGCTCGGTCACGCCCGAGAGAGTGACGGTGACGCCGCCAAGCTTGCCGTCGGCCTGGAGCTTGTCGATCGCCTTCTGGATTTCCTTGGATACGCCGCCGGTGTCCTTGCTGGTCGTATCGGCGGAAATGGTCGAGGCGGGCGACGCATCGACCCGGCTGATCCGAGCCTGGTTATCGGCCGCCTTGACCGTGGCTATCGCGGCGAGTGGCATACCCGCGCCAACCGGCATCTTCGACAGGGCGTCGATCGAGCCGAGCTGGGTATCGAGCTGGAGATAGACGTCGGTGGGTGTGCCGTCGGCGCCAAGGCTGACGGTGCCGGCCTTCGTTCCTACGAGAGCGTTGTGGACCTCGGTTTGGACGCCGTAGGTGCTGGTCCCATCGAGGATGGCCTTGTTCGGGTCGACGTCGATGTTGTATTGCGTGGATGTGGTCGCGAGATCGCTCTTGACGTTGAGCAGATCGGGCATGGTCCCGAGCTCGGCCGTTACCGCCTTCGTGGCGTTGGCCACGTCCGCTCCGTTCGTGCCGCTCACGACCACGCTGATGGCGCTGCTGCCGCCCATGCTCTGCTGGGCGACCTGAATCTGCCAGCCTTTCAGTTGGAGCGTGCCGAGATCCCCGGAAAGCTTCTGCTGCTCGGAATCGAGGTTGGTGCTGTTGTCGAATTGGACGACGATCGTGGCGGCATTCGACGCTCCGCCGGTGAACGCGGCCGAGAGGGCCGAGAGGCCGGTATCGCTCTCACTGGGAACGGTGGTCTCGATGAGGTTGATTTCGGGATACGTCCGCAGTTTGGCCTCGACGCTCTGAGTCTGCGATAGAACCGCCGACGACGGCGTCCCCGACGGCGGTGCGACGTTGATCTGGAGGTACTTCTGCGAGCCGGTGTTGAGGAACTGCGTCGGGATGTGAGGAGCGAGCAGACCTGCACCCAGCACGAGAGCCGCGGCGATGCCGAGGACGCCCCAGCGGCTGCGACGGTTGTGGAGCGCGGCCCTTAGCAGGGGCGTGTAGATCCGCTGGACCAGCGTCTCGTGGTGCTGCGGCCCTTCGCCGGGATCGAGCTTGATGCGGTCGATGAAGAAGCTGGCCATGACGGGCACGACCGTCAGAGCGCAGACGAGTGAAGCGAGCAGGGCGAACGTGACCGTCAGCGCGAACGGCAGGAAGAACTGGCTGACGATGCCGCCGACGAAGCCGAGCGGCAGGAATACCGCGACCGTCGTGAGGGTCGAGCTGGTGATCGCGCTGGCGACTTCACGCGTGCCGGAGATGACAGCCTCGCGCATCGGGTCGCCCCGGCCGCGGTGACGGTAGATGTTCTCCAGGACGACGATGGCGTCGTCCACGACCCGGCCGACGGCTATCGCCAGCCCGCCCAGGGTCATGATGTTGATGGTGACGCCGGCCACGAGCATGAGTGTCAGCGCGGACATGATCGAGACGGGGATGCTGATGGCGGCCACGAGAGTGGAGCGCAGGCTCATCAGGAAGATGAAGATGGTGATGATCGCGAAGAGAGCGCCGAGACCGCCTTCGCGAACGAGGCTGTCGCGCGACTCGATGATGAAGGTCGAGTAATCCTCGACGGTCACGACCTCGAACCCGCTCCCCTGCGACTGGAGCTTGGCGAGCTTGTCCTTGACCGCTTGGACCACGTTGACCGTGTTGGCGTCGGATGTCTTGGAGACGCTGACGACGAGCGATGAACCGGCATCGGCGTTCTGGGGACTGCTGTTCAGCTCTGCGTACCCGGTCGGGTAATTGGCGACCCTGGCTACGGTTCCGACGTCACCCAGAGTGATCGCCGTGGGCGCGATCGCGGCCGAACCGGGTGCCGGTACCGCCACGCCAACCGCCAGAGACAGGAGGTCGTTCGGAGTCGACAGGATCAGCTGGTGCTGGGCCGAGACCGGGATCGAGAGCGTCGTTCCATCGGCTTGCGTCTCCGGCAGCGAACCTGCCGGCAGGACCAGGTTGTTCGCAGCCAGCACGCCCTGGATCTGGGCGATCGAGATCTTGTTCGCGGCCAGCTTGGCTGGATCCAGTTTGACCACGAGCCGGTATTGAGTGCCGCCCGTCAGGTCCACCTTGCTGACGCCGTCGAGGCTCTGTAGAGCCGGGACGATCGTCGAGGTGGCCAGCGCGTTCAGCTGATCCGGCGTGGTGGAGCCCGTCCCGCGAATCGCGACGATAAGAGGCGGGAAGGCGTTGATGTCGAACGACTGGACCGTCGAGGTCGAGCTCAGGCCGATGGCCTTGACGTTCGCGTCGATGGCGGCAACGGTGCCCTTGACGTCGGTCCCGAAGTCGAACGATGCGACGACGATCGACAGGCTGTTCACCGAACTCGAGTTGACATGCGCGAGCTTCGGCTGGCTGCCGATGGCACGCTCGATCGGCTCGGTCACCTGAGTGGAGACGTCCTGGGCACTGGCACCCGGCAGCGGCGTGATGACGACCACGTACGGGAACTGGATGTCGGGCAGCAGCTCCTGCTTGAGCGAAGCCCAGGAGAAGAGGCCGCCGAGGAGCAGGGCCAGCGTGATCAATACAGTCACGCTCCGCTTGCTGACGGCCAGCTGTGTAAGTCGGATCAACGGACGACTCCTTCGATGCTGCGGGAACGCGGTGCGCCGATCACGTCGACGCCTGAGGTAGACCGGGTTGGACCGGCTCCGCCGCGGGGGCCGGCTCCGCCGCGGGAGCCTGCGCCGCCGCGGGAGCCGGCGCCGGAACGTCATGGCGGGTCTTGCGGAGCGGGATCTCCTTGAGGAAGAACGAGGCGACGAACGCGATGGCAACCAGCGCCGCCCCGATCAGGAATATCTCCGCGACCCCGAAAGCGATCGCCGAAGCGCGAACGCTTTCGACGACGTGCGCAGCCTGCGCTCCCATCAGGGCGCGGAGGTCCGAGTCGCCGGCATTCATGAGCTGGGTCGGGTTCGCCGTGGCGAGCGTCTGGCGCATCTGGGCGGGCGCCGTCTGCAGCCCGGCCTGGAACTCGGACGCGAAGCGGTTGTTCATCGCCGAGCCGAGCACGGCCACGCCGACGGCGCCGCCGATCGATCGGAAGAAAGCCAGGCTCGCCGTCACGACGCCCAGCCGGTCCACCGGGAAGGCGTTCTGGACGACGATCGTGAAGAGGGACATCGACGTTCCGAGACCCAAGCCCAGGACCACCATGTATCGAACCAGAGTGCCGTTATCGGTGTTCACGGTCATGGTGCTGAGCAGGTACAAGCCGACCAGGACGCCGGCCGTGCCGACGATGGCCAGCACCTTGTACCGGCCGGTGCGGCTCATGAGGTAGCCGCTGACGATGCTGACGAGGATCACCCCCATCATCATCGGCGTCAGGACGAGGCCGCTGTTCGTGGCCGACTGCATGAGCACGTCCTGGACGAAGAGCGGGATGTACAGGATCGCCCCGAACATGCCCATCGACGTCAGGAACACGATGATCATCGACACGTTGAAGATGCGGTTACGGAACAGCGCGAGCGGGATCGTCGGCTCGGCAGCCCGCGCCTGAGAGCGCAGGAATACGGCGCCGAGGACCAACGCGACGGCGAAGAGGCCCACGATCTGGGGGCTCGTCCAGCCGTAGCTGTTGGCGTTATCCGGGTTCGTGCTGCCGAGCGAGAGGGCCATGAGAAGCGGCACCACCGACCCGATCAGCGCGGCCGACCCGAGCCAGTCGATGCTGTGGCGCTTGTGAAGCGCGGTGTGGCTGGGGAAGACCAGGAACACGACCGCGAACGCCAGGATCGCCACCGGCACGTTGACGTAGAAGACCCAGCGCCAGCCCACGTTGTCGGTGATGAAGCCGCCGAGCTGCGGGCCGACGATCATCGCCAGGCCGAAGACGGCGCCGATCAAGCCCTGGTACTTGCCTCGCTCCGCCGGCGGGAAGATGTCGCCGATGATCGCCATCGCGATCGGGGTCATCATGCCGGCCCCGAGGCCCTGGACCGCACGGAACAGGATGAGCTGGTCCATGGTCTGGGCAACGCCGGAAAGCATCGAGCCCGCCAGGAAGGTCGCGATGCCGAGCATGTACAGCCACTTGCGGCCGAAGATGTCGGAGATCTTGCCGAAGATCGGCATCATCGCGGTCGAGGCCACGAGGTAGCCGGTCACGACCCAGCTGTAGTGCTGGAAGCCGTTGAGGTCGTTGACGATCTTGGGCATCGCCGTACCGACGATCGTCTGGTCGAGCGAGCCCAGGAGCATGCCGAGCATCACGGCGCCAAGCGTCATGAACTGCGCGCGCCGGTTGATGTGGACCAGAACTTCGTCGTCCTCGGGCGCTTGGGCCTCGAGAACCGCTGTGTCGCTCACTGTTTCCTCTACTTCGATCGTTCCAGGAGGAGCTTGACCAGGCGAGTCAGCTCGCCCAACTCCTCGTCCGTCAGCACCTGGAGCGTCTGACGGAGCACGACTCGACGCATGCCGGCGATCTCTTCGATCAGCTGGCGGCCGGCGTCGGTGAGGTCGCACTCGACGACGCGACGATCGTCGAGGCGGTGTTGACGAGTAACCAGACCGTGCTTCTCTACCCGATCCACGATCCCGCTCGCGGCCGGCATCCCGACGTGGAGCCACTCCGCGACACGGTTCACCGGCGAAGCACCGTGCTTGCTCAACAGGAAGAGGAGCCGCATCTGACCGAAGGTCAGCTCCTGGGCGACCCAGTCCGGAACGTCGTGTGCGCCCTTGTCCCAGACCGCGCTAAGGGCCTCGATTACGGCTTCGATCTCGAGCTGATTGGAAGATACTTCGCTCATAAGCGAATAGTATCACACGGCACGAATAGCTCACCATCATGCGAATTGAGTAGCCCGATCGGCTACCAGTTGTCTTACGCGCGCGGCATTCACGATCAGCCGGTCGCTGATACCGTTCATCTCATCCAGTTGGCCCAGGGGAGGGAGATAGCATGCCGGTCAGGCACAGGAAGCCGGAAGGTCCGATCCGCTGGACCACTCTCGGGAGCGCACCTTACCCGCGCCCCGACGAGCCATGCTCCGGCTACTTGCTGCAGGGCGACGGGGCCAACGTCCTGGTCGACATCGGTGGCGGGGCGCTGGCCGCGCTCCAGAACTACATCCACCTCGAGGATCTGCACGCGGTCTGGATCAGCCACCTTCACGCCGACCATTTCAGCGATATGCCCCTGCTCTACTACGCCTGGGCGCAGGCCCAAAAGCCGATGCGCAAGATCCCCATCCTCGGGCCGGTGGGCTGGGCTAAACGGGTCGAGGACTTCGTCAAGAGCGCCGCCGAGCACCACATGGCCGACTTGTTCCAGGTGGTCGAGCTCAAGGACCGCGGCATCGCCGAGATCGGGCAGCTCAAGATCCAGGCCAGAGCCGTGGAACACGGCGTGCCATCGTTCGGGCTGACCGCCAGCCTCGGCGATTCGCGTCTCGCGTACACCGGCGATAGCGGCCCGTGCGACAACCTGGTTGCTCTGGCCAAAGGAGCGCGAGTCCTCGTCTCGGAAGTGGGCACGGACGCAATCGAGATCCCGTCTGTCCACTGCTCGCCCGAGGACGCCGGAACGACGGCCCAGCAGGCCGGCGTCCGCCGGCTTGTCCTCACCCACTTGGCGGCGAACCTGAGCGAAGAAGACGCGATCGAGCGCGCGGCCGAGCACTTCAACGGCCCGATCGAGGTCACACGACCCGGCGCACTGATCGAGGTCTAGCCGGACCGGTCAGGCGCCGCGGCGATACGGCGTATCGAGGACCACGAAATCCTTGCGGCCGACCAGCGCGGCCCTGATGCGGTGCACGTTCTGGTTGTAGAGCAAGCGGTCCCACCAGTGGCGGGGCAAATGCTCCGGCAGCAGCACGATCGTCAGCCGGCTCGGGTCCTCCGCCTGGGACACCTCCAGGTAGCGCACGAAGGGCCGAACCAGGGCGCGATATGGCGACTCCACGAGCACCACGCGTACGCCGGGCAGCTGCCGCTCGACTCGCTCTCGGAAGTGCTCGCCCTCGACCGGGTCGAGCGTCACGTGAACCAGCTGGACTTCCTCCCCCATCGTCTCCCCGACCTTCACCGCCTGGACCACGGCCCGGCTCATGGCCTGCGCCGCGACAACGACACGCTGGCGGCGATGGGGCGGCCCGAAAACCACGTCGGGCTGGACGTCGAGGCCCAATCCCTCCATCGCATATTCATGCTTGATGAACAACATCAGGGCGATGAGGACCGGGACCACGATGATGATCATCCAAACGCCCTGGTCGAACTTCGAGAAACCGATGACGACGACCACGATGCCGGTCGCGGTCGCGCCGATGCCGTTGATCAACGCGCTGCGGCGCCAGCCCGCACCCCGTTCGCTGAACCAGTGCCGAACCATGCCCGACTGCGAGAGCGTGAACGAGGTAAAGACGCCGATCGCGTAGAGGCCGATCAGGGCATCTGCGGACCCGTTGTACAGGA
>OCZT010006888.1_pt1 | contig 11189 bp, 11 predicted proteins | sample 1539031 | NCBI WGS metagenome assembly OCZT01 (sample SAMEA3539308, study PRJEB22396) | soil metagenome | biome: tundra; feature: field; material: soil | place: USA | collected 2010-05 | depth 0.15 m
ACGCCAAGCAGGGCTTCCGAGAATTCCAGGCGGCTCGGCGAACGATTCAAGGCTACGAAGCAATCCACATGATCCGGAAGGGGCAAGCTCGATGGGTGGCAGGAGATGATCTTCTTCGTCAGATTCAGTTCATCGACAGCCTTTTCGATTTGGCAGCCTAAGAACGCACGACAGACGCTCGGCGACAAACTTGTCTGCATTTGAAACTTGCAACACTACCGAATTTCACGGTCAAATCATCGCTCTACGGTCGAACTTCAAGCATTGTTGCAAGAAGCCGTAGATATCGTACTTTCAGTGAGTTTTGGGGTCGGACGAAATATTTGCGCACCACAGTGGTTCTGGAAACCCACTTGAGAAACATCCTGATCTATCTGGCTGCTGTAGCAAAATCCCATTTCACGAAACGCTAAGTCGCTTTACGCGTCGGCACAAAAAGCGGGGTGGATTGCTCCACCCCGCATGAAAAGGCAAATACTGCAGCGAGCAGGCTGCATGGCCTTTCACGGTCTCCGATGCCCGGGTTGTTCCCCTAGGTGATGTCTCCCAGCCCTGGCTCTCCTGAAGACGCTGCACACGATACTGAAGTCCCAAGCACAAATACGATCACTGCTGAAACGAGAAGGGATGCTTGCTTATCGCATCGGGGAAGAACTTGCGGGAGCGGTTGAGTTGGTCCGCCCCTTTCTCGTTGAAGGCGTCCGTGATCGCGTGCCGTTTAGCACGGAGGAAAACGGCGCACTACAGTATTCCCAGGACCCACAGGACAAACGACCCTCCGGGGCTGGGGTAGAATTTGAGTTCGGTGATCGGTCCCCAGCTCGGGAAGACCAACTGGAACTTCTGCGCTTGGGCGTGGAGGTTGTATCTCTGCGTACCCACCAGGTTGCCATTGTTATAGGCTTTCACGGTGACAAACTGAGTACCGTCGCTGCTCCACCCTGCTGAGACGTAGGCGTAAAGGGGTTGGAATCGGGTAAGAGCCGTCGGACCAATGCCCGCCGCTACGGAGGCTGAACAAATGTTCTTGGCCGTCGTTCCGCCATGTTTGTTGTAGCACAACGGACCGCCGCCGAAGGCGACCATGGCATCAGGACCGATGGTGAACCCATCTCCTACCTCAAGGTTCCCGTTGGTATAGTCCCACATCAGCGGACTGACGTAGTCGACCCCGGTCCAGTTGAGACCATAGTAATTTTCTGGAATTGCGGTCGGTACGGACGCCGGAGCAAGGTCGTGAAAGCGAATCATCGTCTCAGCGCTGGCGGTCATCGCCAGAGCCAGAAGAACGGTTGCGAACAAAGCTACTTTTTTCATTGAAAGTTTCCTTTCTTCTTTGGTTGAAATTTGGGACCCGGCGCATCTAGCGACAGGCCCTGGTGTTTAAGGGTGAGATTAAGCGATGCTGTTGGCGCTCAAATACTGCATGGAGTCTTAAAGCTGAGACAAAGCCGGCACCGCGCGTCCCTGAATGCGACCCTTCTTACCGTCGGTGAGATTCGTCTACCGCCCCGCCACATTGAAAGCATGGATAACGTTCCCATTCAGAATTGGCCCAAGCTGGATCAGGTGACCTGCGCCACCTTCGAGGTCAACAAGGGTCTCGATCCACCCTTGTCGCACGCAACTGGTGTGCCAAACCGTTACCCTGTCGCGATTGCTCAAAGTACTGTACTTAGGGCGGAAAAGGAGGATGGGTAGTTTCAGTGATGTTCAAGTTTTTGAACAACTCGGTAACCCTGTCAAGAAACTGGAACGCGGAGACTCAAGTTGCAATTGCCCCGGGTTGGCGTATGTTGCCGTAACACGCGGGAAAAGCGCCAATGTGGTGCGTAGGTAGCCGGGCCCAATTCGGACAGACAAGATGGAAGGCGACTTGCAACGACCTCATGCAAGGAGCACTGACGTAGCAATCAAGCGAGACGCAGCGGTTAGAGGGAGCGCCTGGCAAGTTCGAGTTCACTGCAATTGTCAGCAGACCCACAACGGAGTCTGACTTCGGACGGGAAGAACGTGGCGTATAAAGCCGGGCAGTCCGACAAGGCTAGTCAAGGGGCGTATGCAGATTGAGGTTCGTGGAAAGGGTCTTCACATCACCGACGTGCTGAGCAGATACATCCAGCGCCGGCTCGGCTTCGCACTTGGGCGCTTCGGTCGGCGGGTAGACAGAGTGTTGGTGCAGGTCGAAGATACAAACGGTCCGAAGGGCGGGATCGACAAACAGTGCCGTGTTGCCGTCGTGGTGCCTCACTCCACCACCGCGGTGATGGAGGCCAAAGCCTCGAACATTCGCGTGGCCATTAATCGTGCCGGTGCCAAGGCGAGCAGGTATGTAGCAGACCGGCTGAAGCAGCCCCATTGGATTCACTTGTCGGCCCGCAAGAGCCGGGGTTCGTCGCCGGAGAATCGCATAACCCATTACTGTTGAGGTCCTTCTATGACGGCGCTCAACTCGCTTAATGCTTGTCGTCCTCTTGAGGTGGAAGTAGCGGACGAGGCCGCATGGTCCCAACTGGTCTACCGCCTGAAATCGGCGCGTGCCGAGGAACGTCTTATTGCTTTGGAAGAAGCCGCCGATCTGCTCGGATCGGCTATCGTCAGAGGCGAGCTGGACGGCGCGTCGGCGAACAGGTGCCTGATCGCCTTATTCACTGCCGCTGCTGCCATTGGAGACGGGATCCCCCGGGTTTCCGCTTCACGCTTCGCCTGCGATTGTTGAGAGGAGTAATCGATGGTTTCCAAGTGCGCAAACCCTCTGTGTTCCGCCCCATTTCGTACCCTGAGAAAGGGGCGGCTGGTCGTACTCCATTTGCGCCAGCCGGTACTAAGAGGGACCTTAGCCGAAGCCGACGTCAAAGATTTCGAACCCTTTTGGTTGTGCGAGCAGTGTTGTGATCGCTTCACGCTCCTTGTGAAGCCGGGCAGGGAGTGTGTTTGCATCCCGAAGCCTTCCATCACGGGCGAGCGCGCTCAGAGCAACACACTGACCCTCCGCCCGGAATTCTGACTGGCGGCGGTGCTCCCGGTGTCAAGAGAATCGCCGCCGACTTTAGCTGTGCTTGCCTGTTCAGGTGCCCTCTGTCACAGCCTACAAGGTTCCCGAGCCGCTACTATGACGAGGGAGCTTTGACCCAGTCCGAGTCGATCAGTTGGTGGAGGAATCCCAGAAACCGATCGTCGCAAAGTGATGCGCATTCCATGTCCCCGCAAGAAGCGGTCCCTGTCAAAATATCGATCTCGACTTCCCGCGAGACCTACATCGCGATAGTGACCGCGATTGCGATTGCTTCACACCTGATTCTTAAATATCTGACTCATCTGCCCCGGTTGGCTTATTTAGTCCCTCTATTCGTCGCTCTGGCGGTCGGCGGAATTCCAATTCTAATGACGTTGGGCAAGAAGCTTTGGGTGCGGCAGTTCGGTTCGGACTTACTGGCCGGAATCTCCATTTTGGCCTCCGTTCTGATGGGGCAGTACCTCGTGGGAGCGATTATCGTTCTGATGCTTTCGGGCGGAGCCGCCTTGGAACAGTTCGCAACCCGCAGGGCGTCTTCCGTTCTAGACGCGTTGGCCAAGCGCATGCCGCAAATTGCGCACCGCAAACGCGGAACATCGGTCGAGGATGTAGCCTTGGACCAGGTTCACATAAGCGATGAACTCATCGTGTTACCCCACGAAATCTGCCCGGTTGACGGAGTGGTCCTGGAGGGACGCGGGGTGATGGACGAGTCCTATTTGACGGGCGAGCCGTTCGAGATCTCAAAGACTCCGGGCTCGAGGGTCCTCTCCGGAGCGATCAATGGAGACATGGCGTTGACCATCGAAGCCGAGAAGCTGGCGGTGGATTCGCGTTACGCCAAGATCATGCAGGTGATGGAGCAGACGCAGGAGAAGCGCCCGCAACTCCGTCGCATTGGAGACCAATTGGGGGCATGGTACACACCCCTGGCCGTGGGTCTGGCTGGGCTGACGTGGCTGGTTACCGGGGACTCCATGCGTTTTCTGGCCGTGGTCGTCATCGCCACCCCATGTCCTCTCATTCTGGCGATTCCGGTTGCAGTCATTGGCGCGATCTCCCTCTCCGCGAAGCACGGGATCATCATCAAGAATCCCGCGGCCTTGGAGCAGATTACAACTTGTCGCACACTGATCTTCGACAAGACAGGGACGTTGACTTACGGCAAGCCTCAAATGACAGAAGTGTTGTGTGGCCCTGGTTTCACGCAAGATGAGGTCTTGCAGGTAGCTGCCAGTCTTGAGCAATTTTCAAAGCACCCGCTGGCAGGGGCGGTGGTGCAGGCAGGACGCGACGCCAGGCTGGCCGTACTGGAGGTCAGCCAGATGCAGGAAAAACCCGGAGAAGGTCTGCTCGGCATAGTAGCTGGCCGAAGAGTCCGTATCACCGGGCGCAGCAAAGTGGGTTCCAAGCTGCTTCCATCACTGCCCCCACTCGCTGCAGGATTGGAGTGCGTCGTATTAGTAGACAACCAATATGCCGGAGCGTTTCGTTTCCACGATGCGCCTCGTCACGACACCAAGCCGTTCGTCCACCATTTGAACCCAAGTCATCAGGTCAACCGAGTTCTGCTGGTTTCCGGAGACCGCGAGTCGGAGGTGCGCTACCTGGCGCAGGAAGTCGGCATCACTGAAGTTTATGCAGGCCAGACTCCGGAGCAGAAGGTCGCAATCGTGGAGGCAGAGACCAAGAGGGCACGCACCCTGTTCATCGGGGACGGAATTAATGACGCCCCGGCACTTATGACGGCGACCGTAGGGGTTGCCTTCGGTCCCAACAGTGACATCACCTCCGAAGCGGCCGACGTCGTGATTCTCACCACCTCGCTAGGCAAAGTGGATGAGCTTATTCATGTCAGCCACCGGATGCGCTCAATCGCACTGCAGAGCGCCGTGGGAGGAATGGTGGCCAGCGTCGTCGGCATGATCGCGGCTGCGCTTGGGTACCTGCCTCCACTTGAGGGAGCCATCCTGCAGGAGATCATTGACTTGGCGGCAGTAGTGAACGCCGTTAGAGTAGCCCTCCCCACCAGGGACCTGGTCGACTTTTGAAGTCGATTTCTTGCGAATCGAGCTTCGGGGCACTGACACGGCTATTACCCTCGCAATCGAGTTTGACGAGAAGATCGTGGCGGGCGACGACGACACCATTGCTGTGCAGCCAAATGCGTTGTCAGACTTTTCGCAGGCTCCGGGCCACGATTCCGGTCTTCATAATCGCTATGAGAACCATCACTCGCAGCCGTGGTCAGGTGATGGAGGACGGCTACAATGGATATGCCCCTTCTTAGCATCCTGTCGAATCGCGAAGGGACGGCAACATTTCGCAAAGCATGCTTCCGGTTAGAGCCGGGCTGTTGGCAAGTAGAAATGAATACAGATTTGACCACCGTCAAGAGAGTGCAATCGTTCGGCGCCCTTGATAATGACCTAGAACGGGGTCCGCGACCAATGCCGCAGACCTTGGGATCGTTCAAGCGACAGCAGTCAGCGCTGGCCATCCTCAATCTGATTGCACTCGCGACGTTACTTCTGATTCACACATTCTTCGCCAATCACTTCGGAATGCCAACGCCAACGCTGGTCATCCTGTTGGCTGCTGCCTTTCTCTTGCGTGCAGTTGAACTGATCTGGGTCCAAGCACGGACATCGCCGCTGTCCCATTATGGTCTGCAGATCCTGACAGCAGGCTCCGTTGTTCTTAATTTTGCGCTTGCGTTCACTGCTGCGCTCCTGACAAATCGTCCAGATGTGCAGTACTTCGTCCTCTTGGCAATGCCAATCATCGAGGCCGCCTTCACATTCTCATTGTTCAGCACATTGGGGATCATCATCGTCGCTGGAGCGCTGAACTTTCTGTGGATTGTGGAGTATGTGTGGCGGCATGGTCAGATACAGCCGACCGAATACTTCGAAACGGGCACCGTATCGTTAATCTATGGTTTTGTCGGCGTTCTAGTGTGGATGCTGGTGAACGATTTGCGGGCTAATCAGGTCGAGCTGGCACGAAACATATCCGAGCTTGAACAAACGCGAGAGCGCTTGCTGAGTGAAGAAAAACTGGCTGCCGTAGGAAGACTGTCGAGCGCAATCGCGCATGAGATCCGAAATCCAGTAGCGATGATCTCCAGCTCCCTGGCAACCGCCACGCGTGGAGCCGTTACTCCCGAGCAACGCGAAAAGATGTTCGACATTGCAGCCAAGGAGGCCACGCGCCTGGAGCAACTGACGAACGACTTCCTGGCTTACGCTCGCCCGCGTCCTCCGACGAAGTCGGTCAACAATGTTGCGGACGAGCTGGCCTACGTTGCCGACCTGTCGCGCGCGCACGCGGAATCCAAGAGCGTCAGTTTGACCGTAAACGCACCTGACGAGCTGCTGTGCGATTGTGATCCCGCAGGACTTCAGCAGCTAATGTTGAATCTGGTGATGAATGCTATTGACGCCTCTCCGCCACTTGCGACAGTCACTCTGAGCGGAAACGAAGTTGCAGGCCGGGTCCTGATCGAGGTAGAGAACCGGGGAGACGGTATCGCTCCCGATCGGCTGGGACGTATCTTCGAACCGTTCTTTACAACGAAGCCGCGGGGAACTGGTCTGGGATTGGCGATCGCACGCACCATCGCCCGCAGCCAGGGAGGAGACATCACCCTGACGGAAAACGGTCCCGAGCGCGTCAGGTTTTCCTTCAATTTGCCTGCCACGGCTGAAGTGTCAGTCGAGATGGTAAAAGGTTAAGTATGGCGAGAATACTTGTCGTAGACGACGAACCACACATGCGGAGGATTCTTGCGGCGAACCTGCAGCAGGACGGGCATGCCGTGTTCGAGGCGGGCGGGGTTGAAGATGCCCGCAAGAAGATTGCCAGCGGTGAATACGACGCCGTAATCACCGATCAGAAGATGCCGGACGGGACCGGTCTGGATGTGCTGCGGCTCGTACAGCAGGATGACCCGACTGTTTCAGTTGTTTTTCTCACGGCCGTGGGAAGTATTGAGCTCGCGGTAGAGAGCATGCGCGGAGGTGCCTTCGACTTTCTCACAAAACCGTTTCTGCCCGAGGTGTTACGCGCGACGGCGGGCCGCGCGACGGACCACGCCCAACTCTTGCGGGAGAACATCCGGCTCAGGAATGCAGTTGTTCGGCTGGAGGGATCGGCGGAGATTGTAGGCCGAAGCGCGGGAATCCAAAATGTTAGGGAACAAATTGCCTGTGTAGCCACGACGAACGCGACGGTTTTGATAACCGGGGAGACCGGCACGGGCAAGGAGTTGGTCGCCCGCGCGCTTCACACGACCAGCTCTCGGGCCGCAAAACCGTTTATCGCCGTCAACTGCGCGGCGCTTTCGGAATCGCTGTTGGAGAGTGAGCTTTTCGGGCATGAGCGGGGAGCGTTTACCGGAGCCGACCGAGCCCGTGAAGGTCTGCTCGAGGCGGCGCACCAAGGCACTTTGTTTCTCGATGAGATCGCTGAATTATCCCCAGCGGCGCAAGCTAAATTGCTTCGCGTGCTGACCGATGGTCAGGTTACCCGGGTCGGCTCCACCCGGCCGAGAAGTGTAGACGTCCGCATACTTGCCGCAACTCACCGCGATCTCGAAGCACGCGTGCGGGAAAACTTGTTTCGCGAAGATCTCTATTACCGCCTGGCCATATTTCCTATCGCGATACCGCCTTTACGCGAAAGGCCAGAAGATATCCCAGAATTGTGTGAGCTCTTTCTCCAGCGCGTCGCAGTTGAGTTGAAGCTTCCCAAGCACAGATTGGCGAAGGAAGCGCTCGATATATTGGTCGCTTATCAGTTCCCGGGAAACATCCGTGAGCTCAGGAACCTTATCGAGCGCGCATGTATTCTGGCGAGCGACGAGGAAATCAGTGCCTCGGCGTTCGCTGGCGCCGGCTCGGTGGGCGAGAAGTCAAGAAGACCTAAGGCAATGAAGTCGAGCGGAGAAGCGGGTGAGGCTGAGTGGATAGAGTCTTTGCCGGAGAGTGTCGACTTACGGACCCTGGTCAGCTCGATCGAAAAGAAGTTGATTGAGCGTGCCCTGCGGTCTACAGATGGCGCGCAAGCCGAAGCTGCCCGGCGGCTGGGATTATCCCGCAGCGACCTCTCGTACAAGCTCGGTAAGTACGATTCGAAGGCCGCTGCTGAATAGGTTAGTCGGGGTCGGCAGTTTGTGAGCCGCCTGCTGCTGGGCTGGAGTTATTAGCATCCGTTCCTGCCACTGGCAGGGGAGAAGACGTGACTGCGGCTTTGACGCCGAACTCATGGACCAGGCGTCCCCCATTGTGAGCCGTGTTGGTCAGGAGCAGCATACCCGCCGCGTAAAAGAGCAAGAAGACCAGCGGCAACGCGGTGGAAATGAGCCGCCCCGAGACCTTTCCCAGTATGCGTGGAACGAGGAGTATGGCCGCGAAAACCACGGTCAGGACGGAAAAGCTGATGCGAGTGGCTTCAGCCAGCTCCTCGTGCCGCTCCAGAACCGCGTCGATTTGTGGAGTTCGCTCCGCTATCTTACCGGCCGCCTCGCCGGTCGCCAGTGCCAGGAAGGTCCCCAATGTGCCTGCGATCATTAGCGCCAATGCGACATAGAGTATAATTTGGCCCTTCTCTGGTGGACGCAACGCCCCGACCACGATAAGGAACGGTACGACCAGCAGCAAAGCGATTGGGAAATGGATGACGAGAGGGTGTAAAGCATCCCAGCTCGGAAGTGGCGGAAACTGAATCATGACAGGTCACCTCATGTAGCTGTGTCTTGTGTCAACATTGTTTTGCGGTCTCGCGGGCCGCACCCGGTGCTCTAGCTGACTGCTAGGAACTTTTCCTTCGAACTGAAGCAGGTGTGGCACTTGGCGAAGTCTAGGTTTGTTGTGGTAAATCCACACACAGTGCACACATAGTAGGTCTGCTTGCCGCGCATGTTTTCGAGCTTATTGAATGCTTCCATGAACAGCTTGGCGTGTTCGGCTTCTGCATTGCGCGAGTAATTGAACGTTCTAAGAGCATCGTTGTTTCCCACTGCGCGCGCCTGCTTATAGAAATCGGGATACATGATGTCGCGCTCGTAGGTTTCTCCCCTGGCTGCAGCCTCCAGGTTTTCTTTCGTGGACTTCACCACAGGGCTGTCAATTTTGGCCTGCGCCGAACCCCCAAGCTTCTTGATTTCAGCTAAGTGATTTCCGGCGTGGATTTCCTCGGCGCGGGCCGCGGCTCGGAAGAGGCTTGCAACTCCGCCGTAGCCTTCCTGATCTGCTTTGACGGCAAATGCGAGATACTTTGCGTGGGCATTGCTTTCGCCGTTGAAGGCGGTCTTCTCCAGCGTGCGATCGCCGGTCGTGGAGCTCTGGGTTGCACAGGCTGTGATCGCAGCGGTGATCAGCAAGAGTGTTAAGGCGAGAGTGCTGGCCAATTTCTTCATATGTGTTCTCCATCGGTGAATAACAACTGTCTCGATCCATGCTTGACGAAAGCAATTTGTGTACCAGACCGTCACCGTGTCGCGAATGCTCAAAGTAACGTATTTGGGGCGCTAGCTGAGGACGGGCAACTGCAGTGATGTTCAAGTTCTTGAACAACTCGATAAATCTGTCAAAAACTCGGACACAGAGATTGGAGCCTGCCATTCCCCCAAGTGACCATAAGCTGCTCTGGCGGAACAGGAAACGCTACCCAATCTAAGGTTCAGCTTGAATGCCAATTGGGCCGAACAGAGTGGAAGGACACTTGCAATAACCTCAGTTGAGAGCACTTGAGTTCGCAGTTCAATTTCGTGCCGGCAAATCATAAGGAGAATGAGATGACCAAGGATCCTAAAAGAAGGCTGCCGCTGTCCGCCATGCCCGATTCCCGCACCGACGAAGAGACGATCCGGAAACGGGCGTACGAGCTCTACGTGGACCGAGGGATGGAAGACGGACATGATCTTGAGGACTGGTGTCGCGCTGAGGAGGAGTTGTTGGGAAAGGAACGTGCTGTCGCAGCGTGACTTCACCCCCACTCATCGCGAACGGCGGATGCCATGACTTGTCCGTGGCATTCGCCACCCCCAATCGAAAGTGAGTTCGGTATGAAGCCCCTCTGGCCGTGCGTCTGCCTGCCATAACCTACTCTTTCCGTCTACCCTCACACACCTAAGAGTCTAGGTGCCATGCCTCGGCGAGCGAACGATCAGTTGTATCAAGCTGCGCCCGGAGGAGTGAGATGAAAACGGCGAAATGCGCGACTCATATCAAGCTAAAGAACGTTCTGCTTGCGACGGACCTGTCCGAGGCAAGCATGCACGCAGCACGGTACGCTATTTCGTTGGCCACTCAAAACGGCGGAAAGCTTTATGCGGCGCACGTCATTTCCCTCGATGCCTTCGTTCTTGCGCATCCCGAAGCTATAGATCGGATTCTGAAGGAAGGCACCGACTACGCGGAATGTGCTTTGGACGAACTGCTTGCACCGGCGAGAAGGCAGAAACTCCCTTGCGAGGCACTGGTCGGCGTGGGGGATATAACCAACGTGCTACGGGGGTTCGTAGAGAAGTATGAAGCAGATTTAGTGGTTGTCGGCACCAGTACTCGCGCAGGATTGGGAAAAGTATTTCTTGGATCAGTAGCCGAGGAAATCATTCGAGATGCCCCCTGCCCAGTTCTAACCGTCGGGGCAAACGCTGCTGGCATGATGGCGCAAGATATCGAAAGCATTCTTTGCGCGATCGATTTCTCGCAAGAATCCTTGCATGCTTCAGAATATGCCTTTTTCCCGCAAGAGCACAAAGCACACCTTGTGCTCCTGCATGTTGTCGAGGGCTCGATGGACGAGCCTCCCTCTCATGCGGTACAGCTGCTCAGCCAAGCGCTGCGAGAACTGATCTCTTTGCAAGCCGAACTTTTCTATAAGCCTGAGATCGTAGTTACAGGAGGTCCGGTGGCCGGCCGCATTCTAGAGCTTGCAGCCAAACGGTCTGGCACATCTAATTGTTATGGGAGTTCGGGGAGTAGGGGCTTTTGCTTCGCAAGCCAGCCGTTTTGCTTCGATTGCCCACGAGGCGATCTCACGCTCGCAGTGTCCGGTTCTTACGACCGGCATGGGGAAAGGTAGCCCCCCCGTCACCGATTTCGGTTCAGATCATCGTGGGCTTCGATAGCGACCCGGAAGATGTGTTCGACAGGCAGGTCGAGTT
>OCZT010006889.1_pt1 | contig 11189 bp, 8 predicted proteins | sample 1539031 | NCBI WGS metagenome assembly OCZT01 (sample SAMEA3539308, study PRJEB22396) | soil metagenome | biome: tundra; feature: field; material: soil | place: USA | collected 2010-05 | depth 0.15 m
AGACGTCATGGCATTGCGAGAAGCGTGAGGACACCATTATCTGTTACCCAAGACACGATGGCCATGGCGCACCGGAACTCCTCCGCCACTTTGCCCGCTGGTGTTTTCTCCCGCAGGTCGTGGATCACCGGGCACACGGAGTTGAAGACCCTGCACCAGTATGCGAATCTGAGGTCAGCGATTTTGGCGAGTAAGCTGGATGGGGTTGGCATGCCAAGTTTGGCGTGATGCCTTAATGGACTGGTTAAGGTAGAGTAGAGATGTGGCGCGGTAGATCCCGTGATGAAGCTGTTTCTGTTTGCCGCCTCGTAGCTACGATTCGGTGCCTTTTGTTGCCCATGTCAGGAATCCCCGCTTTGGGCGAGGACCAGTCGTCCAGAATGGGTGCGCTGTAGGTCCGCTCTTGGCCGTCAGGAGCCATTCGCAGTCGTGCCCCCTATGACCGGTTGTGCTGCACTGCGGGTCCACGATTCGTTCTATACCTGACGCTCAATATTGACGGTCAGCTTTCGAGAAAATTGACCGGCTCAAGAAGACTGGAACCGGCCATTCGCCTAAATCAGGTGACTGGCAACTAAGTGCCCAATCCAGACATAGTGGGTCAACTGACGTTTGACTGGCTTAGGCCATTATGCATAGTGCCCGGTTATGAATAGGATTTGACTCGACTCGGGGGAAAACAGCATAAACACTGGCTTTTGCGGCATGACTCCCATCAACTGCTCTACATCAGCTGAGCCTTCGATTCGAGTGGACTATCACAGCAAACGAATGTCTGAAACCGTTGCCGTTGTTTCCGCGACCCATTTTCATCTCCGCTGTTCAATGAGATGTTGGCTAACGGTCGGTTGAACGACCCAAGCAACGTCAGCGACTGCGCCGTGGACAGATTTTCTGAAAACGGTTGAGTGTCAAAATTATGCAGAGGAGAAAACCTGCCTACGGCGCTGGTTGCCAGTGGTGGGCACACCTTCGGCACGGGAACTATTCATAACTGACATGCTTTTTGCTTGAGAATTTTTCCCAAAAATGCCTGCGTACGCTCATTCTTCGGCTGGTCGAAAAATACATCCGGCGTGGCGACTTCAACGATTTTTCCTGTATCCATGAAGATCATACGGTCGGCCACTGATCGTGCAAAGCCCATTTCATGTGTCACTACCAGCATCGTCATGCCCTGACGTGCCAGATCTAGCATGGCATCGAGCACTTCATTGACCATTTCTGGATCGAGCGCCGACGTTGGCTCGTCAAACATCAGAATAGCGGGTTCCATGCAAAGTGCCCGAGCAATGGCCACGCGCTGTTGCTGGCCCCCGGACAACTGCCCTGGGTACTTGTGCGCCTGCTCAGCAATGTGCACACGCTCCAGCTGTTTCATTGCGTATTGCCGCGCATCCGCTACAGCCGTACGCTTGACGAGTACCGGTGCCAGAGTCAGATTCTCCAGCACAGTAAGGTGGGGAAACAAATTGAATTGCTGGAACACCATGCCAACCTGCTTGCGCGCTTCAATTGCAGGCTTGGCATCGTTCATTTCGACGCCATTGATGCGTATCGAACCGACATCATGTTGTTCGATCTGGTTAATGCAACGGATCAGGGTCGATTTGCCGGAACCTGAAGGACCGCAGATGACGATTTTCTCGGCGGCATGGACCGTCAAACTAACGGCGTCGAGCGCGTGAAACTGTCCGAAATATTTGTGTATGGTATCAATTTCGATGACGGGTTTGGTCATGGTTTACTCCGATGATCAACAACATTGCGCGATTCAAGAAAGCGCCCGTAACGCGCGATTCCGATACCGAGGACCAAGTAGATGGTCGATACGAATATATACGCTTCCGCAAAAAAGATGTGCCACTCAGGATCGCTGAGGGCGAGCTTGAGCGTGCCGGTCAGGTCGTATAGATTAACGATGGAGACCAGTGCCGTATTTTTCAGGGTGCTGATGACGATATTGACCGTGGGCGCAATAGTGATACGTAGCGCTTGCGGAAGAACCACACGGCGCAGGGTTTGGAATTTTGTCAAACTAAGCGCATGGGCAGCTTCATATTGCTCCTTAGGGATGGCTTGGAGCCCACCCCGGAACACTTCTGCCAGATATACGGCGGAAAAAAACATGAGGCAGGCACCGATGCGCAGCATGGGATCGATTTGCCAATGCGCCGGCAAAAACAATGGCAACACAAATGCGCCAAAAAAGAGCCATGCTATCAGCGGCACACCGCGCACCGTTTCGATGTATGCCACACACATCGCGTGCAACACGGGCAAGGAAGAACGCCTGCCAAGTGCAAACAGTATCCCCAACGGCACGGCCAACAGGCAACCCAGCGCCGTCAACAGCAGTGTCAGCGGCAGCCCTCCCCACAAATCAGTTCCCACTGCGGGCAGGCCCGCTACGCCCCCAGCCATTAAGGCAAGCATGATCGCCAAGGATGAAAGTGCGGCTATAAGCCCGCGACCGTTCCAGAAGAGCGGGTGGGAGACACACAATACTCCGGCCGCCAGCACCAGCGTACCGAGCACCATGCGCCATTGCTCCTCCAGGGGATAACGACCCATGACGATGAGACGGGCCTTTTCCGAGATAATGCCCCAGCAGGCACCACTGGCTGCACGACAGACTTGGCTGTCCGCCCTGAACACCGCATGTAGTATGCCCCACGACACCAATGACCATCCTGCCCATAATAGCCCCGTCAACAATAAGAGCGACACGATCCCCGAACCCATATTGGGGAACAGTGTTCGGCGCAAGCTAATCAACCAAGGTTGCTGCGACTTGGAAAACAACACGTTTGGTTCTCGGACCATCAGCGGGGTCATTAGCGCTCCTTGATGGCGATACGCCGGTTGTATGCATTCATCGCCACGGACGTCAACAAGCTTAGGGTTAGATAAACGGCGGCAATGATGGAAATGCATTCAATCGCCCGGCCATTCTGATTCATTGCCGTCGTCGTAACCGAGACAATATCCGGGTAACCAATCGCGACCGCAAGTGAAGAATTCTTGATGGTGTTGACGAACAAGCTGATATAGGGGGGCACAATGACCGGGAGCGCCTGCGGCAGCACCACACGCGACAGGGTTTGGGAGCGGCTGAGGGATAATGCATGCGCACCTTCCCACTGTCCGCGCGGTACTGCTTCGATACCTGCTCGTACGATTTCTGAAAAATAGGCGGCCGAATAGGCAGTCAACGCACCAACAATCGCCACGTATTCCGGCGACAATGCCATGGGGCCTTCAATGGCGTAGGCACCCGGTTCCGGGTACACCACCTGGTAGGGCGTACCGCTGACAACCGGGACCAGATACAACACGATGATCGTCAGCGCGAGGATTCCTAGCCACACCCGCTTTTTGGACAGTGGATAGCGCCATGATAGCAACACCGCGCATACCAAGCCTGCGAGTGTGACAAACAAGGCCATCACGAATGACAGATTGCCGACGGGCAGCGGCAGACTCAATCCCTCCTTACTCAAGAAAAAGAATGATCGGAAATGAATCGGGTGGCTTCCGTCCGGCAGTAATTCTGTCAGCGAAAAATACCATAACAGTACCTGCACCAGCAAAGGCAGGTTGCGCACGATATCCACATATATACGCGCGATTGCGCTGACCAATGGATTGCGCGACACCGCCGCGATACCGAGAAAAAATCCGATGACTGTTGACGCGAAAATGGCAGGGATTGCGGCACGTAACGTGTTCACAATGCCGGCGAGGAATGCCCGCAAATAGCTGTCACCATATTGGTACGGGATGAGGCTTTCGCTGATACCGAAGCCGGCGGGATCCAGCAAGAAGTCAAAGCCGCTGCCGACGTGACGGGAGTTCAGGTTTGTCCTGGCATTGTTAATCGCCCATAGGCCGAGAAGCACGACTGCGATCAGCAACATCAGCTGAACCACCATGTCTTTGTGCCTGAGTCGGCCGGGCTTGTCTGGATTTGGTGAGAATCGCATGATCGGTTTGTTCTTTTCAAAACACAATGGGAAGGCGAGTCGGGCAACCGGTGTTATATCGTGTCTGTAGCATCAGGAGTGAGGGGATCCTCCGTTTTCCACAACAACGGACGCATCGAAAAGTTGCCTTCAACGCGCCTGCAATACTGCCATTAACCGCTGAGGGAGCGACATGATTGCTGATCGCAGTCTTCGCTCCCGGGCGTAGCGTCAGCGCAGTGGTGGAGCGTACACGATGCCGCCTTTGTTCCACAGATTATTGAGATTGCGTTTGATCTTAAGAGAAGAACCTTGGCCGAGGTTGCGATCAAAGCTTTCGCCATAATTACCGACCTGTTTGACGATACGGTAAGCCCATTCGCGGTCAAGTCCCATTAATTTACCCATGTCCTCGCTGATGCCAAGGAAACGACGGATTGCAGGATCCTGGCTGTTCGTCTTCAATTTGTCGACGTTGACCTTCGTGATCCCCAATTCCTCCGCCTCGATCATCGCGAAATTAGTCCACTTGACGATGCCAGCCCATTCCTCATCACCCCGCCTGACGGCAGGCCCTAACGGCTCTTTGCTAATAATTTCAGGGAGAATGACATAGTTATCCGGATTTTTTAGTTGCGTGGCCTGCATGATGGCCAGCGCCGTGTAATCGCCGGAATAAACTTGGCAACGGCCAGAATTAAATGCTTGGAGCGCTGCTTCTTTTGAATCGAATACGATCCCGTTGTAATTGATCTTGTTGGCACGGAAATATTCAGCCATATTTTTTTCTGTCGTGGTGCCCGACTCAACGCATACCGTGGCGCCGCTCAAGTCCTTTACCGTTTTGAGCTTAGGCGTTTTTTTGGCGATGAATGCCTGTCCATCATAAAAATTGATACCGACCCAAACTAGGCCGAGTGATGTATCACGGGTGAAGGTCCATGTTGTATTACGCGAAAGAAGATCAATTTCGCCTGCCTGCAATGCCGAAATACGGGTCTGAGCGGAGGTGGGAACATAGCGTACCTTAGAAGTGTCGCCCAGCACCGCGGCGGCTACCGCCTTGCACAAATCCACATCCAGCCCGCTCCAGTTGCCTTGACCGTCTGCCAACGCGAATCCCGGATTCCCGGGGTGCACACCACAGCTAACTACCCCTTTTTCCTTGACGCTGTCGAACACTTTGCCAGCATGTACCGCGGCAACACTAAAGGTGGCACAAAACGCCGCGAAAGATGCGGCCAAAACTCTGTTTTTCATTACGTTTTCTCCAGGTTAATTTATTAAAAAATATTCGGTTTCACCAGTTTTTCCGATTACCCGCACAGCACAAGCAGGACAGTTCGTCTTGGATAAATCGATGACGAGGCAGAAACCGCTTCATTGTCCGTACGATTTACCAAAACCTTGCCATGCCACCTTTCCCGGTTGACTTCAGAGTGCCAGTAATCGGATAAAGGTAACAACACACAAACTTGTTTGAAGGGCTCACAAAAACCGGGGAATGCAACGCAACTGGCTACCACGTTCATAGCCGTTGAGCCGAAAAACGCAATGATGCGGTTGGCTTACTTTCGCTAGTCGTGATCACAATGATTTCGGCAGGACGGCTTTCCGGAGCAGGCATGCCATCCGACCAGATGCAATAGGTATTTTGGGAATTGCCATTGACAGCAACAACCTTGTGGTTGCCTTTATTGTCCACGGCATGGATGGTTACGCGACTAATAAGTCCGCCCTTGAGGGCGCGCATGTCTTCCACCGCTGCGTAGACGGCATCCTGGACGCTGAGGCCCATCTTCATATACAGGACAACGGAACGCGCAGTCCCCGCTCGTATTGTCATTTCGCCAGTTCCCGTGCAGGCGCAAGCGCCATATCGCGTGTCAGCGTAGCTTCCGGCACCGATGATCGGGCTGTCGCCAAGCCGGCCGGGATATTTCCATCCCCAACCGGAGGTGCTCGTACCTACAGCGATGTTTCCGTCTTTGTCTTGGCCGAGGAAAACAGTCGTATCGCGACCAACCTCCGGGTCGATAGCGTGTTTGCATAAGTCCGTCAACGGCACGTTTGGCCAGTCGCGTTTTTGGGATTCGTCGACTTCCTCCGCGAACCATTTCTTCCAGACAGCTTTGGAATCAGGTATCAGGTTATCGGATTGCTCTGCGCCGATTTCACGTGCAAAGCGGGCTGCGCCCTCTCCAACGAGCATCTCATGGGGAAGGCGCTCTTTGATCTGGCGTGCAATGCTAACCGGATGGAGGAAACCTTGGATTGCTCCCACCGAACCCGTGCGTAGGGTAGTGCCATCCATAACCGAGGCATCGAGTTCGACTTCGCCCAAGAGATTAGGCCAACCACCGCGACCAACAGTCCGGACTGATTCGTTTTCTTCGACCAGCCGGATGCCTGCTTCGATTGCATCCAGGCAAGGCCGACCTTCTGCCAGCAACTGAGACGTCGCACCGATCCCACACACACCTTCATTATTCGTAACGATGATCATTTCAGTTTCCTATTAAATGAATTGAATTTGAGGGGCGAACAAATCTGGCTTAGCCGAAATCAGCCCTTTTTGAACCATACCTGTCAGTGCGGTGAAAGCGTTGCGCATATTCTCAGTCAGGGCGTCTCACCCTGCCGGATGCGCGCCTGGATGTCGTCGATGCAGGGCATGATGTCGGCGATGCTGTCGACCGTGTAGTGCGCACCGCATTGTTGCATGCGGGTATAGGCGCGCTCGCGCTTGACCTTCTGTTCGGTCGCGGGCAGCGCCTGCCAGTCTTGCAGCAGCATGCCAACTTCATTGCCACTGACCGCGAGGCCAATGGTCCACATACCGGCATTGAGTCCCTCCTCGACGCCGGGGACCGTGTCATCGATCTTGACGCAAGCCTGCACCGTGCTGACGCCGAGCTTGATGACATTGAGCAGGCACATGTGGGGATAGGGTCTCCCGGCCGGCACGTCACCGGCGCAGACGGTGGCGTCCGGCTCGTAGCCCTGGCGCTTCGCATCCTTCTGGTTGACCAGCATCATTTCGGGGAGATAGCCGGAGGTTGATCCGATTTTCATGCCGCGCCGGCGCAACTCCGCGATCACATCCAGCGTGCCCGGGATAAGAGTCGAATACTCGGACAAACACGCGACCTGTAGCGGCACGAACTCGGCGAACATGGCGCTCACATCGTCGTCGTTCGGCGGCCGACCGTAGGTTTGCTGCCAGCGTGCGTTCACCGATTCGAGCTCACTGATGCGCTGAATGTGCACGCGCTTGTGTGCGCCCATCGGCGCGCGCGCCTCCTCGATCGTAATCGGCACGTTCTTGCGCTTGAACACCTCGACGAATACGCGCGCCGGCGCCATGCAGCCAAAATCCATGGTGGTGCCCGCCCAGTCCAGCAGCACCGCCTCAATCGGCCCTTTGTAGTTGCGTTTGTAACTGAAGTTCATGTTATGTCCTTAAAGATGATTAAAAATGATTTGCCAAGTTTCTCATTACGTCAGAAAAGACCTTCGAAAATGCTCTTGCTGACTTTTTCAAAATTCTCGTCGCCGTTCAATTCAGGTCGTTGAGACTGACCACAACAGGTCGCATCTATTGATAATAATTGTCCCGCATGTCGTGTTGTGAAGGTCAAAAAATGAATGCGACAGAACCCGCCTTCAGTGCTGCCGACTCAGCCTACGACATTGTTCTGAATGCCCATTTCGTCCAGCGTGTCGCGCACCGCATGAACCGCCAAACGCATTTCTTGTGCACCGATGGCGCCGATGCAACCAACCCGGAAGGTTTCCGCCTGCGTCAGCTTTCCGGGATACAGGATGAAGCCTTTGTCACGTACCCGCTCATAGAAATCCTTAAAGTTGTACTTGGGATCTGTCGGTGCATGGATTGTGACGATGATCGGCGCCTGGATCTCAGGCTTCAGGAATGGTCGCAAGCCCAGCTCATTCATGCCTGCCATCAATGTCTCATAGTTCTTGGTATACCGCGCCAAGCGCGCCACTTGACCACCTTCGGCGAAAAATTGACTGAGCGCTTCATGGAAGGCTACTACGATATGGGTTGGCGGCGTGAAGCGCCATTGCGTGGTTTTTTCCATGTATACCCATTGGTCATACAGATCGAGCGAGAGCGACAGCGAGTTACCGGCACATTTTTCCAATACGTTCTTGCGCACCAAAACAAAACCCATTCCTGGAGGGCCTTCGATACACTTTCCGCTGGCGGCAATGACCGCGTCAAATGGGATCTTCTGAGCATTAATTTCCAGTGCGCCAAAGGAGCTCATCGCGTCAATGATCAAACCCTTGCCGTGATGGGCGACGACTTTGGCGATGTCGGCCATAGGGTTTAGAAGGCCGGTGCTGGTTTCGCAGTGAATCAGGCCAACATGGGTAATGCTCTTGTCCTTAGCCAACAGACGCTCGACATCTTGCGCGGTGGTCGGCACATCTTCGGCGGTCTCAAACACCGAAACTTTGCGTCCCATCATATCGACTAAGCGCGCCATCCGTTTGCCGTACGCCCCGTTGATAAGCACCAACATGTGGCCGTTGCGCGGCAGCAGCGTGTTGACCGCGGCTTCGATTGAGAACGTGCCACTGCCCTGCATCGGCACGCAGACGTGGGTATCGTGGCCGCTGATGATGTCGAGCAATTGCTTGCGCACCGTCGCGGTCACTGCATTGAAGGATGCATCCCATGATCCCCAGTCGCGCAGCATCGCGCTCTTGGTTTGCAAGGACGTCGTCAGGGGTCCCGGCGTTAGCAGGATCGGATCGCGGCTTACTAGACTCATGGTGTTTCTCCTCATTTTTCAGGTTGTCATTTGGATGGGTTCAAGTCTGGCGTCGCCAGCCTTGGGTTTTCAGCAAAAGAACACGGGTAATCAACGCGTACAGCAGGCAAGCCACGGTCGATGTCAGCACGATCAGGGTCGCCATCGCTGCCGCCGGGCCGATATCTCCGGCTTCCTCCAGGTTCAGGATCGCGACCGAAGCCAACGTGGTATCCGCCGAATACAGGAACACCACCGCCGAAATCGTGGTCATCGCATTGAGGAACAGATAGCGGCCGATGTCCAGAATCGCGGGAAGGCAGACCGGCACGGTAACGCGGAAGAAGGTCTTATAAAACGGCACCTTGAGCGATGCGGAAACGGCCTCGAATTCATCGTCGATGGCCTTCAATGCGGTCACTGCAGTCAAGTGGCTGGAGGTGTAATAGTGAATCACCGTGGACGCTACCAGAATCGCCATGCCGTGATACATGAAGTTCAACGGATTATCAGGATGGTTGAAGAACAGGATGTAACCCAGACCCAGCACCAACCCGGGCACTCCCATCGGCAACACCGCTAGCAGGCGGATGATGGGCCGGATGCCATCCATGCCGCGCGTCTTTTCGGTCAGGTACGCGCTACTGAACACCATCACGGTGCCGCAGGCGACCACCAGAAACGCCAGCTTGAGACTATTGAAGTAAGACTCCAGGATGCCGCCCTCAACCAGCCCAAAGTAATAGTGACGCAGGGTCAACGACAAGTCATATGGCCACAGTTTAATGAACGAGGTATAGATCGCCATCCCCAGCACTGCGACCATGAACAGGCAGATCAGCGTGCAGTATAGGAACATCAGGCTATCGAACAGCCGACGTTGCTTCGGCACGAAGGCGACCGCGCTTGAAGACATCTGAGCCTGCAATTTGCGGCGGATGATGATGTCGATGATGAAGGCGAGCAGCGCCGGCATCAGCAGCAACAGGCTGACCACCGCACCCTTGTTGAAGTTTTGCTGGCCGATCACCAGTTTATAGACGTCGACAGAAAGGACGTTGAAATTGCCACCGATTATCATCGGCACACCGAAGTCGTTCACCGTCCACGTAAACACCACCAACGCTGTACTGATCAAACCATATTTCGCACCCGGAAGTGTGATCGTGAAGAAGCGCCGCAGGCGGCTGGTGCCGAGCGATGCTGCCACCTCGTACAGACGGCCGTCGGCCATCGCCAGTGCAGCGATGATGATCATCAACGCGTGCGGAAAGACGCCGTAAAACTCGCTCAATACTATACCGAGCGGGCCATAGATCGAGATCCCGCCTAGCATTCCCCTCAGCACGCCCTGATTGCCAAACCATTGAATGAACGAGATCGCTGATAGTAGGGAGGGTGCCAGAATCGGAATCAGCGATAGCATGCGAAACAGCGATTTTCCGGGCATCATGCTGCGCGTCAATGCATAAGCGAACAGGAATGCAGTTGGAATCACCAGCGCTGTCACTGAGCTGGCCATGAACAGAGTATTCACCACAGAACGGTGCAGCGCCGGGGTCGACATGTAGTCGATGAACTGCTGCAAGCCGACGTAAGCACCGTCCTTGTCCTGCACGCTCTTGACCAGGATCGTCAGTACCGGAAGCACCAGGAACGCTACAAGTGTCAGAAATACCAGCACCAGCAAGCCCTGCGCGATCCGGTCATGCCAGTGACTTTGCTGATGGCCTTTGGCTGCCACGCTATTTTGACGCACCATCGGGATAGCAACAATGGCTGCTGCACTTGACCTGGCGCCGGTCATAAGGCACCTGCCGTGGCAACGCCATCAAAAATTCGGACGCGTTCGGGCAGCAGGCAGATACGCGCATAGCTCCCAACTTTTAAGTCAAATTCCTTAAGCAGGTTGAGCGACAACGACATCGTTACCGGCTGATCCTCCATCCCTTCCAGTGCGACTGACAGATAGCTGAATGCACCGAGGAATTCGATCTTGCGCACTTCCGCCATCGCATTGTGTTCGGTGCGACTGTCGACGTCGCGTGCCACAAAATCCTCGGGACGCAAGTAAATTTTTACCGGGTGTCCGGGCGGCAGACCGCCCAATTCGGAATTGCATTCAAATTCCAGCGCACCAAGACGGAAGTGCCCCGCGCCCAGTGCTGTGCCGCGCAACACATTGACTTTGCCGACAAAGGACGCCACAAATGGCGAGTGCGGTTGCAAATACACCTCTTGCGGGGTACCGATCTGCTCGATCACGCCATTGTTCATCACCACGATGCGGTCGGCAATGGTCAGTGCCTCTTCCTGATCGTGCGTGACAATGATGGCGGTAACGCCCAGGCGCTGCTGTAGCTGGCGAATTTCGCTGCGCAAGCGCACCCGTTCTAGATCGGAAGAGCGTCGTGTAGGGAAAGAGTGTAGATCTCGGTGG
>OCZT010006890.1_pt1 | contig 11188 bp, 9 predicted proteins | sample 1539031 | NCBI WGS metagenome assembly OCZT01 (sample SAMEA3539308, study PRJEB22396) | soil metagenome | biome: tundra; feature: field; material: soil | place: USA | collected 2010-05 | depth 0.15 m
CCCAGGTAGTACACAACAAGTCATCGGAATGAAGTACCGCAAAGTCGGCTAGGTACGCTTCCAGCACGTCGCACTTGCGCCGCCCCCAGTTCGCATCCAGCGCACCCTGGCGCATCTCGGCCAGAGTCATGAATGAGACGACCAACTCGGAGCCTCGAATGATGGCCACGTAGCGAGGCGCGAATTCCGGATGCCACTTGAAAACAAAGCTGGCTACGTCTGTGTCAACGACCAGTCTCGCGGTTGCGGTCGGAGGAGACGTCAAGGTGGCGCTGCTCATAGATGAGGTGTACGAAGGCTTCAGACTCCTCCGCTGGTCCAGGGTCGATATGGCTCAACAGGCGATTCAGAGAGAATGCGCCGGCCCGGACCAGACTGGGCGGATCTTTGACGGGTTGTTCCGGTACACGATCCATCTCAACTAACTATTCTAGCGCCGTTCCAAACACCATCTGGCCCGGCTTCACGCCCCGGCGCTGGCACCAGTCCAGATAGAGTCCCGAGTAGCTCGCCGTGATGTATTCGCTTTCGGCGAAGCCCAGTTGGCGCGCCGTGCGATCGATCCAGCGCGCGGAGCCTTCCAGTTCCAGGTAGACCCCGATGGGCGTTTCGTCAAGCGTCGCCATCCCGCCGCCGGCGGGCCGACGGTACTCCGTCCGGTATTTTTCGTAGGGGAAAAGTGGCTCGAACCCGAGGCGTTCCACAATGGCGGTGATCGCGCGCGCATCGGGGACCTCCACCTCCAGTTCTTCCCTGCTCTTGTGCTTGACCCCGGCCGCCGGCGGGCCTTTGTAGGTCAAGGTAGCGACGCGGCCGGCGCGGCGCACTCGCAGAAGGGCGCCGGCGCCGCGCAATGTCCGCCCCGGCGTATCGAACACCGTGTTGCTTTCGAAGACCTTGCGCCTGGAGACCTGGAAGCCGGCGCGGCGCAGTAGCGCGCGGGCCGCCGCCGCGTCCGCCACCGCCAACTTGATTTCGGTCTCGCGACCGCTGTGCGACGCCATGGCTATTGTTCCAGGTCCCCGCGGTGGTGGTCGAGGAAGTCCCGATCAATCGCTTTCCGCCTGGCGAATCCCTCATCCACGCCGTGCCAAAACTGGATGGCAGGCTCCCCGAGCCTCCAGCAAAGGTACACCTCGACGCCGCGGAACAGCGTGGGAAAGTCCACCAGCCCGACATCGAGGTCCTTTACCACGCAGCCCATTTGCTGAACCCGCTCGATGGCCTTGGGCAGGCGGGCGGCGGCGGATTCGCGGCGGGCCTTTACCTCGCGGGCGCTGTCTCGATCCACGTTCATGCCGCCCATCGCCATGATGCGCTCCGTGGAGGACCGGATGGCGCCTTCGGCTTCCTCGAATTGCGCTTTCAGGGCCACCGCTTCGCGCAGGAGCCGGGAAACCTCCGGGATCAGGCTTTGGGCCTCTCCGAGCGTGAAGCGCTTCGGCATGAGAGAGGCCGCTAGACGCCGGAAACCTGAACCGACATCGAACGGCTGCGCGGGCCGTCGAACTCCGCCAGGATGATGGTCTGCCAGGAGCCCAGCAATACCGCCGAATTCCGGACCTGGAGACAAAGGGTCTGGCCCATCAGCATCCCGCGCAAGTGCGAATCCGCGTTCTTGCGCTCGCAGTCCGAGTACTCGGGGTCGTTGTGCCGCCAGTAGTCCCCGCGCTGAACCAGATCCTCCAGGAACTTGCGCACGTCGTGCAGCAGGGCGTCCTGCCATTCGTTGATGAATACGGAAGTGGTGGTGTGCAGCGACTGCAGGTGCACGATCCCGTTGCGAATGCCGCTCTTGCGCACGATCTCGTTGACGCGGTCGGTGACGTCGATCAACTGCGTGCGCTCGTTGGTAATCCAATCGGCAATTCGATTAAAAATCCTGTATCCCCCGGGCGATGCGGCTGGCGCGGCTTCTTCCGGCGGGGATTGAAGCTCCGTAATTTTGGCTTTGGCTGAATTCATAAGAGGCGCATTTCCCTTAACCCGTCAGATGCTCCCGGCTGCTGAGACGTAACAAGATTCTTCAATTATACGCCGCATACCGCCGCTACTTCAGCTTCACCGGGTCCGCCGGCCGCTTGGGCCACTCCGTCGGCTTCTCCTTCAGCTTCTTCATGAGTTCGGCCACGCCGCGCTCCAGTTGCGGGTCCCTGCCCTCGATGACCGACTGCGGATCGTTATCGACTTCGATATCCGGATCTACGCCGTGCCCCTCGATGATCCACTCGCCTTTCAGGTTGGCGAATCCGAACTCCGGAACGTTCACCGTCCCGCCGTCGATCAACTGGCCGTGGTTCGTGATGCCGACCACGCCTCCCCACGACCGCTTCCCGATCAGCGGCCCGAGTCCGGCCTCCCGGAACATCGCCGGGAAGATGTCGCCGTCGGATGCCGAGTTTTCGTCCAGCAGCGCCACCTTCGGACCCAGAAACATCCCGTCGGGATACATTAACGGGTCCTCGACGGTGCGCTGGAACTGCTCCGCCAGCGGCTTCCGGCTCAGCCGCTCGATCAGCATCCGCGACACGTTGCCTCCGCCGTTGGCGCGGACGTCCACAATCAGAGCCTCCTTCTTGAGCTGCGGGTAGTACCACTTGATGAACTCGCGGATCCCGTCGGCGCCCATGTCGGGCACGTGCAGGTATCCCACGCGGCCGTCCGACAGCTTGTCCACCATCTTCCGGTTCCTGGTCACCCAGTTGAGATAGATAAGTTTGGATTCGTCGGTAATCGGGCGATAGGATATGGTGCGCGCGCCCTGCTTATCCGGCTTGTCGTTCACCAGCAGCTCCACCGGATTATCGGCCGCGTTGCGCAGCAGCTTGTACGGATCGTCCGCGCCCGTCAGTTCCTGGCCGTTGATGGCCAGAACGTAGTCCCCGATCCTGGCGTCCACTCCGACCTCGGTGAGCGGCGAGCGGTAAATATCCTCCTCGTTCTGCCCCTCGAAGATCCGCGAGATGCGGTATCGGTTGGAGCCGCGGTCGAGCGTGAACCGCGCGCCCGGCAGCGCCACCCGCGGACGCGGCGGCAGCGGGATATCGCCGCCCTCGATGTAAGCGTGCTGGATGGTGAGTTCCGAGATCATCTCGCTGATCGCGTAGTTCAGGTCCGTGCGGCTGGCCACGTCCTTCAGCCAGGGCTTGTACTGCTCGCGCAGCGCTTCCCAATCGTAGCCGTGCATGTTCGGGGCGTAGAAATAGTCGCGATACCGCCGCCAGACTTCGTTGAAGATCTCCGTCCACTCCTCCGCCGGAACGCGGTCGACCATCAGTCCGGCGGTGGATACGGTCTTCTTTGCGCTCGCTCCCGTGGGCGTGGCGTCCATCACCAACCAGTCCCGCCCCTGATGCGCCAGGAGCTTCGAGCCGTCGCGCGAGATAACCCAGCCGCCGGCGTCTTCGAGCAGGGTCGTTTCCTTACGGTCCTTCAACGAATAGATGCGGAGGGACGGCTTCGTCTCGGCGGTCCTGCCGTAGTAGGGGGTCGCTCCGACTCCGTAAACGATATATCCGCTTTTCGCGGCCAGCCCGCCGTAATTCGACGCCTCCAGCGGAACCCTGGTGACGCGGCCGCCGAGCCCGTCGAAGTCGATCGTCAGTTCCTTAAGCGCCTCGTCCTTCTTGGCTTCGTCCTTTTTCGCGGCGTCCCCCTCTTTGGCGATGGTCACCTCGTCGCTCTCGGGAGGGAATGGATTTTTCACGTCCTTGCGCAAAGCCAACGCGTAGATGCTCCTCCCGCGGTTCGTCGCGTAGTTGAACTCGGCCTGGGAGATCACCGGCGCGAAATCGTGAATGCTAAGGAAGTACAAATAACTCCCCTGCGGATCCCACGCCGGCAAGCCGGAATCGAAGTAGTCGTCCGTGATCTTGTGCAATTGTCCGTCCGCGCCGTTCCAGATGGTGATCGCGCCGAAGCCGTTCGAGTTGTTCATGCTGAACGCCAGGAAGTCTCCCTTCGGCGACCACGCACAATCGACAATCTGCCCGTGGCGGGAGCGGGCCACTTCGGTCGTCTTCTTGTCGGCGATGGTCAATACGTAGAGGGCGCCGTCCTTGTCGCCGAAGGCGATCCGCTTGCCGTCGGCGGACCACACGGGCCGATCGCGCATCGCCTTGCCGCCCGTGGTCAACTGCTCCGGCGGCGTCGAGCCGTCCTGCGCCACCACCCAGATCTCCTCTTCGCCCGTCTTGTCGGAAATAAACGCGATCCTCGACCCGTCGGGCGACCAGCTCGGCCGCTTATCGTGGGCCCCCGGAGTGTTGGTCAGGTTGCGCACCGGCCCTTTCTCGACTGGCGCGGTGAAGATATCTCCACGGGCGCTGAATAGGGCGCGCTCTCCCTTGGGACTCAGCTCCGCGTCCTCGATGAGACCGGCCGCCGAAACGCGCGCCGGCCGGCGCGCCAAGCCATCGTCGGGAACGTCGATCGAAATGCCCGCGCTCTTGCCGCTCTTGATGTCGAAAACCTGCAACTCCCCGTTCAGCTCGTATACGATGCGATCCTTGCGGTCCGTGCTCGGCCAGCGGATGTCCCATTGCTTGTTGAAAGTAAGCTGTGCGGTCTTGCCGCTCTTCGTGTCGTAGTCGAAAAGGTTGAAGTGGCCGTCGCGGTCCGAATCGAAATAGATCTTGTCGCCGGCCCACATGGGGTCGCGGCTGGCGCGCGGGTTATCGGTGATGAGCTTGGCGGCGTGACTCTCCAGATCGAAAATGTATAACTGGTTCGCCTGCCCGCCCGCGTAGCGCTTCTCGGTGCGAAAATCGCGCGACCGCGGGGAGTAGACCATCTTGCCGCCGTCGGGTGAGTAGGCCCCCGCGCCCGATTCGGGCATGGGCAGCGCTTCGGACGGGCCGCCATCCACGCTCACCGTATAGAGGTGCGTGGAGCCGAGCGTCAGGGAATCGCGCAGGGACCGGAAGACCACGCGCTTGCCGTCGGTGGTCCAGCCGTAAACCTGGTTGTCGTAGCCCCAGCGCGGCGCCAGCGGGCCTCGCGCCGGATAGAAGGTCAATTGCTTCGGCACGCCGCCCGCGGCAGGCATCACGTAGACCTGCTCGTCGCCGTCGTATTGCCCGGTGAAGGCGATCCACTTGCCGTCCGGCGAAAACTTCGCGAACAGCTCCAGGCCAGGATGCGCCGTCAGCCGCGCGGCCGTGCCGCCCGCCGCCGGGGCGGTCCACAGGTCTCCCCCGTAGGTAAACGCGACCTTATCGCCGTGGATATCGGGGAATCGTAGGAGCTTGGTCTGAGCCGCCGCGGGAAGGGCCAGCAACGAGGTCAGAGCGAGCGCTCTCGCGAACGAGCGAACGGACATATTCATCTCCTGTCGGCGCGCCACGCACGCCGATTCCAGATCATAACATCCGGGAGGAGGCGGAGCGATCAGCACCCCTCACGCGCCTTGGCGCTATGTATTGAACCAGAAACTTGCGTCGGTGCCATCGCAGCCCTTCTAATCGTGGTAGACCCAGGCGGCAAGCTATGGTCGACATTCGCTTGGCGCCTTGGTGCCCGCCGGTCAGCATGACCTCGGCTGCCGCGATGCATTGATTGTTGGCGGGCCCGGCCTTGAAAAAGGCCCGGCCAGACCCCGCTGGAGAGTCTGTGGTTCCCTGCCAAGCCGAGCCGAGCCTGGGTCAATTTTCAGACAGGAAGAGTAATGCCATGGCGAAGCGCCACGAGGCCAATTATACCGCCGGCCACAATTTGGGCCAGTACACGGGGATGTGAAGCATCGATCGGAGAGATGCGCCGGGTCATGACGCCTTGGGCCGGATCAGCTCCTGAATCTGCTCGACAGCCTGCGCCAGGCTCGTGAGCAATCGATCTGGTTGGGTTCGTTCGAAACGCGCCTTGGCCTTCTCCGTATCGCCACTGAACCCCCAGACTCCGATTACAAGCTTGACCTTGGGAAAGCGTTCCCGAATTAGTTTGCACATCGTCCGCGCGGGTAGAAAGGCATAAGGCGGCAATGCGGAGATGCAGATGACGTCGTCTTGTCTTATCTCAAGCAACGCCAGCATCTCCGCGAGGGAAGCGTGGGCGATCGGAAGAGACAGAGCCGCGTGGCCCGCCTGCTCCAGGAGCTGCGCCAGCATAGCGGCCGTGACCTCATCGGCCCGATCGTTTGCGGGAAGGCAGATTATCCTGGCGCTGAGACGCTCCGCCGGGCCTGATTCCGCCGCGGCATCTTCGGCTTGGGATGAGTCGTGCGCCAGTTGGTACTCCGAAAGCTCGGCAATCATTTCGTTGATGCTGAGAAAGAGAAACTCCTCCCTGATTGTCTCAATCGCCCCTTTGTGGCGATCCTGCTCGGCCAGGCTCAAAGCAGGTATGAGCACCGAATCGTATAACTCCACCAGGGGCTTTTCTTTCAAGAACCGGTCCACAATAGCCTGCGCCTCCGGCTGGTCCATCGCCAGTAAGCGCTGGTAGATCTGAGCTTCCGCCCCCAGAACTACTTCATCCCCCAGCAGGGTATGAAGAAAAGAGAGTTGAGGAACGTAGCGGCCCAGCACAACGACGCAAACGGTGAGAGGCGTAGACAGGATGAGACCGGCGGCTCCCCACAGCATAGTCCAAAAGACAGCCGCCACCAGCAGCGCCAACGAAGAGATTCCCGTGTTCGCCCCGTAAAGCCACGGCTCGAGGAAGTTGGCAGTGATCAGTTCGAGGCCGGCAAACAGTAGGAACACCAGCAGCGGCGGCGCCCAACTGTTAAAAGCCGCCAACGAGAGTGCGATCGGCAGCGCGGCGGCAACCATCGTGCCGACATACGGCACGATGCGCAGGATGCCGGCGAGGGCGCCCCATAGCGCGGGAGTAGGCACGCCAATGCAGTACAGACCGAATCCGAACAGAGTTCCAAAGCCGGCATTGACCAGGATCTGCATCAACAGGTATCGGCTGACACGTTGCGCCGCGTCGTCGAGCGCTTGCGTCATGATGTTGATCTGACCGAGTCCAACCAGCCGGAAAAGACGATGCCTCAAGTCGAATCTCTTGATCAGCATGAAGATCGTGAAGAGGAGGACAAGTCCTGTCAGTCCCAGAGGCCGAAGAACCGACTGGGCCACATCGCGAAGGTAGTCCAATCCACCTGCCGGCTGTTGCACGATCTGTACGGGCAGAGGAAGCCCGGGAGTACTCGGCGGAGTGCCCTGCTCCCGATCCCGCTCCGGAGGAACTGGGCCCGGAGAGGGCGCAGCCGCGCTGGAAAGTTCGCGCGCAATTTCCTCCAAGCTGTTGGCCGCAAGGCCTAACGGTCCCTCCGTGGGAATGCGAAGCGCTTCCATCTTGGCCTGAATGTTCTGGCGGTACCTGGGAAGCTCCTTGGCGACGCCAACGAGCTGCATTGCGATGATCCAGACAACGCAGCCGGCCGCCGCTATGGTCACCAGGACGGTCACAGCGACGGACGGTACGCGGCCGATGCGCGATCTTTGCAGGAGCGCGACCACAGGGCTCAAAACGAACGTCAGAATGAGAGCGAATGCCAGGGGGATCAGAATTACGCGGGCAAAGTACAGCGCCGCGATCGTACCAAACAGCACGGCCATAGCCCACTGATTGGAGCTTGGGAGGTCGTGGTGTGATGCCCTGATGGCCACCGGTACTGAAGCGCTGCGCAAATCAACCGCGCTTGTCGCGGGACCACCCGCGGCGCGCCTGTGGAAGAAGGGTCGGTTCCAGAAGAAAGTCATGTTAGAGGCCGTTGGGGCGTTCACGCCGCGGGAAGGTCCTGAACTCCTCGAAGCATTGGGTCTTATTCGTGTTCATTCGTGTTCATTCGTGGCCAATGGTTTCCCCCGCCACGCCGCTCCTATTCCTCCAAACACGCAAAGATCTCCCGATAGAACTCGGGGTGGGACGTCCAGCTCTGCGCCGTGATCAGTCTACCGTCGCGAACGGCGGGCTTCGAAACGTAATGGCCGCCATCCCTCTCCACCTCGACCCGCACGTGATCGTGGCAGGTGACGGTGCGCCCTTTGGTGAGGCCCGCCGCCGTGAGCACCTGGATGCCATGGCCGATAGCGCAGATGCACTTGTCCTGGGCCGCGAACTCGCGCGCCAGCAATAACAGGCTGGCGTCGTTGCGCAGGTACTCCGGCGCCCGGCCGCCCAGAATGATGATCGCCGCAAACTCCTTGGCGGCGACGGCCGTAATGGCGACTTGCGCGTCCACCGAATGGCCCGCGCGTTCGGTGAAGGTATCCCAGCCCGGCTCGACATCCTGGATCAGCATGTGCAGCCGCCGGCGCGCCGGCGCGGCGATGATCGGTTCCCAGCGAGCCTCCAGAAACCGATGATAGGCGTACAACGCTTCGAAGCTGTCGCCGCCATCGCCCGTCACAATGAGGACTTTCCTGCTCATCGCGCGCCCTCGCTTCCATCGCCAGCATAGCAGGGCTGTCAAGACGTAGCGAGGCGGAGAAATCCGCAGGTCCGCGACATGGAAGCAACAAACCCGAGCGTAGGGCTTACGCAAACGCGGAGCCGCGACCGTAAGGGAGCGGTACAGGGGCGTGAATTAAGGTTGGCGCGGCGCGCGCAAAACATCGCGGAAACAACCGATCGCGGAGAATGGCAGTCCGCTTACTTTCCCACCTTCTTTAGAATGGCGTCCACGTAATCGCGGGTTTCTGGAATCTCCGGAATGCCCCCTGCCTGGTCGGTGGCGCCGGGGCCTGCGTTGTAAGCGCCGAGCGCCTGCGCCAAGTCGCCCTTGTACTTGTCGATCAACTCCTTGAGGTACTTCGCGCCGGCTTCGATGTTCTGCCCGGCGTCAAACGGGTCGCTCACGCCGAGTTGCTCCGCCGTGCCGGGCATCAATTGCATCAGGCCCTCGGCGCCCTTTGGAGAAACCGCGCAGGGGCGGAAGCCGGACTCCTGCTCGATCACGGCGCGGATCAGGTTCGGCTGGATGTCGTGAGCTTTCGCGGCGCCTTCGATGATCGGCGTCACGGACGGGTCGGCGATGGGGTCGCACGGCGGCTGCGCCAACCCGGCTGCCGCTCCCCAGGGCGGAAGCCAGACCCCCGCCGTCGCCGCTTGCTTTTTCACCGCCTCGCGCTGGATGGCAATGGCTGCACGCTGCTTCTCCGCCGCCGCCTTCATGAGGTCGCGCATGGTCGGCGCAGCGGCTGGCGGAACCTGGGCAGGCGCCGTCGCGGGGTTTTGCGCAAGGGCGGCATCCACGAGCAGAATCCAGGCCAAGAGCAAGCCCATGGCCCGAATTGTTGGGGCCGGGCACGCCCAACCCCTTGGGAGGATCATTACCTTCTGTATCGGCAGTATGCGGCCGCGACTTTAGCAGCCCTGAAAAACGCTTCTCGGGCCGCAGATGAACGCCGATCAACGCGGATTCGAAGAATCAAAGTACTTTGGTTTTCAATCCGTGTTCATCGGTGTTCATCCGCGGCCATTGATCCTATGGAATTTCTCAGCGACCTTTACCGGCGGCGTCAGCATCGTCGCGCAAAGCAGGACCAGCGAAATCCACAGGAGGTCGCCGAGCAGCAAGTGGACCATCTGCATCCACAGCGGCGCCAGCAGGACCAGGTTCACCATGCCCGCCGCCAGTTGGATGCCCACCAGCGACATCATGATCCCGGCGCCTAATTGCACCTCGCGCCGCCGGGCCACGCAAGAGACGCCGTACAGCCCCAGCCACAGGCCCACGCATGCGGCGAGCACCGGATGCCACATGCGCAGCCGGAGAAAGACGCTGGCTGCCGGGTTCGCGTCTTGCGCGAAGCCCTCGGCCAACGACCGAACCGGGAAGAGCGTGTCGCCCAACGCGGCGATGGCCCCGCTGACGCCGAGCAGCATGAACGCCCCCAGGCTTGCGGCCGCCAGCCAGACCTCCCTGCCGCGCGGCCGCACCGCCGCCCGGCCGCCCGCCCACCACGCGGTGAGCGTCAGGCAGGCAAGCAGCGTCAGCGTGTTGATCAGATGCGTCGAAAGCGAGTACGCGCGGTTCGCGGAGGCGTTCTTGCCCACGTGCTCCAGCAGCACCAGCGCTGCGCCGAGCAGCGCCTCGGTGACCAGGAATACCGCCGAAAGCGCGGCCCCCAGCCGAGCCGGGCTCCGCGGCGGAAATGCGCGGAAGGCCCAGATCACCAGCAACGCAACCAGCGCCAGGTCGAGGCCGCTCATCGCGCGATGCGTGAACTCGATGATGGTGGCCACCCCCGGCGAGTGCGGCGTCACCGCGCCGTTGCAGAGCGGCCAGCGGTTGCCGCACCCCGCGCCCGATCCCGTGGCGCGCACGTACGCCCCCCAGAGCACTACCGTGAGGTTATAGGCCAGGACCATCCAGGCATAGCTGGCAAAGCGCGCTTGGGCCGGGGGGACCGGCTCGCGGATCTCGGTTCTCGGCATGGATGATTTCCATTGTAGTGCGGGACGGGCGGAGGCCGGCGCTTACCGTGCGGCCGCTCACGTCATCGCCCGGGCTCGGCGTGACCGTTAGCAGGATTGTCGATACCGTAATTGCAGCCCGATGCGTCGCACGCGGCTACGACCTGCCGCACAGCGACCGGGATTTCGATCCGTTCGCGAAGCGCCTCGGGTATTCGCCGTTTCAGATAAGTTCCAGCCGGAGTTGGCGGCCGATAGCCACAGCAGCGCGTTGAAGAGTGTGCAATGTAACACTCGTGTTGGTGGGATCGAGCAAACGGTCGAGTGCTCTGCGGCTGGTTTGCATGCGGAGGGCCATGGCCGCCTTGGTGAGGCGATCCTTCTCCATGGCGGCTTTGATCTGATCGGCGAGGATCTGTTTGACGGCTTGTTCCTCGCACTCTTCCAGAATGCCCTGTTCGGCCAGAAAGTCATCAAAGGACGAACCGACTTTGCCCTTCTTCTTACGCGTCATCTCAGAGCACCTCCTTCATGCGCTTGAGCGCGAGTCTCAAATCCTGGGCTGGGGTCTTCTGCGTTCTCTTGACGAAGCTGTGCAGCAGTACCATGCGTTCCCGCGCCACGCAGAAAATCACCCGCCCGATCTTTCCATCAGTCAGGTCGCTCCGCACCTCCCACAGGCCGTTGCCGAGACTGCGACAATAGGGCATGCCGAGCGGCCAACCGAATTCGACCTTCTGAATGTCCCGGCCGACCAGCTTGCGATCCTGCAAGGATAGCCCCAGGATCCACTCCCGTACGGGCCGGTTGCCGAGAGCGG
>OCZT010006891.1_pt1 | contig 11186 bp, 8 predicted proteins | sample 1539031 | NCBI WGS metagenome assembly OCZT01 (sample SAMEA3539308, study PRJEB22396) | soil metagenome | biome: tundra; feature: field; material: soil | place: USA | collected 2010-05 | depth 0.15 m
GAAGCCACGAGGATGCCTGAAATTCAGGACGATATGCTTGGGGGCGGCGGGACGAGAAAAAGTTATGATGAACGTTTGAACAGAGTACCCAGGGTAGCGCCCACAGTCAGCGGTCAGTCCTATGTGGCCGTAAATGAAAAGAAAACAATTCCGCTGGACACCAAGGTTGGAGCATTCGAAGTAAAGGTCACTACGCTTATGTATCCGGGAATTTTCCCCTATGGATGGAATGCAAGATTTCTGTCTCCTTCGGAGGACTTGACTAACAGGCCGCATCTGGTTAGGGGAGTTAAATACTCGTTAGTAGGTAGTTACGATATGGAGCTGACGATAAATGGATTTGAAACATGTTAGAACTATTAAGACAGGTTATCGGTGAGATAGGAAAATATGGCTTAGGACATGTCACGGGCAGGTACTATGGTCATTATATGTGTATAGTGACCGACAATGAAGATCCGATGAAGACCGGCTGTGTGAGGCTTTATGGAATGATTTTCCCTGGTAGTACGAATGATTCCAGCAATCCCTACGATTTATGGATACCGCCGAAAAGCAATTATGTCGGCAATAGCTCGGGACAGTTTTTCCCGCCAGAAGTCGGGGCTTATGTATTTGTTACGTTCATTGATGGCGACTATGGCAGACCTTTTTACGACGGTGGCTTCTGGAATGAAGAAACAGTTGTTCCCTTTAAGGATGTGCAAACAAAAAAGCCGTCGGTAAGAGGAATCAGAACAACGACTGGCTACGAAATTATGTTCTCAGAAAAAAATGATGAGAATAAGGAAAATTTTCTAAGGGTGCTAACGCCTTCAGGACATGCCCTGAAAATGGACGATAAAAAGGATGCGGAATGCGTATCGCTGGCAGATAAATTCGGGAATAAGTATGTGTCGGATAAAGATGGTATAACGATTGCAGATAACAATGGAAATACGTTTATTATGGCTAAGGACGGAGTGAAGCTGAATGGGCAGTATATCGTAAGACAAGAGTTCCTCGAATGGATGGACGACTTCAAAGCCACCATAGGGGTAGGCAATATGGCAGCTCCGGTTCCGATGTTCCCAGCAGCTCTTGCGATATTCGTTCAGAAGTTCAAGTCTATGAAAGATAAGTTTTTATCGAATAAAGAAGGTTAATGAAATGGCTCTCGATGTTTCTAAGCTAACGACGATGATTCTGGATAACAGACTTGCGGCTATGCAGAGTGAGATAGACGCCATAGATGATGCAGGGACTAAAGCAGCTGTCAAGGCAAGATTGAAAGCGGATAGCAATGCGATAGCAAAAGCGGTCATTGAACATGTTACGGCGGCTATGGAGATCGAGGTAAATCCCGCAGACATATCGGTCCCAGCGGGCATAGCGGTTACGACAACCGGTTCAGCTGCGGCACAAGCCGGAGCTACGTCAGCGCCAGGAAAAGCGACAGGTACGATAAAGGGTTCGGCGGGAAGAATTAGTTAAGTGAAATTGATTGCATTAAGTAAATAAACTGTTTTGTAAGAGCATGGACTGTATAATAAAAGGTTTTGGAAGTACGTTCGATGCAGGCGTAAGCGGGATACCACCGTTTTATGTCGATACTGATTTGATTGGTGAGTCCATAAGGGAGATTCTGCTCACTCAGAAGGGGGAGAGGATTATGCGCCCTGATTTTGGGACGAACATACTGGAATTGATTTTTGAAAATGATGGGGAATTTCTGCAATCTGAATTGAAGTCAGAAATTCTTGGTGCAATTCAGAAATATGAACCAAGAGCGAAAGTAATGCCAGATGATATAGTAATCGAAAGTGAGGATGGAGAGGTCGTGGTTACGATTAACTACGAGTACCTGGGCGAAAAAGGACAGACTGAAGAAACATTTACACTACCGAGGAAATAATGATTTTAACAATAGTAGAAGACACCACGTTTGTTCAGGCTCCGGTTGTGTATGCATTATGCGGACTTACCATGAACTTACATAGTAACCTGAAGAACCAAGGCTTCCAGGGCGACAAGGCTTACATATGTCTCGGACTCGGTGGTGGAGTAGCCAGCGGACACGGTTACACGGGACTAACCTTCACGGATATATCGAGCGGTTCGTTTATAGTCGCCACGTATGGAGTTTCGGAGGCGGATCAATATATCGGGCAGATATTACATGTGCTCAGCGGACTTAATAAGGGAGTGTATGTCATAGTGGGCGGTGCTTCAAATGAAGGTACGGGCAGAGGTACATTTACGATTGCTCCGACCTCAGATGATTTTGACGGCACACATGCGGAGGCGGGCGTCCTTGATTATCAGATAGCAAACTGGCAGGTGTATGAAGACCGAAGCATAATCAGCGACTCCTCCAGAATGACAGGAGATTCGTTTCTAAGAAAGAATTTCTTAGCCAAGGATATGTGGACTTATACTGATGAGGCAATGAGTCTGATAAAGAAAAATTTCGGTGATGATTTCAACAATTTCGTTACAAGTGACTTAGGAATGTTATTGGTAGAGGTGTTGTCATATCAGTCGGAGGGAATGACCTGGTATCTGAATTTCATTGCAAACGAACTGAGAATGAAGGACGCAAAACTTGTTTCAAGTGCTTCAGATTTGTCACGCTATTTGAATTATAAGCCCTCCCCGATGGTGGCGTCAGGTTCTAAAATAAGAGTGACGCTTTCTGAACAGATTGGCGATGGACACGGTACCGTGACATTCCCAAAAGGTTTGAAGTGTAAAACGGACAATGGCATTATATTCGAGACCGCAGCAGATATCGTTATGACCTCGCTACTCAAAGATATTTATGCTGATGTTGCGGTTATCCAGGGAGAGACCATTGTAGAAACCTTTGTTGGCTCAGGACAACCGAATCAGATAATGATTCTTGGCGGAATTCCGAAGGGTAAGGGGATGCTAAAAGGAGTGAAAGTATTTGTGGGCGAAACTGAATGGCCGGAGGTCGATACTCTGGAGTTCGGAAGTCTCGCACAATTCGAGGTAGACTATCTCGGTGAAAGTCCGGCAGTTATCTTCGGAAGCGGACTCACCGGCTCGGTGCCTGAAGCAGGAAGCGTCATTACAGTATACAAGAGAATCGGAGTGGGCAAGACTGGTAATGTGTCTTCTAACGTAATTACGAAAGCAGTCGATACAGTCGCAGGTCCAGGGGGAATCGGAACAGTGAAATTCACGGTAACGAATATAGTGGAGGCAGTCGGTGGCGGAGATGCGGAATCACTTGAATCGATCAAGGCTAATGCTCCGAAGTTTTTCAGTACCTCTGATAGGGCGGTTACACAGGAAGACTGGGATACGCTGGCTACGACATTCTCAGGAACTTATGGAAGGATAGCTAAAGCCAAAGCCAAGGTTATCAGGGGACTCGATGAGGGCTCGCCGCTGGCGACTATAATCGGAAGTTTTATAAATGATGTTGCGACAATCTCAACAGTCATTGATGGCAGGGCAAATGAAATTGTTCTGGATAATGATTTTGAAAACCAGTATGGGGAGTTAATAGATGTAATGACAGCGGCGTTGGGTGAAGTTCAGGCGACAAGGGATCAGCTGACAGCCATTGAAAATGCGCTCAAACTTGTATCTACGAACATTCAGCAATCAGAGGCAATATTATAATGATTACTACGACAAATATAGAACTCACGGTGAGGATAAATAATGCGCAAGCGATGATCTCCGCTCTGAAACTTAGAGCCGCAACTTCAGTAAGTACGATGAATACAGCCATATCGACATTAAAGAATTTCAGGGATATGTATGCGGCGAAATTAACGGTGATGCAATCTGACTTAAATGAGATCAAGACATTCCTGCAGACCGCAAGTTTTGATGTGGGAAAGATAAAATCATATGTAAGCGGAATAATTTCCGCGACTGGCAATGCTAACCATGTTGTCGTCTATGCATTGACATACGATAAGGACGGTTTTTATGTAGCCCCTGGAAATGATTTGCTTGAAGAGTTATCGGGATACCTGGATGAAAGAAGGCTTATAAATGTAACGCATGAGAGTACATCGGGAATGGGTATGATTGTGGAGTGCTGTTTAGATGCGATCATCAGGGTAAAAAAAGGTTATGTGGCGGATGAGGTCAGGCGGAACGTTCAGCAGGTTATGATTGATCTGGTCAGGGGAAGGGATTTCAATCAGTCGTTATATCTTTCGGAGATATATGAGGCTATACAGCTGGTAGATGGACTCTCAAGCGCCAATGTAAGTATTAACCTTCCAAGTGGCGACAGTTACGTGGAGAACTCTCAAAGTGGAATCGATGAGTACGGCAATCTTTTGTTAGCCAGGAGTGAGCATATAATCAGTAAGGGGGTTGGTTCGTTGGATGAAGTATTTACGGTTGAGGTATTGTAATGTCGACCAAAATCGAATTCATGGACAGAAGTCAGAAGGCGAATATCAAGATTAAGATGGTCAAGGGAAACATCGAGGGCGTCAATCGTATGATCCTTCAGTTCTTTCCGGAGACGATCTCTGATGGAAACTCTACGAATTGGGACAGCAAGCAGATACCTGGTGGTTCGCATCCTTTACAGATGTGGCAGTCAGGTGGCGGCAGGACAATAAGTTTTGCAATAACGCTTTTCAGGGAGTCTCTTGGCTCGGTGAATAATGCATTGCTTCCCCAGCCGTCTGACACAAACGCATTCGATTACAAGGACAGTGGGGCAGACACGATAAAAAAGGTTGATAACTACAATATAGACATTGATCGAGCATTGGGCTGGCTGAGGGCATTGACTTATCCAAAGTATTCCGATACCTCCGTAGAGCCGCCTCCGCAGGTGAGAGTAATATTTCCGGAGACCATGAATCTCATGAAGTTCTTATCGAGAGTAGGAAAAGTGAACAACGTCATTACGGGCATAGTAAAAGATGCCCAGATTGAATATCAGAAGTTCTTCATGGACGGAACGCCTAAGAAAGCAAGTCTGACGGTCACCATTGAAGAATCGTGTCAGGATGAAACGGGAATACATTTTACGGGGAGGATTTAATGGAACAGATGGATATTGTTTATAGCAAGGGTACGGAAGAAATCGCACAGTCCATGATGTCTCAGATACCAGCTCATCATGCGGCTGATGATAACATGAAAAAGTTCATTTATGTCATGGCGGAAGCACAGGCGATGTTCAAGCTAGCGGCAGATGACCTTCTGGCGTCCAAAAGAGGATCCACGGTAAGAGATAGCGAATTAGCGGATATGGCGGAGAATTTTAATATCCAGGTTGATAGAAATTTCATGGACAAGCAAAAGGCATTTGTTCAGTTGGCTTCGAAATGGATTGATAGAAAAGGCACGCGACTCGCCTTTCAAACCCTGATAAGCAGTTACGATAAAAATTCGGACATTACGGAAATTTACGAATACTGGCCCAAGTGCGGCGATCATTATATGCTCGGGACGACACTGATTCAGCTTACTTGTGGAATGGATGGCGAGTCAGAGGACGTACCCATGAAGGCGGGTTCAAATCTATTGGCGGAAAGCCATCTTTTGAGTCCGTTGTCGGAGATTAAAAGTCTTCTTAGAATAAAGGTGGAGGGATATGATTCTACCGATACGATATTTAATAAATCGCTTGAAGAAGCAGTAAAAAGAATCACGCCGATACATATACTGATTGATAGCGTGCCCTTTGAGACGCTAAGAATGGGACATACAGGACCGCTATAATAGTCTAATGAAATTTAATGCTAAGGAATATTGAGAAATGAATACCTACACACCGAATAATACGTACCATAATCCGTTATCCAAACTGGCTGATGGAGATCCGTTAAATGATGCCTTCATCAATTTGCTAGCGAAAGATGCGGCAGACAATGCCGAGTACGCCATTAACGCTGGTCAAAGTCTGTTTAAGGAGATATTCCATAAAGCATTGGGAGGAATGTCCGTCGGTGTAGATCTGGCAATCCCCGGAGCCGTGACGGTTACGCAGGCGGGAAGAATCCTGTATAAGAACATGTACCTTGATGTCGTTACGCAGACACTATCTGGTACGGCGGTAAACGGAGATAAGATTTTTGCAACGTTTACTGTGAGTGGAAAGACTTATTCAGGAGTCCTTTCAAGAAATGCTACGATGCCAGCAGATACGTCCACGGTGTTTCACCTGCAAATAGCAAGTGTAGTAAGCGGAGCTATTCAATGGTCGGTACCGCACACTACGAATACAAGTCTGGTCGCAGAGATCTGGAGTCAGATGCACCTTCCGAATACGGATACGTTCACTTCGGCAAAGAAGTTTTATGTAGGCGGTCCTGCGGGAACCGGAGTCGAAGTAGTACTAAAACCTACTCCGCCTGTAGACATTTTTAATTTCAGAGTTACGAGCATCATAGGAACTAAGCTTGTGAATGTCGATGATATAAATAGACTGCTGGTAGCAAGAGATTTGGTATCGGCATATTCCAACAGATTGAGGGTGAAACTGGCGTGGGGTTATGAGGGAACTGTTCAGGGTGTCCTGACAGGTGATTTATTTCAGATAACCGGCGTGGAAGTTCTGGATGATGCCTTCATGGGCGCATGGGTTTACTATACGGAAAGCGGTTTCACGTTATCTGCAAAAGTAACGACCAGCGGGGCAACCGAACACGGAACAACCGATTTAGTTTTGGAAGATGAGAATGGAGATCCGATAAGTCTCGGGACGAAAAGTATAACCGGAACAAAGTTTGCGACGATACATTTCAATGCAGATCATTATGAGATTGCAGCAGTCCCGGTAGTAGGCGGAGTGCCTCAGATTACTGACAGAGTGGAGAGAACCACCGACTATGCTACCGATCATACGAAAATGGAAACATGGCTTGAGCTGGAAGTAGCGACTTTGTATGACATTTATATACGTGGTGTAAAGAACGGACTCCCTGGAAATTACATTATGCTGCCGGCAGGAAGATTTTTAGCTAAGTTCCCGGATATTGATAGCGCGGGCGCAGCCCTGACTCTTACCCAGAGCAAGAATGGTTTTGATATCGCGATTACAGGATGGGATGCGGCTGAGAAATACGAAGCATGTTTCACCACCTCGGGAGTGGCCGATTTTGCGAATGCGAATCACCTGACTCAGGTGTTCTCGGGAAAAACATGTCAGATATCGACTAATGCATCTGCGACTTATAGCTGCAAGGTGCGTCCGCTAATATCAGGTCAGCAGGTCGGGGCATCGCTCGTAGGTTCAGTTACCTCTGGTTCGGCAGGAATACCGCCTAATGCAGTTCCTATCGTATCGTCTTATATTGACATCAGAAGCTACGCATGCGTAATTACAATGATTCATGATTATGTAGGAGTGATCTCAGCCGTGACGGTTCAGATGGTGCCTGGTACAGGCGGTTATAGTGTCACGAGCTTACCCGGCGCAGTGGTCGGAGAAGTCATCAGCATTAACGTATCAGGCACATTGATAGACTACATGATAATGTATGCGGATGGAAATACTATTCAGCTTGGAAGTATGAACGGTGTAACGACATGGCCGTCAACAGGTGCGCATGATGCTCTGATAGCCGGTTCTAAAAGAGGGAGACAGATCCTGAGAGTAAACAAGTTACCCATTGACTATCAGCTCATCAAAATCGACTTTGACTGCGATGCTCACATGGGAGAGGACGTTACGCTCAGGGTATATCAGGAAGGAAACGAGGCTCAGTATGATTCGATACCAACGATCAATGCAAGTGACAGCGTATTCACTAATGACGCGGACTTGATAATCTCGCAGACTCACGGAGAAAGAAATTTAATTGCAGATGTATGGGACGCAGTAGCTGGGCTTAATAGAGGCGGCATCAGTGGCCGATTAACGATATATGCGATTCCGCTAAGCACTTCAGTAAGGGAGAATAGTGCGTTATGATAGGCATTACGTATAATGACGATTCCGTTATTATCTATGGTCAGAAGTTCGGTTCCAATGGATTGCCGGACGTTGGCGTAGAGGTAGTCATATATGATCCTGCCCTCGCGAAAGTGGTCGCAAGGGACGTAACCAGACTATATGGCAAGTATTCCCTGGTGGTCCCGAAAGACGAGATACCCGACGGTAAATATGAATTAAGATTCTACGGTGGCGGGTATCTGCCTAAGTTAGTACCGGATGGAGATTGGGAATCATTCCAGGTAGGAAGCGGTACGAGTTTCGGGGCGATTGCACTGAATTCGAACTGTGGCGGCATTTTCAAGCGTTATGAAGATGGCTCGATAACACCAAGTTCCACGATTGTTACATGTTCTGTTACGAACATCTCGCCCACAAATTTTATATGGACAAAGAATGGTGTCACTCAATCGGGACACACGTCAACGCTAACTGTTCTGGCAACGGATTTCAGCAGCGATCTGATTGTAATAACTTGTACGGTAGAAGGATTGCTGGATGGAAGAGTTATGACTCCGATGATGGATGTTCTAACGCTTACGCGGTTAACGGATGGCTCCGGAGCCTATTCAGTAATTCTCTCAAATGAAGTTCTGGTCATTGCTACTGATAAAGATGGCAATAACCCGGCACCGTCATCAGGTTACACAGATGTTCAGCTTTTCAAGGGCATCAATGAAATAACGCCGACATTCTCAGAGGAAGATTCGTCAGCCTACGGCTGTAACGCAGCCATACCTGAAGACGGCTCCCGGATAACCATTGACACTTTTACAGCCGACACTGGCTATGCGGATATTGTCATTCTGGATGGTTCTACATATGTAACTACGAAACGATTCAGTTTTGTAAAGTCCAAACAGGGGGCGACAGGTGCGGCAGGAGCTAACGGAATTAACGGACCAGGCGTAACGTATAGGGGAACTTACGATCCGGCGAAAACATACCGCGCGACTAATGATTTCAGAGATGTAGTTAGATACAGAGTTTTAATAACAGATCCTTGGGTTTATTATTTCTGCAAGGTTGATAACTCGACCGGAACATTCGATCTGACACACTGGACAGCCCTTGCATATTTCGAGACAGTAGCAACGGGACTGCTCTTAACAGATGATGCGGTAGTAACTCATTGCCTGACATTGGGCACAGATGGAGCTTTCAGCGGAATCCTACGCTCAGCTAATGCCACAGCCGCTTTGGCTGGTAATGGTCTTTTTATGTCCGACTCGACAAATGGAATTTTCAGAGTAGGCTCGGTAGTCTCGGGCGCGCTGAGTAAAGGAATTTACTGGGATGGCTCGGACATACAGGTGCAGAGCGCCAATTTTATATTACAGCAAGGCAAGTTATGGGCAAATTCAGGTGGATTTGGTGGCTCATTTCTGACTCCCTCGATTGCTCTGAACTCCACCGGAATAACAGTCGGCAATAAGATAGTAATTACGGACTCGACAACGATATTCGATGATCCGACAGCTCTCAGGGGTGCTAATGCTCTGCCAGTTTTCTCCCCGATTGCTACGTATTGGAATGTAACAGCTCTTGTTTTGGGTGGTGCGACGATTACGGGTGGCGCTTTGGACTTGAGTACAGGAAAAGAACAAGCAGCGTATGATTTGACAACGGTTGCGCTGAAGACTGGAGTCACGGTGTCTGAAGGTGTTCCGGGAACAGCGAGCACTTATGTCCTTTCGTTCAGGGCGAAGTCAAATGCTATCGGTGCTCAGGCTGGCGAAGCTTATGTAAACATAAAGGACTCGGCTACCGGAACATTGTTAAAGAAGGTGGGATTAAATTATGGAACGCTCCAGACAATCGTTATAGATCCGTATCTAGCCGAATACGAGTATTCGAACATAATGAGCGACTGGAATAATGTCACCATAAGTTTTCAGCACACGTCCAATGCCTTCAAGCTCGAATTTGTGGTCCGTAGCGGAGATGCGGTTTATGGAGAGGACTGTGACTTTGACAATGAACTGTTTGTTGATCAGATATATCTGACAGCGTATGCACCGAAAGTTATTCTGAGTGGACAGGGACTTCTGGTTTATCAGACGCCGCAAAGTTATTTTAAGATGAGTGCCAGCGAATTTGTCTTTAAGGGAATGGACGTGGAAGTGGAATCCCTCACGGTAAGAGGCAATATCTACCTGGCAGGCAGCACTTACGCTGCGGCAAGCAATTTAATGGGGACTACGAGTCCGATATTTACAATAGGTGTAGGCGGTAGTTCTCTGACCAAACTGATTTTCGATAACACCGTTCAGGGCATATTGTCTTACAACGGAACGATCTTCAGCCTGTCAAGAGGTCTTTCGGTATCAGGCGGCATAACGCTAAGCAGTCTTGTAAGTGGATTTCTGAAAGCCGACGCAAGCGGCGTGTTCTCAACGTTAGCTCAACTGAGCAACGCGGATATTGCAAGTGCTGCGGCAATAACATGGACTAAGATAAGTAAGTCCGGCTCGAATCTGACTGATATGGCTACGAGAAATCACTCGGACTTATCCGGAGTCGGTACGAACGCACACTCAGTAATAGACACGCATATAGCCACAACAGGCGATGCGACGATTCATCATGTCCACAGCAATAAGACGTATCTGGACGCAATTAACCAGGCACTTGCTACAACAAGTATCGTCACCTTTTCGTATTTAACTACCGCGCACGATGCTACGATAAATGGAATTGTAAATGTAAACCCGCCGTCTCCTGTTGCGCCCTTCGTCCTGAATTCTAATGCACGGGGACATCTGGTAACGGGGTTGAACGCCGATCAGGTGGATGGATTTGATTTGAACCAAGCATTGCTCACCACGAGCAGTCCGACATTTTCCGCGCTGACGATTACAAATGATTTGACCATAGGTGGCTGTTTTACTGTCAATGGTACTACGGTAACGATCAATGCTACGACCTTAACGGTTGATGACAAGAACATTGAGATTGGCTCAGTTAATACGCCCACAGATGCGACAGCAAATGGAGGCGGTCTGACATTAAGGGGTACGATAGACAAAACGATTATGTGGGACAGTACGAATAATAACTGGACCGCGAGTGAGAACTGGAACTTATTAACCGGAAAAGTATTCAAGATAAATAACGTCCAGGTATTAAGCGCAACTGCTTTGGGGAATGGTGTGTTGGCATCCTATCTGACCTCAGTCGGAGTCTTGACTTCATTGGCGGTTGCGGGGGATGCTGTATTCGGCACTGGCACGCCCAAGTTGACAGTTTCAACGTTTAA
>OCZT010006892.1_pt1 | contig 11186 bp, 12 predicted proteins | sample 1539031 | NCBI WGS metagenome assembly OCZT01 (sample SAMEA3539308, study PRJEB22396) | soil metagenome | biome: tundra; feature: field; material: soil | place: USA | collected 2010-05 | depth 0.15 m
ACGGGCGGCGGCGGCATGGCACCCGGCGACGGTCCGCTGGGGGGCGTCTGCGCGCTTACCGCGAGCGTGGCGGCGGCGAGGCCCGCGATTGCGACAATAGCGGCGAGCGCGCGTGCGGTGGCTTTGTGTTTCACAAGCGTGCTCTTACCCCGATTAACGACGCGGCGCTAGTCTCCGAGCCCGACGGCGGCACGCGTCGGTACGACGGCGCCGGACTCCACGTCGCGGACGGAGATCCCCGGATAGCCGACCTTCACGTCGGCGCTTGCCTGCCACGCCTCGACGATGAAATTGCGCATCTGCGCCGCGCCGGCCGCAAGGCGGTCGAGGACGAGCGACGTCGCGGCCGGGCTGTGCCCGTCGATCCCTCCGGCGGCCTCCAGCCGGTAGACGTCGGGGACCTTGCTGACGGACGCCGTCAGATATGCACCGACCTGGGCCAGGACGGGATCGCTCGAGACGGCAAGCGCGGGGACACGCGCGACGACCAAGTCCTCGGTCGCCACCGCGCGCACGAGCGCCGTCTCGAACCGAGCGTGGATGGTCTTGGACTCAGAGAAGTTGTTCGGGTTGCCGTACTTCGGGCCGTCCCAGCCGTTGAAGTGCACCGACACGTGCAGCGGCTGCGAAGCGTCGGCGACGAAATGGCCCCAATAGCCGATGTCGCGCAGCGTCACCGCCTCGCGCACGCTCCGGTCGTAGGCGAAGAACGCGCGCTCTTCCGGCGTCGGGGCCTTCGTCTCGCCGACGACGTCGACGCGCCAGTAGGCGAGGTCGCGCACGATGTGCTGCCAGCCGTCGGCGATCTGATATGGCAGGTAGCCCTGTCCGAACTCGTCGGTCGGCGGCGTCGCGCCGCGCAGCGCGCGGTCGTACTGCGCCCGATCTTTCGGCAATGCGCTGAGCTTCACGACGCCGGCGACCGTTGCGTCGTCGAGCGCGTCGACGTAGTGCCCGGGATTGTCGTCGTCGTCGAGCGGCGCGCCGGCGCCTTTGACGCGATCGGCCTCGGGACCGAGCAGCGCGATCTCGTCGTGCGCCGACGCGCTGCGCAGAAACGCCGGCATGGTGTCGGGGAGCGTGCGAATCGCGGCCCCGTTCACGATGCGATGGCCCTGCGCTCCCCACGCGGACGCCGGCGACGGTGCGACGGCGAGTGCGGTGCAAAGCAGCAGAGCCAACGGACGGAAACGCATCCGCCGGGCTTCGCGCGCCCGGGGGCGGCCTCCGCTAGCGGGGGTCGAGGTGCGAGACCACGATCTCCGTCGGACGCCGGATGTTCTCGTACGCGCCGCACGGGCACGGGTGCCAGTCCTCGACGATCGCGGTGCGCGGCCGGTCACCCAGGTAGAGATACCGCGCCGCGCGCATCGCGGCGACCGCGCGCCCGCGATGCCAGCAGTACACATCCCGCGACGCAGGCGGATCGGTCCGAAGTTCGACGCGCTCCATGCTCTATGGAACGGTTTCGAGACGGCGCACGGCGAGCGGGCGGGATCACACCTGCTTAAAGATGTCGTCCAAGGCGGCGAGATCCGTGATGCGCGTCGCCGGCGGGAGCTCGTCGACGATCGTCGCGCCGTAGCGCATCGAGGCCGCGCGGCCATCGAGCAGCGCGACGACGCCGCGATCGGTCGTCGAGCGAATGAGCCGCCCGAAGCCCTGTTTGAGGCGCACGATCGCGCTGGGGATCATGTAGTGCTCGAACCCCGAACGGCCTTTCGCTTCGAGCGCCGCGATCCGTGCGGCAACCAGCGGCTCCGACGGCGAGGGGAACGGAAGCCGGTCGATGACGACGCACGAGAGCGCGTCGCCGACGACATCGATCCCTTCCCAGAAGGTCCCGGTCGCGAACAGCACCGCGTTCTTCGTCGAGCGGAACCATTCGAGCAGCGCGGTGCGCGGCAGATCGCCCTGCATCTTCGCCGGAAACGGGATGCGTTCGCGCAGCAGCGCGTACACCTCGCGCAGGCGCGCGTACGAGGTGAACAGCACGAAGGCGCGGCCGCCGCTGCGGTCGAGAATCTCCTCGATCAGCGGCGCAGCCCGCCGCGCAAAATCGGCGGCCTTGGGGTTCAGGCGCGGCGGCGCGATGTACAGGCGCGCCTGCTTCGCGTAGTCGAACGGCGATGGCGCGACCAGCTGCTGCGCCTCGTCGATCCCGAGCGAAGACTTCAGGAACTCGAACGATCCCCCGGTCGAGATCGTGGCGCTCGTGAGAACGACGCTGCGCGTGCGCGCGAACAGCGTCGCCTTCAAGAACTCGGCGACCGAGAACGGCGCCGCGTTCACCTCGTAGCGCTCGCCACCTTCGCCGCGCTCGACCCAGGCGACGTTCTCGATCTCGTCGGCGGGGACCGCACCGCTCGCCGCCTGCAGTGCCGCGTTCTCGATGCGGTCGACGGTTGCGACGTGCGCCGCGACCGAGCGCAGCGCGAGATCGCGCCGGCGTTCCGCCTCGGCTTCGTTGTCGATCGGGCGGCGCAGCCCGTCCTTCCAGTTCGCGTGCAGCCAGTTCTCGAGCCGGTAGAACGATTCGCGCAGCGCGGGCAGTACCTCGAACACGTCCTCGTTCGCCGCGATCGGGTACTTGTCGCCCGGGACCCGCGCCAGCGTCTGCTGCAGCCGGCGCATTCCCTCGTCCAGCTCGGCGTCGAACGCGCCGGGAACCGCGTACGTGCGATGCACCTTGCGCATCATCCGGTTGACCGAGACCGGCGACAGGGTCGCGGTGAGCGCGGCGGTCGCGTACTTCTCAGCCTGATGCGCTTCGTCGAGCACGACGAAATCGTAGGCCGGGAGCAGCGCGCCGCCGCTGGCGAGGTCGAGGAAGAACAGCGCATGGTTCACGACGACGACGTCGGCGAAGCGCGCGGCGTCGCGCTTCGCGAAGAAATGGCAGTCGGCGAAGCGGCTGCAGTACTCGCCCACGCAGTCGTCGGCGTCGGCGTCGAGTGTCTCCCAGTCTTCCGAGCGCGGTGTGAAGTCGAGTTCGGCGCGATCGCCGGTCTCGGTGCTTTCGGCCCACGCCCACAGGCGCTCCAGCGCGAGCGAGGGCGCGATCAGCCGCGCACCGCTCTCCTTCTCGAACTTCGCCTTGCAAAGGTAGTGGTTACGGCCTTTGAGCAGCACGACGCGCGCCTCGATACCGAGCGCTTTGGTCACCAGCGGGATGTCCTTGCGGACGAGCTGTTCCTGCAGCGCGATCGTCCCGGTCGAGACGACGACGCGCGCTCCGGCTCGCAGCGCCGGCACGAGATACGCAAGCGACTTCCCGACGCCTGTCCCCGCTTCGACGATCGTGTGCACGTTCTCCAGGAAACCGCGCTGGATCAGCCGCGCCATCCGAACCTGCCCCTCGCGCGCCTCGAATCCGGGCAGCGCCCGCGCGATCGGGCCGTCCGGCGCGAAGGTGTTGTCGACGAGCTTCATTCGCGCGGGTCGCGGACCTCGGGCGGCTGCTCGATCGTCGCGACCGGCGCGCCTTCGGTCGGATCGAACGGAACGGCGGCCGGCTCGGCGACGGGGGTGTACGCGAACTGGCGCTGCGACGGCAGCATGTACAGGACCAACCCTGCCAAGAATCCCGTGACCAAACCGCCGACATGCGCCGCGGCGGAAATGCCGGGGACGGCAAAGGTGAACACGAGGTTGATCACGATGATCGGCAGCACCTGACCGATCAGCGATCGTCCGCGCGCGCCGAGCCGCAACCCGACGGCGACGAGCGCCCCGAAAAGGCCGAAGATCGCTCCGCTCGCCCCCAGCGTCGGAACGTCGAAGTTGAAGTACAGCACGGCGAGCCCGGAACCGACGATCGCGATCGTGTAGAGCAGCACGAAGCGCACCTTGCCGTAGAGCTGCTCGACGATGTTTCCGACTTGGTAGAGCGCCAGCATGTTCAGCCCGACGTGCGCGTACGATCCATGAAGAAAGGCCCCGGCGAAGATGCGCCACCACTGATGTCCGGCCACCACGGCGGGTCCGTACAGTTGGCCGTGATCCACATCCGGACCGCCGGTCGCGAGCTCCCACAGAAACATGAGCACGTTGATCGCGACCAGGACGTTGGTGATCGTCACGCGCTGAGCGCCGGGCTCGCCTCCAGTGTTATCGCGATCAAACGCGCGAGCTCGATCGAGATCGCCGTCCGGCCGTTCGCGCCTTCGATCGTGATCGGACCGCCGAGCGGGCCGCGCTCGACGACGTCGACGCTGGCGCCCGGACGCAGCCCGATGCGGTCGAGGTATCGCAGCGTCTCGGGGACGTCTTCCACGACCTCGACGACCCGCACGGTGCTGCCGGCCTGCGCGTCGGCGAGCCGCAGCCCGACGCGGACCGGTTCGCTCAGATCGGCGGGCGGGATCGGATGGCCGTGGGGGCACACCTTAGGATCGCCGAGGATCGCGACGAGCCGCTCCTCGACCCGCTCCGAGATCGCGTGCTCCAGCCGGCACGCCTCCTCGTGCACCTCGTCCCACGGCATCCCGAGGACGTCCTGAAGGAACACCTCGGCGAGCCGGTTCCGGCGAATGACGCGGACGGCGACCTTGAGCCCCTTCTCGGTGAGCTTCGCCGTGCCGCGCGCCTCGTAGGCGAGATAGCCGTCGGCGGTAAGCTTCTTGAGCATCCCGGAGACCGAGGCCGGCGCGACCCCGAGATCGGCAGCGAGTCCGGACGTGGTGACGCCGGGACCCTCTCGCTCCAGCCGGTACACGGCTTCGAGATACTCCTCGGTCGACTCGTCGAAATGGGTGTGACCGGGCATCGCCTTAGGAGATTCGACCAGCCGGCACGGAGTTCCGGGAACGCTCTAGCGCGTGCAGGCGCGCCTTGGTGGCCGGCGCCGCGAACGAAGCGTCGATCCCGTTTCGGGCGAAGCGCAAGACAGTGTCCTCACCGAACGTCTCGGCGACATACCGGTACTCGTCGAGCAATGTCGTTCCGAAGAGCGCCGGGTCGTCGGCGTCGATCGTGACGATGCAGCCCGCGGCGTCGAGCGCGCCAAGCGGATGGATCGCCCCCGCCGGGGCTGCGCCCGTGAGCCGATTCGAGGTGGGGCAGATCTCGAGCGGGATCCGCCGCTCGGCCAGAAGCGCTACGACGGCCGGGTCTTCGATGGCGCGCACGCCGTGCCCGATGCGCTCGGCCCGGAGCACCTCCACCGCAGCCCGCACGCTTTCGGGCCCGGCCGCCTCGCCGGCGTGCGCGACCCCGTGCAGCCCGCCCTCGCGTGCAATCGCGAAAGCGCGCTCGTACTGCTCAGGCGGATAGTTCGCCTCGTCGCCGCCGAGCCCGATCCCGATCACGCCGAGGTCACGCAAGGTGACCGCCTCTCCGGCGGACCGTTCGGCGCGCTCGACGCCGAAGTTCCGGGTCAGGTCGGCGATCAGCGCGACCTCGATCCCGAGCGGCCCGCCGGCCTCGTCGAGCGCGGCCCGGATCGCCTCGACCGTCGCCCGGACGTTCAGCTCGCGGTGGAAGAACGACCAGACCGACGGCGAGACGAAGACCTCGGCATAGCGGACGCCCTGCGCCGCGGCATCGGCAACGTAGTCCCGCGCGATCCGCGCGAAGTCGTCGGGCTCGCGCAGCGCCTCGGTGACCTTGGCGAACAGCAGCAAGAACTCGCGAAAGGTCGCGAAGTCGTACGTTTGCGCCGGATCGGCGCGCTCGCCGAGCGGGATATCGTACTTCGCGGCCAGCGCCCGGAACGTCTCGGCGCGCACGGTTCCCTCCAGATGGCAGTGCAGCTGCACCTTCGGGAGCGTGGCCAAATCGAGACCATACACCTTGACCGCCGTTCGACGCCGATGCTATAGTAACCGTCGCCCACCGCGGGGTGGAGCAGTCCGGTAGCTCGTCGGGCTCATAACCCGAAGGTCACAGGTTCAAATCCTGTCCCCGCAACCATGAAAAGCCCGCCGTAGCGGGCTTTTTTCTATGTCAGATCGCGTCGCGGTTGCCGTTGCGTTGCCGTCGCTCGGAAAATCATGCTCTTTCCGCGTGCTCCAACTCTGCACGATCGAGGCGCTCCGACAGCACGTCGATCGCCGCACGTTCAGCGCCGTCGACGACGTGGCTGTAGACGCTCAGCGTGACCGATGCGTTCGCGTGACCGAGGAGGCTCGCGGCGGTTCGGACGTCGATGCCGCCCGCGATGAGGTTCGTGGCCGCGGTGTGCCGCAGGTCGTGGAGGCGAGTCGTCGAGATTCCGGCGCGCTTCGCAAGGCGAGCGTAAGCATTCGTCGCGGCTTTCGGGCTGAGGCGCTGGCCGATCTCGTCGGTGAATACGGGGTCCGCGGGGTCCGCCAGGTAGACGGCGCCGGCGCGCAGCCGGTCCTCTCGCTGCAGCACCCGTTGCTTTCGGAGCGCGTCGACGGCGCCCGCCGACAACGGAAGGGCCCGAATGCGGCCGCTCTTGGTGGACTTTAGGACCGTCGAGCCCTTGATCTGCGACATGCTTCCCCGCACGATCACGACCCGCTTGGTGAGATCGACGTCGGACCAATGCAGCGCGAGCAGCTCGCCGCGACGCGCGCCGAGACGGAGCGCCAGGGTGACGAAGTGTTCCCACCGAGATCCGCGAGCCGTCACGGTTAGCGCACCGACCTCGTCCGAGGTGAGCGCCTTCGCCTCCGATCGCACCGCCGACGGCGCGGAAACACTCTCGCACACGTTGCGGCCGACGAGATCCAAGCGAAGGCCCCAGCGCAGCGCGGAACTCAGCAGCGAAAGCGCGTGCCGCGCCGTCTTCGCAGCGATCGGACCGCCGCCGCGCCCGCCGTGCTCGAGAATCGTCGAAACCCATTCCGATACGTGCGCCGGCCGCAGCTTCGAGACGAGTGTCGAACCGACGTGCGGAACAATATAGAGCTCGGCGAGCCGGCCATATTCCTCGAGCGTCTTTGCGCCGCGTCCCAACGCCTGACGATCGCGCAAGAAGCGGCTCAGGAGTTGTGCGACGGTGATCGTCGACGGTGACAGGTCGATACCTCGGTCGCGCGCCGTAAGCGCCTCGCGCTCGGCGCGCTCCGCGTCCTTTCGTGTTGCGAATGTCCCGACCGAGCGGCGCCGGCGCTTCCCCGTCGCGCTCGCGTCGAGGTCGATGAGAACGGCCCAGCGGCCGGACGTGCGTTTGTAGACGCTCATTGAGCTTTTCCTTCGCCGGGAAAGTCGTTCTCGTCGTTCGAGTTGTCTATGTCAACCCCGGCTTTTATCATCTGGCGATATGCGCGCTTGGCCTTCTCGCGCGCTTTGCTCTCGACATCATGTCGAGCGATGTCGTCCGCACCCGCGAGATACGGACCGATGACTCGACCAACCCTGGCCTCATCATTCGCGGAGAGCTCGCACGCCTCGCGCAGGAGAAGAAACCACGATATTGCCTCGCGCTTGCGTTCTACAATAAAATCCGGATCTGCGACGAACGGTCGCAGCGAAAAACCATGTGTGGCTGCGAGCACGCGTTCGACAGCCCCAAGCGTAGGGCCAAGGACTGCATCGGCCGGCTCTTCGTCGAGTCCGGCGTTCGCGAGAACGTAGGCCCTATAGACCGCACGCTTCGTCGTAGCATCCAGCAATCGCATTGCTTCGAGAAATCCAAGCGCCGCGGCGGACGAGTTGACAAATGTGCCGCGGCGCCGCACAGCGATTTCGCCACTGATTGCACCCTGGATCTCGCCGAGGTCGTCGTCCGTCAATTTACCAAGGAGCGCACGCGCAATGATCGGCGGGAGACCCAGCTCTCTCACAAGTCGGGCGACGCCATTGTATTGGGGACGCAACGATTCGAAGGACCGCACGAAAGCGTGTATTTCACGCTCACACTTCTTGGCTAGACTATAGACTGTCCAGCCCTGGCGGCCTGCCTCCAAGGCAAGCAGGCGCATTGCATCGGATCCAGCGCGGGCGACGTGGTCAGCCCACCGCGAAGAGGCGGGTATCGGTGCAGCTAGCGGAGCGAGTCCGGCGCGGGTTCCTCGACGTTTTGCCATGGTCTTATCGTCACAAATACCATAGGTTTCGCCTTGTTGTCAATCGGCGCCAGGTGGGCTAGCCTGAAGCCATGCACAGCTCAGCAACCAAGCCTGAACCGCTCGTCTACACAGTTGAGGAAGCGGCGGCCGTTACGACGCTCGGCCGGTCCACGATCAAGCAGCAGATCGCCGACGGCAAGCTCCGGGTAATCCGGGTAGGCCGCCGCGTGCTCATCCCCCGGCAGTCGCTTGAGGACTTCCTCGCGCGCTGATCCGGTGAACATCGCTCCGTTCGTCTCGCCCATCGATCTCATACCGCCGAGCAATCTCGAGGCGGAAATGGCGCTGCTCGGCTCGATCCTGGTCGACAAAGAGATGATGGCGACGGTCCGCGAGATCGTCCAGCCGGCGGACTTCTATGCCTCGCTGCACGAAACGATTTACCTCGCGTTGCTCGACCTTCACGGGCGCGGCGAGCCGCTCGACAAGGTTGCACTCGCGGAGGAGCTCCGCAAGCGCGGTATGCTCGACAAGATTGGCGGCCTCGCGTACGTCAATTCCCTAATGTCGACGGTGCCGAGCGCGGCGTCGGCGGTGTACTACGCGAACATCGTGCGCGAGAAGTCGACCCTGCGCGAAATGATTTACACCGGGGGCGAGATAACCGATCTCGGCTACGACGGTGAGGGTAACGTCTCGGCGGCGCTCGACAAGGCCGAGCAGCTCGTTCGTAAGGTCAGCGAGCGCCGCATCGAAACCGGCGAAGGTTGGAGCGGACGCACCGCCGCGGAACTCTCGGCCGAAGGGGTCGGCCCGATCGAGTTTGAGATCGAGGGGCTCCTCACACGCGACGACGGGCCGCTCCTCTGGTATGGTCCGCCGTCCGCCGGAAAATCCTGGCTTGCGTTGCACCTGACCATTTGCGCCGTGACCGGAGAACGGTTCGCGGGCCGTTTTCACGTCCCGAAGCCCCGTCCGTTCGGCCTATATTTCAACTTCGACGCCGGGGAGAGGGCGATCAACCGGCGCGTCGTTGACGTGCTCCATTGCGCTCACCCGAACGTGCGGATCTTCTCACCAAAGGACGGGTGGAGCCTCAGTCGTTTCGAGCGCGTGCTCGCGCAATATCCGGGGGCGTTCTTCGCGATCGACTGTCTGGCCGACATATACCGGCCCGACCCAAAGCAAGAGCAGGGTGAGGTGGCTCGAGATTTTTTCCGCGAGCTGCGGTCCGTGACCGAACGGCACGATGCGAACGGTGTCATTACCGACCATACGAACCGCTCCGGGACGTTTTACGGCAGTAATCAGAAGCTGGGTACGGCGCGTCAAATGTGGTCCGTTGAAGTCCCCGAGGGACCGCCGGCAGCGCGGCAGATCCGCGCTCGTGTCACCTGCGTAAAGCAAGCCGAGGCCGAGAAGTTCTTACCGTTCGACGTGACCCTCGACTTCGACGACGGCGGCCTCACGATCGCGGTCGCCGGTGGCGCGGTCGAAACCGCTCGCGATCGTCTCCTCGCGCGGATCGACGCGAGCGGGCCGCTCACGAAAACCGGGGCCGGGGCGAACGGCGGGAACCTGACGCGCGGGCCGCGCGCCGACTGGAAAGCGCTCGTTGACGCTGGGCTCATTCAAAGAACCGGCGAGAAGCAAGGCGGTTCGGAACTCTGGTGGACGCCTGAGCGAATAATGGAACGTGTCCGGGAGGGTGCATCCTTGCACCCCCGCTTCAACGCACGGCCCGAAGAACGCGACAACGACGGGGATCGCGACGGGGTGCAACCTCTGCACCCTACCGCACCCAACGCACCTACCGGGGCGCCCGCTCCCGCCTCTGCGGAGAGCGGAGCGCCGCCGGTGCCCACGCGAGAGGGTGCAATTGTCGCCCCTATAGAGCACCCCATCGTTTGCACCCCATCCCTCGCGACCGTCGCGGATCGTTCTTTCGTCGCGACCGTCCTCGGTATCGGCGACGATCGCGCCGCCGAGGACGCGCTGCTCGCCGAGCTCGTCGAAGAATGATAAACGCTTCGGATCGCGGTCTCGCGGCGCTCGTCGGCGAGTTGATGTCGGAGTGCCCGTGCGAACGCGGCCGGGGCCGCGACGGCTGCAGCGGCCCCGTGGATCGTGACTGGATCGTCGAAACCATTCTCGACGCCGATGAGCGACGCGAATGGGAACGCCGACGCGCTGCTTCGCGCTCGTCCAAGGCGGTGGCACGATGAGCGACCGTCCAGGCGACCGTCCAGGTGGACGGTCTAAAGACAAAGCGACCGCGAACGATTCCGAGACGCTTACCCCGACGCAGGAACGACGCCTGGCGGCCCTCGTGGACGGACTCTCGCGGGGTGAGATCGCGCGGAGCGAAGGCGTAAGCGTTCAAGCAGTATCGTCGTCGCTCGCCGCTCCGGCCGTGAAGCGCGCCCAAGTAATGATGCGGGTCGGCGCGCTGCGACTGCCTATGTTCGTTCACGACAACAAGGGCAACGAGGTTAAATTGGTGGCCAGCCTTCTCGCATCGCTTGCGACAATCGCGCTCGAGGCAACAAAGCCGGTCGTGGCCGGCTCCGTGGTCTCGACTGTCCCCGACTACGAATTGCGGGCGAAAATCGCGCTGCGACTCCTCGAAATGATCGAGCCGGAGGGCGCCGTCGACGGCGCGACGCCTCCCGTCGATCCCGTCGAGGTCGTCGCCCGCGAGCGAATCACGCAGACGCGCACGCGCGAGATACGGAGCCGTTCGTGATGGCCTTGCTTGAGAGAACCCCCGGGGGTGGTCAACGGTGTGGTCAACGGTCAGTCAAATGGTCAGTCAAATGGTCAGGTCGTATTCGCGTCTCGGACCGCGGCGAGAGATCGTCGCCAACTTGGCGGCGCCAACTTGGGCCGCAAGTTCGCACCAAATTTGGACGCAACTCGGCTCTCGTCGCCGCAAGCCCTGAGAAGCAACCGTTATCAAGACCTAGAGAGCATCGGTGACCGAGCCGCGACGCTGCGCCGCGCCCGGCTGTCCAAATCAAGCCCGCCGACGGTACTGCTCAGGCAAGGCGCGCAGCGCAGCGCGTCGCGTCGCTATCGCGTCGCCGAGCGCCGTCGGTATCCCGTCGCCGTCCCCGAGCGACGGCGCGCCGTCTACGTTGCCATCGACTTCGCCGACCCGAAATGGTTTGATGGCGTTCGCGCCCCGAGAGAGATCCTGGAGCTTCT
>OCZT010006893.1_pt1 | contig 11186 bp, 12 predicted proteins | sample 1539031 | NCBI WGS metagenome assembly OCZT01 (sample SAMEA3539308, study PRJEB22396) | soil metagenome | biome: tundra; feature: field; material: soil | place: USA | collected 2010-05 | depth 0.15 m
CTATAGTAGCCCACGGTGTTCTTCGGATCGACGTTGGTGAGCCTCGTGTACCAGTCGCGCGATTCAGACCACTTCTTCTCGTTCAGCTTCAAGGAAGCAATCGAGGCGATGGCAACCGCGTTCTTGGGATCCTGTTCCAGCACCTTGCCGAACTGGTCATAGGCCGCGGCGGACATATTGTTGTTTTCGGGCGATTCCGCGCCGGGGATGTACTGTTGCATGTATGCCGTGGCCAGGTAGAGGCGCGCCGTGGGGAAGTTGGGGTCCAGGTCCACGGCCTTCTTGAATTGCTCCACGGCTTCAGGATACTGAGCGTTCTTGAATGCCGTCACACCCTTATTGAGATGATCGCGGGCTTGCAGCTTCTGGCAGCCCGTTCCCATGATCGGGAGGCTGATCAGCACGGCGGCCAATGCAGCCACGGGCAAGATACACGCCAATTTGCGCATGTTAGTTCCCGGCCTCCACCTTTGCGGTCATCAGACCCACCTTGTCGATACCCGCGCCGTGAGCGATATCGATTGCCCTGGCCACCCACTGGAAGTCCAGCGCCGGGTCGCCCTTCACGAACACAACGCGCTCCGCGCGGGTCTTGAAGATTTCCGTCAAACGGTCGCCCAAACGGTTTTCGTCGGTTTCCTCGCTTCCGTTGATCATCATTTTGTGATCGGCATCGATCACGATGACCACCGTGCGCTGATCCGAAAGCGTCTGCTTCTGACCGGGCGGTGGCGGCTGAGGCACGAGGGCCTCAAGCCCCTTGGGCGTCAGCGGCGTGATCACCATGAAGATGATGATCAGCACCAGCAGAACGTCAATCATGGGCGTCATATTGATATCGGACTTGGGACCGCCCTGTCCACCGACTGCCATTCCCATAGTAGTGCTCCTTTATGAATCCTGATTACTTTGAGGGCGCGGGAGTGCTGCCCGCGGCATCGGCGGCGGGTTTGCCTTTCTCCTGCATCTGCTCGGTGAGCAGCCCCAGTTGGTCCACGCCGGCCGCGCGCAGGTTGTCCACCACTTCCACCACTTTTTCGTAGCGCGCGCGGGAATCGGCCTTCACAAACACGGTTTTGTCCAGCTTGTTGGAGAGCAGATCCTTCACCTTGGGAGGCAGATCCTCGGGAAGGATCTGGTTGCTGCCCAGGTAGGTTTTCCCATCGTGGGTGACGGCCACCAGGACGGCATCGCTCTTATCGGCGGCCTGCATGGCAATCGGGTGCTGGGTTTTGACCAGGTCCACGCTGACGCCTTTCGACAACATCGGCGTGATGACCATGAAAATGATCAGCAGTACCAGCATCACGTCCACCATGGGGGTCACATTGATGTCGTTGACCGGTGCTGGTGCGTGTTGCTTCTTTCTTCCACCTTGTTCTTTAGCCATCGCTTCTCTCCCCGGGAACCGGCAGGATGCGGGGAGCCCCGTGCGGGGCTCCCTGATTTCAACTCGCCGGATTCCCGAATTTTCGATCCCTGAGGTAACCGCCGCGCTACTTGCGCGCGCCGGCGCCGCGCTGCGACCGCTTCAGGAAGTAGTCGATCAGCTCGGAACTGGAGTTGCCCATCTCCACGTCGAACGCTTCAATCTTGCCGGTGAAGAAGTTGTACATCCAGACCGCGGGGATGGCCACAAAGAGACCGATAGCCGTGGTCACCAGGGCTTCGGAAATACCGCCGGCCACTGCGCCCAGACCAGTCGACTTCTCGGTGGAAATTCCCTTGAACGCGTTGATGATGCCGACAACGGTTCCAAACAGTCCCACGAAGGGAGCGGTGGAACCGATGGTTGCCAGACCGCTGACGCCACGCTTCAGTTCGGCGTGCACGATGGCTTCGGCGCGTTCGAGGGCGCGCTTGGAAGCTTCGATCTCTTCGCCCGGAATCTCCGAGCTGATCTGATGAGCCTGGAATTCCTGCAGACCGGCCACCACAACCTTGGCGAGGTGGCTCTTCTTGTAGCGGTCCGCAATCTTCACGGCTTCATCCAGTTTGCCTTCGCGCAACGCGCCGGCAACCGCCGGAGCAAATGCGCGGGACTGTTTGCGAGCGGCGCTGTAGGCCATCATGCGGTCGATCATGACGCCAATAGAATAGGCCGACATGAAGAATAGGCCAACCACCACGACCTTGGCCAGCGTGCCCATCTGAAACCACAGGGAGCGCGGGTCCCAACCTATGGAACCCTGTTCCTGAAGCAAATAAAGTGACCATACTTGCAAGTGCAAAAGCATTGTTGTTTCTCTCTCCTGCGAGTTGAAATTGTTACTTCTAACCGACGCTCTAACAGCGGCGCCGGGTTACTACTGGTTCAACGTAAAGTTGACGTCGATAGTGGTTTCCACCTGAACCGGCTCGCCGTTGAGGAGAGTCGGCCGGTACACCCACTGTTTCACGGCATCCACGGCGGCCTGGATGAGCAGCGCCGGTCCGCCGAGGACTTTCAGTTCCTGAATGGTGCCGTCCTTGGCAATCACCGCCTGAAGATGCACGATGCCAGAGACGCGGGCCGACTTGGCCAATTGCGGATAGACGGGAGGGATCTTCTTTATCACCATGGCGGCTTGCACGAGGCCGCCAACCCTGATGCGCTGCGGAGCAGCTTCCTTCTTGACGGCGGGAGGCGGAGGCGGGGGAGGCGGAGCGGCGGTCGGAATTCCGCCGATGATGCCGCCAAGTATGCCGCCCGCGGCGCCACCGGCAACGCCGCCGGCCACGCCGCCCACTACTCCGGCGACGCCGGAGGACGGAGGAGGCAGCTCTTCTTCTTTAATGGTCGCGATGTCCTTGGGAACGGACTTGGGGGCCATCAATTTGCCGGCGTCAAACTGGCGCGGGATCACTTTGACGACCTTTATGGGAGCCGCTGCAGCCGGGGGGGGAGGCGGTGGGGGTGGAGGTGGCGGCGCCACCAGGAAACTGGTCAACGTGGCAGTGGGGAGTACGTCGGTGTAGATCAGAGGCAAGATCACGGCGATGAGGATGAGCACGATCTGGCCGAGGAACGATACCAAGACGGTCCAGGTCTTGTTCGTCTTCCCCACACCCTCTATAAACGTTTGTTCGAACATGCGAGCTTCCTTTCCCTTCTCACCGCAGCGGCCCATGCCCCGAAACAACTTCGGGGCCGCTACGGCCCTTGATTTACTTAACCGTCTTGGTCGGACTCTTCCGAACCGTTTCCGTCCGCGCCCCGCCCACGCCTGCAGCCGCGGGCGACTTCTTTCCCTTATCGCTGTAATTGTGCCAGAAAAGGACGATTGGACTGGCCACAAACACCGAGGAGTAGGTGCCTACAATGATTCCGCAAACCAGCGCGAACGAGAATCCACTCAACACCGGACCGCCCCAAATAAAGAGAGCGATCACTGTCAGGAACGTCAGGCCCGAGGTCATTACGGTTCGGCTCAAGGTCTGATTGACTGCCCGGTTCATCACGGATTCCAGCGGCTCACGGTGTGAGAATTTCAGGTTCTCGCGGATTCTATCGAAGATGACAATCGTGTCATTCATCGAGTAGCCCACCAGGGTCAGCAGGGCGGCAATCACCGTCATCGAAATTTCCTTGCCGAACAGGGAGAACAGCCCGATGGTGATAAGCGTGTCGTGGAAGCAGGCGATGACCGCGCCCAGACCGTAGATCCACTCGAAGCGGAAAGCGATGTAGGCCAGCATTCCGGCCAGGGCGTACAGCGTTGCCAGTACCGCCTTCTGCCGCAACTGTGCGCCCACCTTGGGCCCCACCATCTGCGCCGCCATGACGTGGAAGTCCGCCAGATAACACTCCTGCTGAAGAGTGTTCATAATACCAGCATTCATGCCCGAAACGGATGACAATTGCTTAAAATCCGTAATCAAGCCGGAATGCCTGGAATCCCGCTCCGACATGATGTTCTTGACCAGTTCCTGCAACTGCTCTGCGCTCATGGCGACGCTACCGCGCGCCAGGGCCTCGCCGAGCCGGGTGGCCAAAGCTCCCGAGCCGGCATTGTTGAGATCCAGTTTTCCGCTATCCGGCTTGCCAAATGTGGCAGTGAGCACCCGCTCCATATCCTGCCGGCTGGTGGTCAGTTGGCTCTCGCCTTGCCCGGTAGCTTCGGTGGCGATTTCCACCACGTTCTCGGCTCCAGGACCGTGAAGGTCCTGGACGCTGACTTCGCCCTTGATCTGGTTCAGCATGGCTTGCCGTATCTTGTTGTCAGGCGGCTGGTAGGCGAACTTCACCCGAATCAGCGCACCCTCCTTGAAATCAATGCCGTACTTGAGCCCGCCCTTGAGCGCGATGCTCCCAAAACCGGCCACCGTGAGCACCAGCGAAGCAATGATGAAGGGCCACTTCTTGCCCAGAAAATCGTAGTTCGTGTTCTTAAATAATTCCATCGAGCGTTTGCCGTGCTGGTGCGCTCCATAACTTGAGACACCAGCCTCCTAGTTTTTGTTCCCGTCGGCGCGAACCCTTGGGTTCCCGCACTAGATACTCAAGGTCTCCATCCTCCGGTGTCCCGACAGTTCGTAGTCGAAAATCGTCCGGGAAACGAAGACCGCGGTGAAAACGTTTGCAATCAGACCGATCGTCAATGTTACCGCAAATCCACGAACCGGCCCTTCCCCAAAAAGAAACAGGAACGCGCACGATACCACAGTGGTGACGTGGGTGTCGACGATGGTCCACCAAGCCTTGTTGAAGCCCGTATCGACCGCCGCGATAACCCCTTTGCCAGTCCGCAGTTCCTCGCGGATCCTCTCAAAAATCAGTACGTTAGAGTCCACCGCCATACCAATGGTCAAGATCACGCCGGCGATCCCGGGCAGGGTGAGGGCGGCGTGGAAATACGAAATCGCAGCCAAAAGTATGACCGTGTTCAAAACCAGCGCCAGCACGGCGTTCACACCACTACGCTTGTAGTACACGAGCATGACTGCAATCACGGCGATCAGCCCGGCGAGGCCGGACACGATACCCTGGTGGATGGAATCGGCGCCCAACGACGGCCCGACGGAATTCTCTTCGGCAAAAATCACGCCGGCGGGTAGGGATCCGGAGCGGAGATAGCGGGAGAGGTCCACGGCTTCCTCTTCGCTGGCCAAGCCCATGATGCGGCCGGAATCCTCGATCTTCTCCTGGATGTTGGCCACGCTGACGATCTGGTCGTCCAGAATCACGGCCAGTTTGTCGTTCACGTGGTCGCCGGTGTAGCGGCCGAAGCGCTTGCCGCCATCGGGGGACAGGGTGAAGCTGGTCTGCCAGGTGCGGGCGTCCTCCTGCCCGGCGCGGGCGTTGCGCATTTCCCTCCCGGTGATGACCGGGTTCTTGTTGACCAGGTACCATTCCTCACCCTGCGACCGCGCGCGCGGCTTCGCCTTGACCAGCCTCTCGTTCAAGGGAACCACACCACCCAGTTTCGCCAAGCCGTCTTCCTTGCTGGAAAACGCCGTGTCATGGGCCTTATCGACGCCGGTGATATTGAGAACCGCGGTAGTGCCGATGTTCTGTTTGGCACGTGCGGGATCGTCCACGCCCGGCAACTGCACCAGGATTTCGTAGTCCGAGCCGGAACGGCCGTACTGCTGCACGGAAGATTCCGCCACACCCAATTGGTTGATGCGCTGGTTGATGGTTTCGATGGTATTGGCCACGGTCTCGCGCTTCAGAGAGACCAGGTCCGAAGGCTTCAACTTCATGCTGTAGTCGGTGGCGTTCAGAGTCGTCAGGACGTAGGTGGTGAAGTTGGTGCTGACCAGATCGCGAAAGTCGCGGGACTTCTCCGCGGGAATGCCCTTGATGCCAACCAGGACCCGGTCGACGTCCTGGACCGTATGGATCTCGGCGTCATTGACGTCCAGGGCGGCATAGGGAATCTTCTGCGTCTTGAGGTCCTCTTTCAGCCGCTCGACGATTTGGTTCGCATCGCCTACGGCGGCCTGTTGTACCTGAACCTCCAGTACGAAGTAGCTGCCGCCTTTGAGGTCGAGGCCCAGGCGGATGTTGGTCTTCAGGTTATCAAGCAGTTCCGTCTTGGATTTCGGAAAACCGATAATGCCGAAGAGGCAGATCAGGATCGTCGCAACGATGATCACGGTCCGAGTCGTCAAATTCTTTCGCATGGGCGTTTGGCTTAGGTGCTAATAGATTTAGTACTACTTCTTGTCTTCACTCGAGACGAGGCCCGAAACCGAGCTCCGTGCAACCTGGATCTTGACGTTGTCCGGCTTCACGCGCAACACCAGCGTATCGTTGTCGTCAATTGAAACGACGGTGCCGATGATCCCTCCGCTGGTCGTCACCACGTTGCCATTCTGCAAACTGGACAACATTTTCTGGGTCTGTTTCCTTTGGCGCTGCATCGGAAGGAACAAGAGGAAATAGAAGACTCCGAATATCAGAACGATGGGGATCAAGGTCCCGAATTGTGAGAAGGACGGCGCCGTTTGAAAAAGTAGGTTCAGGACCACGTTTTGACCAAATGCGTGCTCACCCGGCGTTCAGGGAGGCCGAGTGCACACACCTCAAGTATTCTGGAAATGAAAACGATATTATAGCGTGCCTGATCTCACACATGATGTCAAGGTACCGGCGGACGTTGTGCCGGGTGGCCAACATCGCGTATAGAATTTCCCCGGACAGGAACAAATGGCGAAGGTAAGCTCGGGAATACCTGCTGCAAGTATAGCACCCGCAGTTTTCGTCGATAGGCCGCTCGTCGTCCTTGTAGCGGGCGTGCTTAATAATGACACGTCCCTGTGAAGTGAACAGGTAGCCATTGCGGGCGTTGCGGGAGGGCAGGACGCAATCCATCATGTCCACTCCGCGGGCCACGTACTCGGGCAGCTCGTCCGGCATTCCCACTCCCATGGCGTAGCGCGGGCGGGTGCGCGGCAGGATGTCTTCAGTGGCTTCCACCACTTCCATGCTGAGCGGGCGCGGTTCGCCCACGGAGAGTCCGCCCACGGCGTAGCCGTCGGAATCCAGATCGAGCAGCGCCGTAGCGCATTCGCGGCGCAGGTCCGGAAACATGGAGCCCTGGACAATGGGGAAAAGCGCGTGGCGCGTGGGGCTCCGGGCTATGCGCTCGCGAAAATGGGCATTGGCCTGGCGCGCCCAGCGGAGCGTGCGCTGCATGCTTTCACGGGCGTACTCATGGCTGACGGGGTACTCGGGGCACTCGTCGAGCACCATGCAGATGTCGCTGCCGAAAGCCAGTTGCGCGTCCACGGTGGATTGCGGAGTGAAGGTGTGGGTGTCGCCATTGAGGTGCGATTGGAACGTGACGCCCTGCTCGGTGATTTTTCGCAATCCACTGAGGCTGAAAACCTGGAATCCGCCGGAATCGGTGAGGATGGCGTTGGGCCAGGACATGAAGCGGTGCAAGCCGCCCATCTTGCGGATCAGCTCATGCCCCGGCCGCAGAAACAAGTGGTAGGTATTGGCCAGCAGAATCTTGACGCCCAGATCTTCGGCGAGGTCGCGCTGGGAGAGTCCTTTGACGGTGGCCTGCGTGCCCACAGGCATGAAGACGGGGGTCTCGATGGTGCCATGGGGAGTGTGCAGCAAGCCGGCCCGGGCACGGGTATGGGGACATTCGGCGACTACTTCAAAGGAAATCTGGGGCAAACCAAGATTGTAAACGATGGAAACCGAGAGCCATGCTCCGCTCCCACAGTGGGGGTCATTCCAAAAAAGAACAACCATGACCAACTTGACAACTGACGCCACACAGCTTACGGTGTACCCTGATGATTAGGAGCTTCAAGCACCGCGGCCTGCCATGCCCATGAAAAACCCCGCGCATCCCGGCCGCATCGTCCGGCATGATTGCCTTGAGCCTTTGGGCCTGTCTGTGACCGCAGGCGCAAAGGTTCTCGGCGTCACGCGGCAGGCGCTTACCAACATCGTCAATGGCAAGTCCGGCATTAGCCCGCAAATGGCCATCCGGCTGACGAAGGCATTCGGCAGCACGCCGGAAACGTGGTTGCGAATGCAGGTTGCCTACGATCTTGCCGCCGCCCGCAAGGACGAGAGCAAAATCAAGGTGCGCCGCCAGCACATCCCGCAAGAATTGCATATGTAATGATGCCCGACCCAATATGCAGACTGTCGACATCCACGAAGCCAAGACCCATCTCTCCCGACTCGTTCGGCCGCCTCCTGGTTGCACAGTCGACGATCGAAGGCATCACTCTGCTAACCGCCGACCCGCTGGTGGCTCAGTATCCCGCGCCAGTGCAGAGGGTGTGACAGCAAGGCTGGGGCAGGCGTCCGGCCGAGCGCGGTCTGTCGAGAGACTAACCCAGCCGGTACCGCTTGCGGTCGGGTGCCCAACGGTATTTGTGCTAGATTTCCGGGTGTAGTGTCTTGTCTGGTCGAAGGGGTATGCCAGAATGTCGGAGGCACGGACGGAGACATCGGGCGGGCTTTGGCCTACGCTGCTAAGCGTATGGCGGCACCGTTTCTTCTTGACGCCTTTCAAGCTGGCCAACATCGGCCTTGCCAATCTCCAATGGCTGCTCCGGACGGAACCCGTGATCGGCATGCCGTATGCCGTCACCATCGAGCCGACCAACTTCTGCAATGCGAACTGCCGGTTGTGCCCGGTTGGCCAGGGCCACACAACCTGGGAGAAGGGCGTTCTCTCGTGGGAGCGCTACCGCGAATGGATCGATCGCTACTCGCGTTGGATATACTGTCTCGGCTTGTCGCTCTGGGGCGACCCTCTCACCGTTCATCATATCTATCGCATGATTGCGTACGCGCATCGCGCCCGTATCTGGACTTGCCTCAGCACCAACTTGCACGCCTTCCGGCAGGAGCGCGGGGACGCGGACGCACTGGTCGAGAGCGGACTCGATGACCTGACCTGCTCCTTGCACGCCGCCTCCCAGCGCACGTACGAAATTTATCAGCCCGGCAGGGACTTCCCAGCGACCCTGGCCAGAGTCCGCGCGCTTACCGAGGCCCGGCGGCGCCTGGGCGGCACAACCCCGGCGATCCATCTGAACTTTGTGGTGACCCGTTTCAACGAGCGGGAGATACCAGCGTTCTTACAACTCGCGCGCGATCTCGGCTGCGAACCCAAACTCACCTCGCCTTCGTTGAACCTGCGGTTCCTCCCGCCGGAAGACCGGGACCGGGAGGTCGAAAACCGCTTGCGGAACTGGCTGCCCGGGAACCCGGCGTTCGTTAAGAAGCCGTACCAGCGCCTGCTTGAAGGCAAGAACGTGGAGGATGGCAACGCGCGCCACCAGTGCAGGGAACTCTGGAGGCATGCCACTATTACTTGGGACGGCATGGTTGTGCCGTGTTCGGGCCCCCGCCGGCGCGAAGAAGCCTTTGGCGATCTATCGGTCCAGAGCCTGGGCCGAATCTGGAATGGCCCCCGATACCGAATGGCGCGGCGTAGCCTGACCCGTCCCGCGGCAGATGATGTGGTTTGCGCTCACTGCTCGCAGAACAATCTATAGATGATGGATTCCCTGCCGGGCTCCTTTGTGCGCGACACCTGTGACCGGCACAATCGCGGAGCGGCCTTCGTAGCCGGCAATGGCTGCACGGAGCGCGGCCATGTGTTCCTTCGCAGTGTCGGCCCAGGAGAACCGTTCTGCAACGCGGCGCGTTTCCGCCCTGTCCGACGGATCCTCCAGGAGTCTCCTCACCCCCACGGCGACGGCGATGGGAGTCCGCTCCTCAAGCAGCAAGCCGGCTGCGGGATCACGGACCACTTCAGCAATTCCTCCCACGCGGGCAGCCACGACGGGTGTGCCGCAGGCCATCGCTTCCAGCAGCACGTTGGGAATACCTTCCCGTGCGGAACAGTGGACCAGCAGGTCGGCCGCTCCCAGGATCGAGCCTAACGCCGATTGATCGAAGACTCCCAGCAGGCGGACCCGATCTTGCAGGTGAAGGTCGTCAATGAGCCGCCGCAAGCGGCCCTCCTCCGGACCCTCGCCGACGATGAGGAGGGTCATCCCTGGGAGCGCGGTCATCGCGCGGATGGCCACATCGTGCCCCTTTGGCTCGATCAGATGGCCTACCGATACCAGCGTCGGTTGCCGCAGGCTCAATTGTGCGCGGACCGCTTCCCGGTTCTCCGGCAGGCGAAAGAGAGCCAGATCCACGCCGTGCCGGATAGTCCGGATTTGTGTGGGGTCGGCGCCCAGACCGACAAGGCTGTCCTTCAGTGCCTGGGAAACTGTGGTCGCCGCCTCGGCGCGCCGGAGTGCCCCCAGGATCCAGGCCCTCGGCACGCGGTACTGAGTCAGCACATTCACATCGCTGCCCAGGGCGGTCATCACAAACGGCCGTTGAAAAAACGCGGAGAGGAGAGAGGCGGCCACCCCTTCCGGATAGAGGTAGTAGCTGTCGATAACGTCGAAGTCAAAGGTTCGCCGCAACTCCATCAGCGGCCGAATCAACGCGGCTGAAGCCAGAAGCGGCGCAAGATCCATGCCGACTGCCGGGAGCACCGGGATCCGCGGATATTTGACTGGAATGCCTTGCCACTCGCCCGCCGCGGGGGTGCGCGCATGCTGAGCGTAGCGTCCAAAGAACTCGCTCTTCCATGGGAACCACGGAACCGGTACAAGGATTCGGAGTTCCACGCCCTCCACGCGAGCAAGCGCTGCAATCCGGCTCCCGAGGAAGATGCCGTTCAACGGCTGACCGGATCTCGGGAACAATTGTGTTAACGACAAAACGCGCATCGTCCCACCCCGCTCAGGGAAACACTTTGCACGCTCGGACTCGGCTGAAATTGTATATTCACGATTACAAGATGTCAAGACCCTTAACTCTTTTAATGGCGGGACGGCATTTTCGGCGATTTGCTTTGCCTCACAAAAGCTTCCATTCCCATGATCTATATGTACATGCATGTGCATGCATGCATTGATAATGGAAGCGTGCGAACCACCATTGAGATGAAGCCGGAACATCGCGCGCGCATCCTCGAATTGGCCGCCAACAGAGGCGAGAAGGGGTTTTCGACTGTGGTGGCCGATGCACTGGAACTCTACCTCGAAGCTCAAAGCAGGGGGCCAGGGACCAGGGACCGGGGAAACGAGCGGCCCTTCCGGGCCGGCTGGTTTTTCACCTGCCTTCGGGTTCCTCAGAAACTTTCACGCAACCAAGAAAAGCCGCCCGCAGGGCGACCTTCCCCTGGCCCCCGGCCCCCGTTCGTTCTTGCCCA
>OCZT010006894.1_pt1 | contig 11186 bp, 6 predicted proteins | sample 1539031 | NCBI WGS metagenome assembly OCZT01 (sample SAMEA3539308, study PRJEB22396) | soil metagenome | biome: tundra; feature: field; material: soil | place: USA | collected 2010-05 | depth 0.15 m
GCAGGGCCGGCTGTCATCGGCAGCCGGTTCGTTTTTTTGACATTGAAGATTCGACGGAGACAATCAATTGGATTTCCGGCTGAGTGAGGAACAGCGCGAATTCGTCAACGTCGTGCGCAAGGTATGCCAGAAAGAATTCGCGCCACGCGCCATCAAGTATCTCGACGGCACCTGGCCCGCGGAGAACATGCAGCGGCTCGCCGAAATCGGCGTGCTCGGCATGGCGGTTCCTGTCGCATACGGCGGCTCGGGACTCGGCATCCTCGACACTGTGCTGGTGCTCGAGGAAATTGGCAAGGTGTGCTACGTCACCGCGATGGCAGTGCTCGGCGAGGTCGGCGTGCAATGCCGCATCATCAGCACCTACGCGCCGGAGTCGATCAAAAAGAAAATCCTGCCGCGCGTGGCGACGGGGGATGCAATCCTTGCGATCTGCATGACCGAGCCCAACGCCGGCACCGACGTGCCGAATTACACCACCAACACCGCCGTCAAAGGCGAGCGCGTCGTCGTCAACGGCCGCAAAACCCTGATCAGCCGCGCCGATCTCGCCGAAATGTTCGTCGTGTTCACGCGCGTCGACAGTGTGCCGGGCGCAGCCGGCATCGGCTGTGTGCTGGTGCCGGGAGGCGTCAAAGGTTTCGTTGCCGAGGCCAAATACCATACCATGGGCGGCGAGTACTTATGCGAAGTTCAGTTCAACGACGTCGAACTGCCGCTCGAAAACCTGTTGATCCGCGACCACGGGCTTAAGCGGCTGATGAGCGCATTCAACACCCAGCGCTGCCTCAATCCCGCGATCTGCCTCGGGTTGGCCGAAGGCGCGCTCGAGGCATCGCTCCAGTACCTGCGCGAGCGCCCGGCTTTCGGTCATCCGATCGGCGATTTTCAGGGCCTGCGGTGGAAGGCCGCCGACATGTACATCCAGATCGAAGCCGCGCGCGGGCTGCTCTATCGCGCCGCGGTGAGCGGCGAGCAGTTCCCAGACCCGACGCTCGCCGCGATGGCGAAAATCTACTGCAATGAAATGAGCATCCGCGTCACTTCGGAGGCGATCCAGATCCACGGCGGCTACGGCTTTACCGACGAATACGCGGTGTCGCGCTTTTTCCGCGGCACGCGTTACGGCAGCCTCGGCGGCGGCACCACCGAAACGCTGCGCAATCTGGTCGGGAAAAAGCTGGTCGAGGAAATGGACTTGGCGACCGGCGTGCTCGGGATGGGTATGTACTAATAGGTAGGCTGCCGACGCAGGTACTGGTTCCTGTCAATCGACTTCACGCCGAGTTTTTTCACCTCGGTGCCTTTCAGCACATCGAGCATCACTTCAGCGCCGGCATCGCCGCTCGCCCACAGTTTGCGGTAGAAATCGGCGTGCCCCTGCACCTGCTCGCCGCGCACGCCGACGATGATGTCGCCGTTCACCAGCCCCGCTTCCTCGGCCGGGCTCTCCGGCGACACCCGCGTGACCATCATCTTGCCTTGCAGATCCTGAGTACTGATACCCAGCCACGGACGCGGCTTGGCGGTCGATTTGCCCTGCGCGATCAGGTCACCGAGGATAGGTTTCAACAAATCGATCGGCACGAACATGTTGCCCGGCACTTGGGCACGCGCGCCCAGCGCGTCGCCGACCACCAACGAGCCAACGCCGATCAGCTTGCCTTCCTTGTTGATCAGCGCTGCGCCCTGCCAGTTGACCGTCGCCGGCGCGGTGAAAATCGCCTCGTCGAGCAGGTATTCCCAATAGCCGGCGAACGGGCGGCGCGACACCACGAATGCTGGCGCGACGCCGTCGAAACCGACGATCAGCACCGGCTCGCTGTCGCCGAGCTTGGCCGAGTCGCCGAACGAGATCGGCCGGACCGGCGGCGGCTTGATCGCGCGCAGCAAGCCGAAACCGGTGGAGAAATCGTAGGCAAGCACGCTCGCCGGCAGCGGCCGGCCGTCGGCGGCGGCAATCTCGACCGACTCGGCCTCCTGAATCAGGTAGCCGATGGTGAGTATCAGCCCGCTCGAATCGATCACGATGCCGGTGCCTTCGCGCTCCGGGCCGAGTGTGGAGCGGCTGCGCGCATCCGGCACCGTCCTGACGTGGATCTTGACCACCGAGAACGCATCGATCGTCCGCGGCTCGCGGTTGTCGCCGCGCGGCGCATCGGCCGCCGTCGCGGGCAGCACCGCCAGCGCAAGCCAAGCGGCGCCCGCCAGCATGAGGGCAGCACCGCGCCGCTGCGCATGAACCGTACGGGGGTGAACCCGATGTAGATCCAGGCCGAACCGACCGTATAGCATTGCCAATATCTGTATCATCATAAGAGCTCCATTGTGCCGGGGCCGTCGTGCAAGCGTCCGCCGTCAAAGCGGATAATATTCCTCAAGCGAGCCCTTCGGCAATCGCCTTTTTAAATCGCCTTTTTAATGAGAGAATTGCGGGCCCGCCAACCCGATTACGACCCAACGAGAAGAACATGAGCCCGGCTGATGTCAAGAAGCGCTTTATCGAGCTTGCGGCCGATACGCTCGGCAGCACGCCCGAAGAACTCACTGCGTATAATCGCAGCGAGATCGCGAAATGAGGAGTGAACAATGGAACTGGGATTGAAAGGCAAAGTCGCTATCATCACCGGCGCTACCGAAGGCATCGGCAAGGCAACCGCGCTCAAGCTGGCGCAGGAAGGCTCCCGGGTCGCGATCTGCTCGCGCCGCGCCGAGGTCGTGGCCAAAACCGTCGAAGAGTTGAAGCGCGCCGGCGGTGACGTGTTCGGCATGGCAGCCGACATGAGCAAGGCTGCGGACATCGAACGATTCATCGAAGCGGCAGTAAGACACTTCGGGCGGCTCGACATCCTCGTCAACAACGCCGGCACCTCGAGACGCGGCGCGTTCCTCGGTCTCGACGACGCGACGTGGAGCGCGGATCTCGAGCTTAAGGTGTTCGGCGCGATCCGTTGCACGCGGCTCGCGGTGCCGCACATGCGCAAACAGGGCGGCGGCCGCATCATCAACCTCACGAACATCGGCGCCAAACAACCGGGCGCCGAGTCTATGCCGACTTCAATATCGCGCGCCGCGGGGCTCGCGCTGACCAAGGCGTTGTCGAAGGAATTCGCGCCCGACAACATCCTGGTCAACACCGTATGCATCGGCAAGATCAAATCCGGCCAGCACGAGCGCAACCGCGCCCGCGCCAGCCTCGGCGCCGACGAATACTATACGAAGCTGGGAAAGGACATCCCGCTCGGGCGCGTCGGGGAGACCGAGGAGGCCGCCAACGTGATCGTGTTTCTGGCATCCGATGCCGCGAGCTATGTGACCGGCACCAGCATCAACATCGATGGCGGAATTTCCGGCGTGCTTTAAGCCTCGAAAAAGATGTTCACCGCAAAGGACGCCAAGGATGAGAAGGAAAACAAAATACAATCCTTCTTATCGCGTCCGAGGGGAGAAGCAGCAAGAGCACACACGCTGTTCTTCTTGTAGCATTACGGGGACTACGGACGCACCCTTATTCAGCTCATGATCTTGATCAGGGCAGCCACGACTTTAGGATCATAGAGCCCTTTGCCGGCGCCTCGGCCGATTTCATCCAGCGCGACATTGCGCTCCCACGCATCCCGATAGGGCCGCCACGAGATGATGGCGTCATAGGCATCGGCCGCCGCCACGATCCGGGACCCCAGGGGGATCTCTTCTTGCTTGAGGCCGTCGGGATAGCCGGTGCCGTTGAAGTTTTCATGGCTGTGATACACGATCCTGATCATGTTCTGGTTCTCATACCCCATCTTCCGCAGGCTTCTGGCCCCTTCCACCGGGTGTGTTTTCACGATGTCCGTTTCGCGGGAACTGAGGCCGCCCATGCGATTGAGGAGGTGATGGGGAATGATCTCCTTGCCGATATCCGCCAGGAACCCGGCTTGCAGGATATCCATTTTCTCCGTATCCGGCAGGCCGAAATAGGTGGCCAGGGCATAGGAGAAGATGGCTACCATTTTGGAATGGCCGATACTCCCGTCCAGCGCCTCCACGGGCAGCGTCACGTCGGACGGAATCTGGAGCAGATCAAGCACGTACCGGTATTCCCGGGAAAATTTCTGCGAAACCTTGTGCCGGTCTTCAAAGGGGTCCTTGAGGCCGATGACCTCGTAGGCTTCGATACGCTGCCGCCTGCCCCGAATGTTGATCTTTTCATTCTCCCGGATTTTGGTCCCGGCCTCGGCGTAAGCCAGCTTGAAATTCATCTCCCCGGGATCCCTCTGCAGAGCTTTCTCGAAATATTGCAGGGCCTCGACCTGTTCATTGAGCTCAAAATGAATTTGGCCGATGTGGAAATAATTGAGTGCGTTGCCGGGGTCGGCCGCGACCCTTTCGTGCAACTCCTCCAGTCGCAGCTCCGTCCCGGCTTCGGGAATCTCCTTGATGGGCAGATCGCGTTTTTTGCGCGCGTCGATGAACCGGCCGACGACCTCGTAGGTGTAGCCGTCGATCAGCACTTTGCCCGGTGTGCAGGCCATCTGCAGTCGAGCGGAGAGGTTGACCACATCGCCGATGGCGGTATAGTACCGGCGCTTGTTGCCGATAAGCCCCGTGATGGCCGACCCCGAGGACACCCCGATGCGCATCTCCCACGGATACTTCATTTTGGCGGCCTTCTCCTGCATCTTGACCGCCGCCAGCACGGACAGGATGCGGTGTGTTTCGTAATCCAGGGGCGCCCCGAACTCGCACATGATGCCATCGCCCATGTAGCGGTCAATGTGACCGCGATAAGCGAGCAGGATGGGCTCCATGTCGCCGATGTAGAGGTTGAGATCTCGGATCACGATTTCGGGCGGATTCTGTTCGGAATAGCTGGTAAAGCCGACGAGATCGGAGAACAGAACGCTCACGTTGTGCTTTTCGTTCCGCAACGGCCCCGCGATGAGCAATTTGGCCACGGAGGCATCCATGGTGGAATAGAGCGTTTCTTCCACTTTGGCTTTTAAGGATTCGATCGACTGCTTGGACTTTTCCAGCTCCTCGGTCCGTTCCTTCACCTTGAGCTCCAGGTTTTCACCGTAGTCCTTCAGCGAGGCGTTGGCGCGGTTGAGCTCCTCGGTCTGCTCATTGACCTTGGCTTCCAGGTTGTCGCTGTAGTTCTTCAACGCGGCGTTGGCGCGGCTGATCTCTTCCTGATTCTGCTGGAATTCCCGGTTAAGGAATTGCAGATTCTCGGCATTGGCCGACAGCGTGAGATTGGCTTGGTTGAGGCGTTCCTGTTCCAGCAGCAGCTGCTGGTTCAGCCGTTGCGCGGCTTCCACTTCGATAACCAGTTTTTCATGGAGGCCGCCGCCTACGCCGGCAAGAACGAGAAAGCCCCCCCGCTTGTGCAGCAGGTAGCCTTTGAGTTTCTGTATCCGGCCGGGCTGATCCGTCCGATGCGTGCGGTCGACCGACACTGCCGCAGGATCAAGCTCGATGGGTTCTGTCGGGGTTGTCGGGTGGTTGTGGGCACTTTTTCCGCCTATCCCCATGGACTGCCTCTTGTTTCTTGGTGCTGGTGAGAGGACTCGAACCTCTGGCCTACTGATTACGAATCCCGCCGACGTAGTTTAGCCCAGATTGTTTGTGTTGGTAAGAGACTGTTTGTGTTGGGTACACACCGATTGTTTCCGGTGACAAGAAGTGAACGTCTTAACCTTCGATAATCCCCAATTATCACAGCCTACAATCGAGCCTGTAACGACTGAAAATCCACTCGCGGTCACCACACAAACCGGCGTTACGGCAGCGACATCCCTTGGTCAGGCGGCTGGTGAGTGTAGGTCGCGCCCATACCTCCCAAGGTCTGGAAAACCCATGCAAATGTGATCTGGTCAAAATTACGTTGCGTGGGATCAAGCGTGTGCATGGTTCAGCGAGTCGTCAAGCAGCGCCAGCGGTGCGTGAGGATATTTTGTTGATGGTTGATCGACTCCACGGCCTGAAAGGAATCAGAGACCGCGCCCTTCCTTGTGCCACTTCACGATTACGAATCAGTTGCTCTACGAGCCAAGCTACACCCGCGCCGCGGCGAAAGTGGCGGTATGGATCGCCGGGGCCCGGCGTGGGGCGACTACGGCGATCAAGAAAAATCTCGCGCGTAGAAATGCGGTGGAACCGATTATTGGCCACATCCAGTCCGACGAAAGATTGGCGCGCAACTTCCTCAAAGGCGAAGCGGAAGATGCGACGAATGCGATTGCGTGCGGGGTTGGCCGCCATCCGCGCAGGGTCCTAAAGCGCCTGGCGCTTCATTGACTCCAAATTTCGCCCGCACTCGGACGGTCTAAACGTTACCAATGCCGCAAACGGCCGTCGCGTGAACCAAAAAACGATTTGTTCAGAGCCGACTAACTAATTCCGCAGAATATTCGAGGGTCAATGCGCAGGGCCCCTATTTTCCCCAGCAATTGTTGACCGAAGTCACATTTCCTGTAACGCCAGCAGCACCGCGAACGCCTGCACTAGTCAAAGTCAAGGTGGCGCATTGGGTATCCTTGAGTTGCACGCCTGTGGGTGCGGCCGAGAGCGTATATGCCAGTGAAGTGGGCGCCACACTGAAAGTGATGTTGTAATTCGCCGTACCGGTCCGTGGCGATTGTTTGAACGGAATGACGGATGTGCTGTTTATGGTGACGGCAGTCCCATCCGGGGCCTGGTCATAACGGTTTGTCAGAGAATAATTACGCTCCATATTTTGCTGTAATTCCATCAAATCGCTCTTCGCAACGTTGCGATTGCTGCGGATCATATAATTGACGTAACTGGGGTAGGCAACCATAGATAGAATTCCCACCACGGCCACGGCCACCATCAACTCTATCAGCGAAAAGCCGCGAACTTTTTTCTTGGTCATGCCAGTCTCCAATAATATTTAACGGATTTGTCGCCACGAAGCACGCACGCCGCGCGTAAACGTTTTGGCAAAATCCGTATGATCCTGGGGAGTTCCCGTATATCCCACCCTGTCGCCGCCCCATTTCACCGTGACGGAAGTGCCGCTGGACACCGGCGGAGTGAAGTAAGGGATACCCGAACCGACGCCACCCATCCCCAGGACCTCTACGAGAGAGCCAGTGGCGTAACTGAAAGCCTTGCCGCCGGTGCACGCATTGAGCACATTGACATACCCTGTTATGGGTAAACAGGCGGTAGCGGGAGTAAATGAGCCCACCAGCACAACTCCCGTGTCGGCAGGAATAACTGCATTGCTGACGACCCGCTCTCCGTTAGTCGTCGGCAGGTCGAGGTACCAGCCCTTCTTGGACGCATAATTGATAGTGTTGTTGGAAAACGTCCTGGTAAAGTCCCCGGTCGACGAATTTACCGAGCTTGTCGACAGGATGGTTTGCTGCACCAGATCCGCTTTGACTACGGTGGTAAATGGGTTGGCGAGGGTGTCAACCATGCCATACACAGTCTGCTGTGTGGTTGTATTGTAGTCGGTGCGCTCAATATACTTCCCCGTGCCGAAAACAATGTTCCATGCCCCGGGAATACTGCAGTGTGACGTCGCAGACGGTGCAGACGTAATCGGCTGGCCTGATCCGGCGTTATAAATTGCCGTGCTGACCCACGCACATTTCGTGGCATCTGCCTTACATGCGGCCTGGTCCCAACGCACGCGCCACAGAGTCCCCTGCAGGTCGCCGGCCCAGAGGGTATCGACCAGACCATCTTGATTGGTGTCGACCGGGTATGGTGTCGCCAGCCCATTGCTGCCCGTGGCGCTTTCCACGATCACCTTGGTAGAAATCGTGCCGTCCGCCGGATTGAGGAACAATAGTGCAGCCTTCCCGCTGGTGCTTCCGAACCCGTTGCCGACTATGATCGCCCACTGGGAAGTTGTTTGTCCAGTGGGAACGAGAGCATATTGCAGCGTCTGCCCGGAGATCGGACTATACGTGGGCTGATTGTAGGAATATCCGATGTCGGAATCCGTGCTATCGGAAATTTCCCACTTCGACAAGGAACTCGCATTGCTTTCGGAAAAATTGGCTGGATTCGTGACATCAAGCGCATAAAAGCCCTTTCCGCCCGCGCCATAACTACCCACCAGGAGTGTGGTCCAGTTGGATCCAATCTGCAAATCGCCGACCATCGGCGTGTCATCGACAAAAAACTTGTGCGTGTAGGCGGGATCGGTAAGCGAAGAGATTCTGGCGGCATTCTTTGAGGCGTCGTGCTGCAGGAAATATCCCGGCACATACGCCATCATTTCCTTTCCGTTCGACGCATCAAATGCGTGCAGCATGCCATCGTTGGCCCCGGCATACACAACCGGGGTCCTGCTTTTATTGTTGCTGATAAAAGTCGAATAGCCGGGAAACGTGTTGCCGCTAAACAGGGCGCTTGGCGCCCCCACGTAAACCGGACCGGAACCCGCGATGTCGCCCAGCTTGGTTTGAAACCGGCTGCGGAGCGGGCCGCCATTGCGAATCTCGTTGCTCGAGTCCCCGCGGATATAGTCAACGCGTTTTTGTGCCAGCGTAGGCGTAGTCACGGGATCAGCGGCCTGCGTGGCCGGGTTGTAACTCAGGTTGGTTTGATCCGCGGAAGCCAGCGAAGCATAAAGGAATGCGGTGCCCGCCCCGCCGGAACGGGTAATGATCTTGCGCGTCGAGTTGGTCAGAGGAGTGGGGTATTGGGATGAGGGAACCGGATTTGGGTTCAGCCATTGCGAGGCATCCCAGGTCGGGTTGGCGTTGCAGTCCTTGGCGTTACTGCTGAAGGCGCACGCCTTGACAAAGCCGCGTCCGCCATTGGCCAGGGAATAACCGGCATAATAGATGCTAGTGGCCGTCGCCAGCGAAACCCCCGAGGTTGCCGGAGCGGCGCCGTCTCCCGAGGTTCCGGCGGATACGATTTTATCGAATACGTTGGTCAGACCCCATTGCAACGTCAGCGGGTCATTGCCGGCATACCAGTTATCGGGAATGCCATTCCCGCCAAGGGTGCCATTAAACCCGTAGGCATCCCAGGACTTGACCGTGCTGCCCGACTTGAAGGTGTTCGGATTGTTCCGGGTCGTGGTCGAGGTCTGGTCCGTCAGTGTCAGGTCAAAACCGCCATATTTGGCGGCCCCCCACAACTGGGTTGTTTTCGTCCCGTCATAAGCGGCACCACCGATTTGTTCCATCACGTCGACCACATAAGTGGTGACGTTCTGGATCTGCCCGGCGAGCCGGTTTGCGGCTTTCTCCGGCCGGATGTCGTTGATGTGTGCCCAGTAGGCCTCGCCAGCAATCATTGCAGCAGATCCACTGGAATTGGTTAACGTATCCCATCCGGCTATGGTAGTCGTTGGGGTCATGAAATTGACCGTTTCCGCAGGAGTACCTGAAGCGATGGTCTGTGATATGGTGGTAGGACTTGCAGTGCAGGCAGTACCACCATTGATACTCGTGTCACACGCATTGTTGGCGTCGCCAAGCGTTATGATGAAGTTTCCCTGGCATGCGTTGAGAACCGGGTCATCAACGCCGGTGGGGGTGCCGCCGCTCATGCCCTGAAAATTGATGACAGGGAAGCCGCCAAACCGCAATGGATAACTTGAGGTGGCATAGGTTTGAGACTGGGTGCTGGCCGCCATGCCGCGCAGATAGCGCAGGGTATCGTAATACAGCTCGGCCATTGGGTCGTAGTACTTGTAGGCATAACCGGTCGCGGGGTCAGGGGTATAACCAAATTTGTTCAGGTAATTCATGACGCCGCTGTTGGCAATCGTGATTCCGGACCGCGTTGAACTCGCCGTGGCATCGGCGCTGTCCGGGTTGATCGTGTAAACACCGGTGGTCGAGTCCCATTCTTTGGCGGCATTGGCGGCTGTGCCGTTGATCGGGCTATTGATCGTTGGCCCGACTGACTTCATTCTGGCGGTCAGGACGCCTCCTTGCTGATTATTCGTCTTGCTGTTATCGACCAGATAGCCGACCGAGGCGAATCGCATGTTCAGGTTATATTGCTGCATCAAGCCTTCGGGCTTGTAATTGGTGCCGTATTGGGTGCAATTGCTCTCCAGGCCGCTCGCCGAATTACACACTTTCACCCGCATGTGATAACAGGTCCATTGGGGATCGCGACCGCCGCTGATGGCAGCCTTGAAGGTCGCCTTTAATGCCGCGCAGTTCTGCGTCGCCGTATGTACCGACGAAAAGTTGGCGGGAGTGCTGACGACGGTGTCCAAAGTAGTACCCGATTGCGCCAGCATCTTATCGCCCATTGCAGAGTTTTTGTAGATCCATGATGTCGTGGACGAACCCATGTTTCCGGCATCAGCGGTTTTTGCTGATTTATGGGGGACATTAAGGCTCGATGCAGTGTCTGCCACGGTCTGCTGGTTTGTATTGCCATCTCCTCCGGAACGATCGGTGAGTGCGTCCAGGAATGAACGCTGAAGTATGGTCTGCGTTGCCGTTTCAGGGGTCGAGCCAAGCGGCAGGCCGGTAAAGCGGGTGCCGCCCGTCATCACCCGCCGGAACTGGTCGAGGTTCGACATCGAAACCCAGTTGAGAAAATTTCCTTTGGGTGTGGCGCTAGTGCACGTGGCAGGGGAAAAATAAAGAGCTACTGTGTCGTAGCTGTAGCACTTGACCGGATCGAAATAGCCGTAATAGGTTTGAGTGGAGCAATAATTGCCCCAATCGGTTCCACACGCGTTAGTAGTCGTAATGTTGTTGTTCCTGTAACTCGCCGTGTCCGCGGTCGGGAATTCCACTGACAGCGCGAGCGCCACGTTGGATAGCGCGGTATCGATATTGGCGAGCGGCACGTTCGACGGTGCAAAGGCCGCCGCCGCCTTCACCTCTGCGCTTTGACCCCAGGCAACGAACGCCGTTAAAAGCAGGTACGTAAGGACCTGTCTGAAATTCTTCTTCGCGCTCATGTCATGCTCCTCTGTAAATGCCGCGTCAATTCGGCATTGTTACGCTTTGCAAAACTACGACCGTATTGGGGTTTTGGCCCACGGCGCGGATGGTGACGCGAAAAACGACACTCTGGCTTCCGCCGGTGCCGTAATAATCCGTCGTGTTTGCCGGAAAAATTTCCATAATGTACCTCGGCAGCTCGGTAACGCAGCCTGGGACCGGGGCGGCGCCGCAGCGTGCAATCGCGGCGGCGCCGGTATAGGTCCCATAGGCGACGGTCGGATTGGCACCGGTGCT
>OCZT010006895.1_pt1 | contig 11186 bp, 8 predicted proteins | sample 1539031 | NCBI WGS metagenome assembly OCZT01 (sample SAMEA3539308, study PRJEB22396) | soil metagenome | biome: tundra; feature: field; material: soil | place: USA | collected 2010-05 | depth 0.15 m
CCCGACCGGGCGGCCTCACACGCAGCGGCGTCCTGGTCCGCTCCGACAACCTGCACAGCCTGAGGCCGGACGGCCTTGAGGCGATGGTTGCTTATGGCGTGACCACCGTGATCGACCTGAGGAGCGAGTCAGAGATCGAGACCTCCCCGAGCCCGTTCGCCATGCCGGACCCGTTTTCTTACCCGCCGGCTCCGGCCTACATGCACATGCCCCTGATCGACGACTCGACGATGCTCAGGTTGGCCGAGGCGTCGGACATGTTCGAGCGCTACCTGATGATGCTCGAGCACCGGCCGGCCGCATTCAGCGAAGTCTTCACAACCCTGGCGAGAACGGAGGGTACGGTCGTCTTCCACTGTTTCGCGGGCAAGGATCGGACCGGTATGGTGGCCGCGATGAGCCTGGCGCTCGCCGGTGTTGGCGTCGATTCGATCGCCGCAGACTACGCGGAGACAGATTCGCAGATGGCGGCGAGATATGAGGAATGGCTCGCGGCCGCGTCACCGGAGCAGCTGCAGGCAATGCGCGACGACCTGCGCTGCCCGCCGGAGCGGATCGTCGGAGTCCTGGAACACATGGCCAAGCGTTGGGGAGGAGTTGAGGGCTACCTGGTGGCGGCCGGAATGGCGTCGAGCGACATCTCAAACCTCCGATCGAAACTGATCAGCGATCAGTAGGTCCCATCCGGGACGCCGGATGGGCCTGGTTACGCGCTGGCCAACTCTCCGACTGCATCGCTGAAGACCTCGTGATGTCGATCTACGTCGGCCTCACTGGTCGCCGGACACATCAGTGCCATGTTGTGGAAGGGCGTCATCAGGATCTCGCGGTTGGCCAGGTAGACGTGTAGATAGTCTTCGAGCTCGCCGTCACCAGCCGCGTGAGACTCGGTTCCGTTCGACGGTGGCGGCGTCGTGAATCGGTACTCGGTCCGTGCCCCCAGCTGGCTCACGGACCAGGGCAGCTCGTGAGTATCGATGACCTGCTGGACGCCGGCAGTGAAGCGGCCGCAGAGTGCGATCATCCGCTCGAACGCCTCATCCGTGAGCACGTGCTCCAGGGTCGCTCGCATCGCGGCGACGGACACCGGGTTGCCGGACAGCGTGCCTCCGACGCCGCCCACATCCACCATGTCGAGATCGCTTCGATTCGCAAGGTGGTGGGCAAGCTCCTCGGACAAACCGTAGGCGGCGGCGGGAATGCCGCCGGCGATCGCCTTCCCGATCGTCAATACGTCCGGCGCCAGCCCCCACGCCCGAGTGCAGCCTCCTGGTCCGGCTGAGAACGTGTGAGTCTCGTCGTTGATCAGGAGAGACCCGTATTTCTTGGTCAGCGCTCGAACGCCGGCGAGATAGCCTTCCTGGGGCAGCACGATCCCCATGTTGGTCAGCGCCGGCTCCATCAGTACCGCGGCGACGTCGCGGTGGGCCAGCTCGCGTTCGAGCCCTTCGAGATCGTTGTACTCCGCGACCCTGCTGGTCGTGGTGACGTCAGTGGGAGCGCCAACGTTGCCCTCGCGGCTTGCCGCATGGCCATCGGAATCGACGACGATCAGAGACTCGTCGACGGTGCCGTGGTAGCAGTAGCTGTTGAACAGGATCTTCGGGCGATCGGTGATGGCGCGTGCCAATCGGATCGCCCACCTGTTTGCATCAGTCGCCGTCAGCGCAAAGCTCCAGTAGGGCAACCCGAAACGGCGCGCGAGCTCAGTCCCAACCCAGGCCGCGTCCACGGTCGGCATCATCGTCGTCACGCCGCCCTGCTCGGAGATCTGCGCGACCACGGCCGCCACCATCAGCTCTGGTGAATGACCGGCCATGGCGCCGGTGTCGCCCAGGCAGAAGTCGATGAGGACGTGACCGTCGATGTCCTCCACGCGTGCGCCTCGGGCTTTCGAGGCGTACGTGGGAAATCCGCCGGCGCTCTTGTTCATCCACGTCATCGGGACCCGCCCGAACAGGTTGCGCGAGCCCGAGTACGCCTCGAGCGACCGCGGATTTCGAGTCCTGTATGACGCGCGCTCTCGCTCGAGCAGGCTGGCCAAACGGCTGCGATCGATCAAGCGAGAGCTGCCATTCGAGTGAGATTGTCAGCCATCGACAGCTGGTGGCGCTCCCTGCGGCCCGGTCAGGCCAGCATCGACTCCACTGTTGAGCCGAGCGACAACAGAGGCCCGCGGTATCGATCCAACCGCAAATGCCGCACGCTTCCGGGCTCCAGCTCCAGCACCATCCACTCGCCGTCGACTCTGGCAACACCCTGAACGTCCGTCTCCAACCGCCGAATTGTGACGCCGTCTCGCATCCCGGTTCGCGGCGTCTTAACAGGCGGGCTGGGAACGCCGCCTGATTTGACCCATCGTGAGCGCCAGGAATTCTCGGGAGGTCTCAAGTGAAGAAAGAAGCGCCCGCAGCCAAGCAGCTGTACAGGCTCAGCGTGGAGCCGGGCGTCGTAGAGCGGCTCGCCAAGCTCTCCGCGCGGCTCGGCGAGCCCAGGAGCCGGCTCGCGACCCGGCTCTTTACTGACGCCGTGCTCTCCGCCAAGCCGGCCGCGCTGCGAACCGCGAAACGGCCGCCTAGCCGCTCGTAGCCGAATTCCCGTTTTGTTCGGCCTCCACGGAGTGGCCGCCGGGCGGATGCCCGTACATGGCGTCCACCTGGTCCTTGTACTTGGCGTTGATGACACGCCGCTTGAGCTTCATCGTCGGCGTGAGCTCGTCCGACTCGGCCGACCACTCGGCCGCGAGGATCGTGAACCTCTTGAACTGCTCGACCCGGGCCAGGTGAGTGTTGGCGATCGTGAGCGCGCGCCGAACCTCGGCGACCGTGGCCGGGTGCTCCGCCAGTTCCGTCAACGACGTGGTCGCGATGCCGTGGGCCTTCCCCCAGAGCGGCGCCACCTGTGGGTCCAGCACCACCAGCACGGCTATGAAGTTCCGGCCGTCGCCGACGGCGACCGCCTGCCCGATGATCGGGCTCGACTTGGCCAGGGCCTCGAGGTTGGCCGGCGAGATGTTCTTGCCGGCCGAGGTGATGATCAGTTCCTTCTTCCGGTCGACGATCCGGTAGTGGCCGTCGGCTCCCAGCTGGGCGATGTCGCCACTGTGGACCCACCCGTCGGCGTCGATCGCCTCAGCGGTCTTGGCCGGGTCACGGTAATACCCGACCATCACGTTGCCACCGCGAATCAAAAGCTCTCCATCCTCGGCAAGTCGTGCCTCCACACCCGGGAGCGGCAGCCCGACCGATGGCGCGCGGTGATCGTTCGGCGGCACCGCCGTGGCGGGCCCCGTGAGCTCGCTCATGCCCCACACCTCGAACAGGGGCATGCCGAGGGCTGCCCAGAACTCGTGCACCTCCGGCCTGCAGGGTGCGGTGCTGGTGATGGCCAGGTGGCAGCGGTCGAGGCCGATCTTGGCGCGAAGCAAGGCGAACAGCGGCTGCGCCCGCTCCACCACGGCGGCGAGCTCCGCCGGAACCGGCTGCCCATCGCGCTTCAACCGGTACGCCTGCATTGAGGCGGCCAGCGCTCCCTGCGCCATCTGCCGATTCTTCTCGTCCGGCTCGGCGGCGAGACCTGCATTGATGCCCGCCATCAGCTTCTCCCACACACGAGGCACCCCGACGAACGCGGTCGGCCTCGCTTCCAGGAGGTATGGCAGCAGCTCCGCGGGATCAGGGCACAGGTAGACCTCGTGCCCGTTGTAGATGCTTCCCCACTGCGACGTGAAGCGCTCGGAGACGTGCGCGAGCGGCAGGTAGCTCAGCAGGGTCTCGTTGTTCAGCTCCAGGACCTGTCGCGCCGACTCCAGCGTCCAGACGATGTTGTTGTGCGAGTACATGACGCCCTTGGGAGGCCCGGTGGTACCCGACGTGTAGATCAGGCTGACGGTGTCCTCGGGGCCGATGGCCCGCGAACACGCTTCGAATGCCGCCGGGTCGCGCTCGTAGGCGGCGCGCCCCCCGGCGACCAATGACTCCCAGGACAGCACGCCCTCTGTAGGCTCGCCGTGGATGAGGATCAGGTGGCGCAGCCGCGGGGTCGTCCGCTGGATCTCGAGGAACTTTGCGAGAAAAGCCGCATCCTCCACGAAGGCCACGGTCGCCTCCGAATGGTTGGCGACATACTCGATCTGTTCCGCCGGGAGCGTGTTGTAGACGCTGATGGCGGTGCCGCCTGCATGCACGATTCCAAGGTCGGCGATCACGTGCTCGGGCACGTTGCGCGCCATGATCAGGCCGAACTGCCCTGGGCCGAATCCCAACCCCTTGAGGGCCATCGTCACCGCGGCGACCTCCGCGCGATAGCCATTCCAGTCGAGGCTGTGCCACTCGCCGTCCCGCTTCCAGCGCAGGGCCGGACGATCGCCCCACTTCTTGGCCGCGTCGGCGAAGATCGTGCATACCGTCTTGCCCGAAACGGCGGCGTCGATGTCCGCCCGCTGGGTCATCACATCCATGTCACCCACTCCAAATGGTTGCGCCCATGCGCTCGCTTGGTTGCGCGCACGCGCTCCTTCCTTTGACACCCCGGCTGGGGGGTCCAAACATCATGCGGCTCGCGGCCGTCCCCTGTCACGGGCGCGCCTAAACTAGTCCCTGGTGGGGCCACCATGATCTATGTGCGATCGCGCCGGTCGATCGTGACCCTCGGGGCCTCCGGCCTGGCCTTCGCGGTCCTTTTCGGCCTGCTCGCCGCGGGCGCGATGCGCCTGCCTGGCGGTTGGGTGGCTGCCGTCGCCCTGGCCGCCGGCTCGATCGGCGCCGGGCTGGTTGCGGCCTCGGCTGGGCTGCAGCTCCGATCGTGGCCGCTGGGCAGGCTTGGCTTGTTCCGCGACCGGATGGTGGTCATCCAGGGCCGGCATGAGATGAGGGCTGTATGGAGCCTGATGGAGACGGTCACCCTGTCCGACCCGGGCTCCTGGCCCAAAGTCCGCCTCACCGACCGCCTCACGATCCACTTCCGCAATGAGCCACCCCTCGGGTTCAAGCCCGCGCAGTTCGGTCTCCAGCCGGCCGCCTGCCGAGACCTCATCCTCCGGCTGCGAGATGACGCGGGACTGCGCGCCCGACTCCCCGAATTCGACTCAGCCCGCGACCTGGCGGTCTCGCCGGTCGTGGCCGGCGAGCTCAGCGAACCCCGGCTGTAGGTCGCGCCACCATGATCCCCTCCGTGGGTGCCTTATTGGGCCGCGACTTCCTCGACGTTGCCGACCTCGACGCGGCCGAGCTGCGCGAGGTGCTCGACCTCGCTCACGCGATCAAGGCCGGACGCTGGGCGGAGCGGACTCTCGAAGGCCGGCACATCGCATTGCTCTTTCAAAGGCCGTCGCACCGGACTCGAGTCTCGTTCGAGGTGGGGATAGCCCGCCTGGGCGGGACGGCGACCATACTGACCGAGCACGACGTCCAGCTGGGCGTCCGGGAGACCGTGGGCGACGCGGCTCGGGTCCTCGACCGTTACGTGGACGGGATGGTGGCGCGTTTGCGCACACATGAGGACCTTGTCGAGCTCGCGGCGGCGGCCGAGAAGCCGGTGATCAATGCCCTGACCGACCGGTCGCACCCTTGCCAGATCCTCGCCGACCTGATGACGCTGGAGGAAAAGGGCGGTCCGCTGGCGCAGCAGCACATCGTCTACATCGGCGACGGCAACAACATCACCGCCTCGCTCATAGAGGCCTCGGCGCTGCTCGAATTCCCCCTGACCGTGATCTCGCCGCCAGGCTACCACCCAACGCCCGCTGTCCTGGATCGCGCCCGCGATCTCAATCCCAGCGGCCTGAGGGTTACGCTGAGCACCGATGTCGCGGATGTCGCCAGGGCGACCGCCATCTACACGGACATCTGGGCGTCGATGGGACAGGAAAGCGAGCGAGAGGTGAGGCGCAAGGCGTTTGCCGAGTACCAGGTCAACCAGGCCCTAATGGACGCCGCGCCCGGTGCGGTTTTCATGCACTGCCTTCCCGCCCATCGAGGCGAGGAGGTGACCGACGAGGTCATCGACGGTCCGCGATCGGTCGTCTTCGATCAGGCCGGCAACCGCCTGTACGCCCAGATGGCGCTGATGGCGGAGGTGTTCGGAGCAGAAAGGTGATCCAGCTGATCCAGGACTTCTTCCTGCAACTGCAGGAGGTGATGCGACACCTCGGTTTCGGCGAAGTCATTGATGTCGCCGTGGTCGCTTTCGTCCTCTATCAGCTCCTGCGGCTGTTGCGCGGCACGCAGGGCACCCAGATCCTGGTCGGGCTGGTCCTGCTCGCGGTCGTCGGGGTGCTGGCCACCCAGTTCAACCTGGTGCTCCTGAGCTGGTTGTTCAAGAACGCCGGCTTTTTCATCCTGATCGGCGTCATCGTCATGTTCCAGCCCGAGCTGAGGCGAGCGATGGACCAGCTCGGCCGTCTGGGCAACCTCGGCAACCCTCTCTCCGGCTACAGCACGCACCTCTACAACCAGGCCATCTCGGAGGCCATCCGCGCGGCCGAGCGCTTGAGCGCCCGCCGAACCGGCGCCCTCATCGCGTTCGAGCGCGACGTCGGGCTGGAGGACTACGCGGCGACCGGCGTCCGTATCAACGGCGAGATCTCCGCCGAGTTCCTCCAGTCGATCTTCTATCCCAACTCGCCGCTTCATGACGGGGCAGTTATCGTGCGGGGCAATCGCGTCGTGGCGGCCGGCTGTCTCCTGCCGCTCCCCGAAGAAGGTGTCGTCCGCGAAAGGCTGGGCACCCGCCATCGGGCGGCGCTCGCTTTGTCGTTGGCGTCGGACGCATTGGTTCTCGTGGTCTCTGAGGAAACGGGGGCCATCTCCGTGATTGAGGAGGGCAAGATCACGCGCAATCTCGACGCCGACGGCTTGCGGCGGGCGGTCAGCATCAAGGTGCCGGGCCCGATGTCGAACGGAAACGGGTTCCTGGGACGACGAAAGTGAGCTGGGTCACCGAAAGCTGGCGTCTCAAGCTGCTGGCTCTTGGGTTGTCGGTGGTGATGCTGGGGGCCGTGGCCTTCGCTCAGAACCCACCAACGTTCAAGACGTTGACGGTGAGTGCCTTCCAATGGACCATTCCATCCGGGCTGATCGTCATCAACGCGCCGACCAAGACAACGGTCAGGGTAAACGGGCTGGCCGACACCATCCAGTCGATGACTGCTGACAGACTCCTCGCCACCTTCGACCTGTCGAAAGTCAGCCCCGGCCCGGCTGTCAAGGTGAACCTCGTCGTCACCCCACAGCTTACCGGTGTCACCGTCCAGAACCCGTCGGTGCCGTTCGTGCTCGATGTCGATCGCGAAATCGTCGTCCCGCTCATCGTTCAAGTGCGACCTCCGCGGGCTGCCGCCGGGTGGGTGGTGACGAAGGCCGAGGCCAGGTGTCCCAACTCGCCATGCGTAATCCACTTCGACGGTCCTGCCAGCTGGGAGAGGGACAGCATTGGCAAAGCGAACTTGAATGCCTACGTGGATCTCGGCAGCCTGGTCGCGGCAGACAAGTTTGATATCGGCAACCTAACTGTGAGCCTGGAGCAGAACGGCAGGCCTCTCGACACCGCGAACTTCTCGAAGACCGTGCCGCCATCCGGCCTGGATGTCTCCGGGGTGGGGGTCCACATCGAAGCCAAGACGGCCATCATCAGCAAGCAGGTGGTCCTGATCGACTCGGCCCCGTCGCACGGGCCGCCGACCGGCTACCGCGTGACGGCGATCACGATCGATCCGATCGCTGTCGTCATCAGCGGCAAAGCCGACGTCCTGGTCAACATCCTGAACCTGATCCTGCCTGCGGTCGACCTGAGCGGCCGGACCTCAAATTTCACGTTCAGGGTGACAATTCCGTATCCGAACGGGGTCGCCGGGTCGGTCGCGACGGCCCGCGTCACCTATTCGATCTCGGCCAACCCCAATGTCCGGCCGTCTCCCACCCCGACCTAGCTTCTGTAACCTGGTTCAAGCCGTCTCCGTTCAACGAGGCAGCCGTCGAAATAACCCCCGGGTAGGAGTTCTCTGTTTATGTGTGGAATCATCGGCTACCTCGGCGACCGCCAGGCGACCCCGATCCTCATGGAGAGCCTGAAGCGCCTGGAATACCGCGGCTACGACTCCGCGGGAGTCGCTGTTCTGGAGATGCCGAAAGCGGGCTCAGCCCGCCGGACGAGCGTGACCAAGTCCGAGGCCAAGGTGGACGTGCTGATCGACAAGCTCAAGGCCAACATGCCGACGGGCAAGCTTGGGATCGGCCACACCCGCTGGGCGACCCACGGCAAGCCGACCTACGTCAACGCCCACCCTCACACCGATTGTCACCACCGGATCTTCGTCGTCCACAACGGCATCATCGAAAACTTCGCGGAGCTCAAGGCTGAGCTGCAGGCTGCCGGCCACGAGTTCACGTCGGACACCGACACGGAGGTCGTCCCACATCTGATCGAGGCCAACTACAAAGGCGATTTCCTCAGCGCCGTGAGGGCCGCCCTGCGACGCATCCGCGGCGCATATGCGCTGGCCATGTTCTCGACCGACGACCCGGAGCTCCTCGTCGGGGCGCGGCTCAACGCGCCGCTGGTGGTCGGCCTCGGCGATAACGAGTACTTCATCGCGTCAGACATCACCGCGATCATCCCGTACACCAAGCGCGTACTGGTGCTCGGCGAAGGCGAGGTGGCCGCTGTCACACCACTGGGCGCAGTGGTCTCCACGCTGGATGGCGTCAGCGTCGAACCGAAGCTCATCCACGTCGATTGGGACGTGAGTCAGGCGCAGAAAGGCGGTTATCCGCACTTCATGCTCAAGGAGATCCACGAATCGTCTGAGGCCGTGGCCAATGCGATGCGAGGGCGGCTGACCGACGGCGGCAGCGTCTTCTTCCGCGAGTTCGATGTCCCCGACGAGGATCTGCGCCGCTATCGCGAGGTGCTGCTGCTCGGCATGGGCACGTCACTCCATGCGGCCATGATCGGCGAATACGTGATCGAGGACTGGGCCGGAATCCCGGCCAAGGCCATGGACGCCTCGGAGTTCCGATACCGGCGCCCGACCTTCGGGGAGGACACGTTAGCGGTCGTGATCACCCAGTCTGGGGAAACGGCCGACACACTTGTGGGCCTCCACCAGGCCAAGGAGCGCGGGGCGTTGACGGTGGCGGTCACAAACGTCGTCGCCAGCTCGGCAGCTCGCGATGCAGACGGCGCCATCTACCTGCACTCCGGTCCGGAGATCGGGGTCGCGTCGACGAAGACCCTGCTCGCGCACCTGGTCAGCCTCTATCTGCTTGGTCTTCGAATGGCGACGGTCCACGGACGCGTGTCACTCGAGCGCCGGCATGAGCTGGTCGCCTCTCTGCGCGCGCTCCCCGATCAAGTGCAGGCGATCGTCGAGCGCGACAAGGAGATCGCCGAGGTCGCGCATAAGTACAGCCGCTATCGCAACTTCATATACATGGGGCGCGGACTCGGCTACCCGGTCGCGCTGGAAGGTGCGATCAAGCTGAAGGAGATCTCGTACATCCACGCCGAAGGCACGACCGGCGGCGAGCTCAAGCACGGTCCGATCGCGATGCTCGACAAGGACTTCCCGGTCATCGCGATGTGCACTGCGAGCCCGACCAAGGACAAGATGGTCAGCAACGTCTACGAGATCGTGGCCCGGGATGCCCCGGTTCTGGCCCTGGTGACGGACGGCGACCACTCCCTGGACGGCGTCGCCACCGACGTGTTCGTGATGCCGGCGGTGGAAGAGGCGGCCGGAGCCATCCTGAACACGGTCTTCCTACAACTGTTCGCCTACCACGTGGCAGTCGAGCTGGGCCGGGACGTGGACCAACCCCGCAACCTGGCCAAGTCCGTCACCGTCGAGTAAGGCTGCTGACGGTCCGGCTGGCGCCGGACCTCCCCGCGCTGAAAGCGGACGCGTCGAGCGCCCCCACCCCCTCCCCTCGGGCGGGGAGGGGAGTAGTGCTATCCAAGGGCGGACAATGTGTCCGTGCAGAGAATCGGGGTCGATGCCGTTTCCGTAGACCGGGTGGCGCTCGCGGTGAAGCGGTCCGGCCGCGGCTTCCTGAACAAGGTCTACACGCCCGCCGAGGTCGCCTACTGCGCGGGCAACTCCGAACGCCTCGCCGGGCGCTGGGCGGCCAAGGAGGCGGTGATCAAGTGCTTCGACGGCACCGGCATCTGCTTCCCCCGCCGCCGTATCGAGGTCCTCCCAGGCGCCAGCGGCGCCCCGCGGGTTCGCCTCCTCGGTAACGACCGCGGCGCCCGGGTCGAGGTGAGCATCACCCATCACAGCGCTCTGGCCGTCGCCACGGCCCACCTCGAGATGCCGGAAGGGGACGGCTTGCTACCTGCGCCTGAGGCGGTCCTCCTACCCGACCGGCCCCGCGACGCCCACAAGGGCACCTTCGGCACCGTGGTCGTCCTGGCCGGCAGCCTGGGCTTCACCGGCGCCGCCTACCTGGCGTCCACGGCCGCAGCGCGAACGGGCGCGGGGTTGGTGAAGCTCCTGGTCGCCAGCACGATCTACCCGATCCTGGCGGCCAAATGTACCGAGGTGATGGCGACCCCGGTCCAGGAGGTCGCTCCGGGCGCCGTCGGCCACGCAGCCTACGACTCCGTGCTGCGCCAGCTCGCAACTGCGGAGTCGGGCGTCATCGGGCCCGGGCTCGGTCGCGACCGCTCAACCTGGCGCCTCGTCATCGACCTGGTGCACCACGTCGCCTGCCCCCTCGTCCTTGACGCCGACGCTCTCAACGCCCTGTCCGACGCCCCGCGCTCCAAGAACAAGCTGGGCAAGAACCGGGTCCTGACTCCCCACCCGGGCGAGATGGCCAGGCTCACCGGGAAGACCATCGATGCGATTGCCGCCGATCGTGCCGGGGCTGCGCGCAAGGCGGCCAAGGAGTGGGGCGCGGTCGTCGTCCTCAAGGGAGCCAGGACGGTGGTCGCGCACCCGGACGGGCGCTGCAGCGAGGACCCGCACGAGATCCCCGCCCTCGCGACCGGTGGGACGGGCGACGTCCTGTCGGGAGTCATCGGCGGTCTGATCGCGCAGGGCTCGGATCCGTATGCGGCCGCCGTGACCGGTGTCTACATCCACGCCGCCGCCGGCCGTCGCGTCTCGCAACGCCTCGGCGATTCCGGGCTCCTGGCCAGCGACCTCCTCCTAGAGATTCCGCTGGTGATGAACGTGCTGCGGC
>OCZT010006896.1_pt1 | contig 11184 bp, 24 predicted proteins | sample 1539031 | NCBI WGS metagenome assembly OCZT01 (sample SAMEA3539308, study PRJEB22396) | soil metagenome | biome: tundra; feature: field; material: soil | place: USA | collected 2010-05 | depth 0.15 m
GTAGACTCGACCGAGGAGGAATCCGCATGAGCCCATCACAGGCCGAAGAAATCGACGCCCTCTACACGAAGTTCATTCTCGGGAAAGATCCCGCGGCCCCCGCGTCCACGTCCCCATTCGCTGCCAACGTCTTTCTCCCGACGCCCGCCGCGACCACCGCGTTCGCCGCGCGCTTCGGCCTCGCGCTCGCCGACTTGACAGGAGACAACGCGGAGCAGCTCGCGATCGCGGCGAAGGATCCGTCGCTCGACATTCCGTGGCCCCGCATCGCGCCGCTCCCGACGCCGCTCGTGACCGCCGACGTCGAGGAGTACGCGGGCATGGGCTACCGGCCCGACGGGACGCACGCCGCCTGCTCGAAGGTGAAACTCGGTCAGTGGCGGCACAGCGTCGAGCTGCTCGCCGCACCGGAGACAAACACCGCCGAGAAGGCGAACGTCATCCTGACTGGCGCGGGCGACTCGGAGCCGAAAGCGGTCTGCCTCGCGCTCCTGACCGGCCTGATCGACTTCCCGCAAATGGGGAGCCCCTCCTATCGTTTGCAGCCGGGCGATCAGGGAAGCATCAGCACGGAGGACGACGTCATCGCGACGCTGACGGCGATCCCGGCCCCTGCTCAGCCCTACGACCCGAACGCGCCCGGTCCCGGCGGTAAGATCCCTCACTGATGCGCCTCGCGCCCGTCCTGCTCGTCGTGGCCCTCGCCATGCCGTCAGGGCGGGCGTTTGCCGTCTGGTCTACCCCACGGCCTACCGCGATCCCCGCCCCAACGCCGGAACCTCCTCAACCGACTCCCGCCCCGCCTCCCCCTACGCCGACGCCTTACCAGCCCCCGGCGACGCCTACGAGCCCGCCTCCGGCCCTGACGCCCGTCCCGGCCCCTTCCCCCGCCCCTACGCCCGGTAGCCAGCCCACGCCCCCCCCGCCGCCCGCGCCCACGCCCTCCGGCAATTCCCCGTGGGTGAGCCTCGGAACGCCCTTCAAATCCACGCAGCTCACGGTCAGGAACGCCCCGCCGAGCGCGAAGGCCAGGTTGACGTGGACCGCGCCGGGCGGACGGATTGATACGAGCATCCTTCCTATCTCCGGGCCGAGCCCGTGGTCAACGCTGGTCGTTGGCTCGTGGCCGTCGGGCACGACGCTTCAAATCGACTTGCTGACGGCGGATGGGACTGTCGTGACGACGCTCTACGGGCCGCCTATCCCCTGACGCTCACGTTGAGCACGATCGCGCGGATTTCCTCACATTCGTCGCAGCCCTTCTCGTGGTACGGATGTTCAACGACACGATGGAACAGCAGAGATACCAGCTTCTCTTCCCGCCCATCCTCCTCCGCCCGCGCCTTCGCCTTTGCGGTGTAGTACGCGACGCTATGTGGTAACTCCTCCTCCACGATCCGGGCCAGCGCGTCGCGCTCGGAGAGGGCGGCGTGAGCTGCTCTGAATTCAGTGTCTCGTTCCCGTGTCAGCCGCTCCACCTCGGACTCGGCCCGCTCCGCGCGCCGCTCGACCTCCCATGCTGATTTCCGTGCCGCGTCGCGCTCGGCGAGGGCGGCGTCTGCGCGCGTGCGCTCCGCCGTCCCGTATACCAGCAGTTCGGTAACTCGCTTCTCGGCGGCGTCTGCGCGGGCCTTCTCGGCAAAGGCGTTGCCGCGCTCTCGCATCAACTCTTCGTCTGCCGAGAGGATTTCTTTCGTAAGCCTCACGCGCATCCTCTCGCGTTCGAGCCACCGATCAGCCACCTCGGCGCGGAGCGCGGCGATCAGCGCGTTACAGGCGGGGCATCCCCCGTGTGCGATGTTTCCGTGGGTCATCTCCCCGCTCGGCTCCGGCGGCTGCTTCATGGCTTCGCCCCCTTCCCCCGCTTCGCTCTCCGCTGTTGCCTCGGCCTATCCGCCTTTGTGTGACACGCACGGCACTGATGAACCCGGATGCCCTCGCGCCGATAAAACTCGGCAATCGGTCGTAGAAGTCCGCACGTCTTGCATACCCGCGTCGGTTCGTCATCGGCCCGGGGATGTGCGGCGCGGGTTCTGGCAGCTTCACGTTTACAAACAAGACAACGGCGTGTCCTGCGCCCGGCGTGGAGTTCGTGTCCCTCGCGGCAACGGATCATCGTGGCGTTGAGGGCCGTTGGCCCTACGCCGCGCAGGGTGTTCACGCGATTCGTGACGGGTTCCATATGCGCCGGGTTGGCACAGCCTCGAACACGACACAGATGGTCAATCGTCAGACCGAGCGGGATGGGGCCGACGAGAAGTTCGTAAGCATATCGATGAGCACGAAGCCTGCGCCCGTTGACGAAGAACAACCCATACCCGTCGTGGTTTGCTAGCGCCGTCCACAGCCAGCACTCTTCCGGGCCGCGACGCTCCACCTTAGACCAGAACCTTTCTTCAGGGGTACTCACTGTTTCCTCCTCGGCTTCGCCACCCATGCACAACGGAGCTTCTTGAGCAACGCATGACAGCGCGGGCAATTAACGACCTCCGTTAGCGCATAAAGAACATGGGCGTATTGCTCCTCTGTTAGTACGACCGTCACCGTCGCCTTAGGCTTGCGCGGGGCGGTCACCAGCAACTCCAGACGAGAACGATCCCCAACCCTATCCACAGGGGCCAGAACGAAAGGTCCTCTCTCCCGCACGTAGGGCAGCGCTGCATCATCGGGTCTCTCCCTTCGGTGGAGCCTTCTCTTCGGGCCATTTGTGGCCCGCGAGAGGCGACTTGTAATAGCCGGGGCAATCCTGATCACATAGGCTACCAGCCATCGCTTGCGGCGCAGAGCGTCCGTGCGGTGTTTTTCGGCGATGACAGATTCGGCACGCGGGCATCTCGTAACACGCCGGAGTACAGTCGTTACTGTTTTCGCTCACTTCTTCCACCTGCGGATTTCGAGCGGGCCAAGGCAAAGCCACCACTTGTAGACCGTAGCGAGGCCACCGTAGAAGTCCGATGGATATAGCTGCCAGAGCATATTCGACCAGCCCCACCAGATGAACTGATAGCGGCTCATCTGCTACTCTTTCTCCAGCGGAAGTCCGGGACGGCCAGCGCGATCCCACATCTCCCCCGCTGCCATTAGCGCGTTCTCTCGCGGCGTGTAGGGGATACCCGGCGATGGCGTGCCGGCCACTTCTGCCGCCATCTCATAGGCCGCGTTCAGTAGATCGACGACCTCGGGCGCGAGGGGCGCGGCGAGTGTCGAGATGCTGGTCTGCGTGCCGTTGGTAGGATCGTAGGTAATGATTGTCTGTGCCCCGTGGGTTGGGCAGTCCGTGAAGATCGTCCATGAGCCGCGTCGTGACGCCATCTCAGATCCGGGTGGGACGCATCGGCACTTCGTCAGGGGCGCGCTCATTATTCCGGCTTCCATACGATCTCGAAGTCGTGCCCGACGCACGGCAGTTCACTCGATAGATAATGTTCTCTCAGCATGGCATCGGGAAATAGATTGAAGCCGGGCGGCGGCTTCGGCGAGTCCCGAAATAGGTTACTGTCCCCGCCGACGCCCTCGGGCGGGATGGCGTGGCGGCCCCACTTGATGCCGTATCCGTCGAGGCCGCTATAGACGACCGTTCCTTCGCGTCCGTTCGAGAAACGGATGATCGTCCCGGCCTTCACGACCCGACTCCTACCAGCTCGCTCCGCGTCTCCATGACAAGCCGGTCCCACGCGTTGACGGCGACGACGAACCCGAGGACGAGAACGAAAAGGAACGCGAGCGCGGAGAGCGCGCCGCGCCTCATCGCTTCACCGGGAGGAGCGCGAGCTTGTCCATGTCCGCCCGCCACGCGACGATCTCGCGGTCGGCGAGCAGGCCCCGGAGCGCGTCCATATCGAGCGGGTGCCCGCGCGGTTCGATGAGTTCCTCTGCGTGGACGGCGATCGAGCCGAGTTTGACGACGACCGATGCGGGCGGCGCGAGCGGCGAATACCTCACGACGGCCTCCCGCCGTTTCGTAAACGACTCAGCAGCATCTCCTTCAGGCGTTCTATTCTCTCGGGCCGCTTCGTGAACCGCGTGGCGAGCAGCTCCTTCAAGATTCTCGCGGTCTCCGACGGCTCGCGCCGCGTCAGCGCCTTCTCGGTTCCCGCGAGGATCTCTGGATCAAGACGGACGACGCGCGGTGGCCCGCCCTTTTGCCGGAGGACGGCGAACATCGGGTCGAGATGCGGGATGAGGTACTCAAGGCCGAGGACCCATTTCTCTGGCTCGGCGACAGGCACGGTGTGCTCGTTCGGGAATGCGAGGGCGGCTTGTTTCATTTGTTCCTCCTTAAAGGATCTCGGGTTCGTCGGTCCAGATCAGGTCTCCGTGGTCTCGCGCGAAGACGACGCGGCGGTAGCGCCACCGTTTCGTTTCGCCTCTCGGGCCGCTTTGCGACCATCCCCAAATTTCGAAACGTCCGCCCGCCTCAATCCATTCGATCACGTTGACGCGAATCGGATTCGGCGCGCGTTCGCCGTCCTCGTCCTCGAGCAATTCGGCAGACGCTTTTAGGATGTGCTTGTTCACACTCGATCGGTCGGTCACTTGGAGCAGAAGTATCCCGCCCGCGTGATGGCACGCGAGAATGTCGCCGAATCCGAACGTGTCGCGCGTGACGAATTTCCCCGGGATCGGGAGGCGTTGCTCGGTCTTGTCGGCTCGGAAACCGAGCGCCCGTAGTTCGTGGATTGAGCGCGCGCTCGGCGTCATTGAATCGGCCCCGGCGGATAACTCGCCGTCTCGACTCGTCGGACGGTCCCCGTCGCGAGATCGAAGCGGACGAGCTCCCCTTTCGCGATGGGACCATTCGCGACACAGAGGATTTCCGTGCGCGGGACCATCGCGGCGAGCACGGCTTTTCTCTTCGCGTCACGCGCGGCTTTGCGCCAGCCGTTGACGAAGGAGACGAGCGCGCTCGCGAGGAACGCGATTCCGAACGAAACGGCGACGACCCGCGCGGCGTTCGCGGCGGTGACGCCGTCGAGTCCCCAAAGCAAGGCCGCGAGCGCGATCGCGACGCCGGTGATAGCCGGGACGTACTTCACGAGGCCTCCTTTTTCCGGTGGTAGTCGCGATCCGGACACGTCGCGAAATGGTTCGTGAAGCGTTCGCCCGGGGGATCGCCGGGCCGGGCGTACTCGAAGACGGGGGGCTGTTTCGTCTCGTCGATTTTGAACAGACCTTTCGGGTCCGGCGACTCATCGAACGGAGCGCGCTTCCCGTTCGCCGTCAAACCCCAGATGATCGACGCGTCGCATGTGCGGCAATTCACGGCGTCCCCCGCGCGTCGAGGAACGGGAGGGCTCCCAAGGCGTCCGACGGCGAGGAAGGCGCGCGTTTTTCCGGGCGCGTCTCCCCGGGGAAGAATTTCGACACCTGAATATGCCGCTCCTTCACGCGCTCGTCCGCCATCACGGCGATAGGCCCGACGCGGTAGAAACGGAGAGCGATATTCAACGCCGCGCCCCATTGGTTTCCAGAAAGGCCGAGCGCCTTGACCGTCTCGTTCGCGAATCCGTACTTCTCTATTGCGTCGCGGTCGCGCTTCCACGCCGCCTCGGCTTCCGCCTTCGGGAGCGCCGTCCACGCTTTCGCGTTGTACTTCGTCGCGAGCAGGTGCCGGAGGATCTCTGCGACGGTTATTTGGATGCATTGTTCGTAGCCCGGGCCGAGCCCGCCCATTTCGATTGACCAGACCGAGCGGCCCGCGTCCCATCGCGCGAGCCATTCCTCGGAATTCTTCCCGTACAGTTCGCGGTCCTGATGCGCCTTGTCCTCGGCGGCGGTCCGGTAGAAGACCTTCTCGCCGTCGAGGTACACGCCGCGCACGGGGCGCCCGATCCCGTCGCCGTAGAAGCGCGCGTTCATTCCGACCTTCGGCTCGACCGGAGAAGACGCTTTGATGAAGAAGCTCCAGCCGTCGGCGCGGGTGATGCTCCAGCCGCTCTTTTCTTCCCGTACTTTGGTGATTACGAGGTCTTCGAATTGAGGATCGTTCGGAAACGTGGCGCTCATGCGGTCCACACTTTCAGAAGCGCCGCGTGGCACGTCGGACGCTTCGATGAAACCACACGCCCGGTCCAGATGATGCTTCCGTCGCGCGACGCGCGAAGGATCACGGCGCCGACGGCGTTCGGATGGTTCGGCGGCATCCCGACCTTCTCGGTCAAGTCCTCGGACGTGAAGCCGCCCTCCTTCATCCTGAGCTGGAGGATCGCGGCGTAGGCCACGTGCTTCCATTCGCCCGAATGCGCGATGACGGTCTGCGCCCCGGCGTCGCGTAGTTCCTTTCCGGTCTGCGGGAAGAGGTCGCCCGTGTCCTTGTCTTTCACGGTTTTGCCCTCCGTTGCGCCTCGGCGAGCAGGGCGACGAGAGTCACGATGATCGAATGGTGGTGGTCGAGATCGTCGAATCGTTTCTTGAAGTCGGCGGCTTCGGCTTCGGCTTTCGTGGCGCTACGCCCCGCCTGGAAGGCGTCGTCCCGACGTTTGTACAGTTCGATCCGCGTCTCGTCCAGTTTCGCCGTGACTTCCGCGAGGCTTCGCTCGGCGTTTCCGAGCACGCGGACTCTGGTTTTCAGTTTCTCGATCTCTTCGCGGAGGATGACGGTGACGGACCGTGCGCGGGGGCTCACGGCTTCGCCTTCCGTTCCGCCGCCTTCGCCTGCGCGCGTTCCTTGAGCGACTTGACGGCGTCTCCGGACTTCTTCTCCTCGTTGGGATCCACGTCGTTGATCCGGGCGGAGACGATCTCGGACCACGTCGCGTCGCCCTCTTTGACCGCCGTGTACCACTCGCGGAGTTCGCTGACCTGCGGCGGCGCCGCCTGCGCCAGCTCGCACCCGAGGTACTCGGCGAGATCCGACGGCATGACGCCGATCGAGGCGAACGCGTCCGCGACTGCCTTGCGCGCCGCGTCCGGATCCTTCGCGTCGTCGGCAAAGCGGGTCTTCCGGCAAAGCGCGAGCGCTTCTTCGAGGATGTCCGCCGGGATGAGCCGCAGCCCTTCGTTCCGCATGACCTTCGACCGAGCGGCGCCTTCTTTGACCTGCATCTCGTCCTCGGTCGTCTCGACGGTGTACGTGATTTCCCTGTTCGAATTGAGACGCTGAGAAATCGGGACCTGTCCGGCCTTGAGCGTTTTCCGTTCGACCGTCTTGAGGATCGTGATGTCGCGCGAATGCCACACGTTCCCTTCGAAGTCACCGAGCATGATCCGGACGATCCGCTTGTCCGGACCGTCGTAGAGCAGGATCGACTCGGAGCCGACGTTGCCCCAATGCCGAAGGGCCGACTCGGCGAACCGGATCGAGAGGCCTTCGATGTGCGTGCCGCCGATCGGCTTGCGGAAGATCGCGGCCTTCGCGAACGCGGGGCGCCGGCAATCGGTGAGGATCTTGATGCGCGCGTCGTCGAAGTTGCGCGGGTTCCGGAGCGCGTGCATCGTCCGCGCGGCGACGAGCGCTTGAACCTGAGCGGCGACGGCGGTCGATTCCCGACTCGCGACCATCTCCTCGCCGAGGCCGGACCGTTTCATCGAGATCGTTTTCTCATCGCCGACGAAGGCGCCGTTCGATGACGCGACCTGAGGGACGAGCGCCGTATGCAACCCGACGCCCGGGGCCGGGGCCTCGTCGTCGTCGTCGCCGGGCTCGCGGCCCTTCGGATGGTCGAAAAGCGGATCGTGGGCCGGAGGCGGGGCGGGCCGGTCGTTGTCGTTCTTGCGGGCCATGTTCATTCTCCTTCTTCGGTTGGCGCTGCGGGGAGCGCGTTGATCGGTTCGAGCGTGACGGACGGAAGGGTGCGGGGTCCTTTGAAATACACCTTGAGTGCACGGGTCGGCTCTCCCACTCTTCGGTGTCGGTCGATAGACGCGTCGATTGCCGCGCGCACGGTCCGCGCGGCCTCTTCGTCGGCGAGGAGCGGAAACGATCGCAGTTCGGTGACGACGGAATGCCAATCCACCGTCGTCCGGGCTTTTACTTCGCCCCATCGGGCTTCGTATCCGGTTCCGACGATCGCCGGGGCGCCACCGATGCGCGCCTTGAGCGCGCCCTCTACGGCGTCGAGTCGGGTCTTGAGCACGGCCATGTGTTGACGGATCAGGAGCCGACGTGCGACGAGGATGTCGTCTTCGGGCTCGGCGTCCTTCATCGGGTCGGTGACGCGCGGGAACTTCCGGCGGAGGTAGTCGGCGGCGGCGGGGCCTTCGAACGGTGGCGCGACGCCCGTGACGACGTAGTCGTTCCAGAACGCCGTCGCCTCTTCGACCATCAGCGCCCCGAGCTCGCGATCGCGCCAGACGACGAAGACTTCCATGCGCCTATCGAACAGGACGGGGAGGTAGGCGACCGGGAGATCCAGAACGTGCATATAGAGCTGTACCTGACACAGTTCGTCGGCGGGAACGTCGGATGACCCGGGGGCGCCCCATAGGCCGCGCTGGAAAGGGCCACGCGTCTTTGCCTCCACGATGGCGACGGCGGACAAATCCGCCGCGTCGAGAACGAGGGCGTCGGGATTCGCCCCGATGAAATCGGCGTCGCGGAGCCGGTAAGTATGCGGCGTCGCATCAAGCATGAGTTGGAATTGCCGGGCGAAGCGTTTCAAAATCAGCGGTTCAAGAAATATGCCCGCCTCCGCCTCTTCCCCGAAATCGGTCTCCGGTCCGAGCGCGTCTCGTTTTTCCGCCCAGACCCGGAAGCGCGTCTTCCGCTCGCTGACGCCGAGGATCGCGGCGAGGTCCGTCCCGCCGAGATAGCCGCGCCGTCCCGTCGTCAGGTCGCCCGCGCGCGGTTCGGTCACGAATCCGTTTCGGATCACGATTTCTTTCGTACCGTCCTCCCTTCCGTCGCGCGCACGGCGGCGCCTACGGCGTCGTCGGGAAGCGCGCTGACCCGTTCGAAGTATTCGTCCACGAGCCTTCGGACGATGTCGCCCGGAGAAACGACCGGGCCTTTCCCTTTGTGCTCAAGGCGGTAGTGCATCGTGTCGTAGCGCGCCCGGTTCCGAAGGTTCGCGAAGGCGTCTTGTCGAAACGATACGTCGATGGTCCGAGCGTTGGTCAAGCCTTTGTCGTTCGGGCGCGGAGGTCTCCTGGGGGGCCGTCGTTGTTTATCTCGCATGTTCGTAAACGTACCGCGTTTTATAGGCGAGCGGGTAGAACTTTGTTTGGCCCCCGCGATCGGCAGCTTTACGTTCCGCCCGGCGGGCGGCGAGGATGCCGCCGGGCCAGCGACGGACGTAGGGTTTGACGTACACTTTGCCCTCGTGGCGGAGGAGGGCGCGCTCGCGGAGGATGAGCGCGGCGACGACGGGATCGGAGTCGCGGACGTAGAGGGTGACGGTGGGTTTCACGTTGGCTCCTTCTTCTCTCCGGGTTTCCCGAAGATCAGCGCGGCGGCGTCGCTGCCGATGAACACGAGCCGTTTCGCGGGCGGCGCCTCGTTGAAGATCCGGGCGAATGCCTCGCCCTTGATCGCCCACATCCGGCCCGTGCGGATCTGCTCGGCCTCTTTCGGGTCGAGCGTTTCGCCTGCGCCGCCTTCGTAGGCCGGGCGCTTGGGCTGTTCGCGGACTTCGATCAGGATGACGCCGCCAGAGGCGACCGCCTCCGTGCAGCGCGGACAGAGTCCGGTGTCGCGCATATAACGCGGCGCCTGCGCGTCGAAGTCGTCGTCGTCTCGGTGGATCGTCGGGCGTCCCGGCGTCGCGGTCGGTTTGCGGATGCGCCCGAGGAGCGCGATCCCGCCCGAGTCGTCGCCGCACGCGAAGCAGACGAGCAGCGACGGGTTGACGCCGTGTTTCGGGGAGAGTCGGATTCCGCTCATCAATTCAACTCCATCTTTTCGGCCTCGGTCCATTCCGCGATCTCTTCGGGCGTGGCCTTCCGTGCCCGGGTGCCGGGGAGCAGAGCGACGGCGGCCATGAGGGCGTTCGGTTCCGCCGATTCGACCGAAAGGACGAGCACGTCGCCCGCGAGCGCGATCAGAAGCGCCTGATCCCGGTCCGCGAGCCCCATCGTCGCGGCCCGGGACGCGGCCTTGATCGACAAGAACTGGAACGCCGTCACCGTCCTCGCGACGGCCTCCTTCGGCGTCGTGGCGGTCTTGATGCTGAATCGGAACCACTCGCGCGTGTCGTCGCTATCGAAATGTTTATCGTCTACGTGGTAGCGGATTCGCCCCGAGAGTTCGAACGACGCGCGCCCCGAATCGTCGGGCTTCGCTAGCGCGTCGAGGAACAGAATCCCGAGAATGTCGTAGCACAGGCCACCGACGTTGAATACGGCCTCCGCGTAGCGCGAGCCGTCGAAACGGACGCCGCAGAATTCGACGGCTGAGTTTTCGTCCATCTGGAATCTCCTTCGGACACGAAAAGAGCCCCCGGCGCGGGCCGGGGGCTCGGTGGATCTAATAGGAAAGTCGTTCGCTCGTTTTCGGCGTTTTCGAGAGGCCGAGGATCACCTCAACGTCGATCACCTCGCCGCTTTGGAGTTCGTCCCAATGCTCGCGGACGTAGGCGTGGGCGGTTCCCATCGTGCGGTTGCGGCCCCATTCGAGCGGGTCGTAGGGCGCGATGTTGGTGGCGTGGCCGTCGAGCCGCGTGAAGATGACGCAGCGGGAGTGGCGGTCGTGCGACGGATGTGCGTAGCCCGCGCGCGCCAAAAGGTAAGAATCGGCTTGCGTCGCGTCGAGAATCTCGTTCCCCGTCGGCATCAGAAGCGGTTCGCAGAGGATGCCGACGGCGGGGACGAACGTGCCGGCGTCGAGAACCTCGAACGTCTTGCAGGCGAGCACGTCAGGCTCCGGTCTTCGGATCTTCGAGCGGGCCGGGCTTCGTCGGAAGTCCGCGCCGCTTGACGGTGGGCGTCTTCGTCGCGTTGCTCGGCTTCGTGATGGAGCGGGCGGGCTTTTTCCGCAGGCCGTCGCGGATCGCGGTGCGGACGCCGCGCAGTTCCGTCTTGAGAGCGGTGACGCGCGCCTTCGCGGCGTGCAATTCCGCGACGAGGTCCTTGACGGAGTCGACGGCGACGAGGGCCTTGTAGGTCGTCGGTTCGGGATCGGTCATGGGTTGCTCCTTCTGGCCCGGGTCCGGGCCGGGTATGGGCCCCCCGGCGCGGGGGGCGGGGCGGGGGGAGCCGGCATCGCGGCTTGCGCCAGAAATAATGGCGCCTTCAGGTTGGTGCCTATCA
>OCZT010006897.1_pt1 | contig 11183 bp, 8 predicted proteins | sample 1539031 | NCBI WGS metagenome assembly OCZT01 (sample SAMEA3539308, study PRJEB22396) | soil metagenome | biome: tundra; feature: field; material: soil | place: USA | collected 2010-05 | depth 0.15 m
CGGCTGATAGCCAGTTCAAGGCGTACCCGGCGCCGACCTCGAAAGGGATGACCTCGTCGGCCGTCAAGTATGTCCGCATGGATTCGTGAGGTGACGGACCGGCCGCGACCTTGGCCGGCACGAGGAGTCCGCAGTCCATCTTGGCGTATTGGAGGTTCAGGACCGGGGCCGTGCTTCCCTGGAAGTACGGGCGCCCTGGTTCAAGCACGACGACCTGGCCTGGAGCCGCCACCCCACTTCGACGGCCGAGCCTACCCTCAATGGTATGTAGTCGCTCAGAAAGCTCCTGGCCTGCCAGGTCGCCGATTGCGGGTCCGGAGGTCCCGCTCTGCCGAACGCTCTCTGCGAGTTGCCGCAGCCACTGTTCGTCCATTCCATTTACCCGAGAACAGATTGCCGAACCTGGGAGAGGAGTTCCCTCCCCAGCCTTACTGCCGGGGAGGGCAGGGTGGTCAACCGGGAGCGCCGGTTAGGCGACCTTTGGACACTCCTTGCAGTACGGGCGATTTGCCCGTTCCGCTTCGCTTGTTCCCGGGCTTGATCCGCTCGCCGTCAGGGCAGTTGCTCTTGTCGTGGTAGACCTCGCGGTCCTCCGGCGAGATCGAGTAGTACGGCGCGACCTTCACGGTTCGAACCTTTCCGCCACGGCGCAGTCCCGCCCACAACTGCTCGGAGGACACATGCCGCCGATACCGTCGTTGGGGCGGGGGCCGCCGGGGTTCGAACCCGGTTTTCGTGGTGGTGTTGCGACACCATGCGCGTTGCCAAATCGCCTCGGCCCCTGCCGGGCGACCGAATCCTCGCAGCTATTACGGAACGCAGTCAAGGCCCTCAACCACAACAACTTGTGGTACTTATCCACGATTCAGACCACTAGATGTGGATTGGGTGTTGGTACGTCTGTTCGGTTAGCGGTGCCGTGCGCAGGTCATCGGACGACTTTCTGGCATCAACTTCTTGACAGGGATTGGCGCCGCCCCACACGATAGAGCCGTTGCGACACCGCGCGAGTTGTCAAGTCGTTTCACGTCTTGACCCGCGAACGAGAACCGGCGAGGACTACCGAACGAGCGTTCGATTGTCAACGCCGGTTTCTTGTTAGGTTCACCGTGCGACACTTGCTCGCCTTGGCCGGGGTACTGGCTAGAGAAGGTTCCCGTCGTCGGCTCTGAGCCCCGAAGGCCGTCCGATCCGGCAGGCAAGATCGCCCGCGCTGCATTTCTTGAGGTCACGGAGCCCGCCAGCCACAATACGTGGGATCCGTGTTCAGACGGGCGTTAGGGGAAGTCGCCGCGGAGGCGCTTGATTGGACGACGTCGGCGCATACTCATTCCTCTACGACGAGGACTGCGAGGCGATTCAATCCTCCGGAGGAGATGGCCCGCTTGCGCAACTCCTGGCAGTCGCTCTCAGTAGCGCCCCCGCGGCTGCGTTTCGCATTCGGCGCGGGTCCCTCCTGCTGCGTGACCGCGCGTATCACCCGTCTTCCGTGACGCTCGGGGTAACTGTCGGCGCCCAACCGAAGTCGACGTCGAGCCGGACTGTTATGTCAGGAGACCGGGGCTTACTGAGACTGCTGTTGTGGGAGTTGTGCGATTCGGTAGCTGAGGGCTGGTCAACGACAAAGGCTGAGGACCTCCCTATGCAATTGGGCGGGCACAACGTTTGGGTCCTATCGTTTCATCCGCTGAGTCGGCATGTCGCGCGCGCGTTTGACAATGCTGTGAGGCGAACGGCCGGCTACTTGGGTGCTCTTGAGCTTGACCCAGGAAACGCTCTTCACCGCGATCTGCTGTGGACGTCCCTGATCTACAACCTCTACTACGATCAGGGCAACCTTCTTCATGTTCAGGGATGGGAGCTCGGCGAGGAACGCTACGATCTCAATCAAGGAGGCGAGTGGTGGGAAGCGCTCGGGTTCGGTCATGTAGGTTGGCACGAGGACCGCGGCGACCGCTCTCCAGAACCCGAGGATTTGCCCTCGCGACCGTCGTCCGACAGGGGTCGACTCACTGCTGAGCGTCTGGCGGCGCGCAGGAGGCCGTCTCACCTCCTTAGAGTGGTCGAAGGCCTGCGCAATGAGTTCGGCGAAAGGTCGGCTCCCCTTACTGTCTCCACTGTGCTGCCAGACGCTTCCCACGTGGCCATCACTCCCGAGAAACTCACGGGATACGTGTTGAGTGCTAGCCATCCGGACGGGAAGAACAAGGCGCACCTGTTCAAAGAGTTGCTGGGTATCTCGTCCTCCGACTGGAGGTTCCTTGACGCGCAGCTCCGCCGCGGTCTCCTTAATGCGCCGGCCCAGCGAGTGCGCACAGAGTCGTGGGGGGTCCAATACCAGGTCGATTTGGCCGTGGTCGGCAGAAACGATGTTGTCAAAGCCGTAAGGACCGCATGGATAGTCGAGGACGGCGCGTCTCCGCGGCTGACAACCGCCTACTTAGCCCCAACCGACGTTGATCTCGCAGGTCTGCCCACTGCCTGGAAGCCTCCCGTGCTGGATCCGCCGCCAGTCAACGATGAAGGCTGGAGCCGACTCTTCGATCTCGCCAACCGCCTGGCATGTGAGAGCGCTGCAAAGACTGTGCCGACGCCCATGTTCGTCGAGGGACGCGGCTACCCCGAAGGGCTGATTGGCGGCGCCATCATCACGGTGAAGGATGCTCGACGAGGCTTCGCCCGGTGGCTGATCTTAGGCGGTCACGCTACCCGTGGCTATCGGGGTGGCGCCGAATTCGCCTCTGCGTATCCCGGACAGTCAGCAGATCGAGCGGCTGCCTATGCGGACACTTTCGAGCTTGTTCTTCGATTGAACGGCGTCGATTGCTCGGTCCGCCGCTACCTGAACTGATCTCGCTCCCTCGTCGGATGCGTCCTCGGCCGCCGAGCCTGGATTTTCGGTATGCCTTGCCGAGCCGCCAGTCAGCGTCCTGGGTCCACCCGGGTGGCCGTGTCACGCTGCGACCTGAGGGCAGGAGCAGCGGCGACGGCAGCTGGCAGGTCGAAAGGATGTCCATGGACAGAGGCGCCCAAGGAGGACGCGTTGTTCACTCCTGCCCGTCTGAAGTGGCATGCGGGACTCTATCTGCTGGCTCCTTCGTAGATCAGAGTCAGCAGCTACGGCGGCAACGGGCAGGATGGATAATGGCCCCATGACTTCAATCCCCACCTTGGCCATCGACCCACTCGGTTATGTGCCAATCATGGCATGGCTATCTGTTGGAGCAGTCACCCTGGCGGCGCTCGAAGTTCAGATTGAAGGGGCCAGCGGATGGGCGGCGGCGCTCCCTACTTGGCGCTATGGGCCTCCGTGGTTGCGCGCGATCCTCAACGGCAAGGTGCTGACGGGGTACCACGTCTTCCTCTGGGCCACCCTCATTGTCTTCTTCCATCTCCCCGTGATCATTGCGGGCTGGTCGATCGCTCTCGAGACAACCATGCTTTCGTGTTTCATGACGTTCGCGGTCCTGTGGGACGCTTTATGGTTCGTCCTCAATCCCTCTCGGCCATCGCGTACGGAGATCTGGTGGTTCCAGCGCTGGATAGGACCGTTTCCCACTGACTATTACGGGTCGATCGGTCTAGGTGCGTTGCTCGCGCTGGGTCGAGGCGCGCTCCCCGAAGCGGTCGGTAGTCCTGTCTTCGGCTCCATGGCGGTGCCGCTCCAGCATCTGCTCGGATGGGCAGTGGCTTCCCTCTTGGCCGCTGCGTTCAGCGTCATCATCGCGCTTGCGATCAGGCCGGCGGTGGCAAGGCATTCAGTTGCGCCGCCGCCTGCCAGGGGCGGATCCCCCGCCAACGATGCCAACGAAGGCAGCTGCAGATCCGGTGGCGACGAGGGCACTTAGGCTCGCATCCCAAGTCCCGACGCCAGCGAGGTCAGCTCCTTCTGGCATGGCACGTTGCTAGTGCGGTTCCGGTTTGGTGCGTCGGCAAGCTAGGACGTTTGTGTTCCCGTCCGGGCGGCTTCGCTACGTGTTGGAGTCCCAGCTATCGGCTGTCCGGCCCATAGAAGAAGGCCTTCCAATGCTTCTCGTCGAGGTTGGAGACCCACATCGCTGCCCCCAGACCGATGGCTAGCGCGATGTCGAAGAACAGAACGAGGCTTCCAGCCAATACCAGGTTTTGAGACTCGACAACTACCAGCCAGGCGCCAGTGAGCATCAGGACAAGGGTTAGAAAGACGACCAGCGCGCCAAGCACCGCGAACAGGCCGTAGCTCGATAGCCAGGCTGCCAGCGCTCCGCGGTCCGACAGTCCCATGGCACGCCCGGTGAACCCCCGAACGGCGAGCTGGAAGGAAAGGAATGGAGTCGCTGCGTCCGGTGCATTCTCGAGAGCAATCGCTCGGATCGCCACGGCAGTCTTGTCGATCTGAAGTTCGAGGATCTTGCAGGCGTTCAGAGCGCCTGTCGCCCAGAGCCCGACTCCGTTAGTTCCGGCGGCGATCACGAGCAGCAACAAACCACGGGTGCCCAGATCGGTACCGAAGAGGCCACCTCCGACCGCAGCAGATGCAGCGGCCGCAGCAGCGAGTGCAGTTGTGATTACATTGGAGGCCTGCCGGCGCGCATCGTTCATCTCGTCCCGCAGCGCCAGATGCTCGCGCATGGCGAGATCGAGAAGTGTCGCCTCTTCGGCGAGGCGGTCCCCAGTCTTTCCCACCTTCTGGCCCCCTTGCGTGCGTCATGGTCAACTCAACCTAGTGTAGTGAGGTCGGTCGGTCCCGCGATGGGCAGGTGCGGGTGTTCGGTCGTCCTGGACGAAGATGCCCCTGGATGAACAGCGGCTTTCGTTGTGCCTGCGAGAGTCGCTTGCGGATTTCACAGGTTTTCGCCATCTGACTTCACGCGAATTCGCCACCTGAATTCGCCGGAATTGGCCGCGCGTTTCACGGGTTTTGGCCGCGCGTTTCACGCGAGAACGTGGCGCCGCGTGTCAATCAAACGCCCTGAATCGATTGGACGCTTCCTGTTGGGGTGACCGCCGGTGCTCAATCCCAGTTGGCCGTCTCCTCGCGTGCGCTCGAGCCCCAGGCAGAATCTCGGCCAGGGAACCCGCTAGGAGGCTCCGGCCCGTCGTACCGCCACTGGTCCGGCGGCGCCTTCCCCGCGCCTATTGCGAAGCACCAGCCGGTGATGGTTCGACGCCACGCGTACCACGATTGACCGTTCTTGCTGACGACCAGGCGAACGCCGTGATCAGCGGGTAGCCCCTTGCGGGCAAAGTCGGGCTCGAAGATCTTCAGCAGTTCGGGTCGATACCGGTGGCCCTGGTTGTGATACCACCCCATCTGGCAGGTTGCCAACCAATCGAGAGCCTCCCGCGTTTCAGCAAACTCACGCTGATCTAGCTGGTGGCCGTCCTCGTCCGAACCAGCCACTCCGGCGAACTCCTTGAGACGAACAAGGCGCCGCTGCTCGGCATGCTCCTGTTCGCGCAAACCTCGCCGGAACTCACGGATCACACGCAGCCCGTCGCGGAGCCCGTTCGAGTTGGCCAGGCCCCACTGATAGCCCTGCCCAGGAGCCCCGAGATCTCGCAGGGCCAGTCGGAAACCCAGACCGAGGGCCAACCTGGACCTCCAGGTCGATCGCTTGTTGTCGGAGTGCCATCGAAGGCGAAGCAGGGCCGACTGGTAGGAGAAGAGGATCGAGAAGATGTAGATGATGGGCAGCACACCGATCGTAAGCCAGACGGGCAACAGGAACGACAGGCTGAGCTCCCTTGGGTCGAGCGTGCGGACGTTTGTCGCAGTCCAGGCCGCGGCGACCGCGAGGAACATAAGGCCCACGATTGCTTGAAGGCGCTCGTAGAAGGTCCGGTGGATCGCCAATTCCTTCTTGCTCTTGGTCATGGCGGTCGCGATCACGATGAAGGCAACGAAGAGCTGGAGGGGAATCTCCACGAGCAGAGGGAACACCACGAGGTTGAGATAGAAGCCCACGGCCACACCCAAGCCGATCGTTCGCCTGACCTGCCGGCGGAAGTAGCCAGGCTTCGTTGCCTCCTGGGCGCTGTTGAACAACATGGGCAAACTGACAGTGACAGCCCAGATCACAGTGTCCTTGGCTAGATCGGGGTTCCAGAGCCCCGCACCCTGAGCGACCTCGATCTCGAGGACGATCCAGGTGACGAACAGGCCAGTGATGACAACCAGTGGCCTGACGAGGAACGCCCTGGCGATCTGGACCAAGCCTGCACGGCCACCAGGTCGCAACAGCACGACGATCAGGATGGCCGCGAGCCAGAAGACGGTCGCCCACTCTCGGGTGGTGAGCATCGAAACCCCCAACGACGGTGTCAGGGCAATTGTCCGTTATCCAGACTCGTCAAGGCTCTGGCTGGATCGCCGGACCATAACGGATGCCAGCTCTTGAGATCCTCTCGATCAACGCCTCGACCGCGGCCGCCGCGTCGGCTACCTCTGTCACCGGAAAGCTCATGCTCTTGGCGAGGGCGCGGTACTGGTCAGGCCAGAGGGGATAGATCACAACCTTTGGCGGCCAGGTGTGGGTGCCTCGAATCGAGAAGACCTCGACGCATGCCTCGCGGACGCTCGGAAGGTCCTTTTCTACCACGAGTTCGTCAAGCAGTATCAGATCGACAAGGTCCCGGAAGCGATCGTTGTCCTTCCCGACCTTGACCTCGGTGCACGCGTGGATCTTCTGCGCGATCTGATAGGGCAGGGGCAGGAGCGCCACCGGCTCGACGTCCGGTAAGCCGAAGACCGACAGCACAGGCGACCCCTTGACGTATTCGATCGTGTCGGGAGACCCGGACCGGCCTTCGGCCGCGGCGACTTCGAGGTCCACCGACCCCCAGGCATGGGTTCCGTACTCGAGTCTCAATGGGATTCGGACAGCGCCCGTGGGCCCGATGGGGACCGCCTTACCCGGCGTGACCCGGAAGTCGCCGGAGGAGTACGACTCTGCCTCGGCCAGCACATGGGTGACGCGATCGATCGCCTGACGGAAGGCAGTGTCATAGTCCCTGGAGGCACGCGCCTGTAGCCCAACGCGCAGCTCCATGGCGACGCCGCCCTTGAGGAGGAACAGCGGAAGGCCTTGGTCGTCGACCAGCCGCCCGAGGACGGCGGAGATGACCATGAAGGAGATGCCACGCCGAAGCCGGTTGACGGCGACGCCGTCCTCACGGGCCTTCTGCGAAATCCAGGTTTCCAACGCCTTCGCGTTGGCCGGCGGGCGAGACTTGGGAAATCCGGGCATCAGGCGCCTTGGTCCAGACGCTCAAGGACCTGCAGTCGCTGGCGAAGCTGCGCAATCTCGATCCGGCGCAGGTCGTGTTGCGTCAAAAGTCCGCGCTGTTTGCCCGTCTCGATCGCCTGGTCGATGAACTGCTGACCAATGTTGGTGGCGATGGCGTCGAGAATGGCGCGCGTCGGGGTCGCGATCCGGAGTCCTTCGAGCCAGGTAAGGTCAGCTTCTGGGAGGCCACCAAAGTGGATCTGGATCCAGGTGGGGGCCGTCCGACGGGGGCGGTTGCGGATGTCCACGGTCACGTGGACTTTCCCTGGATTGATGTCGCAAAGATGGTGGAGGTCCAGCGCGGTGTCATGTGTCAGGGCCGCCGGTGCTCGGAGCCAAAGAAGCGCTTCCTGGTACTGCGCCAGCGGATCGCCCGCCAGCTGAGGGACCTGGTAGACCGCGAACCCGACGCGCGCGATGACACCTTCATGCGCCAGTCGACGCAGCGCGTTCTCGGTAGTCCCGACCGCGCGCGCGTCATCCGGCGTCAGCAGGCCATGTTGAGCGACTGCGCGCTCAAGGAGTTTCGGGAAGAGCTGTGTGGGCATGGCAATACCGTGCATCATATGACACGCGTCTGTCAAGGTCCAATGCACCAGGTCCAAATGCGTGTTCTCAATGACACGGTTCTGCCTCTTGAGCGTGGGATCGGTCCGTAAACGGCCTCTCTACTAGATCTTGGGTCGGGCGAGTCGCGATCATCAGACTCGCCCGCCAATGCCCGTGACAGACAAGGTGGCACGGACGAGAGTCATTCTTCTTCCAAGCAGGACGTGGCGAACCGGGCGCTTGGCCCGACGACCTCCCACGAGATAAGTCTCCGGTAAGGGGCCTCGGATAGCCTGTCTAGGCGCCTCGAGCCGCCTCAAGCTACGAAGATGCGCCGATCGACACCCGGAGAATTCAGAATTGTTTAGCATGGTTGCTCAAGATCGAGAATCGGGGGTTGAAGGGCGATGTACCAGCCGGGCCGTCGGGGCACCGCGAGGGTCGGAATTTTGACGATCCTGCCGGTTGAGTTCGATGCCGTGCGACTCGCTCTACACGCTGAGCACGAGATAACTGGGTCCGGCTACTACACACCAGATGCGAAGACACTCGATGTCGTCCTGAAGAAGAGCGACCGCGGCAACGTCCAAGCAGCACTCGACACCGGCGACCTCATCGAGGATTACCGACCCGAAGTGGTTCTGCTCGTCGGGATCGCCGGTGGGCTTGATGGCCGTGATGACGTCGCCCCCGGCGATGTGGTTGTCCCGGATTACCTCCACTACGTTGCATTGCGGAGCCTGAAGGGTTCTGGTGACCATCCTCGTCACATTCCGCACGATCCGCCAACAGTCAGTCTCCACGAAGAATGCGTCTTCCCAGCCTCACGGGATTCCTCTTGGAGCGCCACTATCCCCCTGGACCCCCCGACCGAGAGGATTGCCCGGGTGATCGTCAAGCCGCTAATTGCGGGCGAGAAAGTCTACGGAGACGCTTCCCATCCGGAACAGCGGATGCTCCTTGAGAGCGACGAATTCTCGGATGCGGTAGCCGTTGACATGGAGTCGATGGGCGTCGCTACCGCCATACACCGGGCGCGGCGCTCGTTGACCTACAACCCGCGGCTCCTCGTCGTTAGGGGCATTTCCGACCCGGTGGAGCGCGAAGCCGCTGACCGGACCGAAGGCGCCGCGATGGACCCGAATGGCGGCGATCCAAACGTAGTCAGAGAGCAATGGCGACCCTACGCGGCGGCCGCTGCCGCAGCGTTCGCTGCAGTTGTCGTCGCCAGAATTCTCAACACGCCGGATGAGCGGCCTTTCGCAAGGTCTCGGAACGGCGGGCTGGCACGAGGTCGTCGTCCTTGGTCTTGGTGGGGATTCAAGCGATGATGCAGAGCGGCCTGACCTTCGGTCAAATACGTGCGGCGGCATCACACGTGCCGCGGTTCAAGCCGGAGTTCGACTTCGAAATCGAGTGGCATGACACGTACGACAGCCTCTTCAGTCGCAAGAGTGCCAAGGGAACCTCCGGTATGGATCGGCTCTTGGACCATGCTCTGGTCCAGGGGCGGCTTCTACTGTCCGCCGAGGGCGGCCAGGGCAAGACATCGATTCTGAGGCGAACGTATCGCCAGGCTGTCCGCGAGAGGATGTGGCCCGTCCTCGTCGACATGCACACATGGAGCCCGGCCATTGCCGACCGTTGGCGGTCGAGCGGAACCCGGGTCGCCCAAGTCGAGGTCCTGTTATCGGAGCTCGGGCAGCCGCGAACCGACGAAGTCGGACTCTTCACCGTGCCCGACGGTAGATCTCGAGTTCTGTTGGTGGATGGGATCAATGAGATCGACGCCAGCACGGCACGAGAAGTCCTGGCCGCATTGGACGATTACGCAGCGCGCAATCCGTTGGCTTGCGTCGTGGTCACGGACCGTCTGGTCAGGCGGGACATTCGGGCCGATCGATGGGCCCTGGCGACCATTGCCCCGCTGTCCGCAGCTGAGATCGCGAGACGGGCAGGCTCCGCTGCCCTCGGGAACGACCTGCTCAAGACCGCATTCTTTCTGGACATTGCAGCCCATGAGACGGTGGGCTCATCCTCAAGCGCAGCTGCAATTCGTGTCTACATTGACCGTCATGGTGGTCTGGACGACGACAGCGTCACGCGAGCCGCGGGAGGAGCGTTCCACGCTTACCTCGCACTCGGGGAAGCTCATGCCTACTCCCGGACCTTCGATCGATCGGTATTCGACTCCCTGGCGACTCCGGCGGTCAGAGACAGGCTCATCGAGTCGGGGTTGCTCATGGAAACGGCAGGGCTGCTGTATTTCCGGCACCACCTCTTTCACGACTACCTGGCGTCGATGTGGCTCGTATCCGACGAGAGTCTCTGGACGCCGGCGTCGTTCGATGCCCTAACGTTCCGGGCGAGCTCGTTCGATGCGCTCGCATTGGGGCTGGAGCAGCTGGCCGACCCGGACCGCGCCGACCTATTTGTCACGCGCATCTACGACTGGAACTTCTATGCGGTCTCGTACGCCCTATGGAAGGCCCAGAGCCAGCGAGTCTGCGCGGTCACTGATGGAACGACGAGTCTCCTCTTGACAATGCTCGCCGAAAAGATATGGGACCCGATTCGGCGGACAGCTCAGCTTGTGACGGATGGGCTTCGGCTCTTCTCAACTCCGATGGTCGAACGCCTGCTGTCCGCAACATCGCTCGCTGGGCTTGTGCAGCTTGTAGCTGACGACCCTGAGATCGGGAAGGAACGGGCAGATTGGCGAGCGCTCTTCACGACACCTCCTGGAGGAGTCGCGAGCGATCAAATGGTCAGTCGCGTAGCCGACCCAGAGTCCCTGATTGGATGGACCGTCGCAAACGTGCTCCGACGAGCGACCCTCGCCGACGTCCGGCAGACGCACCTCCGCGACCTCGCTGCACACTCGACCGGAACTGTGCGCTGGCGGATTGCGCACGTCCTTGGCGCTCACCCATCACGGGAGAATATGGCGTTTCTGTTCGCCCTCCTTGATGACGGGGCTGAATACGAGTGGGCCCGATATGGCGCGGTCCGATCGTTGGTTGAGTCGGCATCGCAAAGCTCGGCGCTTCGCGACTCAATCGCCGAGGGAATCATTTCGCGGCTTCCACGTCTGGTGGAGGATCGTCTCATCTTGGCTGAACTTGAAAAGGCGATCCTTTTGAAAGACCCGCCGCCCGATTGGGCGCAGCACATAGGTCCGATAGTCGACGAGCTCTGGGCGACGGCCCCATCGTGGGAGAGTCAGGAACGCTGGCGGCACCTCGGCTACGAGATCCAACATGCCCGGAGCTGACCAACGAATCGCCCGCCTGCCCGTCATCGAGATGACGGCGGCGGCCTGGGGTGTCCGACAACACGCAAGGATCCTTGCGTGTTGTCGGACAC
>OCZT010006898.1_pt1 | contig 11182 bp, 10 predicted proteins | sample 1539031 | NCBI WGS metagenome assembly OCZT01 (sample SAMEA3539308, study PRJEB22396) | soil metagenome | biome: tundra; feature: field; material: soil | place: USA | collected 2010-05 | depth 0.15 m
ATCAAGACGGCTACGGGGACTTGACGTATATGTACCTCGACGACGTTTCGGTGACAACCCACTAAAACCTCCATCACCGGGCGCCGCATGCGCGAGCATGCGGCGCTCTTTTTTGCCGGGAGAGATTACAGGTTTGGTGTATCGGCGATAGGTGGAAAAATGGGGTGCGAAACCCAGGGAGTGTACTTTTGGTGGGAGCCCCCGCATTTATGCTTTTCCGACCTTTTCAGCAGCCTCTTTAGCCGTGCCGTTATAAGTGTGGAGAGTTGAGCTTTAGAGCATTTTCAACGTTATTGTAGACCATACCCGCAATGAGAGAACCAAGCTAAGGGGTGGCAACCGCGATCAGGCGAGTTGCAGCAGTGATGTTCGATACAACAATCATGCTACCCGGAACGAGTGTGCGTCTCCACCCTGTGCCCATTTCTAGGACCCCGGATGCACGAACATCGAAATGCCTAGGGCGAGAATGATCGCGGCGACGACCGCACGAAAGATCTTCTCGGGAATCCTTCCCAGGACCGATTTGCCCGCCAGCGTGCCGAGGACAACCCCCAGAGTTGCAACCGCTGCGAGGCGCCAGGCCGATTCGATTTGTCTCATCTGGGTGGCCGCGTAGACAGGCATGCGAAAAATATCGACCAGTAACCCGATGGCCGTGGCGGTGGCGACGAATGCGTCACGACGCACCTCGAACCCCAGCAGCGCCGCCGATCGGATTCCTCCTTGATTGCCTACTAATCCTCCAAAAACTCCCGAGATGGCTCCCGCTAGCCATCCCGTTTTACGTCCGAACCGCATCCGGGAAGCCATTCCTGTCAGGCCCATTACTCCCGCGAATACCAGCAGGGCCGCGAGCACATAGCTCAGGACCACGCTGCGCAGCCAGACATGTAGCAGAGCTCCGGTTAGCCCACCGAGAGCACTGGTGACGCCAAAGGTCAACAAAACACCCCGGTCAACGTGGTTCTCGAATGAGCGAGAATCGCAGGGCCGTCCCGATGAAGTGCGGAATGGACACCGCCGCGACTGCCAGCTTCGTTCCCAGCCAGAGCGATAGGAGGGGAGTGAGGATGCTTCCGATACCGAAGCCAGCGATGGATGCGATCGCTCCGGCAACCAGCGCGAGGGAAAACGTAATCAGTAGTGGATGGCTCATGTGCGGCGACTGATCTTAGTCTCGGAGACCGCGCGCTTCTTGTCGACTGCGCCCAAGCCGCGAATACGGTACGTCCGCCTGCATGGTGCATTATAATCGAAGTCCGATAACGACATCAGATATGAGCGGCAGCAACGTGTCTCGACAATATCTCTATTCCGGGCTGGTCCGGCTGCACATCCTTCATCACGCCTCCCGGGAGCCGATTTTCGGGCTGGGAACGATTGAGGAACTGGGCAGACATGGATACCGGCTGAGCCCGGGCACGCTTTACCCAATCATGCACGGTCTCGAGAAAAAGGGCCTGCTTCGCTCGAAAGAGCACATGGTTGGCGGCAAGATTCGGCGGGTGTATTTAGCCACACCGAGCGGGCGAAAAGCCCTGGAGTCCGCCAAAGAGAGAGTTCGCGAACTGTTTGGTGAACTGTTTGAGGACTAGGAGTGAGGAAGTCATGAGTTTTTCCCGCCGTAATTTTCTCAAGATGACGGGTCTACTTGCCGGCAGCACTCTGGTTCCACCCATTGCTGCCCAAAGGGGCCCTTCGGGACAGACGAACTCCACACCGCAAACTGAAGGCGCCGCCGATTACACCATCAGGATTGGTGCGAGCCCAATCGAAATTGCGCCCAAGCGCATCATCTCCACAACGACTTATAACGGTCAATTCCCTGGGCCATTGCTTCGGTTTAAGGAGGGGCAGCAGGTCACAGTCGATATCTACAACGACACCGACACGCCGGAGCAACTGCATTGGCACGGCCAGATGGTTCCCGTCGAGGTGGACGGAGCGGCTGAGGAAGGTACGCCTTTCATCCCCGCACAGGGTAAACGCCGGATCATGTTCACCCCGAGGCCGGCAGGCTTGCGTTTCTATCACACGCATAATCGAGCGGGAGCAAATCTGTTCGCCGGCCAGTACAGCGGCGAGGTTGGCCCGGTGTACATCGAGCCCAAGCACGAACCCGGAAATTATGACCGCGAGGTTTTTCTCACCGCTGAAAGAATTCGAACCAACCTTCAGCCGTGGCGGAGATATGGCCATGGACTTTCTGTCGCCGGCAACCCGCGTGAAAGCTCTCCAAGAGCGGGGCGAGTCCGCGATGCAAGCATCGCTGGCCAAAGGCATGCCAAAGGGATACGAAGTCGGCTATGGCGCATTCACCATCAATGGCCGCATGCTGGCGCACGGAGAGCCAGTTCGCGTAAAACAGGGCGAGCGCTCCCTCTTCCATGTGTTAAACGGAAGTGCCACAGAGATTCGCAGTCTGGCTCTACCAGGCCACTCCTTCCGGGTAGTCGCATTGGACGGGAATCCGGTGCCGAATCCCGCGTCTGTTCCCGTACTCTGGCTGGGTACGGCGGAGCGGGTCTCTGCCATGGTGGAGATGAACCATCCGGGAATCTGGATCCTGGGGGACCTGGCTGACGACGACCGTCGCCACGGCATGGGCATCGTGGTGGAGTACGCGGGGCATACGGGCAAACCGCAATGGACCGCCCCAGCGCATTTCCGCTGGAACTATGCCCGCTTTGCCAAACCCGGCGCCAGCGCGCCCCCGCCGGACGAGACTTTCGAAATGATCTTTGCCAAGGAAAACGCTGCCGAACAGGGTTTCAATCGATGGACCATCAATGGAGCCGCATACCCCATGTCCAACGAAATGACCCCAGCCTCGTTTCACTTAAAACAAGGCAAGCGCTATCGAATTCATATGCACAATGCCAGCGATGACATCCACCCGATTCATCTGCACCGGCATAGTTTCGAACTGACCAGCCTGGCGGGAAATCCGACTGCGGGAATCCTGAAAGACGTGGTCATGCTTGGAGGATACCAAGAGGCTTCCGTGGATTTCGTTGCCGATAACCCAGGGCTGACGCTATTCCACTGCCACCAACAACTGCACATGGATTTCGGCTTCATGACGCTTTTTGACTACGTTTGACAAGCAGGCAAGGTTCTTCCGCGAAAGTAGTTAAGGCAGTTACAGAGTTTGTGTACGGAGGCCAAGCAGCAACGAAATGACGGTTTCGGGTGCGCGGTAGTTGACTATGTCGAGTCACACTACCGAGTGCCCGAAGCGGTCTGCTTGCTGGATGTGGGCACGGGCGTGCGCAAGCTGTTGTTCACTCTGTGCCTGAGCTCCGCGCGTCCACAGCGTTGGCTAATCCTGGACGCGATCGATGCCGGACGCAGTCAGGGCGAGATATTCGAGATCGATCCCGCCGAGATTCCCCCAGTCAAACTCGACGATTTCTCGCTGCATCAGTTGCCCACGTCCAACCTTCTGCGTGAGTTGCAAGAAAGTTGCGGGGTCGAGGTCCGGGTGCTGGCCTGCCAGACGGGGCCACTGCCGGAAGAGATCTCCCAAGGTTTGTCGAAAGCAATCAGCGGCGCCGTGCCGCAAGCGGCGGAGTGGCTGGTCCGCGAGTATTTTCCCCGCACCACTGCGGCGCGAAGTGACCTATGCCAATGCCGAACAAGCGCGTAATTTTGCGTCGGAGCTTGAGTCTATGAGCCCAAATATCTCTCTGGTCCGCGACGGGAAAAAGTTCATGTGGGACGGTCGGTCTTACGCCAGCTCGGACGAAGCTCTCCATGCGGCAGAGGCGTATCGAAACGACAAATTTGAGATCTGCGTGGCTGAAGAAGAAGGACAATTCCTGGTCTACACGCGGAGAGTAGTGAACGCAGTTGTGATGATGACGCAATGACAGTATCCGACAGCGGTTTTCAGGATTAGTGTATCCGCCCGTACGGTAGCGCAGGCCTTCGGAAGGTGTGTGAGAACCAAACTTGGTATTTGCCAGTGTAATTTGCTGGCGGAAAATCCAGCGCCGTAGGCGCGAAATAGTTTAGCCCAGCACGGAGCCGCAGGCGGAGTGCTGGGTAAAGTGAAAAATAAATCCGAGTCCCGTAGGGACGACAGGGGTTTGGCCGCGGCGAACGCGGCGCTGAACCTGGATTATTCACGAGCGTTGAGGTGTCATCCTGAGCGAGTGCCCGCAAAGAATTTCCGACTCGCCTATTTTGTGGGTCGGGCGGGTGCGGAGTCGAAGGAACCCTATAGCTGCGAGAAATCACAGTGTGGCCGCGTGGCGCAGCAACAAATTTGAGATTGCTGGCGGGCAAAGGGGTCCTTCGACTCCTCGCTGCGCTCGTCACTCAGGATGACACCAAAAAAAACTACGTGGCTCATGAAAAATCCAGGTGACCCTGCGCATTAAGAGGCTCTCGCCCGAGACCAACGTCTACGTCCTTTACCGCGACATCCGCACCTACGGCTTCAAAGAGAGCTACTACACCAAGGCACGCCAGCAAGGCGTCGTCTTTGTGCGCTACGACGAGGACCGCAAGCCCGAGGTATCGCGGAACTCCCATGCACTCAAGGTCACCGTCTTGGACCAAACCCTGGGCATGCCAATGTTGATCCCTGCCGACCTGGTGGTTCTGTCCGCAGGCATTCATCCGCACGAAGAGAATTGTACCCTCGCACAGTTCCTTAAGGTCCCGTTGAACAGCGAGGGCTTCTTCCTCGAAGCCCACATGAAGCTGCGCCCGGTGGACTTCATGACCGACGGCGTATTTTTGTGTGGACTGGCCCATTCTCCGAAGAGCATCGAGGAATCCATCCTGCAGGCCCAGGCGGCATCGGCACGGGCCGCCGCCGTCCTCGTACAGGACAGCCTCGAACTGGAAGCGAACATCTCCCAAGTGGTGGACCAGAACTGCGATGGGTGCGCTTACTGCGTGGACACGTGTCCTTTCAAGTCGATCGCCCTGGTCGAATACATGTATCTGGGGTCGATCAAGAAAATTGTCGAGACTAACGAGAGCACCTGCAAAGGCTGCGGATGCTGCCAGGCAACCTGTCCCAAGAACGGCATACTCGTCCGGGGATTCACCCTCGATCAGATCAGGGCGATTGAGGCTGCCCTGGAGGTGGCGTGATGGAACATAGCTTTCAACCTTTGATCATCGCTTTCTGCTGCAACTGGTGCTCCTATGCCGGCGCCGATTTGGCTGGTGTCTCGCGCATCCAGTACCCGCCCAGCATCCGCATGATTCGCGTGATGTGCTCGGGCATGGTCCATCCCAACCTGGTGATCGAGGCGCTGACCAAGGGCGCCGACGGCGTCCTCATGTGCGGCTGTCATCCTGGCGACTGCCACTACCAGGACGGTAACCGGAAAGCTGAGAAAAGGGCTGACGCTCTCCGCTTGATGCTGGCCGATTTCGGACTCGAAGAAGAGCGCTTTCACCTGGAATGGGTTTCGGCGGCAGAAGGCCCAAGATTCGCTCAAGTTGTTGGTAGCTTCACCGAACAATTTCAGAAACTCGGCCCCAGCCCGTACAAGACGTAGAAACCTTTCCCGCTCCGAACCGCTCGCATTGGGGACCGAGGCAGGCGGTCGGCACGACCTTGCATCTACTTCTTGACGGTTTCCTTTTCCAGCGTCTCCAGCTCTCGCGTTAGTTGTTCGGCTTGATCGTGAAGACGGTGCAGGCGCTCAGCCAGCGTGGGTGCGTTTTTATCGCCACTCGCCACGGCGGCCGTAGGAGCGGAAGGAACTGCTGCCGGCGCTGGTGCTGCCGTTAGATCGGCCAAGGCTTGGTCGAAAGTGTCCCGGTAGATCAGCCGGTCGCCCATGGCCAGCACTACCTTCTTGAGTTGTGGCATACGCGCTTCGGTTGCCTGAATGTATATCGACTCAAGGTAGAGGAAGCCACCCGTCACAGGGAGAGCGATAATGTTTCCACGCAACACGTGCGAGCCTTGCTGGTTCCACAGCGTGAGGTCCTTGGAGATGTTCTGGTCCTGGTCGATGCGCGATTCAATCTGCATGGGGCCGTACACCAACTGCTGCTTCGGCAGTCGATAAAAGATTAGTTTTCCGAGCTGGTCACCATCGCAACGAGCGGCCATCCATCCGATCAAATTGTCCTTGCCGCGTGGAGAAAAAGGCAGAATCAGCAGGTACTCGGGTTCTTTCTCCCCCGGCAAGGTAGCCACGACATAGGTTGGCGCTACCGGCTCCGGCTGTCCAGACTGGCCGAACAGGTCGCGGGCGATCTCCCAAATGTCTTCCTTGTTGTAGAAGACCTGAGGATCGCGCATGTGAAAAATTCGGTACGCCTCTGCCTGCGTCTGAAAAAGAGCCTCGGGATAGCGGGCGTGCCGGCGCAGATCGGCTGGCATCTCTGACGCCGGGAGGAATAGCTTTGGGAACAGTTTCTCGTAAGCTTGAATGATGGGATCGCTGGGATCGAATACATATAAAGACATCTTCCCCGTGTAGGCATCCACGGTAGCTTTCACCGCATTGCGAATGTAGTTTGCGCCTTCATCCACCCCGGTTACGGGTAGTACTGCTGAATACGGATGCGAGAGAGAAGTCGTATACCCGTCCACCATCCACACCAGCCTGCCGTCATCGGTAATCACCAGGTAGGGGTCCTGGTCCCAGTGCAAGAAACCGGCCAGGTGCGCCAATCTTGCTTGCACCTTGCGATAAATCATCATGCGGCTCTGCCCGGTCAGATAACCCGTGAAAACAATGTTCGGCTCGCCTTGGGAAATCGCGGCGGCAACCTTCAGAAGAAACGAGCCAACCGGGAAGCCGCCCGTGCCCTGATAGGTGGAATACTTATTCTGGTCGCCGGAGGGATAATCGAACTCTTCCCGGGCGGTATGGACAAAGACTGGATCCTGGGTCCTCTCGCCAAAGTAGATTTCCGGTCGCGTGAGCTGAAACCCAGGCGATTTGATCTCCGGAGGAGCGTTCTCGATGAGCAGCACGGGCAAGCCATCGGGCGTGATTTTGTTGACCTCGGCTACCACCGCGCCAAAGCCGTGCGTGTAAATGAAGCGAGGATTGATCCAGCTCTCGCTGGCCTCGGCGGACAACTGGGTGACGTCAATTTCACGGGGGGACAAGAGGACTTGCTTGATGCGGCCATCGATGAAGTAGCGATCGACGTCGGTCTGGGGAAAGGTGTAGTAGGGGCGCAGCGCTTGAATCTGAGTGATGGTTGCGCCGTAGGCCCGAAGGTCCCACAGCCGAACATTAGCGAGCAACGTTGCGTCTTGCACCGGGTCGACCACGCCTTGCCCGGAAGGGGTGAAAGGACGTTCCGTGGCGTTTCGATTGAGGCCAAAGGCTGCGGTGGTCGCCTGGATGTGGCGCTCGATGTAGGGCCGTTCGATCGAGATCTCATTCGGGCGCACGTAGACGGCGCGAACAATGGCCGGCAAGGCCAATTGCAGGACAAAACAGGACATCACCAGGACGACCGCCTGCTTGAACTTCGACAACCACACAAGCGGCAGCGCCGCGAAAGCGGAAATAATGAGGAGCCAGCGCAGAGGAAGAGTAACCTTTTCATCCACGTAATCGGCGCCCGTCATGAAGGCGTGAGGGTTGAACAGAAGCTCATAGTTGCCCAGATAAACCCAGGCCGCAAAACCCAGCAATAAGATCACTGCAACGATGCGGAAAAAAGGGGTGCGCGTGGCGCCCGGCAACCGTAAGTAGTCCCCAATGTTGATAGGTCCTGCTGGCCGATCGATCAGTCGGTAGCGGACCCGTTCGAACAACTGCCATCCACGGGCCGTGACCCAGAACAGCAGGGCGGAGAGTATCGCCACCACGAACAGGAATCCCAGTAAGTCCGAATAGAAAGGCAGATCGAACAGGTAAAACGGCAAGGCGTGCGAAAAAACATGGTCCTGCCAGGCGTCGGGAGGGGCGGTGAGACCACGCGACCCGAAAAAGCGCATGACCGTCCAGAAGTCAATCGAAGCGGATGCGAACAACATCGCCAACAGGGCCAGGCCCACGGGAATCAGGCGCGAGTATCGGGGGTAATCGCGTTGACGAATTCCGGCGAAGTGCAAACCACGCGCATGGGCTACGTAAAATGCGATGAAGGCCACCAGGGCGCCCACTGCTGCGGGAGCAATGCTGTACCACAGCATGCTGACCCACGTATTGACCTGCGCGACCTCTTTCCACCAGTTGTACTCAATGATGAAATTGGCGGCCGTGGGGACCGCCCAACCGATAAATGCCAACGCCACTAATGCAAGGATGAAAACGCGGATCTGTGAAGGACGCATAAAAGCGATCTTTGAATGTCCAGCGGTAGTGCCGCTTCGAGTTCGAGAGGACACATCCCGAACGACACGGCATTGCCACTCATGCAGATGATCGGAATCGTATCACAGGCTCCCCGGCGGGCTTGCAGGGTGGTGTATCTTGCCAAGTGAAACGCAGTTCGAATTTCGAACCCAGCTACCATACGTCGCAGGAGAGACATGATGAAATCGCGCAGACAATTCTTGACCCACACACCTCTAGCCCTGTTAGGGGCGGCCGTCGCGTCTTACGGTCAAACCCAAAACCCCACTGAGCTGCCGCCGGGCGCACCTCCGGCCTTCGGCACTGCACCACCGGTTGGACCGGAGGTATCTCCTGCGACGTTTACCCAGGCTGAAAAGCTTGTGGAAGTGGAATTGACCACTGAGGAGCTCGCCTTGGCGGCCGGCAACTGGCGCAGTGCTATGGCACCGCTCTATGAGAGAAGGATGGGACCGCACAAAGTGGCGCTGGAAGCGACGCTTGCGCCCGCGGCGCGATGGAACCCGGTACTGCCCGGCGAAAAGGGCGGTCCGGCGAGCCAGCAATTTGTGCGGAGCAAGACAGATCCCGGGCCGTTGCCCGCCAACGAGGAAGACATTGCCTTCGCGCCCGTAACCCAGCTTTCGTTCTGGATCCAGCAACGAAAGCTCAGCTCCGAGCGGCTCACTCGCCTCTACCTGGCGCGCCTGGAGCAGTTCAATCCCAAGCTGCGCTGCGTCATCACGCTCACTCGCGATCTAGCGCTTACACAAGCCAAGAACGCTGACCGTGAAATCGCCGCGGGCAAGTATCGCGGGCCGCTGCACGGGATCCCCTGGGGCGCCAAGGACCTTGTGGACACGGCAAGCATTCCCACGACCTATGGCGCCGAGCCTTTTCGGAATCGCATCCCCACGACGGACGCGGTCGTCGTCAAGCGCCTCAACGATGCGGGGGCGGTGCTGGTCGCCAAGTTGAGTTTGGGCGCGCTAGCGCTCAATGACATCTGGTTCGGGGGCCAGACCATGAACCCGTGGCTGCTGGAGGAAGGATCGTCGGGCTCCAGCGCAGGTCCGGGCTCGGCGACGGCAGCAGGATTGGTAGGCTTCGCAATCGGGAGCGAAACCGGCGGGAGCATTGTCAGTCCCTCCATGCGTTGCGGAGTCACGGGACTACGGCCTACCTTCGGTCGTGTCGCGCGTACCGGCGCAATGACGCTCTGCTGGTCGCTGGACAAACTAGGCCCCATGGCTCGCAGCGTCGAGGACACAATGCTGGTGCTGAACACCATCTCTGGCCCCGACCCGGGCGACGTGTCAAGCGTACCCAGCAAACTAGATTTCAATGCCAATGCGAGTGTGCAGGGACTGCGCGTGGGTTACTTCCCCGAATGGATGAAGCAGAACCCCGCCACCGACGTGGATCGCGCCGCGCTGGAAGCGGTTAAGAAAGTGGGTATGGTTCCGGTGGAGGTAGCTATCCCCAACTGGCCCTATGATTCGCTCGACCTGATCCTCTTCGCCGAAGCGGCAGCCGCCTTCGAGGAGTTGACGCTTAGCGGCGGGCTGAACCAGCTCAAGATGCAGGTGCCCGACGCGTGGCCGAACACTTTCCGCCAGTCACGGTTCCTCTCGGCGGTGGACTTCGTCCAGGCCGACCGCTTGCGGCGCAAAGTGGCCATGGAGATGGAGCGCGTCTTCTCCCAAGTGGACCTGCTCCTGGTGCCTTCGCTGCGCGACGAAATGCTCACCATTACCAACTTCACCGGGCATCCTTCGCTGACCTTGCGCGCCGGCTTTGTCGAGGTGTCCGAGGCCCGCAGCGACTGGGCCCCCGATCCCGCCCATCCGTTACCGAAGTTCTCGCCACCGCGACGCGTGCCCCATGGGGTCACCTTGATCGGGCAGCTCTTTTACGAGGGAACTCTGGCGCAAGCTGGCTTGGCGCTGGAGCGTACGTTCAACGTGGCCGGCGAGCGGCCACCCGGGTTCTAAGGCAGTTCCAGTTGTTGTATCCGGCTTGTATGGGTAGAGCAGGCCTTTCAGGCCTGCGTCCAAAGGCAGGAATGAAGATGGTTTCAGCCGCTGAGGTTGTCGATTGGGCGCACTCCTCAGCGAGCAGAACGTTTTGAATTTCGTCCTGCGGAACGTGCGCCAGGGTTCGGCAACCGCATTCGGCCTTTCCCGGCCTTACGCAGGGACACCGGGAATTCTGCCATGCGCGCTTTGGTTTCGATTTCGAGCAAAGCCAAGCGCGCGGCGGCGATCACGCGATCGCGTTCGGCAGCTTCATTCAATCTCTCTAGCTGTCCGCCTCTGTCAGCACGCGTGTCCAGGGTTAAGGCGTCGCGATAGTGAACGAACAACTTGGCAAACTGCTGGTGGAAGGCTTCTTCGGTAGACATGACGAATCAGATCTCTTGTTAAAGGTGATTTACTCACTTTCGCCGGATTGCTGGATTCGGCGAAGACGGTGGCTTAGCTCGCTGGATGTTAACATGGCCCTGGTGGTCATGTTCTAGGGACTCTAGATCTGGAAATCGACCGATAGGCACCGGAACCCAGTTTTGGTGGCAGTCGGTTGGCAGCAATTAGCCGGTCATCTCTGGCGACTCCGAGATGCTAACCTCCACGGTGACTTGAACAGAGAGAGAGCCGTGAGCAAGAGCCTGCCGTTGATGCTTCGCCACGCTATGTATAACCTGCGTGGCGGCTTCTTGATCCGCCCCCTGACGATCGCGCTGGCGCTGGGTTGCGCGGGCGCATTCCTGTCGTGGTTGGAAGAGGAGTTTCCGGCCGCCAGCGCCTGGGTGCCCACCGTCCTATTCCCCTCGCACGCCGACCCGCAAGTCGCCCAGGTCATTCTGGCGGGCATCGCCGGCTCCATCATGACGGTGGTGT
>OCZT010006899.1_pt1 | contig 11179 bp, 18 predicted proteins | sample 1539031 | NCBI WGS metagenome assembly OCZT01 (sample SAMEA3539308, study PRJEB22396) | soil metagenome | biome: tundra; feature: field; material: soil | place: USA | collected 2010-05 | depth 0.15 m
GTCCTTGCGGGGACCAAAACGGCGGGGCAACTTGCAGTGTGGAAACCTACTCGGAAACAAATTTACCGCAACGCCCACAAATCGTTTTAGCGGTTTTTCTTATCAACCTTTGCATGAGCCAAGATGGCCTTTGCTTCCATAAGCCGCTTCACTGCCTCGTGGTTCGTCATGCTGACTGATTGCAAACCACCCTTGTACGGGTGCGCGCAATAGCTCATTCCGCTAATGAAGCAATGCCCCTTGATGCCGTTTTTGCGGTCCTTTGGTATGCACGCTCCACAGCAACTCGCCTCTGTCAGCCCCTCAAAGGGCGATGATGGCTTGGCGGCGGCAGATGCCGGACGCGCCGCTTTGGCCCGCCGAACATATTTGCGCTTTTGCTTCGGTGCGGCCGGGGGCGGCGCGTCGGTAGTCTGATTCACGTCTGACATGGTTCACTCCTATGCGGCTGCGGTATCGATGACACCGCTGATGATCTGATTGAGATTTCGCATGTGTTTCTTTTCGGCGGTGCCGCCCTTGCGATAGCGGGCCATCCATTCATTGTCCGCCATGACGGATGACCGTTCGGCGCGGGCAGCCTCGACCGTTGATGGCGTTGATCCTTTATCGCCCTCGATCAGCTTATCCTCGCTGATCCCGGCACCTATCTTTCGGAATAGTTCCGCCACCACATCGACGCCGGCGGCTTTCGCCATCGTGTCGTAGAGTTCCTGGCTGATCCCGAGCTTGCGGGCGCCCTCCATAGCGGTGAGCGTATTGGCGTTGAAGTTTGGACCCCAATTTTCCTTGGTCTTGGCCACGCCGGTTTCCCACCGGGTCTTGGCGTCCAGAGTTTCGGCGGCGGCAACCGCATCAGTGTTTTTGACCACCGCGCGAGCAAAGGCCGTCGCAGCATCCTTCGGGATGTTGTTCTCGAACGCCGTCTTGCGGATCGCATCTGCGAATGAAGCGTCGATTGCAGTTCCGTCCGCACGTTTTACATCGGAAAAGTCGTACCCCTTCGGGTCGCTCGGTTTCCCGAGGCGGTTCCACACAGAGTTCCATCCAACTTCATCCTTTGCATCCTTGGGGAGCCGGATGAGTTGATCGGCAGGCGCGCCGAGATGCTTTTCGGACGCGCGATGGGCTTTTGATGCCTCGATCGCCGCCGTGATCGGGTCGGCGGTCCATCCCTTGTTCTGGAAATAGCCGATTGTCTCGGCATCGGCCTTGCCCTCATACCAGGGGGCGGGGGCAGGTGCAGGCGCGGGAGCCGGGGCTGGTGCCGGTGCTGGCGCTGGATCACTCATCGTCGGTATCTCCTGTTCTGTATGATCGGCCAGTGGCCAGTAAGAATAAATGCTCGGGCGTCAGGTTTAGGAACTTCTGCATTTCCAAAAACACTTCACGGCGGCCTTCAAGGATCATCGTTCGGTTCATGTCGATCGGGCCACCCTTGGACCCGATTGCAACGCAACTCTCAGCGGCGCGGCAGAAGTCGGCCAGATAGATCAACACCGCTTGGCCGGCCGGGCCGCCGAAACAAACATTGAAACTGCGCTTTACTTCCTCAAGGCCACGAACGGCTCTTGCATCATCTGCACTCACGCCGGCATCCCCTGTTGCGGCTGCTGTTGCTGTTGCGGCGGTTGACCTGGCTGCGGCTGGTTCATTCCGGCCTTAGTCTGATGGGCCTGCGCGTTCATCAGCGCCGCTTGGCCTGGCGCCATTTGAACTTGCTGCTGCATCTTTGCGGCTTGTGCGCGCTGCTTTGCCTTGGCCTGCATCATCTTGTCGTCGGCCATCCAGGATTCCGGCGAGCCGTTGATGTCAGCAATGTCTTTGAGCGCGGTGGCAAAGTCGAATGGGTCATATACAGACGAATCGCCGGTTGATTGCGCAACAGTATGCGCGATGTCAAGCGTGCGCGTGAAACCGGAGACTTCCCCGGCCCGCTGCGCCTTAGCCAACGGCGAAGTATAGACCACATGATATTCACCTTTTGCCTCTTGCAGCATCGGCGGCATCGGCGGCAGCAGGCGTTGCTCTGCCAGCAGATCAAGCTCGCGATCAATCATCTGCCCGAGGCCGGTCTGTTGGGCTCCTAGCGTCGGCGCGATCAGGATGCCCTTTTGATTAACGATCTCGGTGACTTGCGTGGCGGTCAAAATCTTTTCATCGAGGATCAGTTTGAACAGCGACACCAGGAAAGCGTCGTCAATCAACGCCTTTTCCATATCCATCATTTTTTCGCTGATCTGGATATTTCCGGCCGGGATGATGTCAATCATCTTCTTGCCGTCCGCGTTGATGCCGCCCCTGTTGAGCGCACCAGGTCGCATGGTGAAACCAACCATGCCATCGTCGCCGGTGATGAAGGTCGGTGCGACCGCGCGGTGGCCTTGCGTCAGGAAGTCAGTCTTTTCGGCGTTTAGTGTCTTGAGCGCCGGCAGCACGATCATCGCCGGGCCGCGCCCATAGACTTCGCCGGGGCCTTGGTCGTAGCGGAATGTCGAGATTGGCAGCGAACGATAGCCGCCCTCATCCGACATCAGGCAGCAGCCTTCGATCGAGACGTAATGCGAGGAGAATGGCAGGCCGCGGGCGTCCAGGCGTTCGGAGTCATAATCGCCGCGCGGTCGCACACAATGCAGGAAATTATAACCCCACTGGCTGTTCTGATTGAGCGGCGCGTGCAGCGCGGCCGGCAGACGCTCGATGCCCCATTTCTGCACTGCCTGATAGGCGGTCAGTCGAAACCATCGAACAAAGCCGTCAACGAGCCCCTGATGATTTTCGCGCAGGAACAGTTCGCCTAGCGGGATGGCCTTGTAGCGCAAGCCGACAGTTCCGCCAGCCGATCGGCCATCAAACTTATCGACGTACATGGCCGCATTGCCGAACGCGCCGAGCGACTGGAAATTGCTCTGGTTTTGCCCTGTGAAGTTTGCCGATGCGGCATATCGCTGCTTGAACAGAATTTCATTGACCTGTTCAAACCACAGTCTGACGTTGCGATCCTTCATGACGTAATCGTTGCTCGCGCGCAGCGTATGCCATTCCATATTGCGCGGCGTGAGCATCGAATCGCATATCGCGGCAAAGCGATGCAGCGCGATCATGCCGGAAGCATCGATCTGCTGATGAGTTTTTTTTGAACCTGGGAAAGTGTAGTTGCCGTAGAAAAACGTATTGCTCCAAGTCGGATGAATGAGCTTGGCTACTTCTTCCCATTGCATCGCAAACGGGTTTCGCCAGACCGTCATTTGCGAAAATTCCTGCAAAATGTCGGTGACGATGGCTTGCTCTTGCCAAGGAATTACTCTTGGCACGCCCATCATGTAGCCATTGGTTTTTTTAACGAGGCTAGTGGATGGCATAGCGTTTTGCATCCGGGTCGTGTCTGTTCATCGTAGGATCAAGGCGGCGATCGGCAACAATCCATTTTTGCGCGTATCTGAAAAGCTCAATGCGGTCGCTATCGTCCAATTTTGTATCGTCGGCCAAGCGGCGAAACGCTCCTTGCATCTGTTCTTCATCTTTGAACAGCACGGCATTAAAAATTTGAATCCCGTCTTTCTTGATGATGTTGGCAACGATGGCTCCGGTCTTGTCGATCTTTCCTGCCGAGCAAAGTCCGGGTGGTCGCAATCCGATAAAATCATGAAACACAGCGTGCAGCATTGGCTCCATCGCATCTTCGTCCGACTCTGCAATAACTGATAAAACTATGGCGCCGAGTGGCCGGTGGCGCGTCGCAACAATCAATCGCCCCTGCCAACTCGCACGATATTCGTCTGGTGTCATATTCGCGTTGAGGCTAGACACGCGGCGCCCCGCCGAGAATGTTGATTGCGCCTAGGCCCATAGCGTTCGCGGTTTTGTTCTGTTGCTGGCCCGCCATCAGGAGTTTTTTCTTTCGCTCCTCCTCGTCGTCCTGCACCTGTTTGGACAGGCTATCGCCCAACCCGCCAAGGCCGAGATCGATAGCTGATAGCGGGTTGGGCGCTGCCATGCGGGCTTCTCCATGCGACGCACGGGAACGTGCGCTAGTGGGCTATTCGCCGCAACGCACCTAGATAACGGCTAGGTCCATGTCGGCGGCGATCTGGACTTCGCCAGTATGGTAGAATTTCTGCCGTACGGCCTCGATCGTTTTGGCTTGGGGCAGGCCCATCAGCAGCACTCGGATAGCACTTAACAGGTCGTCATCGACCTTGTTCACAAGGTTTCCCTCGTAGTGGTAGCCGAGATATTCATCAAATATATCAGTCAAATGGCGGGCTATCAGCAGCCGACCGTTGGCAAAACGGTTTTCCATCGCAGAGATGCCGGCATAGAAATCGAAGCCGCCGCCCGGCCATGTGGCGTGTTTTTGCATCATATTCAGGCCGAGCTTTTTGTAGGTCTGCGCGATGGTAATTCCGTCTGCGGTATGCACCCCGCCATCATGCGGCCACGCCATTGGCGCCTGCCAGCACGGATGTTGCTTTATGCGCTCTACATGATTGATCGGTAAGGCTTTTTGAATCTTGAAACCGTCAACTATGTAAACCGTGTCATTCGTTCGGTCATAGGTCCCCAGCACAAAGGCGGCCGGATGGCTGGAATTTGACAAGCCACCATGTGAAAAATCGGCTCCCCACAGCCAGGGCCAGTGTTCCGGTATGGCCGATAGATCAATTGACGTTTTGATCCGGTCCACGGGGATATTAAACACCGCGCCCTCGCCCTGCATGTCCATGCCAAAAGCGCGTGCGTCACGCTCGTTCTCTGGATAGCTCGCGATGATGCCGGGGATGTCATCATCAGGGATATGGCCGCCCTTCGACACCGCACAATCGTAAATGCCCATGACTACTTCGGCCGTATCGCCCTCATGCGCCTTGTAGCGTTTACGCAACGGCGATAGGCCGAGTAGCGGCGTCATCGAGCTAATGATGCGGCCACGTGTGGTTGTCAGTCGCGCCAGGCATTCACCGTAGATGGTGAAGTCGTCACGGCTAATATCCTCATCCAGCCAAATTTCATCTACTGCCTCACCCTGGAATACCTCGCGGCCCATCGGGTAGGTTTTGAGCCGGATGACCGCCTTTCCGCCAGTTTCGCGCAGCAAGGTAACGCTATCGACAAAGACATCAATTCCGCGCGCCATGCCAACGCGAACGATATTATCAAGTGGGATCAATCCAGTACCCAAACCATCCTTATCTCCAACAGTGCCAAACAGTTTGAGTTGGGCGCCATCGCGGACCTTGGTCGATGTGGTACACGCCGCCCAACCTAGCCATTCAAACGGCCGCTCGATCTTGGGCGGTTCCATGAACCTGCGGCCCTCGTACCAATCCGGATACATCGCCAGTGCATCCATCGCCATCTGAGCGCCGGCCGCGTGGGTCTTGCCGCCCTGATTATTGGCGCGCAACATCACCTCGCGCGCTATTGTGTTGTGAAATTCGAGCTGCTTGGCGTTCGGGCGGTAAAAATCAATGCGGCGGTACTTCTGACGATACTGCGCCTCCGTCAACATTTTCTTGGCATGGCGGCGGATTTCGTTCGGATCGGGGCCTTCCTCGATTTCCTCGCTCATTCGTCGTCTTTCAACAAATAACTGCGCCTGAAATACGTCGCATAATTGTCGCGTTCAAAACCTGGATTGATCTTAAAAGCCAAGATTGGGCATCCCTTGGCCGTCAAATCCCATTCCTCCTCGATTATGTATCCGAGTGAGCATCCGGTCTTTTTCCAGCTAATGAGCCCAGGAGGGTGTTCTTTCATTCTGGAACCTCGGCCTGATGCTCGATCAACTTCGCCTTATCGGCTGCCTCAAGCATTTTCTCGTACCGGCTCAACCCGCTAAACCCGAAAGTCTCGACCAGTTTCTCCCGCGGCACCCCCAACTGCATAAGCCGGCGCAAGTCCTCCACCGCGGCAGTCGTGTGATTAACCTGGACCGATCCGGTCACATTCACGTCCATCGCCGTCCGCTCGCTAAATCCCGTGCGGGAAAGCGTCATATCGACCGCTTTCTGCGAAATCTTCTCATTCTCGCTATGCAGATGATCCCGCAGCTTGACCAACGCGATCGGCGCCAAGCTAAACAGGTACTTCCCGCAAAGTTCCCGTAGTGCGCTCTGAACATTAGCGCGCTGCAACAACCCATGCGCCCGAACCTTGCACCCCTCCGACGCATCCGAATACCCAGCCGCCTTCGCCGCCCGCGTCCCGTTCCCGCCGTTGAACATGTACGTCCAGACAAAAACCCGCTCCCGGTCGCTCCTAAGCGCCTGGACAGCCTCCGGTAAGTCAGAAACAGGTGGAATAAGCGGAACTACGTCAGCCATGCCCCAAATTACTAACCCTGTTACAGAATACGGCAACGCACCAAGCCGTAATCCTGTCCTGAAGGCCACTAAGACTATCTAGGAATGTGGTCCTAGTAGGTTTAGAAACAGGCCGCGAAATTGGGAGGATAGGTCGATATACGGAGCGAGCGTGATCTCGGGGGTGCCGGCCTACCCCCACCCGGTCTTTTCGAGTTCGTCAGCCTTTGGACCAGGCCCGATTGTCTGCATTTCGCACGCAACACTCTAATGCAAAGCGTTGCGCATCGCATTATCAATGGATTAGCTGCATATCACTATGATGCACTGCAATATGCTGCATTGCGGTACGTAATTGGTGCAGGTTTATGCACATATTCAAGTTACGAGATATGAGGGCTAATAAGGCTCTATTTCACCATTTGAGAGGCTTTTTCACGCCTTGATAGCCTATCACCGGCTGGCGCTTGTTCCACGCTATCTGCTCCTCAACCCATTGCGTTGCCGCCTTGGCTCGTTCGGCTTGCGACAGTGCGTTGTAGGCACGAATGAGAGGCAATGCAGCCACCATAGGGCTGATGCCGTAATGCTCGTCGTTTGTTTTGATCTTGACCATGCTGCTCTCCTATTCGGGTACGCAGCTATAGATAGCCTTATGGTGCGTACCTTTGCAATCGCTTGGCGAGGGTTGCTAATTTGATGCGTCTTTTATGGCGTTTAGTGCGTTCCACTGATTTAGCCTTACGCCTAGCCTTACGTGCTGCCTTGTTGCAGTCAACGGCGCCTATCGTGGTAATGCCGAGATAGGTGCGATCTTCGTCTATGAGATTGAGACGCCATGCGAGCTGATCGGCTGTCCAATGCTGCTGATGCATAATGGCCTTGGGGATTATTTGATCGAGTTCCCCCAGCGTAATCCAGGGACACCATAGTTCCAGCCAGTCAGTGATGCGCTTGCGTGGGCGTGCAAGGCTGGCGAGGTGATTGACTGCCACCATCATATCCTCGCGGCCTGCATCATCATCGGGCAACGTAATGCCATAGCGGGCTCTGAATAGCCTTGCGAGATCATGCAGGCGCAGGGCTGCGAGCTGGCACGGTGATGCACGCGATCGGTGGCGAGGCTTTTGTCGCGTTGAATAGAGCTTGACCTTGCCAAGCCGCGGTAATCGCTGCAATCGCATAAGCCAGTAGTCGCAAGGCTATTTGCGTGCCGCAACGCACCGCGTTCACGGTTCATCCAATTATCTTTCCATACCGACTTGACAATAGTAAAAACAGAGCGCATTGATATTCATGCAAGCCGGATTGCAGTCCGGCAGTTCAAACCGCGAGGATCATAAAATGAAGCTTGGAACACTCGCCCACAAGCGCGCCCTTCAATCCGATCAACGATCAGCCGTCAACGTGGGAGTTTTAGCCATGAAACTGCACCTGCATATGGCCTGCGATAATGACGTTTTTAGTGATGGAAACTGCGGCGCTGAGATTGCCCGCATATTCCATAAACTAGCGAAAGAGTTGGATCAATGGCCGGGCGCTAATGAGTTTACGCGCGGTATTTACGATCTCAACGGCAATAAAGTCGGCAGTTTAATTGCCGAGGAGGACTAGCCATGCGCTCCGATCTCCCAGGCCAACTCGACTTGCCACAAACGGAAGAAAACACGGCTGCGGCTGCCATGCTACGAGGCGCCATGCCGCTAAAGCCTAAACAGCCTCAAAAGCCTATGGATATTGGCTTATTCAGTGATGAGGCAAACCAACTCGATCTAATCGAAATGTTCATGGATTGAAAAGCGCAGCGGCGAGGCTTGCAGGCCCCGCCGCCACTTCCACCGCGTCACACTCCCATTGCCCGCGAGGGCGCAAGGGGCAACACGATGACAAACCAAGATAATCACATTCGAGACAAAGCGCGCAAGTTCCTTGAACGTGGCATTGCATCACCGTCCGAGGTCGCCGTGGTCGCGGACGTTTCCCGCCAGCTTGTGCGGTATTGGTCAACCGACATCAATTGGCGCAAAGCACGCGAAAACAGGCTTTTAAGGCTTTGGCGGGCAAAACGGGCTCAATAGGAAGCCCGCCTGTGCGTTAATCGGAGGGGGGTTGGTAGGGTGTAATGGCACGAATACCCCTCGCGGCCTTTCTCTTTTTCCACCTAGCTTTTGCTGCTATTGATGCAATGCGGCTACGCTCCTCCGGTGACATCCCCGCTAGTTGTGCGGCTCGTAATTTCTTGCCCCGTCGCGATGTGATTTGCCCGTGATGCGAGCGGATGCTAGCGGCCCACTTCTCCGACGCATTAGAGCGTTTTGAGCCCTTGGATATTGTGCGCACCAGCGCCTCAGCATCCTCGACAATCAATAACTTGAGCCCCAAGGCCCGCAGCATGTCGCCTATCAGATTTGGCCCAATGCGCCGGCTGGGTTTAGTCGCCAAGACCTTTGCCGCATAGCCGGCCGGCAGGTAGGCCAACTCGTCTATGGTTTCGCGGCTGATATTCAAAAGATCGGCTCGAATCCTCATGTAGGTTTGAATGCCCACATAATCGCGTGCGGTCGCTAGTACCACATCGCTCATCTGGCACGTTGAAAAATAGAGCTGCCAGAACATTTGCCACACTCTAGGTGATTAAGTAGTGGCCTATTTTTTCCACAATGATGACATAAGCCGAGTTTGCTGCGATGTGTGCGAATAGCTTGCACATGAATGCGATGAGACTTTTTTTCGCGCTTCAAATAGGCAGTATTTGCGCGCTTTTTCCGCAGTCTTAATCGCTCTTTTTTGCATCTGTCGCTCATGGCTCAAACCAATCAAAATCGATGATAATGAATGGAAGGCGGAAGCAAATATCTTGACCACTCCACGCCACACCGATCAACCATGATCTAAAATCAAGACTGATATTTATGCGTGTCGATCTTGGGTCGCCAAATTCATAAGACCAATCCATTATGTGGGCCGCCTGCTGCCGGAACACATGCCACACTCTTTACGATTAAGCGGAGGCTTCTCTCCGCAATGAGGACATAAGCCGAGTTTGCGACGTTCTACACGAATAATTTGTTCATTAACTCGATGTGACTCTCTTTCGCGCTTCAAATAAGCCGGATTTGCTCGCTTTTTGCGTAGTCGCAACCGCTCCCTTTCGCGTCTGTCAATCATCGGGCGCGCCGCTGATCGAGTGCCGAAAGGCCGGGTATTGGATCGCCCATGAGCATCGCCGTGATTGACTGCGGCGCCAGTGCCATGCGCGCGTCACGATCGGCTAGGACATCGTGCGGGATTGTTAATCGCGTGGTCTGTTGCACATCATCAGCCGATAATGGGCGCGTTGGATAGCGTTGCTGGCCTGGCAGTTTTTTCTTTCGCTCGCGGTATATGCTGTGAGATTCGCGCGTGCGGTTGGTTTCGCGTTCTCGATATGCCGAGTCGAGCTCGCACCGCAGCGAGTAATATTTTATGTTTAAATGCAACGCGATTTTGTTCCATCCCCACGGCGGATCAAGCCCGCGCAGGCGCCTAGCCTCATAAATTTGCTCTGGCGTGGTCGCCTTGCGGTTATTCATGCGGCGCGCTCCTTCTGTTCGGGCTGTTTCTCGCGCTCGCGACGTTGCTTTTTCTTAATATCTGCAAGCAATTTTTCAACTATTAAACCCACTGGTTTCCAGTTTTCGCATGGCTTTTTCGTCATGACACGGCTCCAAATTGAGGAGTGAAAACGCCGGTATCCTCATCAACGTCGAAGTAGCAAACGCCGCGCTTGCCGGCTCCTTGCTCGCGCACCTTCGCGCTGAGAACGCGCGTGATTGGTTTTTCTGGATCGCGAACGACAATCAAACCGTTGTCGCATTTGTTGTACCAATTCATGCTGCCTTCGATGTCGGCCAGCGTTGGTACCTTGCCTTCCGACACGCCCGCTTTTGTTGGATGTGCAACTAGGATCACTGTCACCGCATAAGTTCGGCAAAACTGCTTGAGCCACATCAGGCATTGCCCGATGTAGTCGGTCATCAGCATTTCTTTTGGTTTGGCGCGCTCGATCTCGTTCCAAGGATCAATCAGCAAAACGCTGACGCCATCCTCCTGGATAGCAATGACGGCCTTATCCAAAATCCAATCGAGCGTTTTAGGCGCTTGGTCGTAGCTATCCGGCGTCGAGGACTGCACAAAACATTGGATTTCGCTGAAAACCTCCCACGCCGGCCGATCTCCCCAAATCATGCTCAGTTTGTCTCGGACATGGGCCTCATTTTCTGGAACATAGAGAAACGATTTAAGCCCCTGCCCTGCTAAGTTGCAGATAACATTGAGCAAAAACGTCGATTTTCCGCTGCCTGCTATCCCTGTCACCACCACAAATTGACCGGGATATATTTTCCAAATCTGGTCTAACTCCCACCATCCGGTGCTTTTAACGATCGACGCGACCGATGCCCTTTGCGGCAAATCGGACAACGCAAAATATCCAATTTGGTCATGCCGCGGTGGTGCTGTTGTTTTGTCGAGCATTATAAAATCCCGTCCAATCTGTGTTTTTCACGCCATGCTGGGTCTGAAAAATCCTCTTTCCCGTTTATAAATTCCGTCTCATCGTCCCATCGGCCTTGATTGAGCCAAGTGATCGGGTGCGGAATAAACTTTGCCTCACCGATCGGGATTTTTTTGACGCCGGCCATCAGCCGCGCAAACGTCACTTCGCCAGATTTTCTAATGCTTTTTAGCTTTACGAACGTAGCTTTACGTCCGATCTTGCGTGGATATTGCTTCCAGAATGTTTCCTGGTAGCCCTCTGGATAATCGTCAAAAACTTCATGTGAAACAGGCTCAAGCGACCGAAGCGAGGCGGGGGATGGAGGAGGGGATGGGGG
>OCZT010006900.1_pt1 | contig 11178 bp, 7 predicted proteins | sample 1539031 | NCBI WGS metagenome assembly OCZT01 (sample SAMEA3539308, study PRJEB22396) | soil metagenome | biome: tundra; feature: field; material: soil | place: USA | collected 2010-05 | depth 0.15 m
TTCCGCCAGGACGGCGCGCATGGTCATGCCGCGGAAATTTGGAACCGTGGGGCCGGCAGGCTGGCCGGGAACGCCCGAAGGACGTTCCGCGTGCCCCCCCGCTGCCTGATCTTCATCGTCGCCGTCTTCCAGAATGTTGGGCTGGCCCCGCCCGATATCCGCAATCGCCAGGTCGCCGGCTTCCTCCTTCGACGCTACCTGCGTCCTGGTGGGCGTCTGGTCCGGCAGGTCCTTGGGGACCTCCAGCACGCGGAGCGCTTCCGTGACCACCGCTTGAAAAACCGGCGCCGCGGCTTGTCCGCCGAAACCCGCCGTACCGTGGGTCCCATTCAGCGTCACTACCGCCACCATGGCCGGATTGGTAAGCGGCGCGAAGCCCAGGAAGGAACCGTTGTAGGAATGCGTGTAGTGTTTGGCCACCGGGTCGTAGATCTGCGCCGATCCGGTTTTCCCACCGCTGGTATAGCCTTGCAGCCTGGACTTGGTCCCGGTGCCGCCGGGCATCACGACGCCTTCCATCATCTGCCGCATGGTGATGGCCGTCTCGGGGTTGAGCACCCGTATGGGCTGCTCAATCGGAACGGTCTGGCTTCCCTTCTTCAAAACCAGTCGCGGCTTCACCAGCAGGCCGCCGTTGGCAATCACCGCCCCGGCCTGCGCCAGTTGCAGCGTGGTCACACTGATTTCCTGCCCCATCGACATGGAAGGGAGCGAAGCCTTACTCCAGCGTGCCAGTTCTCTCACCTTCCCGGCCGATTCCCCCGGTAGTGGGATGCCGCTCTTCTGTCCAAAACCGAACTTCCGCACATACTGGTGCATGTTTGCCTGGCCTACGCGCATCCCGATCTGGATGGCGCCGACGTTGCTCGACTTGGCCAGCACCATCGCCATGGGAATGGTCCCGTATCCGCCGTGGGCTTCGTGGATGGTGCGCCCGAACAGCGTGATCGCTCCGTGCCCGCAGTTGATCATGCTGGCCGGATTCAGGTCGGTGGTCTCGAGAGCCGCCGAGAGCGTGATCACCTTGAATACCGACCCGGGTTCAAAGGGCACCGAAATGGCGTGGTTTAGCCGGCCGGCCTTGTCCTCCCCAGGCTGCGGAGGCAGATTCGGATCGTATGCGGGATAGCTCGCCAGAGCGAAAATCTCTCCGTTGTACGGGTTCATCACCACCACGCTGCCGCTTTGCGCGTGATGCGCTTCCACCGCCGCCGCAATCTCGCGCTCCGCCACGAATTGGATCCGCTCGTCGATGGTGAGAGTCAGCGGCGTGCCCGGCTTCATATCCGCAGCGGACTGGGTATCGATGCCGCGGCGCTTCACGTCCGTCAGCATCCGCGCCTGCCCCGGCTGGCCGCGTAGTTCCGCATCCAGGACCTGCTCGATTCCCCCATTGCCTTTTTCTTCGAAATCCACCGACCCCAGAACATGGGCCGCCAGCCTCCCCTTCGGGTAGTGGCGCTGGCTCTCGTCTTGGATGTGAATCCATTCCAGGCGCAGATTGCGCAGACTCTGCCCTTCCTCGTAGCTGATCTTGCGCTTGACCCACAGAAACCCGTGGTGGTTGTCGTGCGCCCACTTCATCTTGCCGTAGAGAGCCGTACGGTCCATGTGCAGCACCAGCGCCAGCAGTTCGGAAGCGACTGCCAGGTCCGGCGCCCGCAGCGGGTCGATGGAAACCGACTCCGTTGGCACGCTCATGGCCAACGGCTGGCCGGTGCGGTCGAAAATCGTGCCGCGAGGCGCGGGAATATCCACCGCCACCACCTGGCGCTCCGTCGCCAGCTTCGAATATTCCTGGTGATGAACGACCTGCAGCGAGATGATGTTGAAAAAGATGGCCGCGCCCCAGATGAGGACGATCCCAGCGAGCCATGCCAGACGACGATCCACCATGCGACGCTCCGTGATCAGGTCACCCCTTCCGGCTTCGTTACTTCACCATCGCAACCGCGCTGTCGCTTTTGGCGTTCAGGCGCACGACCTGCCCGGGAAATGGCGCAACCAGATTCTGCCCTTGGGCCAGCGTCGCCAGCCGTTGGGGAGTCAGGAGCTCCGCTTCTTCCAGCTCCAGCGTGCGCTTCTCACCCAGCAACTGCCGCTCCTCGACGCGAAGCGCCTGCAGTTTGTAGCCGGCCAGCGTGCTGGCGACGTTGGGAACCAGTACGCTGGTCAGCACTGCTAGCAGAAGGCAGGCCGCTCCTATAGCCGACCAGCACGCGCCGCGCGCTTGCGGATCTGCCTCGCGCACCAAACGCGAGTTGTCGATTTTCTTGCAATAAAACAACACGTCTTCCTGTGGGAGCGCGCGCAATTGGAACGGGTCCCGCTCCGGCCTGATGGGGGACAAGGCCGGAAAGCCGGTCTCATTGGTCCTTCGGAAAAATGCTGGCAGCGTCGCCATGGTCTTTCGTTCCCTTTCTAGTAACTAGCCCTTCGGGCCGCGGGGTGCCCTCTGGGCCGCCCGGCCCCTACACCGCACCCTTGCCCTTCGGGCCGGGCATGCCCGGGCCCCTACACCGAGCCCTTGTAGGGGCGAGGCATGCCTCGCCCTCGCGCTCCTATACCCTTTCCAGCGCGCGCAGCTTAGCGCTGCGCGAAGCCGGGTTCTGCGATGTCTCTTCTGCGCTTGGCTGGAGCGGGTGTTTCGTAAGAATGGCCGCACGCCCTTCCCCCGCCAGCGCTCTGAACTTTTGCTTCACCTTCCGGTCGTCGATGGACATGAAGCTGATCACCACCATCCGCCCACCGCTCTTCAACAGCTCGGGACCAATTTCGAGCAGCCGGTCCAATTCGCCCGGCTCGTCGTTGACCGCCATTCGCAAGGCCATGAAGGTTCTTGTCGCCGGGTGCAAATGGCCCGTCCGGGGCACGGCCCGCTCCACGACACCGGCCAGGTGTAGTGTGCTCCGTATGGGCCGTGCTCGGACGATTGCTCTGGCTACCTTCCGCGCCCTCCTTTCTTCGCCCAACTGAAAGATCAAGTCGGCGAGTGCCTTTTCGGCGGTGTGATTGACCAAATCGCCCGCCGTCATGCCCGTGGACTGATCCATGCGCATATCCGGCGGTCCATCCGCCATAAACGAAAATCCTCTCTCCGGCGCCGTGAGCTGGTAGCGGCTCACTCCCAGATCCGCCAGCAGTCCATCCACCTTCTCGAATCCCGCTTCCGCCACCGCTTCCGCCAGCTTGCCGAAGGAACCCCAATGAAAACAAATCCGCCCGGCCCACTCCGCCGTGTTGTTCCGCGCCATCTCCAGCGACTGCGCATCGCGGTCGTTGGCAATCACCACTCCCGTGGTCAGCCGCTGCGCGATGAGGCCTGCATGCCCCCCCAGCCCGGCTGTGGCATCCAGATAAACTCCGTCCGGACGAACCGCCAGCAGCGAGAGCGATTCTTCGGCCATCACGGAATAGTGCATACGCCATCAGTTCAGCCCCGCCGCCTCCAGCTTCGCTACGTCGTCTACCGGGCTCGCGGAAGCCTCGCGCTTGCGTTCCTCGTAGATCTTTTCACTTAAGACCTCGATGCGGCCACGATAGGCGAACAGCCGCACCGGCTGATTTTCAATTCCGAGCTCGCGGCGCAGTTCGGCGGAGAACAGGATCCGGCCCTGGCTGTCTATGTCGGCTTCCGCGCCCAGGTCGGCCGCATTGAACGCTACGTTCCGCGCCGTCTTAGGATCGTCGCGGTAGCTGGCGAAAAACTTTTCGTTTTCCTTCCAGGCCGGAATGGTGTAGATTTGTGCTATGCGCCGGTCCAGGCTGGTTACGAAAAATCGCTTTTCGCCCATGGCGCCAAAATACTGCTGGAAGTTCGCCGGCAATTTGATGCGGCCTCGGTCGTCCAGCCGGCCAGGGTACATTCCCCGCGGTGGCTCGATATTTGCCGACTGCTGGGCGACCTCTCCCATTTTTTATCCCAGTTAGGCCATTTCTGGCCACAACTAATGGTGCCACAGTAATTCGGCATTTACAAGAGGTTTTTGGAGGAACTTACTGACAGGTACGGAGTTATCGCGATACCAGCAGATCTATACTGATCGCGAAACACACAAGATGTAGTTTTTTGGGCGAAGAGGAAGCGAAGAACAAGGGGGCCGAGTTTCCCCGGCCCCGGAGAAGGAACCTACTGGATCGGTATCTTGGCGGTGGCGCTGTAAATCGGTGTGCTGCTGCCAGCCGGTATCACCCCGATCGAAAACGAGACGTTGTTCCCGGTGGCCGCATCCGCGGGCATCAGGAATGGAATCTCGAACACGCCGATCAGGTCTGGCGCCACCCGCGCATCGAACACGCGGACGCCTTCGCCTTGGCCGGCAGTGTTGGTCACGCCCATGATGAGCGTGCCTTGCACAATGGCATCGGTGCCGGGGATGGCGGTCGCGTTGGTGCCCACGCTTGGGGAAGTTACCCCCAGACCGGTGGCATACGCCCGCACGATCTCACCGCGGCGAGCCGGGTTTGCCACGGTCACCCACGATCCATCCGGCCGGACGGCCACGGCGCGAAGCACGCCGTCGGACATGGTGGTCTCGAAGATGCCGGGGCTGGCTGCCAACACCGGCACCGTCACCATAGCCGTCGGGGAGGAGCCCACCGTCACGTCCACCGTAACGGAGCTGGACGGGGCCACTTCGCATGGAACCTGGACCGTGATCTGGGGCTGCTGGCCATTGACATTGGCGACGTTAAAGATGGGCGCCCCAATGCCGTTGAACGATACGGAGTCGGATGCTAACACGTACGGCAAAGGACCAAACAAGCTGCCCGGAGTCACGACGCCCTGAATACCCGGCGCCAATCCCGGAGCAATGATGGTGGCGATGCTGCACGGCGAAATGGAGCCGGCTTTGAAATCGGCGCCATTATAGAAGCTGCTGGGCGTGACAGGGGGGGCCGGCGGCACCGGCGGCAACACCGTCAGACTGAAACTCTGGGCGAAGCCGCCCACCGTGGCTGTGACCGTTACCGAGCCGGCCGTGGCGCCGGCCTGAACCGAGACTTGCGCGCGCCCGGTGGTGGGATCGGTATTCACGGTGCTCGCGGACAGATAAGCCGGGCCGGTCACCGAGAACTGCACGCCCACGTTCGGGGCCGGCTGCCCATTGCTTTCGTTCACCTGTACCACCAGCGGCAGACCGAAGGTCGCGTTCTCGATAGCGGTCTGGTTGTTGCCGGAGACGATCTGCACGCCGCTAAGGGTCACGATGGGAACCGCCGTGATGCTGAAAATCACGGACCTGGCCCCTGCCGGGCAGGCGGAGCACGTCGCTGTAATTTGAACCATACCCGAAGCGGTACCCAGGAAAGTCGCGTTGATCGATGTCTGTCCGTTCTGGCCCGTCGAGGTGGTGGTCGCGGAAAGACTGATGGCGCCGGTTGCGGGAGTCCCGCTCCAAGTGACCGACTGGCCTGCCACCGGAGTTCCCGACACAGTGTCCACTTCCACCTGGAGCGGCACTGGCAGGGTTGTGCCAGGGGCGGCGGATTGGCCGTTGCCCTGCGTGACTTTGATCAATCCAGGCTGTGCGGGGGTGACGGACAGCCTTAACTGGTAGAAATTAAGGCTACCGGACGGAAATATGGTCGGGTCTAGCGGGGGCGGCACCCCTCCCTCGCCCACCAAAACATAAAACAGGCCTGTCCCAGGGAGGCCGCCGAAAACCGGATAGCACGTGGCCAGCCCGGATGCGTCCGTCATCACGGTATTCGCTTCTCCACCGGCCGATCCCGCGCATTTCACCACCGGCCCCATAGACGGGTCCTGGTAACTCCCCAGTTGAAGGCTGACGTTTGCAATACCGCCGCCTCTCGTGGCCGAGACTCGAACCTGGATCGGCGTGCTGCCGGTAGTTCCCGCCTGTCCTGTCAGGAACACCCCGCCAACCACATCCGGGAGGAGACTTCCCCACGCCTGGCGCTGCACCGCCGGATACCCCGCATTAGTGGGGTCGTACAGTGCCTGGGAAAGACTGAACGCTACAGCCGCATTGCTGGTGCTCGCAGTCACCGTATTCTGCACGTACTGCGTGGTTGCCGAGCCTTGTTGCGCGTAGCCGTTAAGGAAATAGTAATTGGATGTCGTTCCATCGGCTGCGGTTGTGGTGGCAGTCGAACTAAGCATTGCGCCCACCCCGCCTCCAGTGATGACCCAGTTCACCGTCACGCCGGCTTGCGGAGCACCATTGGAATCGGTTACCTGCGCGGTCATGGCCGAGAAGCTAAAGCAAGTCTGGCAGATCAATTGTCCGTTTCCGGACACGATCGTAATGTTCTGCGCGGACGCCGGCTGGGCGAAGAAAAGCCCGGCGAGAATCGCCGCCAACACGATAACTGTGAATTTATTCAAAGGTTACCTCCTCTTTCGATACCCGAACAAGGCTGGATTGGGATGGACGCGGTGAGAGTTCCAGTGTACCACCTCGCGCGGCAATGCGCGAACGTGGCGCGGCAAAAAAAAAGAGGGGAGCAGGCGCTCCCCTCTCTCAGACATCAAGTGAACTGCTAGTTCTCTAGTTGTTCGGGCGTGCTCGTACGGGCGCTCGTAGTCGCGTTTTGGAGAATCAGCGCCAGATACCCGTGAGCCAGCTTTTGTGCTCCCAGATCGCTGATGAACGCATACCCGTGAGCCAACTGGAAGTTGCAGACCGAGATCATGTAGCCCTGGAAGCTCGGAGCAATGCTCGAAGCCAGGAAGGCGTAAACGCTCGGTGCTACATTGTTTCCAGCCGGGATAATCCCCGTGGTATACACTGGCGGAGCATTCTGCCCGTAGAAGTTGAACGCGCAGGTGCCCTGTTGCGCCTTGGTGCCGAACGGATCTTGTGTCGTATTCATAATCGCAAAGCCGGTGTCAAATCCAGCCTGGTTGGTTATGAACGGGAACAACAGACTCGTCGTGCACTGGACGATGCTCAGGAGGTTGGTCGCGGTCGACGTATCCGCAAACCGTGGCACCGTCAGCGTGCTCGAGGCTGCGGCTCCGAGCGCTGCGGTGAACGCTATGGGCGGAGTCGGAGCGTAGCTCATATTCACAGTTGCCGTGCCCGTAGGCGGAGCATTGGCAGCCGCGTTGGCCGTGTACGCAGTCCACACGCCAAAGGAGAAGTTCTCGTTAGTCGCCGGGTTGTCGTTGATGACTTCCCAAACCGCCGTGGCGGAATTAGTCGAACTCACCGTGAGTTCGGCAAAACCGTTGAGTGCCGTCACACTACCCGTGGGGTAAATGAAACCGCTGGACGGCACAAACGAGCCCTCGGTAGCCGTTTCGCTGATTACCAACTGGGCAAACGAGGTTGTCGCGTTGCCGGCCGGCGCATTGGACAGCGCGGCAGTATTGCCGGATATGTTGACGACGTTCGTCGTCGACACAAAGATGCGGACACCCGTCGGAATGTTGTTGAATACGGCCTTCAAACGAGTACCGTAATCCGCCAAGCCCGCCGTGGCATTGAGAGCCGTGCCATATCCCACGAGCGGCGTGAATATGAAGCCAGATTCCGAGTTGAAGATTGCTCCCGGTATGTTCTGGCCCGTTGGATTCGTCGCCTGTCCAGAGTATGCCGACGCGCTGAGTGGCGCTACACGTGTCTTAAACGCGGTACCGAAGTTTTCGCTGTACTGCAAGACGGCAACCTGACCTGGGCTCGAGGAGCTGCCCTGGGTGCTGCACTGGGCGAAGTTCGGCACAGTCAGGCTTCCAGTGTTACCGACGTTTCTGATAGAGGTGGTAAGACCTTGCTGCACGAAGCCGACGATCTGAACTGGAGTATAGATCGGCACCGAAGTGCTGCCGCTAATGGAAATCGACCCCAACACCTGGAATGTGCCCGGGGACCCGCTGGCGCCCAATGCATTAGCATTGATGCGAATGTTGGTCATGCGATAAACGCGCGACACACCCGCGCTCGTCGGCGGCATAATCGGAACGCCGAAGAACGTGACCTGATTGGCGCTCGCAACGCCCGCGTACACGTTGGCGGGGGCGCTGTAAGTGGTGGGCGTACTGGACATCGCGTAGTCTAGGTTCGGAGAGGTGCCGACCTGCACAACATACTGAGGGCAGCCGCCATTGCCCGCGCCCATATACGAGGCGGGTTGACCGTTCGCGCAAAGGGTCTGGGGAGCGCCCGGTCCAATATTCTGCGGCCCGGCCGAGGCCCAGGGTCCGATCTGGAGACCAGAACCCGGCTCATCGATCAATAGCAACGCTTCCGAAGTGTTGGGACTCGTCACGGAGCTGGCGGTAGTTGAAGTGTTGTAACTCAACAACCGGCTCGTCACGTTGGTGCCAAAACTGACGGTGACGTTGGCGGTCGCAAGCGGCGTCGTACTAACAACGGGGGTAGCGCCACCCGTGCAAGTCAGCACGATGTCGCCGACCAGTTCCGTCAAGCCTTCTGCACGTAACACTGGAGGAACAGCCACGCTGGCAGTGCACTGAAATGGGCCTGTACCGGCAGTGCTACTAAGCACCTGCGCGCTGGCCAACCCCGCGAAGAGGGCCAGTACAGCTAGCGCAGTAATACATCTGCGAAAATTCATTTCCTTCTCCTTGTGAATTTGCGAAATTTGAATCGGTCGAAGTTCTCTTCCAACCTGAGCCTCAAAGTTAAGCCTCAAACCGTTCAGTCAACCTAGGGAACTTCTCCGTGTCGGGCGGAGAGCCAATTTTCCAGCGGCCGTCAAGCCAACCGCCGGGCCTTTCTGAAGTTTAACCCGGGGCACATGGTCTTTGTTGTCTTATCTTCTGTGCTCACCGGACGCAAACGCAAGATTGCACACCAAAACTAGACGCGGTAAACCCTATTCATAACCGATTGCCCGCCCCGTGTCAAGAGAAATTCCTTACCCTTACCACGCCGAACGGGGTGCCGACCACCTTAAATCCTTTACTGATCAAGCTGGCCCGATTAGACCATGCCGGGCACCCCCGCGTCAATAGTTTCGCACCGAATGCTCTCATTTTTTCTTCATTGGAGCGCAACGGCCACGGTGTTGCTGAGCCACCCCCCCTCTTTGAGGGTAAGGGAAACACCTAGTCCCGGCGGCGTGGCCGCTGGAATCGGCACGTTTACCTGGTATAAACCGACATAGCCCGGCGCGAGCCCGGCGAATTCGACCGGCAACTCCTGCCCGTTGACCACCGCCGTGACCGGAGCGGTGGCGACCGAAAGTTGTCCCTGCCTGGCGACCGCTCCCAGGCCGGTTGCGTACACCACCAGCACCTGCCCGCGGGGCAACGGATTAGCAGGTCCATTCATGCTGAAATCCTGGTTCAACACCGCGCCCATCCCGGAATTGCCCATCGTGAAAATCGCGGGCGCGACGGCCGATACGTTTATGGATTGCTGCGCGACCCCCTAGACGGAACCGACGCGCAAGGTGTGGACCCCCGGCGCGATGCCCGGCGGAACCTGGGCGTCGATCTGAAACGGAGAGGCCCAGAGCACGGTGGCCGCCACGCCATCCATATCGACCGTGGTGGCGCCACCCGGCGCGGAGAGGCCCGTGCCGAAGATCGCCATGATGCCGCCCGGCGCGATGCCGCTGGTAAAGGTGGCGGCATTGACCACCGCGTCGGCAGTGAAGCTGATATCCTGCGGCCCCACCGCCAGGGCCAGCAACGGCCGGGTGGGCTTGGAGAGCCATATCAATATCGGGGTGCGCCACATCCTGCCGATTTACATGGGGTTTTCCATCCTGGCGGCCATCGCCGCACTGCGGCTGCTGGAACTCTCGCGGCTCGGTCTGTCGTACTCCTATCTGCAAATCCAGCCTTGGCCGGAGCACATCAAGCCAGCCGAGAGGGTTGGTAAGGGCGTCCTGCTTTGGTATTTCCCCTACCCGGCGCACCCGCAATAATTGACCGGAGTGCCCGCAATACCAGAAGCCAATGATTGCTCCGCCAACTGCTATCATCTGTTAGATTCCCGGCTATGCGACCGAGCAGAAGAGCCCGCGGGCGCGGCGCCAAAGCGCCTCCATCGATCGCGGTTGCCCGCCCGTTGCTCCAAGAGATCGCCCAGTGGCTGGCAGCCCATCACAAGCTGGTCCTCATTCTGCTACTGGCGCTGTCGGTCCTGATCCGCGCCGGCTACTATTTGGAAGCCAGAGACGGCCCTCTTCTTTATGGACACCTGTGGCCTCAAGCCGACATGGGGTTTTTTGACCACTGGGCCAAAGTGATCGTCCATGACGATCCGCTGGGCAGGCAACCGCTGCATCCGTTCTTCTCCTGGCAGGCTGCGCCGGCCGAGGCGCATTTCCGCGCTCATCCCGAACAGATTGCGCAATACGAAGCCGCCGGTGTGCCACATGGCGATACTGACGCGCTGTATCGTGCGCTTTGGGACCGTTGGACTCACGGCAAAGAATACTACCAGGAGCCGCTCTACGTTTATTTGATTGCGCTTACATACTGGCTGGCGGGCCCCTCGGTCCTCGCCGTCTTCGCATGGCAGATGATGCTGGGCGTCGCCACCAACCTGCTGGTCTACCTTCTTGCCCGGCGGTACTTCGGTGAGTTGGCGGCGGCTCTCTCCGGTGTGCTCATCCTGTTCTACTCGCCGCTCTTTATCTACGAGCTCACGCTCTTGCGAACCACTCTGACCGCGTTCCTGGCCGCGGCGGCGGTTGCGGGACTCGAGTGGGCGCTTTCCGGCGATTCGTGGCGCCGCTGGTGGATCACCGGCGTCATAGTCGGGATCGCCATGGCCTGCCAGGTTACGTTCATCTTTTTCCTCGCCGGCTGCCTGGGGCTTCTCTGGCTGAGATTTCGAGCATCCCCGCTCGCTGTGCTCCGTCCGGCGGCGGCGATTGTCTGCGGCGCCGCGCTGGCGGTTTCTCCCATCATCGCCCGCAACGCAGCCGTTGGCGCTCCGCCATTAGGCTGGACTGGCGGCAGCGTCTGGACGTTCGTCCGGTGCAACACGCCCTCCGCGGATCCGCGAATGGGAAATGTGATGCCATCGTTCCCCGACCATATTCGCGTTCTGGGCGCGAGCGACGCCAAGGCTATTCCAGCGTTGCTCGCCACACTGCGCGAGCATACACCGGCTAGCCTCGCGCGGCTGGTACTGCTGAAGTTCCAAAAAACCTGGAACTGGTACGAAGAAGGCGATAACGTCAACTTCTATTTCTCCCGCTTCTACTCCTCGGTGCTTCGTTATGCGC
>OCZT010006901.1_pt1 | contig 11177 bp, 9 predicted proteins | sample 1539031 | NCBI WGS metagenome assembly OCZT01 (sample SAMEA3539308, study PRJEB22396) | soil metagenome | biome: tundra; feature: field; material: soil | place: USA | collected 2010-05 | depth 0.15 m
GAGCGTGACGAGCCGCACGCCGCGCGCGCGCGCCGCGCCGCATTCCTCGCTTGCCCACCCGCCTTCGGGCCCCACCAGCACGGCCGCGTCCGCCGGCACCTGATCGGCCCGCAGCGCCGAGAGCGGTTCCGACGCGACGGACTCGCCAGGCGCGCCGGGCTCGACCAGCATCAGCCGCAGCGCGGCCGGCGGCTCCTCGAGATAGGTCTCGAGCGTGAGCGGCATGCGAACGTCGGGTACGACGGCACGGCGCGACTGCTTGACCGAGGCGAGCGCCACGCGACGCCAGCGCTCGACACGCGCGCCTCTGACGAGCGCAGCGACGGTCACCTCGGTCCGCTTCGTCACGATCGGTTGGATCGCGGCGGCGCCGAGCATGACGGCGTCGCGCACGATCTCGTCCATCTTCTCGCCCTTGAGCACCGCCTGCACGAGCGTGATCGGCACGGCCGGCTCCGGCGCCGGCTCGATCCGCGAGAGCAGCTGCAGGCGCACGTCACGCGTCTTTTGTCCAGGGGCGGCGGTGACGCGCTCGAGATACTCGCGGGCGCGGCCGTCGAACACCGCCACCGTGTCGCCGACGCCGAGCCGCAGCACGCGCGTCAGGTGCTCGGCTTCGTCGCGCGACAGCGTCGTCGTCTCATCGCCGGCATCGAGCGAGGGCGCGAAGAAGCGGTGCATCCGGCTAAATTATAGGGGCAGCCCTGCTATACTCGGCCCGGATGTTTTTTCGCGGCCAGATCATCGGCAAATACAAGATTCTGTCGACGATCGGCAGCGGCGGCTTCGGCACGGTCTACCTCGCCGAGGACACCTGGATCGACAAGAAGGTCGCGCTCAAGGTCCCGCACAAACAGAATCTCGATTTCGGCGAGCTGCTGCGCGAGCCGCGCCTGCTCGCCACGCTCAACCACCCGAACATCGTCGCCATCCTGACGGCGGAAAAGCAGGAGAACGTCTTTTTCATCGTGATGGAGTTCGTGCCCGGCGAAACGCTCGAGTCGATCATCGCCCGCGACGGCGCCCTCGATCTGCCGCGCGCGCTCGATTACACGTGCCAGATCTGCAACGCCGTCGATCATGCGCACCGCCAGGGGGTGCTGCACCGCGATTTGCGGCCGTCGAACGTCCTCGTCACCGACAACGGCCTGATCAAGGTCGCCGACTTCGGCACCTCCCGCTTTCTGGAGATCGCGGCCCACGGGACGACCGTCATCGGGAGCCCGCCCTACATGGCGCCCGAACAGTTCCAGGGACGGGCGGTGTTCGCGTCTGATATCTACTCGCTCGGCGTGACGATGTATCAGATGTTCACCGGCGTCCTGCCGTACGACACCCCGTCGCCGGCCGATCTCGACCGGCTGATGCGCGGCGACCTCTTGACGGCGCCGCGGCTCAAGAACCCCAAGATTCCAAAGGCGATCAACGACATCGTCCTCAAGGCGATGGCGCCGGAGATCACCGCGCGTTACCAGCGTGCGAGCGAGTTGCTCGACGAGGTGCTCGCCGCCCGCGGCGGCAGCGGGCGCCGGACGCCGCGGATGGGGAGCGACGCCTCGTCGGACGTCGAGGAGATCCAGACCCGCCTCAAGGCGCGGGAAGCGCCCCAGCCGCGCTTCTGCTGGCAGTGCCGCAAGCCGCTGCACGCCCGATCGGATCGCTGTCCCTTCTGCGGCGAAGCACAGTAAAATACCGGTGAGAGGAGCGCACATGCCATTTGCGGGCACCGGCAAGATTTGGATGAACGGGTCGCTGGTCGATTGGGCCGACGCGAAGATTCACGTCGCGTCGCACGTCATCCATTACGGCAGCGGCGTCTTCGAAGGCGCGCGATGCTACGCGACGCCCAAGGGGTCGGCCTGCTTCCGGCTCGACACGCACGTCGAGCGCCTCCTCAACTCGGCCAAGATTTACCGGATGGACACGCCGCACACGCGCGCGACGCTCGAGGACGCCATCCTCGACACCATCCGCGCGAACGAATTCAAGGCGTGCTACATCCGTCCGATCATCTATCGCGGGTACGACACGCTCGGCGTCAACCCGTTCCCCTGCCCCGTCGACGTGGCGATCATGCTCTGGCAATGGGGCAAGTACCTCGGCGACGCGGCGCTCGAGCAGGGCGTCGACGCCAAGGTCAGCTCGTGGACGCGCGCGTCGGCCAACTCGTTCCCGTCGCTCGCCAAGAGCAGCGCCAACTACGCGAACTCCGGTCTGATCAAGATGGAAGCGATCGCCGACGGGTATGCCGAAGGGATCGCGCTCGACTCGTCCGGCTACATCAGCGAAGGCAGCGGCGAGAACGTCTTTCTGATTCGCAACAACACGATCTACACACCGCCCGTGTCGGCGGCGATTCTGCCCGGCATCACGCGCGACTCGGTGATCACGCTGGCGCACGACATGGGGTACACCGTGCGCGAGGAAATGCTGCCGCGCGAGATGCTCTACGTGTCCGACGAAGTCTTCTTCGTCGGCACGGCCGTCGAAGTCACGCCCGTGCGATCGGTCGACAAACGGCAGGTCGGCAACGGACGCCGCGGGCCGATCACCGAAGCCGTTCAGCGCGCGTTCTTCGACGTCATCAACGGCGAGGTGCCCGACACGCACGGCTGGCTGACCTACGTCTACCCGGCGGAGGCGGCGCTGCGTGAGCCGGCCAGTGCGGTGGGGGCGAAGACGAGATAGATGCACGTCAACGATCTGCTGAAGATTGCGGTCGAGAACGGGGCGTCCGATCTGCACCTGAAGGTCGGCAGCTATCCGATGATGCGCGTCCGCGGAGAGCTGACGCCGGCCACCCAGGAACGGCGGCTCGACCACGAAGACGTCGTCGCGATGAGCGCGGCGGTGATGTCCACGGTGCAGCGCGAGAAGTTCAAGGACGCGCAGGAAGTCGACCTCGCCTACAGCGTCGCCGGCCTCGGCCGCTTCCGCTGCAACGTCTTTCAGCAGCGCGGCACCGTCGGCCTCGTGCTGCGCGTCATCCCGATGACGATCCGCACGATCGACGAGCTCGGCCTGCCGCAGGTGCTGAAACAGATCGCGCAGGAAGAGCGCGGCCTCGTGCTCGTCACCGGCACGACCGGCAGCGGCAAGAGCACCACGCTCGCGGCGATGATCGACTACATCAACAAGACGCGTACGGCGCACGTGATGACGGTCGAGGATCCGATCGAGTTTCTCCACCGCGACCACATGTCGATCATCAACCAGCGCGAGGTCGCCGTCGACACGCGCTCGTTCGCGCAGGCGCTGCGGAGCGCCCTGCGGCAGGATCCCGACGTCATCCTCGTCGGCGAGATGCGCGACTTCGAGACGATCGAAACGGGGCTGCTCGCCGCCGAGACCGGGCATCTGGTGTTCTCGACGCTGCACACGCTCGACGCCACGGAAACGATCAACCGCATCATCGCCGTCTTCCCGCCGCACCAGCAGAAGCAAGTTCGCATGCAGATGGCGAGCGTGCTCAAGGCCGTGATCTCGCAGCGCCTGATGCCGAGGGCCGACGGCAAGGGCCGCGTGGCAGCTGTCGAGGTGATGATCAGCACCGCCTTCATCCGCGACTGCATCGTCGACAAGGAGAAGACGCACCTGCTGCCGGGCGCGATCGCCGCCGGGACGTCGCAGTACGGGATGCAGACATTCGATCAGTCGATCTTCGGCCTCTACGAGCAAGGACTCGTGTCGTACGACGAAGCGCTGCGCTGGGCCAGCAACGTCGACGAGTTCAAGCTGAAGGTCCAGGGCATTTCGACGACCTCCGACATGAGCCGGGATCAGATGGCGAAGACGGTGGTCGGCGGCCGCGCGTCCGAAATCACCCGATTTGGCGGCTAGCCCTCCCAGCCGAACCGCGTACCTCGACGGGCTCAGGATGCTCGCGCGGCGCGAGCTGTCGGAGGCGCAGGTGCGCCAGCGGCTCGCGCGACGCGGCCACGACGAGGATGCCATCGACGCCGCCGTCGCGCGCCTCATCGAGGAGCGCGCCATCGACGACGAGCGGGTCGCGGCCGCGATCGCGCGGACCGAAACGTCCGTTCGACGCCGAGGCAGGCTGCGCGTTCGGCGGCAGATCGAGCACGCGGGCATCGCGGCGCCGACCGCGCGGCGCGCCGTCGACGAGGTCTTCGGCGACATCGACAACGACGCGTACCTCCAGGCATCGCTCGCCAAGCGCCTTCGCGGCCGCGAGACCATCGGCGACGACAAGGCGTTTCAGCGTTTGTATCGGTACCTGGTCGGCCAGGGCTTCGAATCCGACCAGGTGATGCGGGCGCTGAAGGCGCGTTCGGTAAAATAGAGACCCATGACGTCCAACGAAATACGCTCATCGTTTCTGGACTTCTTCGAGCGCAACGGCCACCGCATTCTGCCGAGCTCGCCGCTCGTGCCGGGCGACGACCCGACCTTGCTCTTCACGAACGCCGGAATGAACCAGTTCAAGGACCTGTTCCTCGGCCGCGAGAAGCGCGAGTACCGGCGCGCCGCGACGTCGCAGAAGGTCATGCGCGTGAGCGGAAAGCACAACGACCTCGACAACGTGGGTCCCTCGTTCCGCCATCACACGTTCTTCGAGATGCTCGGCAACTTTTCGTTCGGCGACTATTTCAAGAAAGACGCGTTGCCGTTCGCGTGGACCTTGCTCACCGACGTCTGGAAGATGCCGGCCGACCGGCTCGTCGTCTCGATCTTCAAGGGCGACGCCGGCATTCCCCGAGACGACGAGGCGTACGAGATCTGGCGCAAGCTCGGGGTGCCGGCGGACCGCATCCTCGAACTCGGCGCCGACGACAACTTCTGGCAGATGGGCGAGACCGGCCCCTGCGGGCGCTGCTCGGAGATCTACTACGTGCGCGGCACGGGGCACGAACCCGAGATCGAAGTCTGGAACAACGTGTTCATGGAGTTCGAGCGCAGCGCGGATGGGACGCTGACGCCGCTGCCGGCGCCGTCGATCGACACGGGGATGGGTCTCGAGCGCGTCACCGCGGTGCTGCAGCAGAAGGATTCCAACTACGACACCGACGTGTTCACGCCGCTGCTCACCGAAATCGGCCGGCGCTCCGGGCACACGTATGCCGGCACGCCGGACGGCGCGGCGGACGTCTCGATGCGCGTCGTGGCGGATCACATGCGCGCGACGACGTTTCTCATCGCCGACGGCGTGATTCCGTCGAATGAGTGGCGGGGATACGTGCTGCGAAAGATCATGCGGCGCGCGATGCGGCACGGGAAGCACCTCGGGTTCACCGAGCCGTTCATGCACGGACTGGTCGGCGTCCTCGAGCAGCAGATGGGCGATGCGTATCCGGAGCTGCGCACGAACCGCGAGACGATCGAGAAGACCATCCGCGCGGAAGAGGACCGCTTCGACGTCGTGCTCAGCGAAGGGCTGCCGCGCCTGGAGGCGGAAATCGCCAAGGTGGTGGGAACGAAATCCAAGGTGCTGTCGGGCGAGGCGGCCTTCAAGCTGTACGACACGTTCGGGATCCCCTCCGACTTCATCGACGACACGGCGGCCACGTCTGGGGTGACCGTCGATCGTGAAGGGTTCGACCGCGCGATGGAGGGCCAGCGCGACAAGGCGCGCGCCGGCAGCACGTTTGGCGGCGGGAAGAAGGGGGAGGAATTTCTACTTCGGACCCATGAAGCTCAATTGAGGAATGTGGGCGAGCAAGGTCAGAACTACTCGGCAACGCGCGCTGCCGGTGTGAGGATCGTCGGATTGTTCGACGAAAGACGCCTGGCCGTTACGCATCTGAACACCCATGAGGCCGGGTACGTGGCCCTGTCACAGACGCCTTTCTACCTTGAATCGGGCGGCCAAGTGTCGGACTCCGGAACCATCTTCAGCCCAGCAACAGGCGCATCGGCCGCTGTTGAGGGGATTACTCGCATCGGTCCTGGACTGCCTCGCGCACATCGAGTCAGAGTCACCGCAGGATCGCTTAACCTCGACGAGATTGTGACAGCTGAAGTCGATGAGACGATTCGAGACTCGACACGCAAGAATCACACGGCGACGCATCTGCTCCATGCGGCGCTGCGTCAGGTGCTCGGCGGCCACGTGAAGCAGGCCGGCTCACTTGTCGCGCCGGACCGTCTGCGTTTCGACTTCGTCCATTTTCAGCCGGTGACGCGCGACGAGCAGGCGCGGATCGAGCGCATCGTCAACGAGCAGATCTGCCGCAACACGCCGGTGACGACCGACGTCCGCTCGACGCAAGACGCGATTGCGGCCGGCGCGATGGCGCTCTTCGGCGAGAAGTACGGCGACTCGGTCCGCGTCGTGAGCGTGCCCGGCTTCAGCATGGAACTGTGCGGCGGCACCCACGTCGGCGCGACGGGCGACATCGGCTTCTTCGCCATCGTCTCCGAAGGGGGCGTCGCGGCGGGCGTGCGCCGGATCGAGGCGGTGACCGGTGCGGGCGCCGTGGAGTGGGCTCAGCATCAACGCGCGTCGCTGCAGCGCATCGTCGAAGCGCTGCACGTGAGCGAGCCGCAGACGGTCGAGGCGATCGAGAAGCTGCAGAGCGAAGCCAAGCGTCTGGCGCGGGAAGCGACGCAGCTCAGGACGAAGCTCGCGATGGGCGCCGCGGGCGCATCCGCCGGTGACGCGGCCGCCGTCGATGATGACACGACCGAGGTCGCCGGCGTCAGGCTCGCGCGCCGGAAGGTCAGCGATCTGGATAAAGATGCGCTGCGCGGCCTCGCCGACTCGCTCAAGGCGAAGATCAAGAGTGGGGTCGTCGTGATCGTGTCGGCCAACGACGGCAAAGTGCAGATCGTCGTCTCGGTGACCGCGGATTTGATCGGCCGGATCAAAGCCGGTCAGATCGTGAAGGAGCTCGCGCCAATGGTCGGCGGCGCCGGAGGCGGACGCCCCGATTTCGCTGAGGCCGGGGGGAAAGATCCGTCCAAGATCGACGATATGCTCGCGGCCGCCCCGGCTGTGCTCGCGAAGCTTCTCGGGTAGCGCCAAAGTGCGCAGTTCTGCGTCATGGACGTAATGCCGAGGCGCGCTCGCGCCGATACATCTCCTGTGGCTGTTCCCACCGACGGCCGAGGTGTAAACTGCTGACCTTGAGGGAGATGCACATCTGGAACGCCGGCCGTAAACGGCTGCGCCATCTGGCGTTGGCGACGCTCTGCGTGGGGCTCGCGGCTCCGGCGAGCGCGCAGATCTACTCGTGGCGAGACGCCAAGGGCTACCTCGTGCTCTCGAGCCATCGGCCGGGTGGCCCGGACGTGAAGACGTTCGCGGTGCCCCAGACTGATGCGATCCGGGCGACGCGGCCGGTCGCGGTGGCGCACAACCGCCTCTATGCCCTTTACGACGACCTCATCAGCGAGCATGCGCGCAACAACGGTCTTCGCGCGGATCTGGTGCGCGCGGTCGTGCAGGTCGAGTCGGCGTTCAACGTGAACGCGCGCTCGCCCAAGGGCGCGCTCGGGCTGATGCAGCTCATGCCGGCGACGATTCAGCAATTCGGCGTGAAAAACCCGTTCAACCCCGCCGAGAACCTGCGGGCCGGCGTCGCCTATCTGCGGCAGCTGCTCGATCGCTACCAGAACAACGAAGAGCTCGCGCTCGCCGCGTACAACGCGGGGCCGGCGGCGGTCGATCGTCACGGCCAGACGATTCCCCCGTATCGGGAGACACAGAACTACGTGTCACGAATCAACCAGATCACGGGAAACCCGGTTCAACGGCGCGGCAAGCAGATCTACAAGACCATGGTGATGGTGGACGGGCAGCCGGTGTCGAACTATTCGGATCAGAAGCCGGCCAGCGGCGGGTACGAAGTCGTCAGTCGCTAGTCGCCGGTCGTCAATCAGTCACCAGCCACCAGCACTTCACTCCGATCGCTCCACGCCTGACAAATCCAGCCGTTCATAGACAGGACCGAGCGCCTCGGTCGCCATCAGCACTTCGACCAACACGATTACGGTGCAGACGGCAGCCGCGGGTACCAGGACGGCGATCCCGATCAGGCGGTGGAACGCGAACCAGATCAGCCCCCCGGCGAGGGCGCCGGGCAGCATCATCAGGGTGAGCCCGAGCAGCACGCCGGCGAACATGATCAGGCGCTGCCCCATCGCGTCGATGCCGCGCGGCCGAGAGGTGCCGAGCGGCACCCACGCGGGAAAGAGCACCGCGGCGGCGTTGTGAATCGTGAACTGCGCGAACACGAGCGCCGGCGTGAGCAGCGCGGCGGCCGCGGCGACCGACAGCCGCACGCCCATCGGCGTCTTCGTGAAGGCGGCCGCCGACAGGATCGCGGCGCACGCGAGGGCAAGCCACGCGATGAGGATCAGCAACGAGGCCGGCCACACCATCTCGCCTCGCACGACATCCGCCGCGCGGAGCGGCCACGTCTTCAGCACCTCGAGGTGCAGCAGATCCTGGCGCAGGTCGCTGCGCGCCATCTGCGGCCCCAGGAGCACGGTGTACGCCGCAATGATCACGCCCCCCATGCCGAAGATCGCCGCGGCGTTGCTCGAATGCGAGCCGGCCATCAACGCGGCGCCCACACCGACGCCGAGCATGAGGAGCGGCACGCCGTACCGCAAGAGCGACACGACGTTGGTTTCGCGCACCATTTGCATCGAGTTCTTCCAGACAAACATCGGCTCGGGCCGTCCCGACAGGGCGAGCGTCCAGTTGGTGGCGCGGGCGCGCGGAACGGACACCTTCCGCGACTTCTTCGCGGCGCGCCGCGCCGCCGCCTGCGCCGTCGCTTCCTGGAACCCCTCGTCGCTCTTCAGCACCCACGCGACGTTGGCGAGCAGGACGCCGATCGCCAGCGCGAGCGACGTCAGGTAGGGTCCGGGCCACGCGGCGAACAACGGCCACACCAGCGCCATGAACGGCCACAGAATGATGTGCGGCAGGCCGGTCGTCGCCACCGCGCCGAGGCGATCGAACGCCTCGAGCGGATGGGCGAGCGGCGGCGAGGTGAGCGCGTGCACCACGGCCGTGCCGACGATCGCGATGGCGCCCAGCATCAGCGCGAGCGCGCCCCACTGCCGCCGCCGCGCGTCCACCCCGTGCATCGACAGGCTCGCGCGCGCCAGCGAGATGCCGGTGAAGTGGACCTTCATCGTCAGCAGCAGCACCCACATGGACAGCGCGAGCCTCAGCCGCCAGAGGATCGAGAAGCCCGACGGGACGAAGAGCGTCGGCACGATCGCGGCAAACAGCAGGCCGAGCTGCGATCGCATCAGGCGATGCAGCAGCAGCTGACGGCGGGACACGGGCGCCACGAAGAGAAACTGGACTTCCGGCTCCGTGAATTCGAGCAGGCCGCTGTCGCTCGGGATGAGCCATGCGAGCGGCATCAACACGAGCAGCGCCATGCCGACAACGGCCGGCCCGCTGGCACGAAGCGCCTCGAACGACACGCCCGGCGGCAGCGACCGGTTGCGGCGCGGGGACGTGCTCGCGTTGCGTCCCCACATCCGCGCGAAGATCGTGAAGTAGAAGTACGCCACGCCGACGATCGCGCCGATCAGGTACTTCGGCTCGCGCAGGCGCCGGAGCCGCACGCGGACCCGGTTCCGGGCGCTGCAGACGATGATGTAGAGGCTGGCGCCAAACATCGCTACGGCTGCTCCGCCGGCCCCGGCGTTGTATCGTGACCGGTGACGCGCATGAAGATTTGCTCGAGGCTCGATCCCGCCGCCGTCAGATCGGCGCGCGACGCGAGCTCGGCGACGGTGCCGTCGGCGATCTTCTTGCCGTGGTCCATGATGATGACGCGCGTGCAGATCTCCTCGACCAGGTGCAGCAGGTGCGAGGAGACAAGCACGCTCGCGCCGCTGCGGCCGCGCGCGACGATCGTCTCGCGCATCCGGCGGATGCCGATCGGGTCGAGGCCGGTCAGCGGCTCGTCGAAGAGCAGCACCGACGGCGTCCGCACCAGCCCGCTCGCAATCACCACCTTCTGCCGCATGCCGCGCGACAACTCGCCGGGGAGCGATCGTTCCTTTCCGGTGAGCTCCAGCTCCTCGATCAACGCGCGCGATCGCCGCTCGAAATCGTCGACGCCGTAGAGCCGCGCCACCAGCCGCAAATGCTCCTCGACCGTGAGGTATTCGAAGAGGTGCGGCTCGTCCGGCATGAACGCCAGCCGGCGCTTCGCTTCGATCGGATCCTCGACGATGTCGTGGCCGTCGATGAGGACGTGGCCGGAGGTCGGCCGCAGGATCCCGGCGAGCGACCGCAGCGTCGTCGTCTTGCCGGCGCCGTTGGGGCCGATGAGCCCCACGATTTCGCCCGGCGCCACGTCGAACGAGAGGTCGTCGACGGCGGTGAAGTCGCCGTAGGTGCGTCGAAAGTGCTGGACTGCGATGGGCATGATGTGTGTGCTAAAATCAGGAGTTTCCGGAGGTTACAGAATACTTGGCTACAAAGCACGCATCGGCGACAAAAGCGCACCGTCAGAGCTTGCAGAACCGCGAGCGCAACCGCCAGTTCCGCGCCCGGCTGCGGAACGCCCTCAAGAGCATCCGCCTCGCGGTTGACGGCAAGGATCTGACGGCGGCGAAAACGGCGCTGAAAGAGACCGTCTCGCTCATCGATCGGATGGCGAGCAAGGGCATCATCCACCGAAACGCCGCCGGACGCTACAAGTCACGCCTGAGCACACGGCTGGCGGCCCGGTCGAAAGCCTAGAATCTGCGGGGCGCGAACCCTCGCGCCCGTTTTCCCGCACAGAGTTCCACGACGAGCCGCTCGAGCAGCACGCGTGCATCGCCGGCCGATCGCTTGAGATCGAGATCGGTCCGGAAGACCGCCTCGATGGCCGCGGGGAGATCGTCTGGCGCCACCGCCGGGAATTTCGCCCGCACGAGCCATCCGAGCTGGCCGAGAATCTTCTCGGCTGGCGCGCCGGCGTCGAGCATCAGCGCCAGTTGCCGCAGCGCGGCGCCGGCCTGCCCCGACTCGATCGCGTTGGTCATGGCCCAGTCATCCTGCAGCGCGGCCGGCCCGACCAGATCCCGCACGTCCTCGACGGTGATGCTCTTCTGCCCCAGCGCGTACAGCATGAGGCGATCGACGTCGCCGCGCAGGCGCTTCACGTCGAGCCCGGCGCGCTCGGCGATGAGCCGCGCAGCGGCCGGATCGATCGCGGCGCCGGCCTCGGCCGCGCGCGTCCGTACCCACCGCT
>OCZT010006902.1_pt1 | contig 11177 bp, 8 predicted proteins | sample 1539031 | NCBI WGS metagenome assembly OCZT01 (sample SAMEA3539308, study PRJEB22396) | soil metagenome | biome: tundra; feature: field; material: soil | place: USA | collected 2010-05 | depth 0.15 m
AGTCTCTCCGCATATTCCTTCCATGGTTCCTTTCGCTAGTTTCTGGACACGTTCTTAGAAGCAACACCAGAAAATTCAGGTGGGCCATCCCAGACAGAATCACGTCCGGTTTGAGGCGGCGAACCAGCCGGAGCAAGCGGAATGCTCCGGACCGTACGCGCCGCGAACCAAGCGCATGGAGCATCACCCAGGGTGGGGAATTCAGAGAGCTGGAAGATGCCTGCGTTACCAATCCAAGGTGCAACTCATACTTCTCTTGTGAAAGGCTGCGGGCAAGCAAAGCTGTGACATGCTCGGCACCGCCGTCGCCGAGATGCGGGATGAGCAAGAGAACCCTGGAACGCTTGGCCATGAATATCAAGTGCTAAGGAATTATAGGACGCGCACTCCGCAGAAAAGTGCTGGGTCTCACACCCGTTCAGTCTGCAGGAGTGGTAGACTGCGTCAGATTCGTACAAAAATCTGCCCAAGGGCACCAAAAGAGTGCTCTGACGCACATATCAAGGGCAAATGCCCAGACGAGTTGATTCCATTTGGGTCAGGCTCAAGCCTTGACCGACCTTTACCCCGACGTTGTTGCAGACCTCTAGACAGGTCCCAAGGGAGTGTCCAGAGACTGTGGGTAGAAAAGGCCGATCCATGTTTGATGCCGAAGAACACGGGCTCTTTACCGGGACGAATTGTCAATCACAACAGACACCCCCCACATCGTGGTTGGGATCACCGATCCCCAAAACCTGCCTGGTGCTTACTGGACGCCTTCGAGCGATGCGAGAGCTGGGCTTTCGGGTCACTCTGGTTTCAGGCCCTGGCGAATTACTGGATCAAACGGCACTTAGCGAAGGTGTCGAGACGATTGCCATTCCGATGAATCGGACCATCTCCCCGTTTGCCGATGCTGTGTCTCTGGTGAGGATGTGGCGCATGTTACGTCGCGTCAAGCCGGATTTGACAGAGTTCAGCACACCGAAGGCTGGCCTTTTGGGCACGGTGGCAGCGTGGCTTTCCGGTGTTCCGGTGCGTGTGTACCTGCTGCGTGGACTTAAACTTGAAACCACCACAGGACTCAAGCGCCTGCTCCTGCTAACGATGGAGCGGTTGGCTTCAACCTGTGCGCACGTTGTCGTGTGCAGCAGCGACAGCCTTCGTGCGGAAGCATTAGCGCTTGGGATCGCTCCGGCCGGCAAATTTCGTCTGCTCGGCGGCGGCAGCAGCCACGGGGTGGATGTCGAGTGGTTTTCACCGGGACCGAGTGAGATACGAAGCAGGCTGGGCATCCCGCAACGCGCCCCGCTGGTGGGCTTTGTTGGGCGGCTTACTCGCGACAAGGGGTTGCCCGAGTTGGTAGAGGCTTTTGATGACATCCTGACAAATGAGCCGGAAGCGCACATGTTGCTCGTAGGCTGGTTCGACCGAGCGGAAGATGCGCTGGACGACAAAGTGCGCGCCGGCATCTTGAGGCATCCGCGCATTCATTACACAGGATTTGTCGCCGATACGGCGCCTTACTACCGTGCCATGGACGTGATGGTGCTGCCCACCTGGCGGGAGGGATTCCCCAATGCTGTGCTAGAAGCGGCGGCTACTGGGATTCCGGTGGTGACAACACTCTCGACCGGTTCACGCGATGCAGTGGTTCCCGAAGTAACCGGTCTGTTGATTCCGCCCGGCTATCCAGAAGCTCTAAGTGAGGCGGTTCTCAAACTGATTCGCGATCCAGAGCGCCGCCGGGAAATGGGGTGTGCGGCTCGTGCCTGGGTGATCAAGCACTATGTCGATCGTCGCGTCGTGGGCCTCACGGTAGCGTTCTACCAATCGCTACTTGATTCGGAACCCTTAATGAACCTGGCAATGGGGAGTGACGTAGCAGCCGCTAGGGGGCTGGCGGCGGACTGTTGACAGTGCCGTAGACGGTGGTCTGGGCCGGAGGGGCTTCAAGAACATGCGCTCCCGCCTCGGCCGCGCGCAGAACCTCATTTGGAACGATGCCCAGGATTAAGGTTGCGGCGACGGCCAGCAGAAGGCCAGCGCCAACCGCTATGCCCACCTGCGGGGTGGGGAACGAGTCTGTCGCGCCTTTGTCGGTTTGGCGCTGTGCCGCTGCCAGGGCCAGACGCAAATAATAGGCCGCAGCCAAACCCGAATTCAGGAGGCCGATGATCGCTAGCCACACCGCTCCGCCGCCAACCGCTGCCGTAAAGGAGTAAAACTTGCCGAAGAACCCACCGGTAAAGGGGATCCCCACCAGTGAGACGAGAAAGAATATAAGCAAGCTGCCGAGTAGGGGAGAGCGATAAATCAGGCCGCGGAAATCATTGACCATGGGGCGCTTCTCGTCGTATCCGCTGACCACAGTAATCACAGCAAAGATGCCCACGTTCATAGCCGCATAGGCTGCGATGTAAAAGCTGGCTGCAGCGATGCCGCTTGAGCCGACGCCAGCGAAAGCGGCCAGTAAATATCCGGCGTGGGCTATCGAGGAGTAGGCCAGCATGCGCTTCACATTCTCCTGGCGAAGCGCGGCCAGGTTGCCGACTGTCATGGAGAGAACGGCAACCATCCACAAAAGCGGCGACCATGTGGAGTGGAGCGAGGGGAACATCTCATAGACCACGCGAAGCAGGAGAGCAAAGGCTGCGGCCTTGGGCGCAGTGGACATGAGCGCTACGACAGGTGAGGGTGCGCCTTCATAAACATCCGGCGTCCACACGTGAAAGGGAACGGCCGATACCTTGAACAGGATGCCCACCAGCATGAGCGCAAGGGCAGCTAAAACCAACCCATGATTCTCGGCGGAGGCGACTCCGTTCGCAATTTTGTATATCTCGGTGGTGCCGGTCGCGCCAAAGACCAGGGCAATTCCGTATAACAGAAAACCTGTTGCAAAGGAGCCGAGCAGGAAGTACTTTATGGCTGCTTCGGGGCCGCGAGGCGTGTCTTTGCGGTAACCAGCCAGAACATAGGTGGCAATGGAAGAGATTTCAAGCGCGATGAAGACTAGCAATAACTCGACCGCGCCTGTAAGCAGGCACATGCCGACGGCGCCGAGTACGACGAGCGCATAGAACTCGCCCTGGTGATGGCTGTCTTCTGGCAAGGTGTCGAGCGAAAGCAGAAGGGTTATGAGGATGATGCCGCAGATAAGTACGTGAAAGAAGACGGTGAAGGGGCTGGTCTCGACGGTCGAATAGAAGCCGGTTCCCACGGGCAGAGACAATTGCCACAGACTGGCCCAGAGGGCGAGGGTGGTCCCAATAGCCGCGACCCATCCCAGAGGGCGGCGCGCCCAATCAGCGGGCAATGTCGCGTCCACCAGCATTACGGCAACACCGGTTACGGTGAGGATGACTTCGGGAAGGATGCGGAAGATGTCAGGTACTGGATTCACCGCTGGGCCTCCCCTTGGGGCGAGATGGATGAAACAGATGCCGGCATGACGGGTACTACCGTTGCGCCTTTGAACTGTGGCGGATGAACGCCGGTTTGAATGGACGTCAGCCAGAGCGAAGGCGCCAGGCCCATAACAATCATCAGCACGGCCAGGGGCCACAACACGGCCAACTGGCGGAATTGCAGATCATGCGGGGGCTTGGACGAAGCAAGCTGGCTCTCAGGCCCGTAGAAGAGCCGCTGCACCAGCCATAGCATGTAAGCGGCGCCAAGAATCACGCCTAAAGCTGCCGCGATGGTCCAGCCCTTGCTAACGCCGGTAAAGGTGCTCGACAGGATCAGAAACTCGCCGATGAAGCCGTTGAGCATGGGCAATCCGATCATGGCCAAGGCGGCAATGACAAAGAACATAGCCGTGCGCGGGAGCTTGGCCGCCAGGCCGCCGTAGGCGTTGATCTGACTGGTTGCGTACTCATCGTACATTGCGCCTAGAAGCAGGAAGAGCGCGCCGTCCACGACGCCGTGATTGAGAATCTGGTAGACCGCACCTTGCCACCCGGTAAGAGTGAGGCCGTAAATGGCGAGAGTGATCAGGCTCAAATGGCTGATTGCAGCAAAGGCCATCAGCCGCCAGAAGTCGCGCTGAACCAGCGCCAGGCACGCGCCGTACAGAATCCCGATGACCGCCAGTGCAATGAGGATCGGCGCCACCGCACGGGCCTGTTCGGGGAACAGGCCGATGTGAAAGCGCAGCATTGAATAAAGGCCGAGCTTTCCGGCAACTACCATGGCAAGCGCAACCGGAGCTTCGCTGAAAGTGTCGGCAACCCATCCATGCAAGGGGAAGACCGGCACCTTGACTGCAAAAGCCAACAGGAATGCAAGGCCCGCCCAGTAAAGCGGACCGGCAGGAAATGCGCCGTGTGAGATGAGGATCTGCAGCGTTGCGAAGTCGAAGCTGCCGGTCTGGGTGTAAAGCCAAAGCAGCGCCACTAGCAAAGGCGCGGATGGAATGAACGTGAAGAGAAAGAACTTCATTGCGGCCTTGGGTCCGTCTTTGCGCCCGTACATGCCAATGAGGATTGCCATGGGCACCAGCGAGAGTTCCCAGAAGCCGTAGTAGACCATCAGGTCCAGCGAGATGAAGACGCCGAACATGGCGGTCTGCTGCACAAGGAAGAGCGAGTAGAAGATCTTGCGACGTTCCTTGATGGCATTCCAACTAGCTATTACACCGATTGGGGCAAGCAAGCCGGTGAGCACGACAAGCCAGAGGCTTAGTCCGTCCACGCCCACGTGGTAATTTATGGCTGGGTTCTCAATCCATGGGCGATTGATCTCAAACTGGAAGCCGCTGCGGCCAAGCTGAAAGTGCGCCGGCAGATGGAGCGTGAGGCCGAAGCTTGCGAGCGCAGTGAGAAGAGCGATCCAGTTGGGGAGCTTGTAGCGGTCGGGAGCGAGCGTCACCAGCACCGCTCCGGCCAGCGGGACCAGGAGGATCAACGTGAGAATCGATTTGCTTATCTCGTTCATTTAGTGTCCCGCAACGCCAAGGTGAATTGCCGAAAGACTGGCCAGTACGGTGGCCCATGGAACCAATACAAAGAGCAGCAGCGCCGCGGTTCCGGCAGCCAGCCACGCCGCATAAGAACGGAGATTGCCTGATTGCCAGCGCTGCAGGATGGCTCCGGTCAGCATGGCCGTGCCGCCCAGCAGCCACGCCAGCCCGCCTAACACGGCCACATCGACAACCCATTCCAGGATGAACTTGGAGAAGCCGAGGAGCGGCTTGACGATTGCTGCACCATACATCTCGTCAACGTAGTACTTGTTGGCCAGCAGCTTGTAACCGTGGGGTAGGGCTATTGTCAATTGTGATGGGAGTGTGGACCGTTGACGGTAGAACAAATGGGCAACCAGCCAGCCTAAAGCCGCTACCGCCACGGCTGCAAAGCTCAGAAACAACTCCAGATGCCCGGCGACGGCCTCTGCCGGTCTGGCACCTGTCGATGGCGCGAGGTATGCGCCCAAGCGCTCGATGCTGATCCATCCGCCGCCAATCGAGAGTAGCGCCAGGATTACCAGCGGGCCGAGCATGGACCACGGGCTCTCGTGGGGATGGACTTCGGGGCTGCGCGGCTTGCCCAGAAACGCGAGATACCAAAGACGGAACATGTAGAACGAAGTAAGCATGGCCGTAAAGAGTCCGACGGCCCAAACCACTTTGCCACCTGTGCCATGTTGAAAGGCCGCGTAAAGGATGGCGTCTTTGGAGAAGAAGCCGGCGAAGGGGAAGAAACCGGCTATGGCAAAGACGGCGGCGGTTATGGTCCAGAATGTGACCGGCAACTTTCGCCACAGGCCGCCCATTTTGCGCAGGTCCTGCTCGCCGCCCATGGCATGAATCACCGAGCCCGCGGCGAGGAAGAGCAGAGCCTTGAAGAATGCATGCGTGACCAGGTGAAAGATGCCTGCCGAATAAGCCGCTACGCCGCATGCCAGGAACATGTAGCCAAGCTGCGAAATGGTGGAGTATGCGAGTACCCGCTTAATGTCATTTTGCACCAGGCCGATGGTCGCGGCGAACAGCGCCGTGGCTGCGCCAACCACCGCAACCACGCTGAGCGCAAAGGGCGAGTGGTCAAACAAAACATGCGTCCGGGCGATCATGTAGACGCCTGCGGTGACCATTGTGGCGGCGTGGATGAGCGCGGAGACCGGCGTGGGGCCTTCCATTGCGTCCGGCAGCCAGATATAGAGCGGAAGTTGCGCGCTTTTTCCCGCCGCGCCAAGCAACAGGCAAAGCGCGATGACGGTAACTACGCCGCCTTGCCAGCCCGGATCCTGGCCTAGCTTTGTGGCTATCTCGGTGAAGGTTAGCGTGCCGAAGTTGGCCAGTAACAAAAACATTCCGATGAGAAAGCCGAAGTCGCCAATGCGGTTGACGATGAAGGCTTTCTTGCCCGCGTCGGCTGCGGACTTCTTCTGAAAATAGAAGCCGATCAGGAGATACGAGGCCAGACCCACGCCCTCCCAGCCGACAAACATTACCAAGGCGTTGCCGGCCAGCACCAGAACAGTCATGAAGAAGAGGAAGAGGTTCAGGTAGCTGAAGTAGCGCGCGTAACCTTCTTCGTCGTTCATGTAGCCGACGGAGTAAACGTGAATCAGGAAGCCCACGCCGGTGACAACGAGCAGCATGACGAGCGAAAGCTGATCGAGGACCAAGCTGAAGTCGATGCGCAGCGCTCCGGCATTGATCCAGGCTTGCGGGCAGGTTTCAGTGAGGGGCAAAAGCGCGGGATGCGCCGCGGAGAGCAGCCATGCATTGAGAACGAAAGCGAATGCAAACAAGGGCGCCAGCAGCGCAGCAGTCGTCACCAGCCACTTGGGTAGCCGCCGGCCGAGCAGCCCGTTGAACAGGAACCCAGCGAAGGGCAGCAGAGGAATCAGCCAGAGATGCAGGTATGCGTTCATAGTTTCATCAGGTCGATTCTGTCGACGGCCAGTGTAGCGCGGGCGCGAAAGACGGCAATAATGATGGCCAGGCCGACGGCAGCTTCAGCCGCGGCCACCATCATCACGAAGAAGACGAAGATCTGGCCTTTCACCGCATGCCACTGGTGGGCGAAGGTCACAAAAGAAAGATTGACCGCGTTGAGCATCAGCTCAATGGACATGAAGACAGTTATCAGGTTGCGCTTGATGAGGAATCCGATCACGCCTAACGTAAATAGAACCGCACTCAAGAGCAGATACCAGGAGAGAGGTACCTCCTGCGAGAGGAAAGAATTCATTTGGCGGCCGTCCTTTCCCGATCTTTGTAGGAGACCAGGTTTCCGCTGTTGTCTCCGTCGCCGTGACGGGCCAGTGCAACTGCCCCCAGAATTGCGATGAGAATGAGCACCGAGGTGACTTCAAACGGCAGCAGAAGCTTGGTGAAGAGCACGGTGCTGAGTTCCTCGGTTGTGGTGATGCCCTCGCTCAAGCTTGCGGTGCCCAGGTCTTGCGCGTTGAGAATGACGGTAGCCAGCACGGCCAGAATGACGACCACAGCGGGAAAACCGACGACGCGGGCCGCGCGGCTGCCCAGGGTGCGCTCTTCGCGGCCGGCATTAAGCAGCATGACCACGAAAGTGAATAGCACCATGATGGCGCCGGCATAGACGATGACCTGCGCCGCGGCCAGGAACTCAGCGCCCAGCAGCAGGTAGAGCACAGCCAAAGAGGCCATGACCACAATCAGCGAAAGAGCGCTGTTGATGGGATGGCTCTGGACAAGGAGATTAATGGCTCCTGCCAGGCAGAATCCGGCAAAGACGAGAAACAAAACTAGATGCATTGTGCCGTCACGTTCGGGTCAGTCCCGGTTGAACAAACCGGCAGGTTAGGGGAGAGAACCGTGGAGCAGCCGCACTGGCTCCCTGAAATCCTCCCCGATTGTATCTCAGTGGTAAGCAAGCCAAAGGCTCGTTCCCACAATGTTGAGGATGGCCAGCGGCATGAGGATGCGCCATCCGAACTTCATCAACTGGTCATAACGGAAGCGCGGCAAAGTGCCTCGCACCCAGACGTACAGGCAGAGGAAACAAAAGACCTTGGCCACGAACCAGAACATGGGAAACAGGGCATGGGCCAGGATGTTCTGGGGGGGGCCAATCAGGTTGCCGAAGGGGCTCGTCCACCCGCCAAAGAAGAGCAGCGTAGCCACGCAGCCCACAGTGATCATGTTGGCGTATTCGGCCATGAAGAACATGGCGAACTTCATGGAACTGTACTCGATGTTGTACCCGCCGGCCAGTTCACTCTCGGCCTCGGGGAGATCGAAGGGGGAGCGGTTGGTTTCAGCAAAGGCGGCCATGAGGTAGATGAAGAAAGCGAAGAACTGTAGGCCGCCAAAGATGTTCCAGGTGACGATGCCTTTCTCGGCCTGCTTCTCGACAATGACTCGAAGGTTGAGTGACTGGGATTGCAGAACGACGCCCACCAGCGAAAGGCCGAGGGCCAGTTCGTAACTGATCAATTGCGCCGAGGAGCGCAGAGAGCCGAGCAGCGAATACTTGTTGTTTGAGGACCAGCCCGCGAGAGCGATGCCGTAAACGCCAATGGAGGTGATGCCGAGAATGACCAGCAGGCCGATATTGACGTTCGAGATTTCGAATAAATCCAGGCCGCCAGGTCCAATCTTCGGTTCGCCGAAGGGGACGACGCCTATGGAGATGAGCGCACAACCCAAGGAAAGGACGGGCGCGAGTATGTAGAGCGGCTTGTAGACCGTGGAAGGAATCATGTCCTCCTTCAGAAAGGACTTGGCTCCATCGACCAGCGGCTGCAACAAGCCATATGGGCCCACACGATTGGGTCCGTAGCGGTTCTGGATGCGGCCTACGAGCTTTCGCTCCAGCAGCACGGTGTAGGCGACGCCGAGCAGCATCACCACCGTCACCACGGCTACCTTGAGCACGCTCCACAGGAAAAACTGCAGTATCGTCACTTGCCTTCAACCTCTTCCACTAAAGCTGCAACCCTGCATTTGTTGCCCTGATTGAATGTTGTGCTGACACGGTCTTACTCCACCACCGCTTCTGCCACTTCGTGCGCCTGGTGCCGTTCCAGTTCCTTCAACGCAGGGCTGTAGCGGCCAAGTGTACCTGAGGTAAACAGTCCGTCGTGCGCTGGAACAACTAGGTCCGGCCCGGCCAGCGATGCAACAGGAACAAAGCCCGGTTCCGTCGGTACGTCATTGCCGCCGAAGAGATTGATCCGATCCAGTTTATAGCCGGGCACCATGCGCTCAATCTCGTCCAGCACGGCCAGCGGATCAAAGGGGCTGAGCTTGGGCTCGAGATTATTGGCCGCGAGCCACACCGCGTGACGATCGGCCTCGCCGGAATTGGCTCCGCGCGACTGGCCCAGGTCGGCCGTCGTGCCGCTCTTTCCGAAAGGAACCAGGGCCTTAATGTCCGCGCCCATGGCGCCCGCCAGCCGCACCAGGATCTCGAAGTCAGGCTTCACGCCGGCGCGGTCAGCTGCCTTCTTGGCCAACTGCACATCGCCAAAGGTGTTGGTTACCGTACCGGTCTTCTCATAGAGGCTGGCGGCGGGCAGCACCACGTCGGCCAGGGCCGCGGTCTCGGTGAGGAAGATGTCCTGAACGATGACAAATGTGCCTTTGAGGGCCGCAGGCTCAATGCCCAGCTTGGCGACTGGGTTTGCCCCAACTACGAGCAGCGCTCCCAATTCGCCCTTGGCTGCCGCGCTGAAGATCTCCGGTTGTGTTTTGCCGGGAATTGCAGGCAGGCCGGGATATTCCGCGGCAAAGACTCCAGGTTCGGTCACCGGCACGTACCCGGGCAACAAGTGGGGCAGCAGGCCCATGTCGGCTGCGCCGCGCGAGTTGGCATAGTCGCCCAGGAAGGCGAAGCGTACATTGCCGCGGTTCAGGCCCCATGACAACAGCGAAGCGACCTGAGTACTGCGGAATTCATGGCCAAAGATCACCAGCAGCGATTCCTCGGCCTGCACGGCTTTGCTGAAGTCGGAGTCGCTGCCTTCGAGATAAGCGGCCAAGGCCGGATAACCGTCTGCGGATAGATGCTGAACGGCCTTGGCCTGACGTTCCAGCTTGATCTTGGTTGCGTTGGCAATATAGAGGCGGGCGCGGTTCAGGCGTACGTTGGTGCGCAGGTTCCACGCCAGCAGGGGATGCTCCTCAGTGGGGTTTCCGCCGACAAGCAGAATTGCGGGTGCGGTGGCCGCCTCGCGCAGACTGGCCGCCTTGTCAGGGTGACCGGCGAGTGCGCGCGCAAATGCCGCATAGTCCGCAGTCCGCTCGTGGTCAATGTTGTTGGTGTTAAGAACGGTCCGCGCAAACTTCTGCAGCAGGTAGTTCTCTTCGTTGGTGGTCTGGTTGGAGCCGATGACGCCGATGGCCGTTCCGCCGTTGCTGTCTCGGACTTCCTTCAGTTTGCCGGCGGCTAAACGCAGCGCGTGTTCCCAGGTTGCGGGTTCAAGCTTGCCCTCGGCGTTGCGCACCAGGGGCTTGGTCAGGCGTTCGGGGCTGTCGACAAAGTCGAAACCGAAGCGGCCCTTGGCGCAAAGAAAATCCCCATTGATTCCGCTCTTATCCCGATTGTCTGCACGGACAATCTCTGAGCCGTCGTTGGTCTGGCGTACGCCCAGAGTCACTTTGCAGCCGTCGGCGCAATGTGTGCAGACGGTTGAAACGTGGTTCATCTCCCACGGTCTGGTCTTGTACCGATAGCTGCCGCTGGTCAGCGCGCCTACAGGGCAGACGTCGATGCACATGCCGCACTGTTCGCAGTCCAGTTGGTCGCCGCCATTGGGGGCAATCACCGAGCCAACGCCGCGGTTCTGCACTCCCAGCGCCCAAACGTCCATGCCTTCGCCGCACATGCGGGTACAGCGGTAGCAGAGGATGCAGCGCGGGCGGTCATAGTAGACAGCGGGGGACCACTGCTGTTCTTCTCGATGCTGCTTGGCCTCTGCGTAGAGGCTTTCCCCTGCGCCGTACTTGAAGGTCATGTCCTGCAGTTCGCACTCGCCGCCGGCGTCGCAAACCGGGCAGTCGAGCGGATGGTTGCCGAGGAGCAGTTGAATCGTAGCCTTGCGGGCCTGAGAGATTTCTTCGGAATCGGTGATGAAGACCTGGCCTTCGGCCATCATTGTAGTGCAGGCTGTCTGTAGCTTGGGCACTTTCTCCTGGCGCACTACGCACATGCGGCAGGCAGCCTGCAAGCTGAGCCCCGGGTAGTAGCAGAACGCCG
>OCZT010006903.1_pt1 | contig 11175 bp, 11 predicted proteins | sample 1539031 | NCBI WGS metagenome assembly OCZT01 (sample SAMEA3539308, study PRJEB22396) | soil metagenome | biome: tundra; feature: field; material: soil | place: USA | collected 2010-05 | depth 0.15 m
GCGGAACGCTCCGGCCGTATGTCGTGACGGCTTCCGAAACCTGGACCGCGAGTTCGCGGGTGGGGGTCAGGATGAGGACCCGGACCGGGTGCCTGGCCGGCGAGAAGCCGGTGTTGGCGTGCCCTCGCAGGCGCTCGAGGATCGGCAGCACGAATGCGGCCGTCTTGCCGGTGCCGGTCTGGGCGGCGGCGAGAACGTCGCGGCCGGCCAGGATGGGGGGAATTGCCGCGCTCTGAACGGGCGTCGGCTCCGTGTAGCCCTCCCGCGCGACTGTGGCGAGAAGGTCGGCCGACAGGCCGAGTGTGTCGAAACTCAAACGATTGCTCCTGAGTGCGTCAACTGACGCGGGGTCCGACCGGGCCGGGCGAGACGGTTTGGGTCCCGCGCGTACGGCGTGATCGAGGTGGGGGCCGGCACCCATGTGGCATGCCGACTGCAGACGCTGCCGCAGCGTGTCCGAAACAGCGATTGACTGGTAAATCGTACCACTCGGGTCCTGTAGGTCAGGCCGTGCCTGGCCGGGCGGGACCGAAATGGCGGGTTCTGCACGGTCGACGACGGCTCGTGGACCGGGTCGCTCCCGGAGGCTGGTTGCCTCGAGCCGCTCAGGCGACGACCGCCGTGAGTCTTCGTGAGGGCGAAGCGAGCGGAGTCTCAGACGCGTTGATCGCTCTGTCGAAGATCCGCCGGTACTGGCTGCCGATCTCCCACCACACCATGCCCCGACTGCGCTCGTAGGCCCGCCGCCCCATGGAGGCCCGAAGTTCCGGATCCCCCAGCAGCTCGATGAATGCGCCGGCAAGCGCCTCGGGTGAGCCCGGCGGGATGAGCCGGCCGAGGTCCGGTGCGAGCATCTCGCGGGCGTAGGCATACGGGGTCGAGACGATCGGCTTTCCCGCCGCCATGGCGAAGCTGAGCGTGGCCGCGATGGTCCGGTCGAGGTCCGGGAAGGGAGTCGTAATCACGTCCGCGGCTTCGAGCCAGTTCCCGATCTCCACACGACCGACGAACCGATCGACGAATTTGACGTGAGCGCTGAGGCCCCGCGCGGCCACGAGCGCCTCGAGGCCGGCTCGATACTTCTCGCCGTCTCGCGCCAGGCAATTCGGCTCGGTCGCGCCAAGGATCACGTAGCAGGCAGACGGCACGGCCTTGATCACCTCAGGCATGGCCTCGATGATCGCTTCGCAGCCCTTGCCCGGCTCCAGCAGCCCGAAGCTGAGGATCACCGCCCGGCCCTGAAGACCAAGGCGCGGCTTGATGGTGTCCGCGGCAACCTGTGGCAGATGCGGCACGCCGTGGGGAACGACGTCGAGGCGTTCGGCGGCCACACCGTAGGACCGATGCATCACCGATTCGGCCGAGTGCGACATGACGACCGTCGCAGCGGCGGAGTCCACGAGCTCGTTCAGGATCGACCGTTGAACCGGGGTCGGTTGCGCCGGGACGTTGTGGAGCGTGGCCACCATCGGCACGCGCAGGGCGCGAACGAAGTCGAGGAGGTAGCTGCCGTCGTCGCCGCCCCAGAGGCCGTGCCCGTACTGGAGGCAGACGACCTTGACGCCGCAGTCGTTGAGCGCCTCCGCAACGTAGGCGTAGTCGGCCTGGCTGTCGCGCCGGATCCGATGTCGAACTTCGGCCGGATACGGTCCCACTTCACCGGTCGGATGAAGCGCGACGATCTCGCGCTCGCCCACCGTCGTGGCCAGGTCGTACGTGAAGGTCGCGATGCCGCACTGGCGGGGCGAGTAGGTGGAGACGAACGCTGTCCTCGAGATGAAGTAACTCCTGTCAGATAGACCGACGCGGCACCTGCGGCCTTGGAATACGACTCCGCGAGCGGCCCAGACGCCCTTGACGCACTTGCGGCCCGAGACGATGAACGCTCGGGCCGCGAATGCGAGTCTGAGACTAGTTGGCGCTCACCTGGATGGCGCGCGGGCCCTTGGGGCTCGTCTCGATCTCGAAGGAGACACGCTCGCCGCCGACGAGGCGGTCGAAGTCGAGGGGAGCCTGGAGGCCGCCACGATGGAAGAAGTATTCCTTCCCATCCTCAGCGGCGATGAAGCCGAAACCGCGGTCGGAGACGACCTTCTTAATGGTACCGGTGGTCATGAGCGACCCCTTTATTCTCTTCCCGAACAGATGGCAGACGCACGGTCCGTTCGAGAAGGGGGTGACCACGCGGAGCGTCGCAGCAAGTTGCAGCAACGCACTCACAGTACTCGCTTTCGGTCAATAGCACAACGACTGATGGGGTGGGAGGGGTGGGCCGGCTTGACCAAACGGCGCCCGAGTCCCATCGTGGTATAGAGCCAACCGCGCCGAGTCACGATCCCGTCGCCCGCAGCGCGAGGCAGATCGGATCCCCGTGTCGCGCAGATCCTTCCGCACCGCCGACGCGCTCATCGTGGTGAGCACCGACGGCTACTTCGACGTCTTTCCGCCCATCGATCGATCGCCGAACGACAAGCCAAACTACCGCGGAGTCCTGGCCGAGCTGGGACCGACAGTCCGCGGCTCAGATGACAGGCTGGCCGTCCGTCCCGAGTCGGTCGCGCTTGCCGCCGCGGTCTCCACGTGGGCCCGCAGCCACGGTGCAGCCGCCGTGAGAGGCGAAATGGGCTTCGGCCGCAACGCCAGCAAGGCCTAGCTCGCTTCCTACCCAGACGGCCTAGCCGTGTCCCCCGTGCTTGCCGCGACCCACAAGGGAGTCTCCCATGACTGACGAAACCACCAACACGCCCGCCGCTCCGAAGCCAGAGCCCTCCAGTGGAAAGTCCGGATATCGCAGCGCGCCCGCCGCCGCCACCGTCGACAGCCGCCAGAATGGCGGATCGGGCGTCCAGCGAAGCCACCTGCGAGATCGCAAGGCATGGCTCAAGAAGCGCTCCCGCGCCGGCCAGACCTGGGCCCAGCGCAAGGTCGCAAGCGTGACCTACTGCCCGGCCAAGACGTCTCGCTGATCGTCGACATAGTCGGCATCGCCGCGCGAGCGCTGCGCGGGCACGCGCGGGCGAACGACCCGCTCTCTGTCACCATTCGAGGATGACCGGAAGCCACCGCACTTCTCTGGATTCGATCCCGAGCGGCCGCACGCTTGCCGACCTGCCCGAACCCCTGGCTCTCCTCTTCGATCTGGACGGCACCCTGGTCGACACCGTCCATCTGCGTGCGGAGGCCTGGCGACGGGCGTTCCTGCGCATCGGTCTCGCCATAGACCCGGCGGCGCTGCGACCGTACATGGGTTCCGACGGCCGCTGGCTTGCCGGCGAGGTTGCGCGGGCCGCGGGTCGCGAGTTGGACTGGGCGGCGAGAGACGAGCTGGACCGCAGCAGCGGGGCACTCTTCGACGAACTCAACGTTTCGCCGGCGACCCTGCCGGCAGCGACCGAGCTCCTGACTGCCCTCGAGGCGAGCGGTCGACCCTTCTGCATCGCCACGGCCAGCCAGCCGGGCCAGGTGGCGGCCTCGGTTCGGGCGCTGCGCCTGCCCACGCCGCCTACGATCACCGACGCCGGCCACGTCGAACACGCCAAGCCCGCCCCCGACCTGCTGTTTGCGGCGGCCGCACAGCTCGGCGTCGCGCCGCCGGCCTGCTGGTACGTGGGCGATTCGACCTGGGACATGATGGCCAGCATTCGGGCGGGGATGATTGGGATCGGCGTGGCCACGGGCGCCACCCACCCGGACGGCCTCCTCGCGGCGGGAGCGGTCGTGGCGATCCCGAGCCTGGTCGATCTGCTCGAAGACCTGCGCCGGCGAGGCGTCGTCGGCGCGTAGTCCCGGGTAGGTGACTAGCGCGGCACCATGTTGAGGGTCAGCAGCGGCTCGAAGCCCGTGATCACGATCTCGGCGTCCCTCAGGTTTCCGGGCTTGCCGACGCCGACACAGCCCATTCCGGCTCGTATCGCAGCCTCGACGCCGGCCTCGGCGTCTTCGAAAACGACGCAGTCCGCATTGGGCACTCCCAGATCGGCGGCGGCCCTGGTGAAGACCTCCGGATCCGGTTTGGCCTTGGATACCTTCGTGCCGTCGACGACGACATCGAACGCCGCGCCGATTTGCAGTCGATCGAGGATGAGCGACGCATTCTTGCTGGCGGAAGCGAGGGCGATCTTGATGCCCTTACTCCTGAGGAAGGCGATGTATTCCACCGCTCCCGGAAGAAGCTCGTCGGGCGTCATGTCGCTGATGTACTGAACGTACCACTCGTTCTTGCGGGCGGCCATCGCTTCGCGGTCGGCCTCGGAAACGTCGAGCCCGCCGATCTCCAGCAGTATCTCGAGCGACCGCATGCGACTGACGCCCTTCAGCCGTTCGTTGTCGGCTTCGGAAAAGTCGAAGCCCAGCTCGCGGGCCAGTCGTTTCCAGGCCAGATAGTGGTATTTGGCCGTGTCCACGATGACGCCGTCGAGATCGAAGATGGCCGCGCGCATGGTCCTTGCCGTCATGCCCGCCCCTGCGCGAGAACGAGTCCGTCCGTGTTGATCTCGCGAACCTCTCCGCGGACGAGAGCGGCGAACGGAGCACCTGCCATCAACTCGATGCGGGCCTCTGTCTGGGAGACGCTCACGCGGACGATCGAGTCCCGATAGGAGACCCGGAAGCTGTAGGACTGCCAGTGCTCGGGGATCGTGGGGTTGAACGCCAGGAGATCGCCGTCGGATCGCATGCCGCCGTAGCCGTACACGACGTTCATCCACGCCGCCGCGATCGAGGTGATGTGGATGCCTTCGGCCGTGTTGCGGTTGTAGTTGTCAAGGTCTATGCGGGTCGCGAAGTTGAAGAACTCGAAAGCCTCCCGCGGCAGCCCCAGCTCCACGGCGAAGATCGAGTGAAGCGACGGTGAGAGCGAAGACTCGTGGATGCAGCGCGGCTCGTAGTAGTCGTAGTTGGCTCGCTTTTGGGCGAGTGAGAAGGACCCGCTGTACAGGAACATGAACATCAGCACGTCGGGCTGCTTGATCATGTCATTGCGATAGATGCGGTCATATGACCAGTTGTGGTAGAGCGGGAAGTCCTCGACCGGGATCGCGTCCACGTCGATGTGTGGCAGATCGAAGAAGCCTTGGTGCTGTTCGTATATCCCGGTGGCGGGATCGAGCGGGATGATCATGTGGTCGGCCATGTTCTGCCAGGACGCCAGCTCATCGGCGCTGCATTCGAGCTTCCGCATGACGTCGTGTCTCGCGCCGGGCGCGGCCTTCTCCATGTCGGCCAGGACCGAGAGCGTGTACAGGAACGTCCGCTGAGCCATGTAGTTGGTGTAGCAGTTGTTGTTCACCATCATCTGGAACTCGTCGGGGCCCATGACCGCGTAGTAGCCGAAACCGTTGCTCCGGGGCGACCACTGGCCGCGGCTCGCCAGAAAGCGGCAGATCGGGATGAGCAGCTCGATCCCCTCGGTGTGGAGGAAGTCCAGGTCGCCCGTGATCCGGGCGTAGTGCCAGATCGCGTATGCCACGCTGGTCGTGGGATGGAACTGCAGGCTGGCGTGCTGCCAGAGAGTGCAGCTCTCGGTGCCGTCGATGGTCGCGATGGGATAGCAGGCACCCGCGCAGTCGAGGCTGTGAGCCCGCTCCTCGGCCTGGGGCAGCGTTCTGAACCTGAAATCGATCAGGGCCTTCGCTGCCACTGGATTGCTGAAGAGGTAGTAGGGCAGGCAGTACGTCTCTGTATCCCAGAAGGCGTTGCCGTTGTAGGCCTCACCGGTCAGCCCCTTGGCGCCAATGTTGGATCCCTCGACCGCGCCCCGATACGTCTGCTGCATCTGGAAGATGCAGAACCGGATGCCCTGCTGAGCCTCGGGATCGCCGTCGATGGAGATGTCGGCCTTGTCCCAGAACGACGTCCAGTAGGCCCGGTTCTCCTCCAGGGCTTCGTCGTAGCCGGCGTTGGCGAGGCCGTCGAGGATCCGCGACCCTCGTGCCCACGTGTCCTCGGCGGCGTCGTGCGGGTTCCTGGTCGTGAACAGGACGGTCGCGCGGTCGAGGTGCCGTTCCTGCCCCTGAGCTAGATCGAGCGTGAGCCGACTCCCGGCGAACTTGTCGCCGCAAACCGGCTGGCTCGTGATGGACTCGGCCGAGAGCAGCCTCGAGCCGGCGAAGAGCTTGTGCTCGATGCTCTTGCTGACGCCGATGATGGCCCACCTGTCGGCCTGGGCGTCACTTCGAGGGCAATCCCAGAAGTTCCGACGGTACATCTCGTGGGGCAGGGCGAAGTCGAGGCCCAGCGTCACCGTGATGGGCCCGGAGAAGTTGAGCGGAGTGAAGCTGATCCGCCCGAAGCCGAGCTCATTCGTCTTCATGCTCAGGAAGCGAGAGAAGCCGACCTTGAGCTCCTGGCCCGCCTTCGTCGTCCACGTGAACTCGCGACGGACCTGGCCCGTGTGGAAGTCCAGTTCGCGGCGGAAACCGGAGAACCGACTCCGGTTTAGATCCAGGCACTCGCCGCCGAGTTCGATGCGGGCGTGGAGCCAGTTGACAGTGTTGACCATGAAGGCAATCCGGTTGGAGATGCCTTTGTAGGTGGTCGGTTCCTTGAGGGCGTGCTCTTCGTAGATTCCGTTCAAGTAGCACCCGATGAGCGTGTCGCCCGAGTACTCCTCCTCGAAGTACCCGCGCACGCCCATGTGCTCGTTGCTAAGCGAGAACAGCGACTCGGAGACCCGGCTCTTCTCGGGATGGAACCCGTCCTCGACGATCTTCCACGGGTCGACGACTAGGTAACGGTCCTGAACCTTGGCCATGAACTGTCTCCGTGCGTCTCGGGAAGCGAATTGAGCGGGTCCGTGGGCGTTGAGCTAGCCGGCACCGACCCGAACCTGGCCGGAAGCCGGCAGATGCTTGCAAGAAGTGTGGCAGATTGTGCAAGATTCTGCGCGTCGGTTGGGTCAGGCCTGAGGCCCCTCGCCAATCTCATATTCAGGCGCCCGGTGACTGCTATCAAGCGCAATGGGGTCGAATCCGCGGTCTGCCCAGTCGAAGCCGCGCGGGCTGAGCGTGAATCCGGGTCAACCCGAACGCTCCAAGAGGTAGCGAGGCCCGCTTTGACGCCATACCAGTCACCTGGCGCCTGAACCTGAGGTTTGCGGCCGCCATGCGTCGGTACCAGTCACCCGGTGCCTGAACCGGGGGGTCGGCGTCGCCACGCTTCTATCGGTGGCCGCGGGCGACTATCGGTGGCCGCGGGCTAGCTCTTCGAGCCGGGCGTCGGAGATTCCGAAGTGATGCGCGACCTCGTGACGGACCGTCTCGGCAACGCCCCGCGCCAGCGAGTCGGGGTCGCGGAAGAGGCGGAGATGCGGGCCGCTGAATATCGTGATCTTGCTCGCCACCGCGGCTTCATCTGCGCCGTAGCTGGTTCGCGGCACTCCCGTGTAGAGCCCGAGCAAACCCGCGGCTCCAACTGAAGCCAGCTGATCCTGGGTCGGCTCGTCCTCGACCACGACGGCCACGCTTCCGAGTCGGTCGCGAAAGACCGGCGGCAACGAGTCCAGCGCCGCGACCACGAGCTCGTCGAACGCGTCCGGGACCTCGTCAGGTGCGAATTGCGGGTCGGCGATGGGATCGTATCCGGACGGTTCGCCGTCAGAGGGCTGAGCAGCTGGATCTGGACTGGGTGACATGGGCCCCATTATCTGCGTCAGCGCCGAGGTCGGGAGGCGGCTGGCTGACACAACGTCCCGGTCCGACGGGCGGCCCCTCCTGGAGGTCGCCCGTCTAGCTTGCGCCGACCGCTCGAGCCGCGCCTCGGGTACGATCTGGCGACCCGGCTCGGGCACGAAGCCGCCTTGCGGCATCGTCCCCCAACTCTGCGAGGCTTCATGACGACTCAGATCTCGGCTGTCGCATTCGACCTCGGCGGAGTCCTGATCGACTGGAACCCACGCCACCTCTATCGCAAGCTCTTCGGCACCGACGAGGCGGCCATGGAGCGGTTCCTGGCCGAGGTCTGCACGCAGGAGTGGGATGCCGGCCTGGACGCCGGCCGCCCCTTCGCCGAGGGCGTGGCGGAGCTCGTCGCGGCCCACCCCGACCAGGCCGAGCTGATATCCGCCTTCCAGCTGCGCTGGCTCGAGATGCTGGGCGAGGCGTTCGAGGGGACGGTCGCCATCCTGCGCGAGCTGCGACGAGCCGGTTTCCGAACCTACGCCTTGAGCAACTGGTCCGCCGAGACCTTTCCCGTGGCGCGCTCCAGATATTCCTTCCTCGACGAGATGGACGGCATCCTCATCTCGGGCGAGGTCAAGCTCGCCAAACCGGACCCGGCGATCTTTCGCCACTTCCTGGCCCGCTTTGGCCTGACCGCCGAGACCACGGTCTTCATCGACGACCGCGAGTCCAACGTGACCGCGGCCGCCGCCCTTGGCATGAGGGCGATCCTGTTCACGGATTCGACGCGTCTCCGCACCGACCTGCGCGCCATCGGCCTGCCGCTCGACACGGCGGCGAGGTAGGCTCAGCGCCACAGCCCCGAGAGCAGGCGGAGGTGGACGTTGACCGCGCTGGCCAGGCTATATGTTCGGCAGCTTCAGCGCCACGACACGACAGGTCTGGCGGCCGAGCTGGCCTTCCGGTTCATGTTCGCGACGTTTCCGTTCGTGCTCTTCCTCGCCGCGCTCGGGGCTTCTCTGGCCGGCTGGCTCGGTGTCGCAGACCCGACAGGTCGGATCATCTCAACGCTCGGCAGCAGCGTCCCGTCGGGTCTGGTCGGCCCTCTCCAGACGCAGCTAGAGAAGGTGCTCGCCCACACTGAACCGGCCCTGCTCTCGGTAGGGGCGCTCGCCACTCTGTATACGGCGGCCGGTGGCGTCAACGCCGTGATGAAGGCGATGAACCGCGCGTTCGGGGTGGCCGACAACCGGTCGCTGCCGGGGCGGATGGCGGTCGACATGGCACTCACCGTCCTGGGCGGAATCGGGATCGTGACTGCGGTCGTGGCCATCGTAGGCGGGATGCTCGTTACCAGAGACCTGGCCGATCGGGTCGGACTTGGCGGCGCGACCTGGACCGCGCTCTCGCTCCTTCGCTGGCCCATTGCCTATGGGGTCCTACTGCTCGCCGTAACCACGCTCTTCCGATACGCCTCGTGCGTTCGACCGCCGTGGCGCTGGGCGGCCGTCGGAGCGGCGGCATTCGCAGTCGCCTGGCTGGTCGTCACCTTCGGCTTCGGTCTCTACGTTTCGCGACTCGGGCAGTTCGACGCGACGTACGGCGCGCTCGGTGGCGCGATCGTGCTGATGCTGTGGTACTACCTGAGCGCGATCATCCTGGTCTGCGCCGCCGAGCTGACCGCCATCCTGGCCGAGACGTTCGACCCCGACAAGCTCCAGTACGAGGACAGCGAGAAGCCAGGCGTGCCGGCGGGGCCGGCCTAAGCCCTGCTCACCTGCACGGCACGAGGGCCGTCGGCGTTGGCTTCGATCTCGAACGAGACGCGCTCGCCGCCGAAGAGATTCTCGAAGTCGAGCGGGCGCTTCACGCCGCCGCGATGGAAGTAATACTCCTTGCCGTCTTGAGCAGCGATGTAACCGTAGCCGCCCTGTGGATGAACAGTCTTGACGGTACCGGTGGTCACGACTTGATCCTCCTTCTTCCCGAACCAAGAAGCAGACGCACGGCCCTTCGGAAAGGGAGGGGTCGACCACGCGGAGCATCGCCGCAGACGGCGGTAACGCCCTCACGGTACGCGCGCTCGACCGCAAACACAACGGCAATCGCGGTTGGTCGGGAGCCTTGCAGCGGCGCCTGGACTTGGGTGGCGTCCTATTGGACTTCCCGGGCGGGAAATGAGGTGGCGGAGTCCCCTGCAACCGCAAACGGGCCGGCTGTCGGATAGGCGACAGCGACCACCTACCGCTGGTCCCTACGATGCACAATGCGGGTCGGCAGGGAGTTGAGCGGCCGACCTTGCTCAGCCGAGCCGGCCAACGCGTTGCGTGAGGAGCGGTAGGGGATGGCGGACGGGGAAGGCGATCAAGCGCTGCTGGAGCAGCGGCTCGTGGAGCTGACGCGCCGGATCTCGGAACTCGAAGCCCGAATCGAGGAGGTCGAGGGGCGACCGACGGGGCCGGCTGGGGCGGCGAGGCCGGATGCGGGCCGGCCGCCTGTCCAACCGGACCAGTGGCGAGGCGTCCCGCCTCAAGGGTGGCAGCTATGGCCGCCGCAGCAGCCATCGGCACAGCCCCAGTCCTGGCCGCCGCCGCAGCAGCCGCGACAGCCGTGGAGCCGGCCGCCCCAGCCACCTCAGCAGCCGCGTGAGCAGGTGAGGCCGCCGGAACCGCTGAGGCCGAGCGAACCTATCAGCCCGCAGCCGAGGTATCCGGATCCGACGCGGGGCTACGCCGGCGCGCCGGCGCAGGGGACGTACCGGCCCGTGGCGCGGCCGCCCGCCCCGACCCCTCGGACCCAATCTCTCTCGGAGGAGTTGGGTATCTCGCTGGCATCTCTCCGCGACCTGGAGTCGCGCCTGACCGGCCGTCTTCTCGGGTGGGTCGGAGCCGCGGCAGTCATGTTGGGAGCGATCTTCTTCCTGAGCCTGGCGTTTAGTCGAGGCTGGATCGGCCCCGAAGGACGCGTGGCCATGGGTGTGGCCGGCGGAGGCCTGCTCGTCGCATTGGGGACATGGCTGTTCGGACGCCGCCAGGAGCAGCTTGGCCACGTATTGGTCGCCTTAGGACTGGGGGTCGTGTCGCTGTCCCTATTCGCGGGAACGCGGTTCTACTCGCTCTACCCGCCGGAGACGGCCCTCGCCGGCTCTTTCGTGGCGGCGGTCGCGGCCGCGGCAATCGCCGTCCGGGTCAAGTCGGAGGCAGTGGCCATCTACGGGTTGCTGGCGATCGCCGCCGCGCCGCCGATCATGGGCGCCGGGGCCAACGCCGTCACGATCGCCTTCCTGGCAGTGACCGTCGCCGGCACCACGGCCATCTCTCTGGCGAAATCGTGGCGCTGGTTGCCACCGACCGCCTTCGCCATCACGGCTCCACAACTCATCTTCTGGCTCCTCTCCAAACCCGACGCACCGACGGCGGTCGTGGCCCTCGCCGCCTACTGGCTGCTCCACGCGGTGGCGGCGTCGGCCGACGAACTGCGAGCGCCGGGAGAAGCACGACAAGAACAAGAGGCGGCGCGGTCGGCGTTGCTGTTCCTCGTCAACTCCACCCTCGCCATC
>OCZT010006904.1_pt1 | contig 11174 bp, 6 predicted proteins | sample 1539031 | NCBI WGS metagenome assembly OCZT01 (sample SAMEA3539308, study PRJEB22396) | soil metagenome | biome: tundra; feature: field; material: soil | place: USA | collected 2010-05 | depth 0.15 m
GATGCGGATGGGGATGCGCCGATTCACCCGCCTGACCAACGGGTTCTCAAAGAAGCGCCTCGGAGATCCGGCGCTCCTCGTTCCCGATTCGGCTCGCTATCGCAAGCAAGAAGATCCCCGGTGCGCGGTCAACTCAGCTGCTGAAGAGCCGGAAGTACCCAGTCCGGTCGGTATTCGGGCGTTCGCTCATGCCACCGACTCTTGCTCCGCCACGTCGGCGTCACTCAACTCCTCGTCTTCCAAGTCATAGTCCTCGGGAAGTGTCGGCACACTCGGTTCGCTAACAGGCTTGCCCATCGCAATCGTGATCAAGTCCAAGAGTCGTTGACGTCTGTCATTGAAGAAGCCATCGAAGTCATCTGCGGCAAGCCGTTCAAAGTCGATGTGGTGCTGCTCCACCCGTAGGCGGATCTCATCCACAGTGGTTTCCGCCTCCAACCGAATCGCTGGTAGGTACTTGCTAGGGGCACGCCCGCCAATCTTTCGATTCGTTGCAGCTGAAATAGCGGTCTTATTGACGATGCTCTCGCGGCGGAGACCATCGATCTTGAAGTCTGCGCACCACTTCTTGGGGAAGACGTGGTGGATATCCACCGCCAAACTGTGATGACTTGCGATCGTGATGTCCTGATCGTAGAGCCAGTCCTTCGATCCGCCCTTCATGAGCAATGCGTAGATTCCCTTGTAGGCAGCGCTGTTGCGCGTGCGCAACTCCTCTCCGATCCAGGACCTCGTCGGACACGATGACTCCGGGCACTGCCACCGGTGCTTATGCCACACCAGACGGGACGGTCGGCCGAAGCAGGGAAGATCCACCAGTTCGACGACTGGCCGGTCCTTCACATGGGCGAACACTCCACATCCGGCGCACCCCGGTCGACCTCAGACCCGAATACTCGCACTCTGAGCACCAGATTCGCACAATACTTGGCCCGCTTCACAGGTACCCGTCAATGCCATTGTGGTCGCCTAGCGGAGCGCCAAACATCCCGGTCCCCCGAACCTACTAGGTGGGTCAGATCCAATTCCCATAGTTCTCATCACCTTCAGGACTCCGAAGGTGACTTACGACCTGACCACCGCCGGCGCACATATTCGGCAAGTTCTCGACTGGACACCTCTCTTGTACGGTTTCCCTCCCGGACATAGAGAATCTCCACGCCGTCCTTCTTCGCCCACACAGGCTCGACGGCTTGACGACATTCGATCCGGCAAACCTCTCCTCCCAAGTTCACAAATGAAACGCCAACATCCCCAACGGAAAGCGCATCGAGATCCCGATTGAGCACGCCAAACAGGTGCCGCTCAAATCCGTCGGCTCCAGCAATGTTTGCCGAAGATTCGTAGTCGCTTTTCAATCCCAAGATCGACCTGTCGTCGGCGACTCCAATTAAGAGAGTTCCGCCCGCAGCGTTGAGGAATCCCGCGACCGTCTTTGCCACGACGAGCTCGAGCGCCTTTGACACGGTGCCACCGGGGACCTCTGTTCGGAGGGATGACTTAAACTCCACGGACTCACATTCGCCACGCCTAATCAGGTCTCGCACTTCCGTGGCCTGTTCAGAGCCAACTTCAGGCCATGAGCCACCCCAAACAGTCTCACCCTCGAACAATGGATGCCAATCGGTGCCCATATATCGACCGGAGCACCAGAATACCGGCGGACAGAAGCTCGGCACATAGCCAGGGAACAGGAGAAGAACCCCATCCGGCGGCCACCCAAGCGGAAAATGAGGATTGAGAGCACCACCCACTCTTAGAAACTTTTCTCGCCCCACTTCAGCTGCTTCGTCGTCACCAAAGCAGCTATCCGCCGAAGAGAACGGCTGGAGCCGGGAACCGAGGTGCGCACCAATAAAGCGCGGATACTCTACGCCGTCAATATGCGCCACATTCTTCGCCTCAGTACTAGCAATTGAAAGACAAGCCATTTGGAGGTTCCCCGAGACTTCCTCGGCCCGGTCCCGCACAAGACGGACCGTGTCCACCGTTTCACCCATCTGGCCGTCGAAGGTTGTTGCCACTATGACGATCGTAGGTTCTTGTCCTAACCTTTCATCTTGCATTATCTCTTTGACTGACATCACATCGTCTTTCGGTATGCGCAACGCTGTTGCAAGTCTCTCAAGAATCGGGACGTCGTGACCAAAAGGACACACAATACGCACGTTGGACGTATGTGTCTGGTTGGCTTTCAGACGTACCTGCTTCCATATGGACGACGAAACTAAATTTGGCCGAAGCTGATGTCCAATAGTGACAACCTCGCCGTCATTAAAATACGCCTCATCCTTTAGGCGCTTCAACATGCGGAATGCGGCGATTCTCAGACCGATATCTTGAAACTGGTTCAGCCAATCACGTACACGGATCTCGGACACACTCTCACCGCCAAAGAAGAGATCCTGCGAGACCGCGAGAAGATCACGATCAGCTATATATGCCGCCTCACGGGATGCCTCAATGAGTGCGCGAAGTTGCGACCCAAGGCGAGTGCTGGCGGATTTGTCGAACCACATTTGAACAAAGGGAATGTCAAGTCTTACTGAATGATCGCCGACTTCAGTTAGCACTCTCCGTTCGATCAGACTGTCAAGGCGCCCAGACAAGACGCCCCGGCTCTCCGTCCCCGAGCGAAGCGCGGCATAGTCGATCACCTCGTCCCTCGAAGCAGAGTCATCATCACTGGCACACTTAGCTACCGCGAACAGAATCGCTGCATTTTGGGTAGAGACATCGGACGTTGGATCGATGCCAGTTGGACCATCGGCCCACAGGTGCACTAGATGATCCTGTTCAGCCGTGCTCGCGAGAATCTGGATGCATTCGTCGATATCAACCTCACCGGCAAAGCTGCGCTCTCTGGAATGCAAGCGCTCCCACACCTCGTGAGCGAGAAGGGTGGCGAAATACGGGTTCCCTCCTGTCAGAACGTGTGCTGTTTGAATTGCTCCGTCGCTCCATTCAAATCGATTGCTTGATGGTTCCCGTAACAACCGCGCGGTAGATTCAGGGTGTTCTATTTTGCCCACGTCCAAGCGACTCACCTGGTTGAGTTTGTAACCATGGCTCCGCATGAGATTTGGCATGATTTCGCTGCCAATGAAAACGATTGCCAACCAAGGCTCCTCGACGAGAGCGCGCAGGAACACGAATAGCACTGAACCCTCATCGGCCTCGAAGAACTGACGCGGCAGCTCATCGAAATCATCAATTGCAAGGACAACGTGAAGCTCGGGTGGGATCTGAGAAGTCACCCGAGTGAGCCAGCGGCCAGCGGTATTTGCGGCACGCTCATCATCCATCTCAGGCAAAGACGGAACGGCGGAACCAATTCGCTCTTCAAGCAGTTCGTAGATAGTCGTCAGAATGTTCTGAATGAGTTCACTGGTGGTATCCGCCTGGAGGTATCCCAGAGGGACTCGCTGCGCGGCGACGCCTCGCTCTTTTAGATCCTCAAGCGCAACCTGTGCAAGAGATGATTTACCTACTCGCTTCTGTCCAGTCAGGAACACTGACTCTCCGGCACTCAAGCGTCCTCGCAACGACTCCAATTCTCGATCTCGTCCAAACAGACGGTCGCGATTGCGGACGGGTGCAAGTCGGTAGGGATTTACGTCTTCGAGCGACCACCTCGACGGCCTTTCCGCTTCTGCCATGAGTTCGACAGATGCATTGAACACTTGACCAAGATCGTCGGTCCAGCGCGCAACCACATCGATGACAAGGTGTTGCATTGGTTCATTCTTAGTGAGGACGAACTGGGGGGAAAGCGTCTCGCCAGGTCGCAGCGCCGCGATGTGCTTCTCCCCAACCACAGTACGGGCTTGCCTGGAACCTAGCTCGAGAATCAGGTCCCTCGCGGTAACATTCCCCACATTCTGAATGTCCAAGAGAATCGGAATGTCGTATTCGGTTGACCCTTGGAGCGGGAGGCGATCCGATTGCAGAATGAATCGCAGATCTGGTCTCGATACCTGCTCCGCCTGGCGCCGCGCCTCAGTGATTTCGTCTCGAGCAATCTGAAGCGCCGGGAGGAGAATACTGTGGAGGAGACCCGAACCAGCGGCCCTAACATCAGATGTAGCTGCAGCGATGTCAGAGTCCAGTGCAAGAAACGCTGAGATCCTTTGTTCTGCTTGCCTTTGGGATTCCGCCGCGCTTACCTTGCGGAGGATAACCTCTACTTGATCTGCGACGTCGCGCTCTTGCAGAAGCAAGAACTGGCGTAATCGCGAGTGCATACTCCGGTACTTTCCCAAATATTGATTTGGGAAGTCACTAAACAGGTCATGGTCAATTGATCTTCTAAATCCACGCAGCTCATTCGCAAGTTCGACGAAGTTTGCACAGTCCAGAGAAGCAGAGAGCAGTTCTTCCACAAGCACATTCCGAAGATGAGCACGGTCGGCATTGCTGAGTCGTGGAGCAATATCCTCATGGTCGCTAACTGAAAGTATTCGACCGTATGTAATGGCCCAGTCCTTCTTGCCATCATCAGAATAGGGGTCGAGCCCTTCGACCGCAGCATCAATTAATTCACCGATCAGTTCGGCATCCAAGTTCACCCCGACCAGCAATTCGTACGCACTGAGAGCGTTAAGACGGCGATCACTTGGAGACGATGATCCGAGGTTCCCCAGGTGGTGCGCCGCCCTAAGTGTGCGCCAGGTGCTTCTATCTTCGACCCCGTGGGACGGTGCCCACGTCTTCCCTAGCCTGGTCCCCAGCGCACGGGCTGCGCCATCTGCCATTTCAAAGTCGCGCTTGAGAATGGCAGAGACCGTTGCTCGAACGAGATTATTGTCGCTGCCTTCTAGGTCGGCAGGCCCGACATCGTCCCACGGTGACTGAGCGATCGCGAGCTGATCGGCCCGCGTCACTTGAGACAACCGAACCCACGTCGGGATATCGGGATCCTTCGCAGCCTGGACAATCAGGTCATTCGCACCAGAAGCCGACTGGCCATAAATTGTCCTCGTCACCGCTCGAACGTCATCGATTGCGGAAGAGAATGCTTCAGAGGACAAGCCTGCAGTAGCAATCCATGAAGCGGATTCGCCAGATAGATGCTCCTCGATCTCCTCAAGTTGAATCGCTATGTCGCTCGGCGGGTACCGGAGGGACTGAATCAACTGGCTTGCTGCGATCGCAGAGCAAAGTCGGTGGGCGCCGCTTTCCCTTCGATTGACGGCTATCGCCTTGTAGTGTTGGCCCAACCTGAAAACAGCTCTGTCCAATTCCCTGCTGTCACCTGAAGTCTCTGCCATTGCGAGTTGAAGGTCGGCAGCCAACAGTCCCAGTACAGTCTTTTGGCGGGCATCTCTTGCTTCTTTCAAATCGGTTAGAACGTCGGAAAGTGGACGGCCCTCATACCGACGACGCGTCGCATCGGCAATTGGGCACGCGGTCGTGCGCCCATCAACAAGCTTTCGCATGGCTTCGTAGCTTTTAGAATGCTTCACCAATACCTCCGCAAAGAAGAGGATACATCTGAAAGAGCTGGAGACCCTAGGCCTAGGGGCGGCGGCTACTCGTCCCAGATCTATCGGGCGGGAGGCGCCCAGATCCTCCATCCGCCGCTGATATGACCGAGGGCCGCCCTCTATGTCCTCAATGAGTGAGACACTTCCGCCAATGAACGGATATGACATCATCGGCGACGTCCACGGCTGTGCCGACAAGCTCGAAGGACTCCTCCATGCACTCGGGTACGACGAGCGGGATGGCGCCTACCGGCACTCGACGTTCGATGAGGAGCGTCAAGCCATCTTCGTCGGTGACCTGATCGATCGAGGCGACCAGCAGATCAAGACCCTCGAACTTGTTCGAGCCATGGTCGATGCAGGCAGCGCTCAGATCGTGATGGGGAATCATGAGTTCAACGCCATCTCGTTTGCTACTCCCAACCCGAAGATCTCTGGCGAGTTCATGCGGCGCCACACCGACAAGAACATGAAGCAGCACAGGGAGTTCACCGATCAGATCCCGACCAACACCTACGTTTACGCCCAATGGATCGAGTGGTTCAAGACGTTGCCGCTCTGGCTCGATCTGGACGGGATCCGAGTCATCCACGCTTGCTGGAACAGCGAAGAGATCGACAAAGTGAACCAGTGGGTTCCGCACGGCACGCCCATGACAACCGAGTTCGTGGTCAGAGCCAACCACGAAGGGAGCCCCGAACATCAGGCAATCGAGGTGCTCCTCAAGGGCCCCGAGCTCAGCCTCACGAACTACGAGCAGCCTGGCTTCATGGACAAGGATGGTCACGTTCGTCACCACGCCCGCATCCGCTGGTGGAACTCTGAAGCGACGACCCTACGTGAGGTGGCTGAGATCCCACCGGATTCGCGGACCCCGGAAGGTGATCCCTATCCCAAGCTCCCCAAACTGAAGTGTCCAAAAGAGGCTGCCTACGACTACAGGGGCGAGAAACCGGTCTTCTACGGCCACTACTGGCGCACGGGGGAGCCCATCGAAGGTGAGGACTGGACTTACAACACGGTCTGTGTCGACTTCAGCGCCGTTAGGGATGGGCCGCTCGTGGCGTATCGATGGAACGAAGGCACGAAGATCTCCTTCGGGGACTTCGTTGCGCATGATGGGACCCACAAGTCTGGCCACCGCAAGCACTGAGTCGGGATAACTCACGATTACCGGAAGGGTCGGCGATTACAACCGACTGACGACCACCCGCGCCAGCCCCAACTACAGTTCTACTATGACAGTGAAGGCGGCCATCGATAAGGCGATCGCAACCGCAGCGAAGCTGAAATCGGCGGGTAACGGTAACAATGAGGCGAATACTAAAGCTCTCCTCATCGAACCGATGCTTGCCCAACTCGGTTGGGATGTCAGCGATCTCGACGAAGTAGTGCGCGAGTTCAAGGTCTACGACAACACTTTTCTTGACTACGCCCTGAAAATCGACGGCGAGTTGCGGCTCTTTGTCGAAGCGAAAGCAGTGGCCAAGAACCTCGATGACAAGCAGTTCATAGCTCAGACGGTCAACTACGCCAACAACGAAGGCGTCATGTGGTGCGTCCTCACCAACGGGCTCACATACCGCGTCTACAAAACGAACGAGCCCGTTGCGATGGAGCAAAAACTCCTCTTTGAAGTCAATCTCACTGATGACACCGACGATAGTGATGACTCCATCTCGCAGGGTTTGAGCCTCATCAGCCGTTCAGGCGTCGCTGAGGGGAAGCTCGATCTGTGGGGAGAGCGCGTTTTCACCGATACCCGGGTGCGTAGGGCGTTGTCCGCTTTAGCCGTCGACCCGGATCCCGGTTTCCTCGCAGTGATCGTGACGGAAATGGGACTGCCTTCGGTGACGTCTGATCATCTGAAGGAGAGCCTGGCACGGGTGTTGGACGCCGCATCGGCAACGAAGGCCAAGAAGCAGCGCGGACATTCTCCTCCACCAAAAATGGCTGTAGCACCCGTTGGAAAGACGGGAAAGGAGTTTGCGCTCGATCACCATACTCACGGGATTCCGGCAGCCATTGTTGATCTGTTCGAACAGATCGATGAGTTTGCTCGCGGACTCGGCCCAGACGTCTCACGGAGAATTCGAAAGCAGTACATCGGGTATTTTGGTGGACCGAAGGGACACTCGTTCTTCACCGTCGAACTGAAACGACAACGGGCCCTCGTCTATCTAACGCTAGATCCGACGAACATGGCGAAGTGGAACGCCGCTGTAATGCGTGATGTTCGGAAAGTCGGACATTTCGGGATGGGCGATCTTGAGTACTCGTTGGCTGCGGGCGATAAGTTGGACGAGTTGAGGGGCCTAATCGATCAGGCCTACAAGCTCGATTGACTCTCAGGGCGTTGCTCCCACCGTCGAAACTCAGACGAGCTGTAACGCACCTCTACGGGAATCCAGGAGAGTATGAGTGGAACATGGACCAGACGAGTCGCCAATTCAGACTTGGATTCCAAGTCGATGGGGAGAGGACGTGGGCCGACCTTCAGGCGACTCCAGGTTGGTCCGACTGTGCGGCTGATTCGATTGAAGGCTGAATCCAGGCCGCCTGAGAAGGGATCGACTGCGGCGTTGCTGGCGGAGTAAGCGCTGGTGGGTCCGGTTCTAGTCCCGCCGGAGGCTCCGCTGCCATCTGTGCGGAGATGGCGAGCGGGATGTTCTTGGGCGAACGGAGGGCATATCAAGCAAACTTTGGTGTGGCCAACCTCCGTGTCCTATATCTGACGAAGGCAATCACAGCGTTAAGTGAGGGGGGATTCGCCGGCCGCAAGGTCGCTAGCGCTCTCCCAGGTGAGGGAGGCGCCATCATGGTTCGTCACTGGATGGCTGAGACGCGAGCCGGGTGGAGCGGCGACGTTCCTGACGTCGAGAAGGACGTGACGGACAGAGGCGAATTCGATGCATTCGCTCCCGACGTCATCTATTGCGAAGGCGGGCTCTACTCGGGCAAAGACAACTGGAAGATCCCACCCGAGGTCGTGCTCGATTTCGTGGCGTCGGGCGGCGTGTTCATTGTCACAGATGTCCATCAGAACCGGCTGATGCTCGGAGAGTTTGAGGCATACAACCGCGATATCCGGTTCTTCGGCGCCGAACTGATGGGCGCGCCCGACTCGCATTTTGGCATCTCTTATGTCCGGGACGAAAAGTCGAACGAGGACAACAATCCGGGCGCTGTCTTGTGTCCCAAGGGAGCCAACTCTTTGGACTGGACATCGGAGGCATTTGAGGGTGTCGAGAGAGTCCTGGCGGTGGGCCCGGTCGCTGTGGACGCGGTTGGCACTCCTCTTGTCTGGACCGCACCAACCGCTGACGTACTCTCAAGCGTGCGCTGGGTCTTGCGGGGACAGAGCGTCCCAATTGCGACAGTAAGCCAACATGGATTTGGGTATGCAGCAATGATCTTCGCGGCGATCGATTCGGACGAAATCGTGACCCGCAACCCTGACAACATTCGCTGGATCTGTAACCTGGCCTCTCTTCTTCACGATCGAGCCCGGACCGAGCTCCGGCTTCGTGGAGGGCAGAACATTGTTACACCTCCCACCAAGCTGAGCCCTTATGGCGATCGGCCAACAGTGGAGCTTGTCGCTATGCCTGAAGACCATCATCTCGAACACAAACAGACCCTGCGCTACGACGTACGCAAGAAGGAGGACAATCCCAGCCTCGAGGAAGGGGTCATGAATCGTATCTGTGGCTTCTGGAATGCCGAGGGAGGAACTCTGCTGATTGGCGTCGAAGACCGAACTGGTCGCGTCACGGGCTTGGGACCGGATCTCAGCGGGTTGAAAGACAAAGACGAAGACGAACTCATTAATCGTCTCACGATGAGACTTCGAAACGAGGTGCCATTGATCGCCCCATTCGTCCGGATCCGTGCGGAACCGGTAGGGGCCGACAGGGTTCTGCGAATTGAGGTGCCCGCCGGGGACAAGGAAGTGTTTCGCCAGGACCGGTTCTACGCGCGCATGAACAATTCGACACCAGAACTAAAGGGACAGCCGTTGCTGGACTACATACGGCGCCACTTTGGCGGCGCCTGACGCTTGTTGGACTGGGCCACTCTGAGACTGGAAGGAAGGTGGCGGACGCTGAACGCTGCCCTGGGGGCAGGTACGTGGTTTGCGAACGCTGACTTGGACGTGGTGGCCGGCGAGGCGTACAAACGCATCGTATGGCCGGAGTGTGGGTTCGCTGCGAACAAGAGGCAAGGCACCGCGTCACACCCATCGCGTACAGTTGTACTCGTCAGGTGCTCCCGGATGGGAGGCCGTGATTGGAGGCAAATAATGGCAAACCCAAATCTGGTCTGCGCTGGGCGCCCTGTTGCCAGCGCAAGGGACCAGATCCGCAGATACTGCGGGCTTCCCTGGTCTGGTGGCGAAGCAGATTCGGTAACGTGGGGCTACGAATTGTTCGATTCGACTCCCACCGGGCCGGACGATCTACCCGGGCCACCCGACCTTCTAGCTGCTGCTTCCCTGCACCCAGGGTTCGGTCGGACTGAGATGACCTTCTTCAACGGTGGCGCTGCCGTGGCATGCCAACAATGGCTTTCACACCTGCCACGGGATGTCGATCTCGCCGATGCCGACAAGGAAATCTTGGACCATCTCATCCGGTTGCCCGAAATTGGTGACGGGGAGTGGCTTTCCGTCTTATCCAAGGTGGCGCACCACAAGCGTCCGAGGCTCGTCCCTCTGTTCGACCGTGCCATCGTCGACAGGTACCGCCCGATGACTGGACTCCGAGGCATTGCTGCGTGGCCAGCACTGGCCCGCGCCATGCAAGCCGATCTGGCGAACGACGAGAACCGGGGATTTCTGGCAGACGTCAGGGATGAATTGGCCCAGGAACTGAGCGGACCCGTTCCCTCAGACCTTCGCCTCGTTGACATTGCCGTCTGGATGGATGGTCGGGGAGCATGAGGACCAGCACGTTTCGTCTGAATCTGGACAAGTACAGCAATGCGGCCAACGTCTTGGAACTAAGGCTCCTTGCGCGCCAAGCGGAGGACCGACCGCACGGTGCCTTCGGAACCCTCAAGTTGCCACTGCCCCCAATGGCCATCGTCCCAGCGGAAGCGAAAGTCATCGGTAGCTTCCAGCGTTACAACGGGGCAGACCTACTCGCCGAAGCCCCCGACTATCTGCTCTTTGTGGAGTCTTGGGCCAACGAGACCTACGTGACCGTGGCTGCCGAGACCCACCAGAGAGCATCCGAAGTGCTGGCCGATCTCACCAAGGCTTCCGACCGAGACCAGCTCGACATCGAAGCTGGTGTCGCATTGTGGCGATGCAAAGCGGGCGGAGGTGGAAAACGGTCAGGCCAGGCGGTGCCTGTTCAGCCCTGGGGGGAGATTGCCCAGAACTATCCGACTTCGGTCCGTGGTCAACTCAAAACGTTAATGGATCGTAGTGGGGTGGCCGCAGGCGAGGGGCGCCTCATCCTGTTCCACGGAGAGCCAGGAACTGGGAAGACGACGGCGATCCTTACACTGATCCACGAATGGAGTCCGTGGGTTGAAGCCCATCTCGTCACTGATCCTGATCGCATGTTCAGTGATACCGAGTACTTGGTGAATGTCCTTCAGTCCCAGGAAGGACGGGCTGCTCCCACGGTCACTATTCCAGCGGGGTCCGCCAAGTGGAAGCTCGTCGTCGTCGAGGATGCC
>OCZT010006907.1_pt1 | contig 11173 bp, 14 predicted proteins | sample 1539031 | NCBI WGS metagenome assembly OCZT01 (sample SAMEA3539308, study PRJEB22396) | soil metagenome | biome: tundra; feature: field; material: soil | place: USA | collected 2010-05 | depth 0.15 m
TCCTTGACAAATTCCCGAGCTTTTACCGATTCCTCTTTCCACTTCTTTTCGTCTCCCATAACCTGCAAAAGTGAGGCTAAATACTGCTCTTTGACTCCGTAGTCGTAGATATCTCCCTCGACTTTAATTCCCGAACCGACTGTCTCTTTAAGTGCGGCGAAATTCATTGTTACGGGTACGAGACCATCCTTTTGACAATCAAGGGCAGTAATGCAACAAATCTCCGTAAAGTAAGTAGGGTATGCCCAAATCCCACACGATTGTCTTATTTTCTGAAGTTCTTGTTTACCTACCCTGCCGTGATGTGTGATTCCGGGAAGTTTCATCTTAGCGTTCTGTTTATCTTTCCACGCCATTCTCTCTGGATTGTTAGCGTAACCCTTGTCGAATAAATCCCAACCATAACAAACGTCTAGCGTAGCATCAGGGAACTTCTCTTTAATCTTAGGCCACATATCCAAGAGGACATCCAAACCCCTATCGTAGCTTGAGCCATAGAATAGTTTTAAATTCCGTTTGATATAACCCTCGCTTTCTCATCACTTAACTTAGGTAGCATGGAACGATGATACTTACTTTTAAAGAATACCTTATCTACCTTTTTCATTCTCTCTGGTGTCCAATCTAACTGCGAAGCAACGTCATGTAGGTCCATGAATATCTTTTTGGCTTTAATAGGTAAGTCTAACAAGTGAGGTGAGCGCCACAAGATTAAGATGTTAAACTCATCCTGCCAGTTCATCTCATACCAAGGTCTGTAACTAACGCCTTCATACTCTCCCTCGTCTTCTCTAGGATCGCCATAAACTGTAACCTTATAACCTTTCTTTGCCCATTGTCTAGCTAGTTCAATTACTGCTGTCTCAGAGCCACCAACTCCGCTTCCCATAGACTTGGCACTCCAAGGCTCAAAGTGCTCTTGTCCCCAAGAAGCGTAATAGCAGATTGTTTTACTGCCCCACTTCTTACTCTCGACAAACTCATTTGATATTACCCTGGCAAATGCTTCCCGTCCTAAATCAATCGGCAAAGATTGTAAGGCGTGTGGGATCTTGTCCTTGTGTCCGGTGTCTTTTAACCACTTGCAGTAATTGAATATCCACATCGCTGCTTCGTTTCTTAAGGTAAGTTCTTGTAAACTATCCATCATTGGGTCTTGTTCTTTAAACCCTAAGAGTTCGTTCTTGACTGTCAGCCATTGAATTGCACCCTTGATGTCTTGCTTCTTGATTGCTTGATTAAACTTAAGTTGTGCGCCTAGATATTTAATCTCCATCGGGTTACCGATTGTCGTACGAGTTCCCTGGATGTCTAACTTAAGCGCTAGGTCTAACCAGAAGTCTGCTTGTTCTTGGTCTCCTACCTCAGAGTATTCCCTGGCCAGTAGAAGATAAGGCATATTCCTGTTGCCGTATTGTTCTATGGCTCTGTGATAACAAACTATCGCTTCCCTGTGGTTACCTGTTATACTCTGGATGTTACCTTTATACTCCCAAGCGTTGCTACGCTCTTCAGCCCAACCTGACTTCTCTAAGTATTCGTCTAATAATAGTAGGGATAGTTGGAAGAGTTCTTTCTTGTCGGACATATTCGCTACATCGTAGTAAGTCTTGGCTAAATAAAATACCGTTCGGGGGTCTTTGTGCTCCTCTTCCTTGGCTTGTGCTTCCAAGATACGTATATTTCGCTGCATAGACTGTAAACTCTTGTCTGGGGTCGTTAAGTGAGCCCACGCTAGGCCTCTGTTCTCCTTGGGGTTGTAGTCATAGACAGTATTCTTGGCCGTATAGTTCCCATCTAGTGGTAAACAGATTTCATGCAAGCGTGAAACCCATTTAAACATGTCGGGTTTGATTAATCTCTCTCTTAAGTGTTCAATTTGGACATCTTTGTCGGTAAATTGACCGTTTGTTATCCTAATTGAGTACCAATAGGTAAAAAAGACTAAATCTACCTTATATTCAAGAGCTTTTTGTGCTACAAGAGCTAATTCGTTACCATTTATCACTACATCGTCACTATCTGCCCAAGTCCACCAATCATACTTGGTTTTCTTTTGCATTTCTGAGGCTAAATTAAAGCATATATTCCTTGCTTCAGCGAAGTTACTAAACTTACCATCGGTGTAGACTTTGGGGGCGTTCTTCTCGTCTATCTCTCTAAACTGTCCGTTATAGCTCTTTATTAACTCTCTTAACTTAGTTATCTTCGTTCCTGTCAATATAACACACAATCCTGCCATATAAGGCATGATAGACTTTAACATCCGCTCTATGTCGTCATATTCACTGTCATCTTTGAAAATTGCTGTTAAGAGGAGCTTCATTGTTTATCTGCCCAGCGCATTAGGGGCAGTCTCCTTCCCATCTCTAAAGCAAATTTCTTGTCTTGGACTTTCTGTTGAGGGAATGCTGCGTTGATTAATCTATAGAATGTCATGGGGATTTCGATTAAGTGTCTGACCTGTGCGCCACCCTGTTCTCTGTTGGAAGCGTGAACATTCTTCTGGTTGTTTTTGTTCCAGAGTTGTTTACTCTTAAAGTCTGCAAATTCTTGTGGATAAAGTGTGGAAAAGATTTTAGCAATAAATTCTATTATCTGCCAGTCCTCTTCTGTTCTGACTGTCTTGGGATAGCCTCTTTTCTTGCAGAGTTCTGCAATGGCGTCTACTGCTTCTGCGATTGCGCTTTCATAAGGAACGTAATCATCGGGCAAGAGGTCATTCGAGGCTTTCTGTAAGAAGTCTTTGGGTTTTTTCCATGTTTCTGTTGGTCGTATTATGTTTGTCATAATTACTAGCCAGGGCGGCTGAACACCCTGGCAAAGGATTAGCCTAAAACGGCATAACCGTATCTCTTAACTGAAGCTCTCTCAGCGAGAGATTCAAGTGTGAACTCGGTTATATATTGTCCTCTTTCGTTATCTCCACTTGGTGGAAGCGCATTCCAGAATGGTTCTCTTCCTTTTAAGAAAGCCATCTTGAATGTATCTTCTCTCAAAGCGTACACGTGAGTTGTTGCTGTTCCGCTTATAACGTCTTTGTGAGGAATAATTTTGTGTACTCCTGCTGAAGACTCATAAACTGCCACGTTATTATAAATGTGGTCTGGCTCGTCTGTGTATCTTGTTACGCCTGTGGTGAAGCCTGCAATCTTTCGTTTAATACCCATTGGGCATAAAACGATGTCAGCGACGAATCCGTCTCCGACTGCATCCCATGAGTTCTGGAGAATGTTCTCCAATTCTGTGGTAGACATAGACATAGCTGAACCTGCGAAGGTTAAGTTGGTTGATATTACGTTGTTAATACCGGCCGTTGTCCTTGCTGTTCCAGATGCTCCCGAGACTTTAGAACCATTGAGTAAAACCCATTCCATTGCGGCTTTGAGTCTCATCAATTTAATTTTCTTTTCGTCATCGAATGCATTACCTGGTAAAGCTCTATTGACCGCATTCTGTGTACCTGAAACTTTAACTCCAAGTGCGATAGTTGCGGTATAGTTTTCAGACCTTGTAGGAGCGTCTCCTGCTGGTTCTGAAAAGTCTGCACCTTCAGCAACGGACTGATCAGATGTGTATCTTCCGATATTTCTGATTACCCATTGATGTCGTGTGCTTAATGCTGTAGATTTTGCGAGGTTTGTTACGAGATAATTACTAGCAGCGGGAGAAACATCTCTCAAAATAGAAAGGAGGTCCTCTCGAATGCTTGTATCATCGTAAGTAAATAGTGCCATATTGTATTCATCTCCTCTCTATACTAGACTTGTTGGCCTAGCACAGTATCAGGAGCTAGGTCATGTGATGAGCCCTAATTTCCTTAGTCTTTCATCTAAGGCATAGGCATCACCTTTGCGGGTTCTTTCGCGGAGCTCGGGGTTCGTATTAGTAACTCTCGGTTCGCCTTTACCTGTAGAGAGTGGGCCTTGGTCTCGTTTGGATAGGTTCTCTTTGTATTGAGTGACTGCCTCATCCTTCACTTTATTTAAGTTTACTGGGCCGCCTGGGTTGTAAGTTTTTCTTACATCCGCAGCCGCATCGGATAAGGTCATCTTCATACCGGACTTTGCTATCCTTAGAGCAACTAAATCGTAAAAGTTCGGATCGAACTTCTCTACATCAGTTGGGTCTAACTCGGGATAAACCGAATGTGCCTCTCGTACTTGTTGGCGTTCGTCGAGTTCTTGAACCTTCTGCCTCGTCTGGGCAACTTCTATCTCAGCTAGTTGTGCCCTTTCACTTGCTTGACGCAAGGCTTTATTCAACCCGTCAACGTCGACCCCGTCTGGCCCTATAAAGTCTTTGGAAATATCATTCGTAGTCTGGGGATTTAAATTACCAAACTGCGACATATCTACCCCTTTAACTTCAGTGGGTCTAAGACTGTCGAAGACTGAACTTCCGGCTGCCTTTCTTCTGTCCTCTTTCAATTTGCGATTCTCCTCCAAGAGTTTATTAAACTGCTCTTTGGTTCTCTCACTTGAAGAGTCCGGTAGCGTCGGCTGCTCCTCATCTTGAGACTGTTTGACAGGCTCGGGTTGAGGTTTCGCCTCTTCAGTTGTTTGGTTCTCGCTAGACATTGGCGATGGTTGTTCTGCAACCGTTTGAGGATGAATGATTTTTTCAAGTCTTTCGTTAACTGTCGCTGCTCTTTCTGCTCGAGTCTGTGACTCTTGCTTCATCTCAGCTAATTTCTCAGTTACTTCCGGCTTGACTTCTGTCATGTCCCCTGTGTCCTGGATTTGCTTATCGTCCATAAATAGTCATGCTCTAGATTTTAAATGGTGAGCATCGCCATTAAGCTATATAAAAGTGTAACAATAAGGGTTTTGGGTTGTCAACAAGATTACATTTGAGGCTGTTGTGGGGCTTGTGGAGGCGTTGCAGGTCCTTGTGGAGCCTGTCCTGGTTGTGGTTGTGCTTGTGGTGCTGCGTTTAATAAACCTAGTAATTGAAGTGCTAGTCTTTGGATTTGTTTAGATGCTGGGTTAGCAGGTAAACCATTGGCCGCTAATAACTGTAAAACCTGTTCAAACTGTTGAATAGATGGATGTTTACCACCTTGTGGAGGTGTTGGTGCTTGTTGTGGTTGTCCTGCTGCTTGATATGGATTCATATTATTAGTTTATAGCCTTGTGAGATGGGTTAGCAATAAGCTTTCCCTCTTCTGCGAGAAACTCTCCGCCGTCTATCCACCCGTTGGTACATTTAGTACAACCTAAATCAGTAGCGTTCTTTCTTATAAAGAAATGCTCATGAGTATCTGTACTGAAAGTACTTAGAGTTGTGTCCGGCTTACCGTACATGTCCTCTTGTTTCTTATCGTCCATTTAGCCTTTCGGTTTGACTGTATTACTTGTTGATTGTGGACTATTGGTTGCGCTTGATAACTTAGGTCCTTTAGCAAAGTAATTACTTAATCTCTTTGCTACTCCCGGTCCCATATTGAAACTATCTGCGTCTTTACCTGTCTTTGCGTTCTTGTTAGGTGTAACGTGTGTCGTTTTTAATGGATGACCGTTTTTAACTACCAACTTTCTTGTTTTGATAGTATTCTTTCCGTTGGCTGATCCTCTGGCTTTAGCTGTTGCTTTAGTATTCTTTTTTGCAAAAGGCTTTCGAGCAGATGGAGCACCTTGTCGTCCTGCTTGTGATAAAAATGTCTTCTTAGCTTTCTTAAACATATCTACTCACCCGCCTTTCTTTCGGTAGCGAATGTATCATCCCCACCGACCTGAAATGGTGTATCTTTTGTCTTTCTGACTATTTCGTCTTTAATTGATTGTTGTTCGTCTATAAAGTTCATAATCTTCTCTACTGCTTCTGTTTTACCCAATGCCAGGGTGTACTGGGGCAACATTTGGCTGTAATCCTGGTTGTCCTTGGGCTTGGGGTACCCCTCCATTGACAGCCTGACCAGGAACGTTCTGAGGAACTCCCATCCCGGCTGGCTGATTAGGCTGAGGATTGACTCCGCCTGCTTGAGGAGCTCCTTGTCCTGGCTGTTGATTTCCATAAGCTTCTTGGTTACTTTGGAATAAACCTTCTGCATCTGTGTAACCTGCGTCTTCAAATGCTCCAACTAGTAACTCTTTTATTTTAATACTATCGCCTTGGGATTGCAACAATTGTATAACTATCGGGTTTAAAGCAGTCTGTAAAGCGCTCTGTCTTGCTTCTTTCATTGTTTGTCCTGCACCTGCTGACATTGACTTAACATCAGGGACGTAATCATACTCTCCCTCGAAATCATCAGGAGTGACGTAGAGTTCTGCTTCTTCTCCGTTATCTGCAATTTCTAACTTCTTGTGTAAGACATAATCTTTAGGGTTGTCGTTGGGATTATCAACTACTGGATTACTTGGAACTGATACTTGTTCGATTATATTACTGATGTCATCGTTAGTTACTGCGCCGGGGTTTTGATTAATTGTGTCTTGGATAGTCTTCATTGCATAATCAGGGATATCTGTGCCGTCTAAGTTCATCTGTTGAAGCATCTTGATATTATCTTTGCCTATAATTTTAAGAATGAAGTTCTTTTTAGTCGGGTCGTCGAATAAGTATTGAGTGTTATTACTTAACCACATTAACATTATATCTTTTAAGAACTCTCCTAAGTAAGATTGATTGTACTGGTCTCTGGTGTTTTGTTGTTTCTGTAAATCGTTGACTTCTGTTGCGGTAGGATTACCAAACCCTGGAGCTTTACCAGGTTGAGTGGCTTGTTGTGCTACACCCAGTGATTGGTCGCCCATTGCATCATTAAAAGCTGAGATTAACATCGGATAGACTGAGTTAAACGTAGTAATAAACCCTCCGTTACTTGTATGCTCTTGTACTAAGTCAACTGAGTTCATTATCCACTTCGCACCCGGTCCATATTCTAAAGTTTCTATCCTTACGCCTTGTGCGGCTATCTTTAAAGGTGGTCTAAGCATGATATTAGCCTCATCTATAAACCCGTTGGTTAAAGCGTTGACTGCTCTTTGTAAAGGTAATACACCCTCAACTTCACTCTCTCCGTAGATATCATCAAGTAAAGGATAGTATCTTAACATTGAAATTGGTATCTTGCCGTGTTTATAAGGGAACTTGTCGCCTGCTTTATCAGTTAAGACCATTGAGAACTGCGGTAAGAAGCATAATTGATAAGGCACTTGCTTTCTATCAGTTCCCCACTCGGTTATAAACTCAATGACAGGGTTTTGCATATCATCTATCTCACCTGTTCTGTCTGTTAGTGAACGATTAGCCTTGACTACTGATTCATATTTAGTATCTCTTCGTGATGGAGGTAACTGCATATTCTCTGCCATAGCCCTTGCTTCCTTGACGTCATAACCTCTCTCTTCTAATCTGTCTAACGTGGTAAACTCTCTGACTTGTACCCATTTACAATTACGGATATGATTTGCTGCGCCGTCAAAGAATACATCTCTTGGGTCGATTATCTTGATGTCGTTGGTGTTCTTCTCTACATTCCAGTAATTTAAAGCAAATGCTGCACCAAAGAGTCTAGCGTACTGATCAGCCAGTGCACACTTCTCAAACATTGACCCACCTTCTTGTGCTGAATCCCACTGAAAATCTAATAATAGATTGTTAATCTTGGCCTTAATATAGTCACCGTTCTCATCTCGTGGAACTAATCTACCCTGAAGTTTAGCGTTTAACAAGCGTCCGGTCTTCTCGAGGATTGTGGTTCTTATTAAAGGAATCGTAACTATTGAGTTATACGGCCAGTTGATTGGTAATTTACTCATCAAACCATTAATGATGTCATTCCAGCCGTTCTTTCTTACCCTACGGGTATCCATATCCTGAGTACCCAAAGAGTAATGCCTCATCAATCTAGTTAGTTTGTCTTCGTATTGTGAAGCAGGAGCGATTACCTCAGATTCATCGTCGGCCTGAGCCATTGTTTTGGGTTGCTTAACTGGTCTTTTAGGAAGTGCCATATAACAAGTTTAAAGACTAAGGTAGTGGGTTATCAAGTAATTACATTATCCTGAACGAAAATAACTCTGCGTTTTAATATAATACAATCATCGCTTATACACACTGCACACACTCTGACGTATTCCTTAGTTGGGTATTCATAAAAGTAGGGTTGCATCTCACGACCCAATTCTCTATTGCAAGACTGACAGAACCAATTAATAAACTCTTCTCCCTGACTCTCAAAGACATCGTGTACGTTTCCTCCATACTTTGTCCAGTGTCCCGTCAGTCCTTTCAAACTTATTGATGGCAGTGATACCATAGTCTTATATTTTCCAGTTTGTAAAGTCGTTCATCCCGTAAGGTAACTCAGTCTTGTCTCTTAAAGCGTCAAATCCATATCTGATTGCGTCCATACAATGATTGAAGATTCCTATTGGTTCGTTGATTATCTTGCCGTCCTTATCAGTCTCCCATAAGTAATTACGGTATTCTTTAAGTAAATTGGTTGATTGTTTAGTTACTGAGATTCGTTGTTGTTGGACATATTGTATGCCTTGGACTATTGAGTCCTTACCTTTGACTACCGGGATGATATTAACTCCATAACTTTTAATCTCGTCTATACTCTTAGGTTCGGCGCTGTCTGCAATGACTAAAGCTTTGGGTAGATTAGTAATTAGGTCGGCTAACTGTTTGTTACTCAAACCTTTTTGATACAATCGTTCATCCATTATATACCCACCGTTGTAGTAATATATAGCTACCAGGGCCGAAGGATCGTTAGAATACCCAAAATCTAATCCATAACGTTCTATTCTTGCTTCAAAAGGAATATCGTCGATTAGATTCCATCCTGTAAAGATTCTTCCTTCTGACTCTCCTAACTCTCCTAAACCATAAACTCTCCACCAGTTCTTGTTGTGCATCCTTGATTCAATCGCTGTTACTATTTCAGGACTTAATCCTTCATTGTCTTTGTAGGTTAAAGTGATGAAATCACAGTCTTGATGCCCGATTACGTCTGTATACCACCAAAACTCTTGTACGGGGTTCCAGTCAAGCCATATAACCCTTCTGGTACGTACTTCTAACTGAGTGTAGACTTCGTAGTTGATGTTGTTCGCTTCATTTATAAATAGAATGTCTCTTCTTGGTCCCCTGACCTTGCCGGGTTGATCTGCGCTAAAGAACTCTAAACGTGAACCTGTCTCGAAAGTGTAAATACAATCTGTCTTGTTCCACCGATCAGGTTTGAAGTATTTATGTTCTTCCATTATCAAGAGGAAATCTCTCATTGCGCCTCGCTTAAGATGGGGAAAGGTCTCGCTAACAACTGACATTAGTTCATTCTCGTTCTGTTGGGCTCTTTGAATCATCCATAAGAGGATTGAAATAGTCTTTGAAGCACTGGTGCCGCCACTAACCCCTCTAACCCTTTTGCGAAGCGCAAATATCTTATCTGTGGCAGTCGTTTTGATCATGTCTCAGTTTTTATCTCAGGCAACAAGTGATTGCCGGATTACACAAGTGATAAATAAATACCAAGGTTGCTGATGCGTGTTGTATAAATACTAACATAGAATATCACCTCCGTCAAGTTGCTTTTAAATCGCCGAGTATTGGAATTGCGATATTAACCTGTACGAGACTTGTGTCTTTAAGTCTACCCGTTACTTTATAAGCTAACTCAACTGCTTTTAATCTTGCTTGATTGTCCGGTACCTCAATAAAATCATCTGTCTCAGCATTAGCGTCCTTACCATTTCTTGCGCTAAGTTGTTTAGTAGCGTCTAACTGCGCTTGATGAACGCTTAATGTCTTATCTTCGTCTAAATACTTCTTAACCAATTCAGGCCACGCCAAAGACTTAGTAACTTGTTGAGGATTAAGCGCTGTATTCTTAGAGTAACCTGCTTTAATCATCGCCTCGCCCATACTTGTACTTCCATTACTTTCCACTAATTCTTTAACTAATGCTATTTGTTTTCTTGTCGCCATAAAACTCCTTATATAGGTTATATGCTACTACCAATGAGTCCATAATTCTAGTGTCTTTAAAATCTAACTTGGCGCAACTTGAACAATCTTCTCTATGTTTCTCTCTTAGAAAATGTAAAAAATCATCTGGCGTTTTCATATTCACAAACTATATCTTCGGCTTTCATTGGTACTTTGACTTTGTGATCATTCTTATTGTGCTCTACTACTCTTCCGGCTAGTCTAAATGAGTTTAACACCCTATCTTCTTGTAATGCAAACTCTTCTTCCTTGCCGCACTTATATTGAATTTTCATAATACTGTTTATTAAACTTACGTCTTTGCTCGTCCCAAACTATATCAGAGCAGGTCACGCAATATTTTCTGCGCTTATAGATTATCCTCGGACACAATGCACATTGTTTGAAATGGATCTGATGCTTTATACCGGACATTTCTTCACCTCTCTAGGATAAACCCAACCTTGACCGCAACTACAGCGCATTTTCTTATAACCTCTCCAAGTATTCATACAAGTTCCTTTAATCATTAAAAATGTAGTGTTTGAGTTTCTATGATAAATTAATTTCATTTCTCTTTAACCTCTAAAGTGTTGGTAGCTTCCCTTAATTCAGGTCTATCACAATTTATATTATTACATCCCCACATTATCTTTTTACCGAATTTCAGTTTTTTCATAGGCATAGTGCAAGTTCTACATTCTTTGTTTTTAATCCCATAATGATTTCTTCTTCTAATTTGCCCAGTTGCTCTATTATCTAGGTTAAATCTTATTTCTATTCTTTTGTCCTTAATTCTAAAATCAATCTTATGCACTAATCCACAATCACAACAAGCAATCTTGTATCCTTTTCTCACTGGCAATATCCACTCGTTTGCTTCTGGTTCATCATAAATACTTTTCTTTTTGCAATTTTTATCTTTAATATGTTTTGGTGCTCCTTTTATACAATTACAATCCACAGGTGGACAACCATTCTTATAAATCTCCCAATGGTTTTCTAAAGGAATATTACATACTTTACATTTCTTTTTATTCATTTTAATTTGTTCCTTAATTCCTTTCTCAATCCATTTCTATAAGTAACCCTTGCGTTATCGTTAGGCCATTTTCTAGGTTGCTTCTCATATTCCAAAAGTTTCTCCAATAACTCCCCCTGCTCCTTTAAGTTAGAGTTGAATAGGGATTCTAATTGGTCAATAGTTTGATTTCTAATTGCTATCCTT
>OCZT010006908.1_pt1 | contig 11173 bp, 18 predicted proteins | sample 1539031 | NCBI WGS metagenome assembly OCZT01 (sample SAMEA3539308, study PRJEB22396) | soil metagenome | biome: tundra; feature: field; material: soil | place: USA | collected 2010-05 | depth 0.15 m
GATTTATTGAATAATTTCATTCCGCCAACTCCGGCGAAGAATGAGAATAATACTGCTAATGCGATAAATTTCATGCGATTCCTTTAATTAGTTATTAGTACAATAACGACTATATCATTATTTCTTGAGTTTGTCAAGTTCTTTTTCATGGCATTCTGAACAATAGTCATATTTTTTATACGTCATATTCCCAGTAACCAATATAACTTTAATTTCAGTTTCCCATTTATTACCACAGTTATTGCAAGTATGGTATACTGTTACAGGCATTGGTTGTTCTCTCCAGATAAATCTCTCGGGAACATTAATACCATGAAGATTTTTTGGGTTGCTAGGTGGTTTATTTCTGTCCGGCATTCTTCTTTTTCTCTCTATGCATCTTCCTCAGTTGCACCTCTGTGTCTGATTTAATTGTATGACATTGTTCACAAAGTATCTGGAATCCTTCTGGTCTTACGAACATGCGGTTAATATAAATCGTCCAATCTAATCCGTCCCATCCTTCCAAGGGTACGACCGGAATGATGTGGTCAGCTTTAAATTCTCCATTTTTGAGTTCAGTTTTGCACTGTGCACACTCGTAGATACCTCTTGATTTACGAGCGGCTTTAATCGCGTCGGATCGGAATTTCCAGCGATAGCTAGCTGACCGAAGTTTCGGAATAAGAAAGCGTTTAAGTTCCTTAAGCCTTTCATCATTTAACTCTTCCGGATCGGTAGTCGCAGATGTCACAGCTAAGAAATCGTCTGTTTGCGACGATAGTCTCTTTGATCCCGTTTCGTCCGCAGCTAGGGCATTCTCTTGATCGATCGACTTCTTTTTCCTTGGAGGCACTTGGCACTTCTAATTTCTCAAGGGATTCCTCAATCTCTTGTTTATGGATTCCTTTAGCCAACTTCTTGAGTTGCTTCATTAGGGTTCGGTTTAGGGACTTTAGTTCGCGTATCTCTTTCTCTAGGCGAGTAATTTCATCTTGTTCACGCCTATCTTTCTTACCTTCCGGTTGAGCCATATCCTGAGTTACCTCTAGAGCTATCACTAAGTTCTGTAGACTCGACTAGTTCAATCTTCGGATACGGTATAATAAGTAATTGTCCAATTCTATCTCCGACTTGGTATTCTCGTCGGACAGCGGGGAATACGGCGATATCCTTGAACTTAAATAGAATCTCGCCGCGATAACCGCTATCCACCACGCCGACATGGTTACCGAGAGATAGATCATAATTGGTAAGACTGGATCTTGGGAAGAGTAATCCAACAAACCCTTCAGGAATTTCGATTGATAGACCAGTTCCATATACAATACTCCCGTTATCATCGAAATATTTAGAAGTTGCGGTTAAGTCCAGACCAGCATCTCCTGATTTACTATATTTCGGGATAACCGCGTTTTCATGAAGCTTCTTTACTTTAACTTCCACTATTTAACGCCTTTCTTAAGATGTTTACGTTGTTCTAGACTTAATAGATTCTCTTTATCTTGATACGGTTTACCGCAAGCTTTACATTTATAACGTTGGTAAACTCCATGGTTGGAAGCGGAGAATCCTTTCTTAATGAGTTCTTTAGATCCGCAGGAGCAGATATGATCCCCTCCGTTATAAACGCTGAAGTTAATGGAACTATCCCAAGGAATAAGTCGTTCATATACTTCTTCTAACGACAATACGTCGTACTTATTGTATACTTCCATCTCTTCCCAAGCTTCTTTATTCCCGGCTAAGCATTCTTTCCAGAGTTCGAATCCGGGGAACTTCTTATGTTTAAGTTTTTTATGCTTACATCCAAGCTTTTCAGAGAGATATTCTAGTTTATTGCTGGTTAGAGCGAAGTTTCGTCTAGCGATTAGAAGAGTGTCGATAATTCGTGCTTTAGAGGGCGGTTCCATTTTGTGGAGAAGGAATCGAGCATTGAGTTTTTTAAGGTCAAAGGATTTTACGTTGTGACCGATCACGATATCGCATTCATCCAATAGTTTCCATAGTGCTTCGAGGATCTTCTTGTCGTTTTCCTTGTTTTTAACCGTTGATTGGTCCATGTACATGATTTCTTTAGATCCTAGCCATTTAGCGGACCAGGATAATACATGCCATTCTCGGTGGATCTGATTAAGTCCGACATTTTGGTCGAACAAACCCCAGTGGTATGAAAGCAGTGGACTAGTTTCTATATCTAAGAGTAGTACTTTTGGTTTTGACATTATTTACCGAACAATCCATCCAAGTAAGGTAGGATTCCTTCCATATTTAACACTTGATTTTCTGTTAACCCTAGTTTATGTTCTTCGCTAAATGCATGACAGCATTCGTGAAAGAACGTTTCTACGGTTAACTTCGGGGACATATCCATCTTTATTGCAATGATCTTACTATCTAAATCGGTAAATCCATATAGATGATTACCTTTGGTATCTAAAATTTCCTTTTGATACATAACATCATAATATACTTTAGGTGCTATGTGCACCTTAGATGGAATATGTCTAAGCTTTTTCTTCCAATCCGTTCGCATGTTACCGTCTTTTCTCGCCTTTTGTCATAACTGTAATCTTATTTTGTTCTAGAAAGATTTCTACTATAGGTTTTTCTTCATATATCGCGGTTAATACGGTTTGAACCGGTCGATACTTTTCATAGTTCTTTAAACTTGCTTCTGCAGCATTTAATATCTTAAGAATTTTTTCTAGGTCTTTAACGAAGATCTGAGCTTTTTTATACTCGTTTATGTTATGAATTGTCATTAGTCGAATTCATCCAGGTCTGATATTAAGTCGAGCATTTCTTCTATAATATCTGGTCCAATATCGCGTAATTCTCGTCTCATTTTATCTCGTTGACGTTTATGATTTCTAGGCGCCATTTTAGAAATGATTTTATTAAGATGGGCTTGTTTATTATTAAGCATCATTTCGTATCCATCTGAACTTACATTATTTCGATCAAATAACCAGAATGAATTAGCGAATAATTTACAATGCCTCTTGTTCTGTTTATTTAAGAAATAAGTGTTCATCGTTCAGTTCGGTCCGATGGATAATTTAATCCAAATCCACCACTTCCTTTTTCTGAGAATGCTTTCTTATAATCGGCAATCTCCTGGATAACTTCTTTAAGTGCTACTTCGAGAGTTTTTTCGTGGATGACGGAACGGATGATCGATTCTTTGATGTGGGCGGGGGTGAGACCTTCTCCAGCTTTTGAAGCAATGAGTGATGATTCATTAGGTTCCAATAACCGTTTACTAAAAAACTCTGCCAATTTAACGCGCGCCTCCGGTTTGGGGTTTCCCGCTTTGATTTTGTCATCGAACCTTCCAGGTCTATTAGTTAATGCTCCCATTAATACTTCAGGGAAGTTAGTAGTGGCGATAATAAGGGTAGGAATCTTAAGTGTCTTCTCTTGGTTATCGAGTAAGGAGAGTAGACCGGCATCTGCGCCTCGGCGTACTTCTTCCATCTCGACTCCGCCGACATCTTCCATAACCAGGATTAGGCGGTTAACTCCTTCGTATGCAAACGTCTTAATAAAGTCTTTAACCTGATAGGCTTCGTATTTCTCCGTTTGGAAGATTACTACTGCCGTATCTCCTTTAGCGTGGTACTTATTACATACCTTTGCTAGAGCGGTTGTCTTACCGGTTCCAGGGGCCCCGTAAAGGAGCATATTCCGCTTAGCAACGTCGATCCCTAACTCGGCATACTTGTGGGTATTCCGGAAGAAACAATCGGCCTTATCCTCAATCTCGCGCGTATTAATGAAGTCTTCGAGAATCTTATCCTGGGTGAAGGTAGTTTTTTCCAGGTAGAATCCGAGCATGTTTTGCATGATGGTATAAATACCAGGAGCTACTTTAAACGGTTCTGGTTCTTTGTTTTCTTCGAGGTATTCGAGTTGAACGAATTTACTTTCCCCGGTCAAGGTGGAATAATCGCTTTCGCAGATTTCTTGCCCAACTTCTACCTTATTAAGATCGGTGATAGCTTTAACTTTGAATTTGCCTGCCAAGGTATTCTCCTTTGAATATTTATACTACTATATCATTCTTTGGTAGATTTGTCAAGTGGAATCGGGAAGTATAGGGGAGATCCGACACAATCGTCTTTTCGCATCATACTCATTAATATACTAGGTTGTTGAATCATTTCTTTAATCGCTGGTCCATAAGTAGCTTTAAATAATCCGTTTAACCCGAAATGTTTATAACAATAATTAATCCAAGCATCGTGAAGTTTCTCATGATTCTTCCGGGTTAACTTAATATCTTTAGCTTTAGCCTTTTGAATCCAGGGATTACAGAATTCGAATTCCCATATCCATTTAGGCTTCATTTCTTAACCTTATATCGATTATCCATTTCCGGCTTGTTTTTATACATGTAAATTGCCATAGCTAATCCGGCCATTGCATTTCCTAAATGAAGCGCTTTGGATTCTTCATCGTAATCTTCGCCTTCATTGAATTGAGTAATATGTCGCATACTTGCAGCTAGTAATCGAGAAATTTCAATTCCTTCTCTATAGTTATGTCTACCATATTTATGGGCTCCATATGTAAATGCTCTTGCCATTTCCCATAATGCATCCATCGGGATAAGGGAGAGGTCGGGTTTTTCCCGATCATTCTTTTGACCTTTAGATTCTTCCATAAGGAATACTGGTACAATTGGCATAATAATCTCCTTTATAGTAACTTTAAATTCCTGGTAATATCATTGATCTTATAATCTTCTTCCGGTCCAATGGCTATACAAGTGTAGGTAGGAGTTTTAAATTCGGTTCGTCCTGCATCTTGGATAAGAGAAGTAATACAATCTTTGTCTTTAGCAAGATTTAATAATTGAAATAGTTCATCTTCAGATTCACAACCGACTACGATTTTAGCCATTCCCTGTTCTAACCAGTTAGTTACTTTCGCGCTTCCCATATTTCCTACTACAGAACTAACCGATGCGTGCGCCGCTTGACTGCACATCTTTCCTTTTCGCATGTTGAGGTCTTTCCTCATCACGATTACTTGCTTCATTTATTAACTCCTGTAGTGCTTCTTTGGACTTCTTAAGTTTGTAGTTCTTGAATAGTAATTCACAATCTAGAACATTTTCAAAGATCCATACGGTATCATAACATGCTTGGACTGTTTTGTCAACGGAATATATACCGTCGAATCGTTCTACTAGTTCTAGAGTTTGAGCATCTTTGAAATAGGTATAGATTCTATCACCTTCGACGTATTCAGTTCCTTCTAGCGTATCCTTTACCCGCGTTTCGTTAGCGCGTTCGCTATGAAGTGTTTTAGCACTGATAGTTTTTCGACTAGCCCAGCGTTTCATATCCTTGACATTACAAGCTTCTTTAATATATTCATGATAGATCTCTTGGAAGTCGTTTCTACGTTCGATAATACTATTAATAAACTTATTAATCATTTCCTTTAGGGCTGGGGATTTGGTGCTCGCCTTTAGGGCCGAGCCTTTAATCTTAAGCTTATCGCCGTCGTATAGGATATAGTTCTTAGCTTTGAGAATACATACAGTTTGGAAATAACCGTCGTCCTCGAAGTGGATTAACTTCGGGTATAGAAGATTTAACTCTTTAAGATTTTGTGCCCGTTCTTCTTGAGATATTTCAGCATTATCTCCTCGCGTGTAGGATATTGAATCTGTGTCCGCATTGCAAACGTGAAATCCCTTCCTGCTTGCAAAGTCCAGGCTAGTCTGCAGGATTTCTCTTCCCGTTCTCGTAATGAACTCAGCTCCAGAAGGACTGTTAAAGTTAAGCCCTGGTGCTCCCATAAATCCATAGCCTGAGTTAATGATAATTTTTTGGGCATTTTGTAGTCCTTCGTAATAGGGATCTCCCGTTTCCTTGGCTAACTGTTTATTCCTAAGACGTTCTGCAGTAAAGGTTTCAATGATCTTTAAGAAGTTTCCTTTAGGATCTTTATCTTCATCATATACCTTACATTCCAGGATAATAGAAGGGTATAGCGATGCTACGTCTACTTTATGGACGTTGCGATAGATTCCGGGGTTACCGAATGATATAGCTCCGGCGAATGGATGGGGTAATGATGCTTTAGGAATGCTATGTCCTTCTTGGAGATAGCTTCTTACCATCATCGAATTGATTTGACTTCCTGGAGCGGATTCAACCACGCATTGGAAAGATTTGGGGATGGACTGAGTAAGATAGAAGGAGGCTGGTGCACAGAGGTCGTAAAGCGCGAGGGAATCGTCGCTATCATGGATACAGTAATCTCGTATCTTATTCCATTCAACAGGATCGCGGAAGTTGAACCGTATTTTAGAACTGTCGTAATGGACTCTATCACTTTTTTCTAATCCCTCTTGTTTAATAATGGCTTTAAGTCCGTAGCTCTCGTATTTCTTGGCTACGATGTCGTGTCTAATGGCTAGGAACATCGTGTCGATGATCTCGCGACCGTATGCGCGTACTTTAGAGTATTCTTGATCTCTCGATCCGTCTATTCGGAATTTCGAGGGTTTACGGGCGATTGTGAGGGCTGAGCCGTCTCTTCCAAGGTTAAGTTCAATTCCTTCTTTATTAGCAATGTAATTAAGGTAAGGTATGTCATAAGTATAAATATTGTGCCCAACAATGATACTAGGATCGATTTCTCTGGTCCAATTACACCAGTCTGTAAGCATTTCACCAGGTGAATTATATGCATCATAAGCAAACAACTTACGTATAATATTACCATTTTTTCTAAACGTGTTAGAAATAAGAAGTACTTTGCTATCTTCATTATGGAATAGTCCTGTAGATTCAATGTCAAAGGAAAGGATAGAAGGCTCGGTATGCTTCATTCCTTTGAAATAGGTATAACCGTCTTTAACTAGGAAGGCTTCCTTTGGGTCGTAGATTGTGTAGAAGTCTTTTTGCTGTTTGCGGAGAGTTTGAGTATAGCGATTCCATTCTTCTTTTCCCAGAAATTGCTTGCCGAATTTGTAATGGAGTTGACCATCCAACCTGACCGATCCTGATTGCGCATAAGGTAGTAACACCCAGAATCGATTCGGTGCCATCGTCTTAGTAATAAGTCCTGTAGATTCCTCGGTGAAGATGGTTGCTTCATTATTGCTTATCTCGACATTCACGACTCTTTCTAGATCGTTTTTCCCGTTTATCAGAGGATCGTACTTTTTCATTCTGTTTCCTCGTCCAATTCGCTTCTTTTTCACAATCGGGTTTATGTGGTTTATTTTCGTCGGAAAAGCAGCATGTTCGCATTGACATATTAACTAATAACCGCGAGAAGTAAAATTACAAGAAGAATTGTCATTTAATTAATGTCCTTACTTTTAATGCCTTTGTTAATAAATTCGTCTAACATAAAGAGTACGAAATCTTTACGACTATCATCCGTTTCATCGAATACGTCTACGCGTCCATCTTCTTCATTGGTCGCGACAATTCCATGTTCATCTTTAACTAGGTATAGTTTAATTTCATTTTTCATAAGCCAGTACTCATTTCATTCGTTCGCATTTATATTCGTAAGAATATAGTATAACCTATTTTCGTCATTTTGTCAATGAATTTCTTAGTTATACGTATTTCCTTCAGGAGTTTCAACTTCATCTAATGCGTTCTGCATCGGGTCGTTCGGCTGTACGATTCCAATATGCTTAATAGAGCTAATAGGAAGCGCTTGATTAACTTCTTCGCCGTTGGAAGATAGGTATAAGAATTCCCCATCAGAATCCATGACATATCCAGTTACAGTCATCGGCATTCTCATCGGTTGCGCTACTCCATCTTCGGTCATAGCTACTTGGGTAGTTACTTCATAATCCTGAAGAATTTCTACATATTCATTAATGAATATTTCAAGGAGTGGATCGATCGCTTCTTTATTAGTTTTCCTCGTCATCCCATTTCCTTTCGGTTGGAGTGTGCTTACCATCTTTAATAGTCGTTGTACAAATCGGAGGAAGCATTCCAACGCCTTCCAGATAAGATAGTATATGTAACGCCTTTTCTTTGTTCGTGCCATCATCTAAGATAATCCAGGAGATAACATCTACTACATCTTCCTTTTTCATTTATTCCCAACCATTATCTTTCTGCTGACCGGCTTCTCTGGCTGCTTTCATTTCTAGCTTATGATTCATCTCAGAATCTTCTTCTTCAGTTAATTCGCGGATTTCTCCACGTTTTCCATTCCAAGCGAAATTGAATATACCCTGTTCTCCTAAATCGTTTTTGAGAATCGCCATTTGGAGGTATTTATCGTCTGCTGCAGTATCGGGAGTAAAGAAAGGTCTCCAGATAGATATAATAGAGCGAAAGGATTGGTAAAGGAATGAAGATCCTTTGATTGCAACGTAAGATTTAATGGGTTTATCCGGACCGCTTGAAAGGCTGAATTTGTTTGGTTGTACAAGAGTGACCATTGCGACGTTAAAGTCATTTACAAGATCCTGAAGTTGCCCAGCAATGTCTTTACTTGCAGCAGTATCTTCTGACTTGTCGGAGTTAACTCGCTCAAAATAATCGAGCATAATGAGTTTGACCTTTTTTCCAGTTTCAGATTCAACTTCTTCAATGTATTCTCGAATGTTTCCAACTGTTGGGCAAGATCGATCATAGAACCAGACGTTTGCGTAGTCTTCTTTGACTTTACGGGTAATTTCTTCGATTTCACCTGCTTGGATTTTGGCATATAGATCTCCTCGGGATAATCCCGTTGTTTTATATAGAAGTTTCTCGAATAATCGGTTCCGGTGCATATCCAAGCTAGCGAATACAGATACTACTCCGGCTTTGGACGTATTCTTAAGGATTTCGAGGGCTAAGGCGGTTTTACCAGAACTAGCGGCTCCTACGATTCCTAAGTTCATTCCGATAGTAATTGGAAGTGCAGCATCTAAGGATTTGATCCCGGTTAGGATCGTATTTTCTTCGATGTGGTCGACGAAGTGCTTGAACTCATCTTGGATGTCCTGGATGCGCCTTGCTTTGGATTCTTCTTGTTTATTAACTTCGAATCCCATCCGTTCGCAATATTTTTTAAGCCAAGGATTATTGGAAGGAGAGTATTGCCCGCCGTTCCAGTTCTCCGAGTAGATCGACGTATCGATGATGTTTTCATAGAGTTCTTCTTTCGGGAATTCATCTCCGCCATATCGTGCTACCTGTGCTTTAACCGCGGCTTTGCAAATGTAATATGCTTGATCCTTGGAATATCCAAGACCTCTACAGGTTGCGGCTACTACCATGAGGGCATTATGGCGTTCTCCGCTATCGAAGAATCCTTGCGCTAACGCGTGTTTATAATCTTTCCAGCCCTTAGGAATTCGTTCCATGGCTTCAGCCAAGTCACCGGCAACTTTAATCTTTTCCTTCTTCTTTTCCACAACGAATAGACTTTCGGGAAGTTGAACTTTTAAAGTCTTATTGGTTATATCCCGCATTTCGCTAGCATTTGCTAAGATTTGGGGAATAGTCCATTCATCGAGTTGGAATACTTCTATAGGTGTTTTGTAATAGGAACTTTTATTATGATGGGTATTGTCAAGTCGGACAATCCGGTTAGGGTCCATTACGTTATGATCGAAGGTATCCAGATCTCCTGCTAACCTTACTACGGCTGCTTTGAACTGGTCGTTGGTAATGCGGTTAGCTAATCGAACTTCTACGGAGAAGCCTTTAGATCCGGTGAAGCAGGTGTGGATATCGTCTGGGGATACATCGTGGTCTACAAGGCGAGTACAGAGGTCTAGCGCATCTTTACGGGCTAGTTCCAGGTTGTCTTTGCTATCGAAATCGAAGTAAAGCTTATCGGTCGTAGTATTCTTTATACCAGCGAGGGTTCCTTTAGATTCGGCTAGCTTCTTTTGATCTGTCGTATATTGGAATAGAGAAATGTAATAATCGGTCTTAATATCCAATAATGGAAGTTTAGAACCATAAGGGATGAACTTAGGCTTTTGGGAAAGCGTTTCTTTAAATACGGAATACAACATAGCCTCCTCAGGCGGATTCATTAAGATCGAACGTGAATAAGATGTGGTTTCTCGGAATGTTTATTAACTCGGAATACAAAAGTTTCATCTTCACTTTCAAAAGTAAGAAATATTTTCTCTTCTTGAGTATCTAGTCCGGTTAGTTTAAACTTAATAGGCTTGCATTTCTTTTGACTTACTTCTCGTCCAATTTTATGGCAATAAGTGTCGTTTGGATGTACAAATGATTTTCCAACCATTAGATTAATCGGTTCATCGAATAGATGAACGGCTTCTAATAGATCTTCTCGGTTAAATCCTACGTCTACTGCATAAGTAATACCGTTTCCCGGATCGTGGAAGAATTGAATGGTTCCATATTTATCGTTCATTTAATTCCTTTGATATAAAGGGAAGGCTGCCAAAAGCGAGAGGAGGAGTCGTTTGACATTTAACGTCTTATTGCACCTTCGAGAAATTAGTCTTTTTCTACGAGTTCTACCAATTCGAATCGAACAAAGTCGGGAATCTTGGCAATACGTTCGCGTACCGATTGAGCAATATCTTCCGAGAGTTTACCGGCAGCTACTGCTTTTTCCAATTGATCTAATTGGAACTTAGGACTTTCAAGGCGGTAATACGTATCGGTATTCCGCATCTTAATATAATCTACTTGACCGGGATCTTTAGCTTTATAAACTGATCCTACTACTTGTCGTTTCAATTTCTTACGGGGTTCTGCCATTTTAGGTTCCTTCGTTTGTTTTTTCGGCATCAGCGCCGAATTCTAGAGTTGCGTTCTTCATTGCTTCTTTAGCTGCGCCTGCAATAATTTCATCTGCATGGTCGTGATATGTTTTAATAGCTAATACCATTTTCGCATCGTTAATCGAGTTGCCGATCATGAATGCTTCTTGTTCTTCTTTGGATGGGTGTCTATATTCCCGGCCAATAGGGTATTCTACCATTGCTTTAATAAGTCGTCGAAGCGATCGGTTAGAAAGGGTATCCACCATTTGATTAAATCGGGGTGTATAAAGTTTAATCATCATACAAGCGATTTCTTCTTGGTCCGGTTCAGCATTCATCCGGTCAAGTTCTTCTTGAACTAGTTTCTTTTCTACTTCGACTGGATCTGTATACCCTTCATCGCTGGGTTTAAGCGGTTCGAATGGATAGTCTAAGACTGGGGAGATCGGA
>OCZT010006909.1_pt1 | contig 11172 bp, 12 predicted proteins | sample 1539031 | NCBI WGS metagenome assembly OCZT01 (sample SAMEA3539308, study PRJEB22396) | soil metagenome | biome: tundra; feature: field; material: soil | place: USA | collected 2010-05 | depth 0.15 m
AGGCCATCTCGCTTCCCATCGACTCGCCCAGCTTTTCGGCGTAGTGCCCGCCTACGAATCCGACGACGATCTTCGACAGGTCCGCGAGGCCGTTGATCAGTGGCAGCAACGCCGCCGCCGCTTCCTGAAATGTCGCCTTCAGTTCCTCCCACTGTCGCGAGAATTCCCGCGCCGCACCGACGTTCTGTTGCATTACCTGTCCGAGTTCGCGATGGGCGTTAGTCTGGTCGCGCGCGGCAACCGCGCCTTGTGACAGGAAAGCGATCAATGGTTCGGCGCTGCGGCCAAGAGCACGCGAGGCGTCGGCAAAATCTTGCGCGCTCCCGCCGCTTTCCTTGAGGTGATCGGCCATCTGCATCAGGGCGGTATTCAGCGGCTGAGCGGATGTGTTTACAGTCGTGAGATCGACGCCCAAAAGTTCGAGATCCTTGGCCGCCTTCTCGTTCCCATCATTTGCGTCCGTGATCGTTTCCGAGAGTTTGCGGAGCGAGGATGCGAGGTCTTCAGTCGTCACGCCGAACGGAGCCGCGGCAGCTTGCATCGCGGCAAGATTTGAAACCGTCTCGCCAGTGATGGCAGAGAGGTTCGCGAGTTGTTGCTCAGTGTCGGCGATGCCCTTGATGGCCGAGGCTGCGAACGTCGCGGCGATGGCCGCGCCGATCAGGTAGATATTGCTTATTCCCTCACGGGCGAACACACGAATGCCATTTGAACCGAGCATTACCCGAGCGTTCAGGCCCTGAATTGCAGCGGAGGCTTCTTCCGTGCTGGCCGTCGTCTGTGCGGTTGCTGCCGCTAGCGACTCCATTGTTGCCGCGGCTTCCCGCGCGCTATATCCGAGGTTGACGAGAGCGCCCTCAGCGTCCTTCGCGCTAATGCCCTGCGCCATAAATTTCTGCGCAAGCTCGCCGGCAGCGGAGGCTGCGCGATCGGCGCTCGATGCGACGCCGACGTTCGCTGCTGAAATCTTTGACGCTGCGGCTTCTACTGCGTCGGCAGATTCCTGCGCTCCTGAGCGAACACCACTGGCGTCCAACGAACTGCGAATGTTGAGCCGCATGTCATCGGCCATTGACAGCCTCCCTGATCCATGCGGGTGCGCGATCTATCGGCGTGACGTTCGGCATGATTTTGTCGCGATGCTCCATCGAAGCCGGAGTGTAAGGTCCAGAGTCTCCAGATTCAATTGCTTTTGCAGGTTTTCTAGGCTCGAAGCCGATGAAGGAAGCGAAAAGGTCATCCACGGAAGGATGCTGCGAGAAATATTCCAGCAGCCAAATCGCCTGCCAGACTGGCGTGGCGTCGATCTCGGAGAATGTGTAGCCGGTGCGCGATGCGATCTGGCCGTAGACACTCGGCCAGTCTAGTTTTTCACCACCGGCTCCGCTTCCCCCTCGGGAACTCCTTCGGGCCAGCAGGCTTGCAGCATTGCAGCCATCACGCGATGGAAGTTCGAGACCGTGACTAGTTGTGCAATCTCTTCCTCGTCGAGCTTAGATGCTTCAGCGAACAGCGGAATGAGCGCGGTCATGCGTTCCATCGCCGCGGCTCCGGTGAGTTCGCGCATCTTTTGGATGTCGAGTTCGTCTTTGTATTTTCTGGCTTGGCCGAGAGTGAGAGGACGGAAACGAAGCGTAACGTCACCGATTTTGATGACGCCGCGTTCTGGTGTGCTTGTCATGCGCCGGAGTCTAAGGTCGGCTCGCGCCGGACGTCAAGCGCTAACTCTGGTACCAGTCGAACACTTGGCCGCTCGCGTTCTGGTAAGCGGCGAAGTCGAGTTCGGGAATCACGTACTCAGCAGCCTTCGTCGGCAACGTCAGTTTGGCTGCCTTGCACTGGTAGAGCACGAGGGTCAAATCCTTGGCCTCGTAGGACTGCTTGAGCACAACCTGAAAGACAGGGCTGTAGCCCTGCGGCTGATTCGTTACGGCAAGATGGCTGCCGCTCGCAGCCACGCTGTAAACGTAGCTGATCTGGATGACGTGACCTGTATCTGCAGCGGCGAAGAGATAGACGCCGGTCGCAATGGTCACCGAATATTGCCCGGTCGTCGGACCCGATGCGACTTGCACCAAATAGTCGCCCAGGTTGTTGTCGAACACGCCAAGGTCGGAAACGTAGATACCGGAAGCGGGCGGGGCGGCAGTGACTTGGAAGGGAGTCGTCGGAACCGTATCAGTCGCTTCGGTGTTCGCATCTTTGAGTCCTGCGGTCATCACCTGTCCAAACACGAGGTCATTGAAGATGCGCGTGTCAACTTGGCCGATCTTGGCCTTGCCGGTGATCTTGATGGAGGCAACCGCGACGTCATCGGGAAAAAGATTCTGCCCGATCAAATCCTTCTGCGTGATGGCGAAGTCAATCTCGACGCCTTGCAGCGTTCCGAACTTCCGCGGCGTGGTGCCAGCGCCAGAGAGAGCGCCACTCGAAAGGTTGCCGCCGTTCGGGATGCCGTAGAGAGTTCCGCTGCCAAACTGAAATCGTGTTCCCGCCATGTCTGTTCTCCCTTACGGCAGGCCGCTCGCTATGATCGAGATCGGCAAACGCGCGATGATTTGATTCCCCTGCGTGAGCTCGAAGATCCTGATTTCACCGTCGATGTACGCCTCTTCCACATACGGCGCAAGTCCCAAGTCCTGCTTGCCTCCGCCCGGCGGCGTTGCGATTGCAGCCTCAAGCGCGTCGAGCAGGGCGTTCATTTCTGTCGAGTAGATGCCCGACTCGTCCTGCACCGATCCGTAGACCCAAATCGCTGCCTTCATTATCCACTTTGTGCCCAAACCGGGGTAATCCTTGCGGGCACTCTCGCCGGTTTCGATCTGATAAAACGCTGGCCGGTTAACAGACTCTTCGGTCGTTTTCAACCGACGCGATGATTCCCTGAACGCAGCGGAGGCACCGACGGTCGTGCTGAGCTGATTGAACAATGCTGCGTAGATGGTCTCGCGCGCCTGACTAGGCATTTAGGATTGCCTCGACCGTGTGCGAAAGCCCCGCTTCCATTTCTGGCTGCATGTCCTCGAACGTGGGCACGAGCCACGGGCGCCGCGGCATCCGCACAAGCTGCGTCCTCACCCAGTGGCCATCGATTTGGAACACGAGAGCAGGCGCGTTGACCGGACGGATCTCGCCTCCGAATTCGTGAATTCTCGCGTATACCATGTTCGAGCCGACAGTGGATTCGATCACATCGCCCGAACGAGTAGTCTGCGGAGAAGCGAGCACGGAATTTTTCAGGTTGCCGCTGCGCTCGTTCAGCACTTGCCCGGACAAGGGTCCAGACGCCACGCGATTCGCGAATTGGATGTGCAGCAACTCCATCTCTTCCTGAAGCGCGTCGATAACTTCATCGGCTTTCGCGCCAATCGCTCCCAGCAGTTCGGGGATGCCGACCGGCGTGAACTCAACTTTGAATCCGCCGCGCAGTGGTGTGCTGGTGGTGAATGTCGCGCTCATATACAATCTTCCCCTTGCCTTGCGTCTCGACGTGCACTCCGGGACCACCGGCTTTCTTCAATTCGCGCGCTTGCTTTTGCGACATACTCCGAGCTGCGCAGCCCGACAGAAACATGCACGCTACAAATGCAATCGTTCTCGTCATCACATTAGCTCCACGGAAACTTTCTCCTGTAGCGCTCAAAGGTCTGCTCGACCTCGGCTGGATACTTCTTGCCGCTATAGCGCCGCGTCTGTTCGTTCACTGTTTCCGATTCAACGTCGATGTGCTTGCGGCGGTTGTACCAGGACATCACCAGCAGCTCGACAGCTCCCACCAGATCAGGCGGCGGCACGGTATAGCCTGCAGTCCATGAGACCGACACGTTCTGGAATCCCCTGTAGAACTTCCCGCGCACGAGTTGAACTTCGTCTTCGTCGAAGAGGTAGCCGTAGGCCACGCCATCAGGCGACGGCACAATGGTTTGATCATTGGCGACGAGCGACGTGACCGAGAACACCGGATAGACGGGCAGATTGATGGCGTTCGTGTTGTAGCCGTTGAAACGGCCCACGTAACTTTGCACGCCCAGGAATTCATTCGCGTAGCCGCGCGCTAGCGCAGAACCAAATGCCCCGCGCGAGGCATAGGTATAGAAGTCGTAGCTGGCCCGCGTGATAGCGCTCGACAGGTAGGGCTCGTCGGCGCCTCCCGGCGCGATGTTGTAGTGAGCTTCAAGGTCTGCGAGCGCCAGTAGGTCGTTTGCGTCCGGCATCTGTCCCCTCAAATGAAAAGAGCGGAGCCGCCTCCCCAGGCAACCCCGCTCATCGCTTCTTGGGCCGAGTGGCGCGCCGACCCCGCGACTTCGTTAGCCCGCCCCGACGTTGGACAGAATCCCGAACGCAAAGGGGATGTAGACCTGTGGGCAAGAGTCGCAGTAGACGCCGTACTCATATTGGCGCTTGTAGCGCGGCCATTCGACCGAGTAGTAGTCTTGGCGCGTGCGCACCGAGTAGGGTCCGGGCACGTTCGCCTTGGTGTAGACGGACGGCACTTCGTTGCAGTCGAAAAAGATGGTCCCAGACGGCATGTTTGGGTGGATCTCGATCGGGATCACCTTCTTGTTGCCCATGCCGAACTTGTTGACGTACTCGCGCACGATCGAACCGCCGGAGATTCCCTGACGTCCGTCGGCCGCGCCTGCGACCAGCCGGAACGATCCGGACGATCCGCCCGCCATCACTTTCTTGTATATGTCGTTGGCTTGCTGCGAGTTCACCATGATCCCGGTGGGACCGGTGCGTCGCGTGTCCCAGAGGGCTTGCAGTACCGCGTCGATCTCGACGATGCCTCCAGAGTTGTCGCTCGTTAGCGTCGCACCGTCCAAGCTCTTTTGGTAGCCGCCGCCCTGGATGATCAGCGAGATGAAACCGTCATAGTCGAGAGCGTTCGTCGAGCGATCGGAGCCAGCGCCCGTGAAGTTACCGGCCTGGTTCGCTGAGCCGACCGCGTTGGCGGTTTGCAGCCACACGTTCGTGGTGGTGATCGCTTCGAGGTAGCTCGTCGCCGCAGTGCCGGTCGTGCCAACAAACCACGCATAAGCAACCGCGCCAGGAACAGATGTCACCTTCCAACTGACCGACAACGTGCCGCCGGTCGGAGTCTTGGCCGTCGATGTCGCGGAGATGATGGCGTGCCCGCCGTTGATCGTGTCGCTCGAAGACACCGGGCCAGCATTCGTCTTCGCCACCGTATCCACGATGGCCGTGGCAGCAGCCGCCGGCGCAATCGCTCCACCATCGAGCATGAATCCGAGATAGGTGAGCGCGACGCAGAAAACCTGCACGGCCGTGCCGGAAGTCATCGCTCCGCCCGTCACTAGCGTTCCGACTGGCGTCGGTGTGGTGCCGAGAGCGTTTCCGGTGTTGCCCCAGAGCAGTTGCTGTTCCTCGCCGATCATCATGGCGGTCAACAGCGTACGTGTGGCGATCGCGCGGGCGTCGTCCCAACCTTCGGAGCCGTATTCGGGTTCGAATGAAACCGAGTTCTCAAGGCCGAGGCCCTTGTACGTCGCGACGAAATCCTTTTCGGTGGTGGTGATCAGCGCGCCGCGGTTTCCTTCCGAAACCTGCGACATAACCGATGTCCCGGTCCATTGCGAGGCCGTCATCGCGTTGATGGCGGTGATTGCCTTCCAGTGCGCGGCGTCGCCCTGCATCAAGCCACGGCGACCAATGCGCGGCACGCGATTGCGGAAGGGCGTGACTTCGGGAACGAGTTGCTTGGCGAGCAGCTCGAGATCGTACCCGAGCAAGCCCGTCGCATGAGTGATTCCCGAGGTTGTCGCGTCCTTGCGGAGATTCACACCCTTTGCAAGTTCGAGGGTGCTTTGAACCAATGATCCGTACATCGCGCGCTCCTGGCCGGCCGCTTTCCGCAGCCGGGAATGTCTTTCCAGTTACGCGCCACTTTTAGACTGCGCGAGCTCCATAACGGAGCGTCACCTTCGCGACGGCATCTGCCCGTTGCGTGGGGTCGGTGATCGCTTGAGCCTTCGCGAGTTCGGTTTCGATAGTCTTGGTTTCTCCGCCGCCGTCTTCGGTTTTGCTGACGACGCGGAGCCCGCCGGCATTCACGATTGCGCGCGGCGCTGCGGGGGCTTCCATGAATTTCGTGAAGGCTTCGCTGATATTCTTGACGGCATCGGCGAGTTCCTTCTGTCCTTCCGCGATATCGGCCACAGTCTTTGCGAGCGGATTTCCTTCAGCGGCAGCCTTCGCGAGTTCAGCCTTGGCAGCTTCGGCGGCAGCAGTCTTGGCCGCTTCGATCTTGTCCTGCTCGGATTTTTCTTTGGCGCCACCAGCGGTGGCCTCTTGGCCGTGCTCGGCGTGGTAATGCGTCGCAAACTTGTCGTGAGCCGCGGCCATTGCGGTGTGGTGCTTCGCCATCGCTTCATGGTGAGCGGCCGCCACCTTGTTGTGGGACTTGGCAGCTTTTTCGAGGTCTTCCGCAGTGATCGTCATGCCCGCTCCCTTTGCAGCCGCCTGTTGCAGCTCGGCTACTTCTTCCTCTGCATACGCTACCAAAACGTCGCCTATCTCCCCAACTAGACTCGACAAGCGCCCGGCGAGTTTCGAGTCGTCGCCCTCGTACTCTTCCTCGTCCTGTATCGAAGCGGCGAGACAATGCAGCGTGGCGACTTCCTGCGCGAGCGCGGAGACGTGATACATGCACTTTTCGACTTGCTCCATCTCCGCGAGAGGATTCTCAACCGCCTTTGTTTCAGTAACAGACTTCGATGATTTGGCGAGTTCGAAAATATCCGCCTCTGCGAACTTGTGCGTCTCCGCCGTGCCGTCCGCTTTCACGAGTTGGAACGTGGCTCCGGGAATTGCGGGGCGATCAACCAGCGAGAGTTCGGCTGGCGCGAGGGTATAGCGCAGCGCCTTTCCGCCAGAATCCTTCCAGACCTTCGCGTATTTTCCGCCCCACGAGAAACCAGTCAGAACACCCTTGCGAACTTTTTCCCAAGTCGAATCGTCCACCACTTCCGCGCCGACGCCGACCATCTTCTTCGAGTCGTTCATGTCGAGCGCTATGATCCTGCCAGCAGCGATGCGGCTATGCTGCTCGCGCACGTTTCCGAAACTCTTTCCGTCGCTCGCCGACTTCTGCGTATCAGACCAGCTCTGAATGAATGGCTTCGATGTTTCGTAGTCGAAGATTTCGCCATCGCGATCGAACTCTTCGCTGGAAGCGACCCCCCAGACCTGGCGCGTTTCCTCATCGACCTTGACGATAGGGACGAACATTTCGAGCGCGGCGCCCTCGATGGCCGCTCCGTGGCTTCCTGATGTGAGAACTACTGACATTTTCGCTCTCCTTTTCTTATCTAAACTGCGCCCCTGCGGTCGCTTTCGTTCCTGCCAAAGCTTGGGAGGTAGGTCCGCTCGGGTCCGACAAGTCCGGCACACAGGAACACGAGCGCAGCGAGTTTCATTGGTTTATCACGCTCGCACGATGCCTGACTACTCCCCCGCCGCCAGCCTGCTTGATTGCCACGAGCATGGCTGCAAAATGAGCGGCGTTATCAAGAGCACTCATCGTTCCAGATTTGGAGCCCGTAGAGGTTACATTCAAGTTTTCAGAAGTTCCCCAGAACGTTCCTCCGGTGCTTTCATCAACCACCTTCGCATAGCTCCCACCAGCCGTTGATGGAGATGGATCTGCATTAATCGAGAATCCTATAAATACTGTGTCGTTCGCATTTGAGGTACTGCACGATCCGCTTGTGTAGACCCCCGAAACCTCGATCCCATTGGCGGCAGCATCGCAATCCACGGGGGAACTGGTAGCCATGCCAGAGTACTCAACACCCATAATTCCAGCAGTAACAGATCCATTGAACGTAACGGTGATTACCTTGCATCCCCCGCCACTGTTGGGGGCCATATAGGCCCACGCCTGCATGACCGTTGAATACACGGCCGGGCTGTGTGTCGTAACTGCAAAAGTGGTGCTAGTGCAGCCAGTCGCTATGACAGAGGTAACGGTGGCTGTAGCATTTGTATTCTCATGGAATATCACAGCAACCAGATTCCCGACCGTGAAGTTGACGCCGAAAGTACAGGTGATGGTAGTCGCTGCCCCTGCTCGGTTGACGCAAGTCTGTACAGGCGGCGCACCTGCGGTTGCATAGGCGGGCAGCGCGAAGCAGAGCAGAGCGAGAATTGGAAGTAGTCTACGCATTCGGCACCGTGTAGATAATTAGAACGTGGATGTTGTGGGCGTTGAGCGTCCCGGCCATGCCCACGTCAATCCCGGTGCCATCTGTCAGTGCAGGAGTTCCATTTAGGGTCCCAGCCGAGCTATAGGCGTCGCTTGATCCACAAGTGAGAGCACCCGTCAGAATGTTTGTGCCAGTTCCAGCCGCCCCGAATGTCGGCATCACTGTCACCGTGTCGCTGGCCACGTCGCCCTTGCAATAGACAGCGATGATCGTTTCCGTGAACCCAGTGGGGTGCTTGTTGAAGCAGGAGTTGTTCGCAATGGATGTGTCGTCACCGGCTTGCAGTACGTTCGATGTTCCCGTGCCACCAATTATGATTTCACAGGGCCGCTGGTTGGAAAGGGCCGCATTGGCTGCGGTGTATCCAAGAGACGCCTGTTTGAGGTTGAGTTGTGTTTGGCCGCTGCTCGTAAAATCCAAGTAACCCATAACGGTGGGCGTAACTCCGTCCAATGTCTTGTTTGTAAGAGTCTGCGTGTCGGTCGTTCCGACGATGGCCCCGGATGGGGCAACAAGAGAAGTTCCCCATGCCGTGCAGGGCGTTCCGGTGCAAGCCCCAATTCCAGGAGTCGCGGGCCAGGTCATGCTTCCGCCGCTGGCACCTGCCGTTGTCGTTGGCAGCAAATTAACGCCGATGGCATTCGTCACCGATTCGACAACGCCGATGCTTGCAGTCGAGGGCGTTCCAGAAGTGCAGTCTCCCAAGCCTGTCACGGTCCCGCTGTATTGCACATAGTTTCCGACGCTGCACGAGGCCGCATTATCGACTGCGACAGGAGCGGCGCCTGTGAGTTCGACCATCACAATCCCGCCAGAAGGTGCTCCGCTCAAGGCAACGCCGATCGCGCCCATCGTGTCTGTGGTTGCAATCGGGACAACAGTAATCGGGTTGCCCGTGATCTTGACGATTTGCCCTGCGCGAATCAGTGCGCCGGTCCTGTAGGACCGCTGCATCCCGCGCGCCGTGTCGTAACGGTAGTCGCCCGCCTGCGCGAATGCGATGCACGGCAGCAGAAGCGCGAGCAAGAATGGAATTGCGAATCGTTTTCTCATGGCCCCTCTCACGAAATCGTGCAGCTTACGACCTGAGCGAAATTGACCCACACGGAACCAGCGCTCGAAGTGTCTCCGGGAGCGCTACCGGATGCAGCGACCCAGAAGCCACCCTCGGATCGAATGGCGACAAGCTTATGCTGCGGAGTAATCGACGCCCCAGCCGGCATCAAGACCACCTGCGTCGTTGCATCGCTCAATTTGAAGGTGAGGGTTGCCGCTCGCTGTGCCATCGGTTCACTCCATTTCCACGCTGACGATCGCGAAATAGTTCACAAACTTCTTGTTGTTCTCAACCCAAAATCCGCCCTCTTCCCTGAATCCTGCGAGGATGCGCGCCGGGTTTGTGTTCGGTTTGTTGGTGATGTCGAGGTCATAACTTGCGGTGTCCGACGTCACGATGCGCGCTATTTTGCGTCCGGCTTGAGAACTGCCAGCAGGCTGCATTTGCAATTCGGATGTGCTGGCGGCATCAGGCTCCCGTCGGGGAACGTCTCGTTCAGCTTCAACTTGCCCGCCATTGCGTTCTCGTCGCACTCATCGTCCCGGTCGTGCGTGGAAGCCAGAATCCATTGCTTGCCGACTACGACTTTCGACTTCCGCCAAGTCTCAAGCGCTCCGCCCATGAAGGCGCGGTTGATCTCCGTACCGGCTATCAGTTCAGCCCGCGTCTCGCTGAAGCCGTATAGATCACTAATCTCCTGCGCAAGCTGTCCTCGAGAAGCGCCCGATTCAACGGCCTCAGTAATGGCCCGCTCGAGCCCAGCGCGCGTCGCATCTGTAATAGCAAATTGTGCGTTTGGGTTATCGACAAGGCCAGCCTCGGTGAGGCGCTTACCAACGAGCTCAGCGGAATGGGCACGAGCCCAGGTAACGGCTGAGGCTTCTGCGCGACTGATTGCGTCTGCATCCTCGACTCCCAGTTGCTCGGCCGCTTTGACCACCGACTGCCGCGCGGCTTCGACCAGAACCGGCTCGATCTCGTAGTAGAGCTCGCCCCAATCTAACTTATCGGCCGCAATCAGGGTTAAGAGCGCATCTTCTTCGGCTTGAGATTTCTCCGCATTTTGCAGGAGCGCAGCGATCCTCTTGGACTCCTTGCGGAACCACGTTTTGAGGTCAGCTTCGAGGGTGTCACGCGAATGGATGAGGAAGCGGGGCGTGCGGCCTATTGCAAGTAGAATCTTTTTTTTTGAGCGGACTTTTCGAGCTTCGCCGCAGGGGCGCCGTCTCCGCCATCGCCGGCAGGGTCCTGCTGAATTTGCGTGCCCAGAGGAATGAATCCCATCTTGCCGACGACGCCAGGCTTGTCTCCGCCATCGACGGGCTCAAGGCCAAGCCTGTCGCGGATCTCGTTCGGCGCCATGATGGGCGATTCGCCGCAGTAGATTTTGTCGATACTCGCTTGCTTGACCGGATCGGCGTTTGCTGGCTCGTCGAAGAATGGTTCGATATCATCCCAACCATATCCCGCATCGTCCTCGACAATCTTCAGGACTATTTCGAGAACGAATTCGAGAAGCGGCTGTAATCCTTCCTGCGTCGATGATTCCTGGGAGTTCTCTTGGCCCTGATGCGATAGCATTCGCTCGAACGCCGTAGGCGGCAGTGAGAAGTTGAAGCACAGCACGCGCGCGATCCAATTGTCGAATTCATCCTTGAGTGCGGCGAGCTTCGGGAATTCGAGCTTGTCCATGTGCGGCAAGAATTTCAGCATTCGCCGCTCGGACGTGTTCCCGCGCATGATGCCCTGCCAGTATTTGTCGAACGCCTTCACGTCCTCGATCGATGAGTCCTCAGGGAAAATCGCGAAGCCGTCCGGCACCGATCCATCTGTGTACGCTTCGAGCTGCGATAGTTCGCGGCGGATTCCCGTGTTGATCGTGACGAT
>OCZT010006910.1_pt1 | contig 11171 bp, 4 predicted proteins | sample 1539031 | NCBI WGS metagenome assembly OCZT01 (sample SAMEA3539308, study PRJEB22396) | soil metagenome | biome: tundra; feature: field; material: soil | place: USA | collected 2010-05 | depth 0.15 m
CAACCTTGCCCGGATCGATGCCAAGGAACTGCCCGGCTTGCTGCGGGCAATCGAGATCTACCAAGGCACACACGTGACCCGTCTGGCAATAAAGTTGATGGCCATGACCTTTGTACGCACCAGTGAGTTGATTGGAGCGAAGTGGGCAGAGTTCGACATGGAGGCCGCCCGCTGGAACATTCCCGCAGAGCGCATGAAAATGCGCAGCCCGCACATTGTCCCGTTGGCCGCACAAGCAATTGAAGTACTAGAAATGTTGCACACGTTGACCGGGACGAGCGAGTGGCTCTTCCCTGGTGACCGAAGCGTTAACAAGCCGATGAGTAACAACACAATTTTGCAGGCATTGAAACGCATGGGCTACAAAGGCCGCATGACCGGCCATGGTTTTCGCGGACTGGCGTCCACTATTCTGCATGAGCAGGGCTACATACATGAGCATATCGAGTTACAACTTGCCCACGCGCCGCGCAACGCCGTAAGCGCCGCCTACAATCACGCCCTCGACCTGGAACCACGCGCCAAGATGATGCAGGACTGGGCGGATTTTCTGGAGCGCACACAGCGCGGGGGGAAGGTCTTGTCCTTCCGTGGAACTGCGGCATAGCTTTTCTGTTGATTCGGCTGGCATAGAATCAGGCTTCAGTCTCGCGAACCGGCTGGTCATTCCATGACCACAGGTGAACAGTTTAGGCTCCTTTGGCTTGCATATTCACGCCAGCATCCCGAAGTCTGGTAAACACTGCGTCCGCAATTTCATTCGCACCTGGCTGTGCGGCATGTTGCGGTGTTGTCAGGCCTCTCAGGATCTCGCCTTGTCGATCACAAGCGACTGAGCCGTAACTGGTGAACGTTGTCAGGACTTTTTCATATCCCAGGTTCTGGCTCCATGCCTTGAATTCCTCCGGCGACTTGCATAAATCCTCGCCAAGCCGGACGAGTGTGTTTCTGAAGCTGTGCGGATTGAAGTACGGCAAACCAGCACTCTCAAAGGCTTCCCTAAAGATTGCCCGAATAAGTGAGGCAGTGCTCCAGTGTTCTCGATCCAGCCCGGATACCGCAAACTGGCGATCAGCCCCCAGTGCAATGCGCGTGGCCGGGAAGAGCGAATCGTCATTTCCCCAGAGTTTCTCTTCTCTGAGATAGCCCACCCACGCCTCCACAATCCTGAGAGGTTCATCGCCTACGGGGAAGAAGAACGTGTCGAAGGTCTTGCTGAACTTCGTCTTCACGTCTCGCGCATCCTGGTGGACGCACTTCTCAACCAGGTCCACATGCTTCAGCTTCATTGAGGCAATAGCACGATCTCTTGCTCCCGTCATCAGCGTGAATGCAATCAGGGCACGGTTGCGACGCTCAATCTCGGTCCTGCACGGCATGGTTTGGATGACGTGTTTGATCTGCTCCAGAGTTGGCGCCCGCTGTTCCCGCTGGGCGGTGGCAACCCGCGTGTCCTTTTCAGACAAATTGAAATACTCGGCATCGGTGTACTCAAAGCGTGACTTGTACCCAGGTTGGCCGGCAAGCCATTGGAAGAATCGTTTGAGCTGCGTCAGCGCCGCATACAGGGTCGCCTTGCTCAGCTTTTCCCCGGACTTCGCCCCCTTCTGGTCGGCAAGATGCCTCTTGAAGGCAACCGCCTGCTCAAAGTGAAATGCCTTGAAGTCCCGGTACCTGGTGAACTCCTCAAAGCGATGCAGGGCCTTCGCGGCAGCATCCACGGTCGGCTCGCTGTGGCGCTTGGCTTCCCTCAAGAACGCGAAGTACTGGCGCTTGATTCGTTCATTCTCCGGGCTGTGTTTTCGCATGGTCTGATACCCCCTGTTTGGAGTCACTGTTTACGGTGGGTTGAATCCTATTGCTTACTTGCTCCTGTGCCTTCGTAAACGTGATGGCCATTTCCCCGCGAACTTGCGCCAGCTTCGCCAGGCTGACACGCCGGTTCATTATGCAGTCGCAGTCCGGGCAAATCGCCTGAAGATGGCCAATCGTCTCGGTGACAGGCAGACAGTCCACCATCCCGCCAGCGGGAGCCTTTGGCGAGCGGCAGCGGACGCAGTAGAGTTCACCCGGCTTGCACGGCTGTTTGTGTTTTGCCCGGCGAGCCTGGAGGAAGGCGGCAAGGTCAGTCCCCAAAATCAGCATTGGGCGCTTTCCGTCGCTGGTTGGCAGTCCGGCCTTCACCCATGCACGCACAGTATTTTTATGCGTGCCAAACAGGCTGGCGATCTCCTCCACCGAATGGCTGCGGTGGATTTTGACCAGGCGGTAGTTGGGGTGGCGTTTGGCCATGGTGGTTATCCGCCTCCGCTTACACCGCTGCCTTGCGAGCCGCTTCCAGCTTCACCACCAGATCGCGAACGTCCGCGTCAGACTTGCCTGCTATGCGGGCAGCGTTCAGTGCCGCGACTTCACTGGCAGGCCAGCCCACGGCGCGACCGCCCAGGCTCACCGGCTTGGTGTAGACCCCTTGGGCAATGCGCAGGTAGATGGTGCTTCGTGAAAGTCCGGTGCATGCCAGAATGGCTTTTAGCCGTAGGATGGTATGCGTCATCTTTGCACCTCGATGGGCGTTGTTACACCGTCACCATTACGAGGGAGATAGGGCACTAGCTTACAAGCTAGCTCGCGCAAAGCCGCGTCATTTGTGGGGATTGTAGAAAGTCGAGATAGTCAAGCTAATCGCACTTGCCTTTGTAGTTGCGGAGGTAGTGTCCGGAGGAGAAACCGGCCTCCACGGTGACTTCAAACATGGTCGTCTGCTCGATTCTGTGCGGGGAAGCGCCCCTGACTCAATTCTAGCTGTCCTGCCACGTTGGACGGTGCCGGGGTGTATGGCCGGTACGATGGATGATACGGCTGTTTGTTCAACCAACAAAGAGGGCGGCCAACCGGATGGTTGACCGCCCTCGGGTTGAAACTGCGTTGTTTACTGCTGCAAGATCATCACACCGGGCGACGAGTCGGCGTTGAATGTGCAGACGATCTTCGTCGCGCTGATGACCGCGCAGCTGATTCCCTTGCTGCCGCTTCCGATTAAGAAGGTGCCTGTACCGGGTGCAGTCGAGTCCCAACTTAAGGTTCCCATGCTCTGGGATTGATCATAGGAGAAATCTCCCTGGCCGGCCTCGGTTAAGCCGCCTGTGATAGCGCCGCCGCTGCTGACGTTGAGCTCTCCCACGTTGCCGTGTTGAGTCGCCTGCATCGGCGACAACTGGCCAAACAGGTAATTGCCGGCCACTGCCGCACCGGTGAAGGTGGTTTGCGTCTGCGGCTCCATCCAGCCCGTTTGCAGGTAGCCGTTGCCATTCAAATCCAGCTCGAAGGCGGTGCCGTTGTCGAAGAAATACAGATAGGCTGAGTCACTGCTGCCCGGTGCGAAGGTGGCACGGCCAGGATAGGAGGAGTCGAACGTGATGGCGATCGACGCGCCCTTCGCGCTGCCGGGCGAGTAAGTGCCATTGTCGTCCATGTAGCTCTGGTTGATTGTGGCGCCGCCGATGCCGTTGCCGGTTCCTTGATAGACCTCGGAGTCGTACCCCAACCCGCCGCCATTGCTGTACCTGTACGACTGCATGTAGAGGACGAACGGACCGCTGAGATTCGCGGCGGAGTAGGACGTCTGCTGCTGGGTGCGCATATCCCCGGACTGTACGCCGCTATCCCCGGCTGTTTCCAGCAGGAACATGCGATTGGCGTCGATGATGTAGCCAGCGAAAACCACCGAGCCCCCGCCGCCGGTTGGAATGATGGTGAGCGTGAAGCGCCCCGGCGCGCTCGGCCTGGTGTAGGAGCCGGTAAAAGTACCGCCGCTATCGCCGGACTGATTGACGCGCATCCCGTCCAGCATACCGCTGGTGATGCCTCCGCCAGGCGTGGCTCCCGTTCCGCCGGTTGAGCTATCAGTGCCGGCGGTGAAGCGGGCCACCGATGCTTTGGGAAGTCCGCTGCCGTTCTCGCCCTGCATACCGAAAGCGAAGCTCTTGCCGCTGATGGTGCCGGCGGCAAAGGCGCTGGGCGTGGCCAGGTAGCAATTACCGACGCCGTGCATGCCGGAGGGGGATGCGCCCACATCGTCGCTTTCGACCATGCGGAACTCGGAAGCCGTCGGCCCAGCAAGATTGTTCAGCGCAATCGCGTACTGCATTGATCTGCTTCCACCGCCTCCGGTCTGGGCAGAATTTATGGTCATCAAGCCGTTGTTGTCGGCGCCGATGTTGTAGGTGCCGGTCACCGTTCCCGACGCCTCTCCCGACGACTGGTCACGGCCATTCATATCCCATATACCGCTGGTAATGGTGGCGGCAGTGCCATTCGCCGTGAAGCTGGACAGAGAGGTCCAGCGCGCGCCGTCACTGTCGTTGAAGCCGTCCGTCTTGCAGACGTAGATTCCGTTGAGGTAGCTGTCGTGCTGGTGGTTGGGCCCGTTGATAACATTGATGGTGTAGGTGGACGGGCCGGCGGTATGGCCCTGGCTGTCCGTAACCAAGACGCTGAGCGTGACCGTTTGAGGCGCGGTGGTGGGCGTTCCGCTGACGGTCAGCGTGCTGTTGCCGACCGTGCTGCTGGCGGTCAGATTATCCGCCAGAGTCCAGGTGGTAACCCCGTTGCTGGTTGTGCCCGCGGAACCGTTCACCGTGAAGACATAGCCCGATCCGCTGCCGCCCGAGGCGTTGAGCGACTGCGAGTACGGGTTGTTGACCAGCGCCGACCCCGGATTGCTGTTGTCCGGCAAAAACAGGGTCGTTTCGCCGGTCTTGAAGCTTTGCTGCATCTGCGCAGAGTTGCCGTAGAGGTCCGTGGCCTGAATCGACCACTGGTACGTCGTGAGGCTGTTCAGGCTGGGGACCGACGGCAGATCGTCGTGGTTCCCCGTCGGATCGACATTCCAGGTGAGGGTCAGAATGGAGTTGGAGAAGCCGTTCGAGTTGGAGTTGTCGGCCGGTATCTTCCAGATCGTGCTGTTGCTGTTGTTATACAGCAGTTGGAACTGATAGAGGTAGTTGGTTGGGTTGGCAGGGTCGGTCCAAGTGAAATTGGGCGTCAGGCTGACGCCGGTCGCCTGGGACGCTGGTGAAACGAGCGTGGCGAAGTCGTTCAGCACGGCGCCGATGGTGACGGTCAGGGTCTCCGAGGTGCCGTCGCTGTAGGTGACCAGCAGGTTGTAGGCGTCGTTAACCTGCGGTGTGACGTCATTGAGGTTAGGTTGGAAGTCGAACTCATCGGTGTTGCCGTTGAAGGCGCCCGTGGCATAGTCAGCGGGGATTACCGCAGCCCCCGGGGTGGGTTGAGAGGTCAGTTCGACGGCCACCGGCAGTTTGTAAAGCCCATCGACCCGGAGATCGACTTGGTAACTGTCGTTGGTTCCGCCGTTCGAGTCAATATATTGCTGGTGCTGCGTCGTGACCCGGGCAATGCTGTTCTTGGGAGCCGTGCCGGTGGCGGGCAGGGTGAGGTTTTGGGTAAGCGTGGAGGGGATGGTGGGGTCGATGACCACCGCGGCCATTTTGCTTTCATTGGTATTAGAGACGGCTCCCGGCCCCATGATGCCGATGTTCTTCTGGTCGAGGAGCCCTAAGAGGAAGTAATTGGAGCCGGTGGGTACATGGACCGTGTAAGCATTCGCCGTCGAACTCGACGGGTTGGCAATTACCGTAGCGTAGATGTTGCCCGAGTTCATGTCGTAGAAGCCCACATACAGCGGCCCGGTTGGGGTGACGCCGGAGGGAAGAGTGACCGTTCCAGTGACCGTGTTGTTGCCGGTGGGCGCGCCGATGGTCACCGGGCCATAGGCCGAGGACCAACTGCTGGTCGAGGAGCCCGCCACGCCCCGAACCTCGAAGTAGCAGGTTGCGCAACCGGAGACCCCGGAGACGATCCAGGGGCTCTTCCCGCCGCCGGTTGCCGGGAAGCTCTCGCTTCCAAGAACGGTGCCGAAATCCGAAGTGGCGCTCCAGCGAACGGTGTAGGAGGTAGCCGTCTCCACGCCATTGTTGTTGTGGAGTGAGTTTTTGAGCGTGACAAAGGCTCCGCCGCTGAATCCGCTCGCCCCGCCGATGCTCGGAGCCGAACTGAGAGGCACCGCCGAGGGATCGCCCAGCGCCACGTTGACGCTGGATACGGGCGCGCTGGAAACGGTCACGTTCACGTTGGAGAAGAAGTTTGTCGATGGATCGGAGGCGTTCTCGGCGCCATAGCCGATGATGTCCATGTACGCCCGCACGGTATAGGTGCCGGCCTGCACGCCGTGGATGGTGAAGGCCATGCCAGGACTGGCAAGGGAGCCAGTAGTGGATGCATTGATTGCCGTGCCCAGGGTGCTGCCGCAGCCGCTACAGCTGTTGCTGTTCAGTTCCAGGTAGATCCAGCCGGTCTGCGTGCCGCTGTAATTGACCGTGCCGGAGACGTCGTAGCCCGCAAGCGGGTTGATGATGTTGATGGTGTATGTGACTGGGGGGACGGTATCGTTGAAGCTGTCGGTCACCGTGACATTGGTGAGGGTGATGGTTTGCGCCGTGCTGCCCAGCGTCCCTTTGATGATCAGCGTGTTGTCGCCGATGCTGAATGCGCCCAGGCCGTCCGCCAAGGGAAGATAAGTCGATCCGTCGGTGGGGACAGCCGCGCCGTTGATTGACCACACATAGCCCGATCCGCTGCCGCCCGAGGCATTGATCGAGCCGTAGTACGATTGGCCGATGTTGCCGGACGGAAGGGAACTGGGGTTGGCAGCGGGCAGCGTCAACGGCGTCGCGGGATTGACCGCAATGGTATACGTGTTCGGGCCGGCGCTGTCGTTGGCGTCGTCCTTCACCGAGACGGTGAGGGCGACGGTTTGCGTCAGGGTCGGCGTTCCGCCAATCGACAGCGTGGTGCCGCCATTATTGGAGACCGTAATGCCGTCCGCGATGGTGAGAGGCGTTCCGTTGGTCTGGACCGCGGTGGGAGTACTGCCGACGGTCACCGTAAAGACATAGCCGGAGCCGCTGCCGCCCGAGGCATTGATCGACGAGCCGTAGCTTTGATTGGTTGTGGCGCCATTCAGAGGGCCGGCTGTCTGCAAAGCCAGCGGCGTCGGTGGATTGACGGCGATGGTGTACGTGTATGGACCGGCGCTGTTGTTCAGGCTGTCCTTCACCGAGACGGTGAGGGTGACGGTTTGCGTCAAGGTCGGCGTGCCGCCAATGGTCAGCGTGTTGCCGCCCGTGTTGGAGACTGTAATGCCGTCAGCGACGGTCAACGGCGTTCCATTGGTGGGAACCGCGGTGGGAGTACTGCCGACGGTCACCGTAAAGACATAGCCGGAGAGGCTGCCGCCCGAGGCGTTGATCGACGAACCGTAGCTTTGATTGGTTGTGGCGCCGCCCAGAGCGCCGGATGCAGGCAGCGCCAACGCGTTGTAGACATTGATCGTCAACTGCTGCGTGGTCGACAGACCTGTATGATCCACCACCTTCACCGTAAAGGTGTATAGGCCAGTGGTTGCACTGGAAGACACGGTGCCGGAGATGGTGTTGGTGGTAGTGGTGCCGCTGCCAAGACTCAGCCCGGTGGGCAACGACCCGGATGACACGGACCAAGTGTACGGAGCCGTTCCACCCGAAACGTTGATCGCCGCCGAGGTATAAGTGGTCCCGGTGATGGCGAACGAAGGAGATAGCGTCGTGGTGGTAATGGAATACGAGCTGATGGTCACCGTGAAAGCGACTTGCGCCGTGTGGGCCGGGGTGGCATTATCCGCGACTTGGACCGTGAAGCTGATCGGGCCGCCCAGAATCGCCGAAGCGCTGGTAACGCTTGCTGTGGCGCCAACGCCGCCTGTGCCGGGGTTGAAGGTCAGGCCGAGGCTGGTAAGTTGCGTGCTGCCCGAAACCAGCGACCAGGTGTAATTGCCTGTTCCGCCAGTGGCCTGCAGCGTCTGCGAATAGGCTGTTCCCACGAGGCCGTTGGGCAGCGGACTGGTGGTAGTGATGCTCAACGCCGGATTGACTGTAAAGCTGATGCTCGTCGTGGAAACGGCATAGTTGCCGCTGGCCGCCTGGCTGGCGCCCAACACCACCGTGCCCGCGCCGGTCAGAGTCACCACTCCAGTCGTGCTGTCGATGGTTGCCGGGCCGCTGGTCACCGCGTAGGTGATCGCGCCGCCCGAAACCGGACCTGATGAGTCGGTTGCATACACCTGGAACGACGGGTCGCCGTTGGTATGGGGTGGAATCGTCGTGAAGGTCAGCGTGATCGCCTCCCCGTTGATCGTGTCGGAGACCGTACCGTTGGTGTTGGCATAGTTGCCGGTGGGGTCGGTGAAGCTCCACGCGTCGCCGGCATAGGTCCCGGCGTTGATGTGCGTTGTGCCGGTCAGGGTGAGGTCGGCGATCAGGCTAACGCCGCCCGCCCCCGTGACCGTGCCCGTCGCCGTGTGCGGATTGCCGTCGTAGGTCACGGTGTATGGCGTGACGACGATGGTTGCCGACGCTTGGTTGATCTTGTCGTTCACCGTTCCGCTGGTGCTGGTGTAGTTGCCGCTCGCGTCGGTGAAGCTCCACGGGTCGCCGGTATAGGTTCCGGCGTTGGTGTGCGCCGTACCGGTCAGAGTGAGGTCGGCGACCAGGCTAACACCGCCCGCTCCCGTTGCCGTTGCAGTGGCCATGTGCGCGTTGCCGTCGTAGGTCACGGTATACGGCGTGACAATGATGGTTGCCGTCGCCTTCGAAATCGTGTCGGATACCGTGCCGCTTTGGCTGACATAATTGGGGTCGGCGAAGGACCACGCGTCGCTGGCATAGGTCCCGACGCTGGTGTGCGTTGTGCCGCTCAGAGTGAGGTCGGCGATCAGGTTAGCGCCGCCCGCCCCCGTGGCCGTGGCCGACGCCGTGTGCGCGTTGCCGTCATACGTCACGTTGTACGGCGTGACGCTGACGATTGCCGTGGCCACCGAGATTGCGTCGGTGACAGTTCCGCTGGCGCTGACATAATTGGGGTCGGTGAAGCTCCATGAGTCAGTGGTGTAGCTTCCGGCGTTGGTGTGCGTTGTGCCGGTCAGGGTGAAGTCGGTGGCGCTGAGGGTGACGCCGCTCACCCCCGTGGCCGTAGCCGTCGCCGTGTGCGCGTTGCCGTCGTAGGTCACGCTGTACGCAGCGACATTGATGGTTGCCGTCGCCTTCGAGATCGCGTCGGATACCGTGCCGCTGGCGTTGGCATAATTGCCGTTGGGGTCGGTGAAGCTCCACCCGTCGCTGGCATAGGTTCCGGCGCTGGTGTGCGTTGTCCCGCTCAGGGTGAGGTCGGCGATCAGGTTAGCGCCGCCCACCCCCGTGGCCGTGCCGATGGCCGTGTGCGCGTTGCCGTCGTAGATCACGGTGTACGGCGTGACGATGATGGCTGCCGACGCCTTCAAGATCGTGTCGGATACCGTACCGCTGGCGTTGGCATAGTTGCCGTTGGGGTCGGTGAAGCTCCACCCGTCGCTGGCATAGGTTCCGGCGCTGGTGTGCGTTGTGCCGCTCAGGGTGAGGTCGGCGATCAGATTGGCGCCACCCACTCCCGTGGCCGTGGCCGTGGCTGTGTGCGCGTTGGCATCGTAGGTCAAGCTGTACGGCGTGACGTTGATGGTTGCCGTCGCCTTGCCGACCGTAAAGGTTGCGGACCCCGTGGCTGCGGCGTAGTTGCCGCTGGCCGTCTGGCTTGCGCCCAGCACCACCGTGCCCGCTCCGGTCAGCGTTACCGTGTTGCCCACTATGGTAGCCGGGCCGCTGGTCACCGAGTAGGTTATCGCTCCGCCTGAAATCGAGGTTGCGCTCACCGTAAACGGAGTGTTGCCGTAGGTCTCGGCGGGAATAGCCGCGAAGGTCAGTGTGGGCACTGCCACGCTGACCACGATCGTGTACTGCGGGGAGGTTACCGAGTCTCCGTAGATATCAGCGGCCGTGACCTTGAAGTTGAATGTGCCCACGGCCGTAGGCGTTCCGGTAACCGCGCCGCTGGCTGCGTTCAGGCTCAACCCCGTGGGCAGGGAGCCGCTGGCCAGACTGTAGGTCAGCGTACCCACACCGCCGCTGGCAGCCGCGCTGCCTGTGTAGACTGCGTTATAGGTCACCGTGGCCGGCATGGTGCCGCTAAACGCGATTGCCGGAGCTGCGGTGATCGTAACGCCCAGTGTCTGGGTTACGGACAGGGGAGTGGCCGTGCCGGAGTCCTTCATCACGAAGGCCACGTTGGTGGTTCCGGCGCCCGCAGCCAGGGGCGTGCCCGAAATCACGCCCGCCGTAGAGAGGCTCAGGCCCGCTGGAAGCGTGCTGCCGGATGCCACGGTCCATATATAGGGAGAGATGCCGCCGGTGCCGGTGAGTTGAACCGAGTAGGCGGTTCCCACCATGCCGACAAGATTGCTGCTGGTAGTGGTAACGGCAAGCGCCGCTGGCACCGTAATCGTCGTGGTTCCGATCTGGGTGGTGTCCGCCACCGAGGTGGCCGTCACGGTCACCGTCTGCGCCGAACTGGTGGCGGCGGGCGCTGTGTAGGTGGCCGAGGTAGTCGTCGTATTCGACAGCGTTCCCCCTCCGCTCACGCTCCACGTCACGCCGCCGGGGGTCCTGTCGTTCGTTACCGTCGCGGTCAGGGTCACCGCATCCGTCGCGTCCACCGTCGCCGCCGATGCCGTCACGGCGACGCTCACCGGGCTGGAACTGCCGCCGCAACCGGAAAGGTTGAAAGCCGCTATCATTGTGATAACAAACAGACAGACAACCGCACTGATCCTCAGGCCACAAAGAACGAAACTCTTCCGGAACACAGGCGCCTCCAAGAATGTGAAACATACTCGCGTAACCTTTAGACCACTTGAGGCATACTTATCAATTTGAGGCATACTTGTCAATCGGAATATTTCATCCAGGATTTCCATTTGCCTTTCGACTACAAGCAATACACTCCCAATTGCCACCGTGCGCCATCTTTTTTGCATTCGTTCCAACGCCAAAGACCCGGTCGTGCGCGACACGGCCTTTGCCGGGACCAAAAAGCCATGATTTGCCCCATTCCACAGCGATTTCTCGGACACTTCTCCCTCAACATCCTCCGTCGTCCAGATTGGTTTCGCCTCCCTGCCGCGCCTACCCCAACTGGCAGCGGCAAAGCCTCCATCCTCCGCACCATGATTCCGAACAGGCGCCGCGTCA
>OCZT010006911.1_pt1 | contig 11168 bp, 10 predicted proteins | sample 1539031 | NCBI WGS metagenome assembly OCZT01 (sample SAMEA3539308, study PRJEB22396) | soil metagenome | biome: tundra; feature: field; material: soil | place: USA | collected 2010-05 | depth 0.15 m
CCTCCCGCCGTCCCTGTCACCCGCTCTGGCGCCGCGACCCTCCCTGAAACCGGAGCCCTCGTCCGCACCGGCCGCGCCAACTCCGCCCGTCTTTATTCCTTCGCGAAATTTGTCTATAAATCGGAGAATAACGGCGCCAGTTGGGACAATTTAACGGCCTTTCGCAATACTTCCATCATTGGCAACGACCTTCGCGATCTAGCCGTCTCTCCCTCAAATGAGGACGAAGCCACCGCGGCTAACGCTTCCGGCGTCTTCCGCACCGTCGATGGAGGAAAATCCTGGAGCGGACTCAACCAGGGCCTGCCCAATCTTCCAGCCACCCGTTTCCTCAGTTTGCCCTCGGGCGACCAGGGCGCGCGCCTCGCCCTTCGCGACGCGACCGCAGTCGAATGGCAACCCGGCCAGAAGCAGGCCTGGCTGCCCGCCGACAATTCCGACTATGTAAATGAGCTGGGACTGCGCCAGGCCCTTAGCGTCCTGAACCATCTACAGATCACCGCCCTCACGATATCGGGTCAAATGGTCTACCTCGGCACCGCCGACGCCCAGATCCAGGTTTCCACCGACGGCGGCCACACCTATCCCACTACTTTCAAGGCTCCCGATAGCGGCGCCGTCGCGCGCTTCTGGACCGACCCGTCCGATCCAAGAATCGCCATCGCCGTTTTGGGCGTGTCCGCTTCCCCGGCCGCCGTCCACGTTCTGCGCACCATCAACGGCGGCGCGGTGTGGGACGATATGACCGGCAATCTGGCCGGCGCGGCCGTTCACGGCGTCACCGCCGACCGCGCGAGCGGCGCCGTGTACATCGCCTCGGATCGCGGGGTTTTCTACGCCTCCGCCGATCTGGAAACCATCGGCAGCCCCGTATCCTGGACCCAGCTCAGCGGCCTTCCAGACGCGCCCGCAGCCGACGTCAGGCTCGACGATGGAGCCAACCAGTTGTGGGCCGCCATCGAAGGTTACGGCGTCTACTCGACGCTCGCTCCGCATCGCCTGCGCGACCCCCGCGTGGTCAGCGCCGCCGATTTCGTCGCTCGCGCCGCTGCGCCCGGTTCCCTGGTCAGTGTGGCCGGCGCACGCGTCAGTTCCGCCCAGGCCGGCAGTTTACCGGTGGCCGTGCTCGCCTCCACCGATACCGAATCGCAGATCCAGATTCCGTTTGAAGCCCGAGGCTCCAGCATTTCGCTCGCCGTCTCTTCGAACGACCGCACAATCACCCTGCCAGCCGTACCGCTGGAAGCGGCCGCGCCGGCGATTTTCGTCGCTCGCGACGGATCGCCCATGCTGCTCGACGCCGAAACAGGCGTCACGCTGGACGCCATGACGCCAGCCCATTCGCGCGGCCATGTACAGATTCTTTCGACCGGCCTCGGCCGCGTCACCCCCGATTGGCCCACCGGCCTCGCCGCTCCGGTCGAGAATCCTCCCCGGGTCGCCGCCACCGTGCACGCCTGGCTCGACCGCCAGCCGGTCGAGGTCACCAGGGCCGTCCTCGCCCCCTATATCGGCTACTATCTCATCGAAATCGAAGTCCCTAAGATTGTCAACTACGGCCCGGCCGAATTGTATTTAGAAGTGGGCGGCCAAACCAGCAACCGGGTTCGCGTTTATATCGAGCCTTAATAAGACAAACGCCTGATGGTTCGTACGCCTCTGAGCAGCCAACATGAATTGAATGGTGGCGTCTCTGGTCAGTGCATGCATCACGATGGCGTCGTCCGTCCTTTTCGTTTACTGGTGTAACCAGCTCATTCGCCTGATTCTCGGCGCACCGATGGGAAGATGATCTCGGCCGTTGGGAGCAGCGTTGTGCGGGTAGTACCTGTTGAGGTAGACTTGTTGGGCTTGAGTCCAGAATCGGCGAACATCCCGTCTCTGCTCGCGATCCTGCTGTGCGATCAGATCATCCTTGAGCAGGGGAACGGCAAAAAGACGCTCGTCGGCGTGTTTGACGACCTGTGGTCGCCCGCTGAGCCGCTTGCCCAGAAAATTGGCTTCTTCGCCAGGATGACAGATCTTGAGGGACATTATCGCTTTGCGATTAAGGTAGTTAGGACCGCGGCGGAAGGCGAAATTGTGGTTGCGAGTGGTGACATCCCAGTGGAGCAACCGATTACTGATCGGTTGGCAAATCTGGATATTGCGTTGAATCTTCCGCCGACGGTCTTTCCGACGTTCGGGAAGTATGAATTTCAGTTGTTTTCAAACGATATGTATATTGGAAGAGCTGTTCTGAACTGCCGCAAGCTGGAGGCGGCAAACAAATGAATGAAGTGCTGACGTTGACCGAGTGCAGGGACGCCTCGGGCTTCGGCGAGCTCTGGACGTTCTCCGAATCACGAGCTAATGTTGGCGAAGCTACAAGAGGAACCACGGTCGGGACGCTGACGACCGTTCCCGACGAGTTGCTTTATGCTGGAGCCATACATCCCGAACTGCGCATTGTCGTGGCATTTGAGGTGCGCTTCGAGCGCGTCGAGGGCGGCCACGCTGCGGTTGTGCATGAGTTGGAGGAATTTGGGCTTGGGGAGACGCGGTCCGACGCGCTGGAGGACCTTCGGAAAACGCTTCGGGAGCTTTATCTATCGCTTGAGCAAGATGAATCGAGGCTCTCTGGAGATCTGCTCTCTATATGGGCGCGACTAAAAAGCCATGTGGCGCGAATCCGCCGATGAAGGTCCACGAGTTTACAAAGATTGAGAACAAACTCGGCCTGAAAACTCGGAACGCGGGTGATCGATTAGCGTGGTTCGAACACGAGGGCACAGTCGTAGTTAGGACAAAGCGTTCCCACGGTAACAAGGATCTCCCAGAAAACCTCATCCGGCAGCAACTGAAGTTGAATGAGACCCAATTTTCCGGATTAATCTCCTGCTCCGTGAGTCGTGATGACTACATCGAAATCCTGCGATCCAAGCTGATTATCAGTGATCCCACGAAGCCCCCGCAATAGAAGCAGAGCTGTATGGCGGGCGCTCGGATACGCTATATTGAACTTTGATGCGCCTGGTACTGGCCTCTCTTCTCGGGCTTGCTCTGTTCGCCCAGAATAAGACTGAAAAACTCGCTCCTTATTACCCCACCCCCGAAACCATCGTCGACAAAATGCTCCGCTTCGGCGAAGTAAAACCCGGCGAAAAAGTCTACGACCTGGGCTCGGGAGACGGACGCATCGTCATCATGGCCGCCCAGAAATTTAAGGCCAACGCCGTCGGCGTCGAGTTTGACGACAGCCTCGCCAAACAAAGTTCGGACCGCATCGCGAAGCTCGGCCTCGCCGCGCACGCCCGCATTATTCACGGCGATCTCTTATTGCAGGATTATTCAGACGCGGATCTGCTCACCGTTTATTTGCTGCCCATGTCCAACGATAAAGTCACCCCGATCCTCGAAAAGCAGTTGAAAAAAGGGACCCGCATCGTCGCCCACGATTTCGAATTTTCCGCCTGGAAGCCGGAAAAAATTCAGGATATCGACGACGACGGCCAGGGACGCAGCCACCGTTTATATTTGTATCGGCGCTAATATATGGTTCCCTACCGGGGGCGGTTCGCCCTCCGCATTGCACGACTGGTGCTGGCCGCCGTGTGTCTCGCGGCCTACCTGCGCCCCATCGGCTGGCACTTCACCTGGATCGTTGCGCTGCTGGCCGCCTACCTGGTCTACGCCTTCGGCGCGATGTTCGAAGAGCGCTACGACTCCACCTGGAGCGTGAACATCGGCCTGCTTATCGACACGGCCTACTTTGGATTCTGGACCTGGCTCGCGCCCGGAGGCTGGACCGGCTCGACGCCCGCCGGCTGGATGTCCGCCATCGACGCCTCCTATGTGTTCGCCTCGGCCGTTTTGTTGCAGGACGTCTCGCGCGTGGCCGTCGTGGCCCTCGTCGCCCTCATCGATTCGCTGCTGTTCACGCCACCTGAAGAAATGTCGCTAGTCTGGACCGCGCTCGGCTTGGGCTCCATCTCCATCGCTCTCGCGACCTACAAGCGCTACATCGACCGGCGCATGTCGAACACGCTGCGCCACAACGTCATCATCCGCAGCCAGGCGCAGGGCGCCCGCGAAGCCGAGCGCCAGCGCATGGCCCACGATTTTCACGATGGCCCGCTGCAAAGCTTTATCTCCTTCCAGATGCGCCTCGAAGTCATCAAGAAACTGCTGGCCCGCGACGTCGCCGCCGCCGCCGAGGAATTGCGCCAGTTGCAGGATCTGTGCCGCACCCAGGTCGGCGAGTTGAGAGGCTTCGTGCGCAGCATGCGCCCTACCGATGAAGGCGTCAGCTTAAACGCATCGCTAAGCCGCATGTTGGAGCAATTTCAGCGCGAAACCGGCATTTCTTCGACATTTATGGCCGGCGATTTTCACGATCCGGCGGAAATCGAAGTTTCGCTGGAACTGTTGCAAATTGTTAGGGAAACGCTCAATAACGTCCATAAACACTCCGGCGCGTCGCGCCTCGCCATCTCGATCGCGAAAAAAGATCAAAGGCTGGAGATTTCAGCGCAGGATAACGGCGGCGGATTTACCTTCAGCGGCTCCTTCAACCTGGAAGAGCTGGAACTATTGAGGTTAGGCCCGGTCAGCATCAAGCGCAGAGTCAGAATGCTGGGCGGGGAGATGCAACTGGAATCGAAGCCCGGACAGGGAGCGAGTTTACAGATCAGGATTCCGGTTTGAAACCTCTCCTTTTGCTTGCATTTATCTCGTGCTCCTGCGGAAAATACGCAAATTTCACGCTGCCTCCGCCGGACTCGGCGGGGCCAAGAGGTCCGTTCCATTGGGAGGCGTCGCCGGAACCCGTTCTTTCCAGAGGAGATTGGGATTCGGGCGATGTTTTGAACCCGTCGGTTGTCCGGTTCGGCGATGAATACCGGAACTACTATTCGGGCTACGATGGCAAGGCGTGGAACACCGGCCTCGCGACGTCAAGTGATGGAATACATTGGACAAAGCGGGGAAAGATTCTGGGGCCCGACGCCGGAAACGGCTCCGCGCTGGTGTTTGGCGGAGAAGTCCTTTATTGGTATCAGACGGGTTCGCCGGTCCAGATCGCCTTGGAAGGCAAAATCGTCCTTAAAACGGGTCCTCGGGGCAGTTGGGACGAGACGGGCGTCGCCGACCCGTATGTCATTGAGCGCAACGGGGAATTGTACCTCTTCTATCTCGGAATGGACCGCGCCAGGCGACAAAGGCTGGGGGTTGCCCGATCCCATGATGGGGTAGTTTGGGAGAAACTCATCTCCAATCCGATCATGGAGTTAGGAGGCTCTGCCGCTTTTGACGAAATGGGGCTGGGAGAACCGGCGGTGTGGTCGTCGGGAGGCTTGTATCGGATGCTCTATACAGGGCGAGCACGAGGCGAAAAGAGACGCATCGGCTTGGCAAAATCGCCCGACGGAGTCCAATGGTCGCGCGAACCGCTAGTGATCGAGGGTACGCAAGCCTGGGACCGGGAAGTGGTCTGCGATCCGACGATCGAATTGCTGCCGGACGGAGTCCGCGTCTGGTTCGGCGGAGGCGATGTTCCGCGACCGGATCAGGGCTTGCACGGCCAAATTGGGGTCGGAATGCTCCGTTAGAAGACCTTAAATGATCATAATTCCACTCCTGCGGACCCTGTTTTGCGTCATATTGTATAAGTGCCGCCCTACGAGAACGAACTAGCCCAAATTGTCGCCGAGCTCAATCGAGCCTCGCCCGGATCGCGACAGCATTCCGAAGAAAGTCTGGCTTCCCTCGACCAGTTGCTTTCGCAAGCCGTGCGCAAGACGGCGTCCGATCTGTTGCTGATCGCCGGAGCGCCGATGTGTCTGCGCATCGCGGGCGCGCTGGCGCCCACAGGCCAGGCGCTCGACGCCGAGGAGATTCGCAAGCTGCTGCTTCCGCTACTCACTGTCGAACAGACGCAGGAACTGCAACGCGCGAAATCGGTCGATCTCTGCTTCAGCCGCGAAGGCATCGGGCGGTTTCGCGCCAACGTGCATCATCAGCGGGGGACGGTCGCCGGGAGCATCCGGCTGCTGCCTGAAAAAATTCCCACCCTCGAATCGCTGCATCTGCCTCCAATCCTTCGCCGGCTGTCCGAGGCGCGGCAGGGGCTGGTGCTGATCACCGGGCAAACCGGATGCGGAAAAAGCTCGACGCTGGCCGCGCTGCTGGAACTGATCAACACCAATCGCCGCGATCACGTGGTGACCATCGAGGATCCGGTGGAGTACGTGCATGCCAACCGCTCCTCAATCATCGAGCAGATCGAGGTCGGTTTAGACACGCCGGATTTTGCCAGCTCGCTGCGAAGCATTTTGCGACAGGATCCGGACGTCATTTTAGTCGGCGAGATGCGCGACCCGGAAACGATCTCCACTGTGCTGACGGCTGCGGAAACAGGGCACCTGGTGCTGTCGACCATGCATACCAACGACACGTCGCAGGCCGTCTCCCGCATTCTCGATTCGTTTCCGGCCGGCAATCAGCCGCAGATCCGGCAGCAGCTTTCGCTGGCCCTGCTGGCGGTGGTGGCGCAGCAGTTGGTGCCCGGCATCGGGAATGCGGCGCGCTACCCGGCGGTGGAGATTCTGATGGCGTCGAGCGGCGTGCGCAGCCTGATCCGCAAAGGCGAGGACCATCAGATTTACAGCGCGCTTTCGACCGGCCGGTCAGAGGGGATGATGACGATGGAGCAGTCGCTGGCGGAGATGGTGCGGGCGGGGAAAATCAGCAGGGAGACGGCGCAGGCGCATTGTTTCCGGCCGGAGGATTTGCGGCGGTATTTGCAGGATTAGAGTGGAAGCGCTCGGGGCGTAGACACGAGTGTCAACGCGGCACGCACGAGTGCGTGCGCCACACAAGCGGCAGGCAGGAGTGGAAGAAGAGCCGCCTCGAAAGGCTGGCCGCCCTACAAGACTTTTCGAGGGTAACTGTCGGGACGGGGCATTGGAGCGTCGATATTAGACTGCCAGGTGTTCTCGAATTTCCACTTCCTCGGTTACTTCCAGGCTGCCGATCTCGATCTGTCCCTCGGCAATCAGCTTGAGGAACGCTTTCGCCACCACCGGATCGAACATGCGTCCGGCGTTCCTTTCGATCTCGTGAGTGGCGGAGCGCAGAGACCGCGCCGACCGGTAAGACCGCGTGGTGGTCATGGCATCGAACGAATCGGCTACATGGACGATGCGCGCCGCGATGGGCACGTTGTGGCCGGTCAGTCCGTAGGGATACCCGGTGCCGTCGTGATTTTCGTGGTGCAGTTCCACCACCGCCAGCAGGCTGTCGAACCGTCCCACTTTTTCGAGAATTTTCCGGCCGATCTGCGGATGCAGTTTGATCAGCCCGTACTCTTCCGGCGTCAGCAGGCCAGGCTTTTGCAGCACGGTGTCGGGAATCCCGATTTTGCCGATATCGTGAAGCTTCGCCGCGATGCGGATGGTTTCCGCGTCGTCCGGGGGAAGCCCCATGGCCTGCGCCAGCGCGTGCGAATACGCGGCGACGCGCAAACTGTGGCCGGCGGTGTAAGGATCGCGCGCTTCCAGCGCCTGCGCCATCGTTTCCACGAATTGCAAATAGGCCGCATCCAGGTCGGCTTGCGAACGCACAATAGACCGCGCTGCTCCGTTCAGCGCGGCGGCCAGCCGGTTCACTTCGTTCAGAGGCGAGTCCTCGGGGAAACTGGGCGTGAACCTGCCTGTGCGCTCGCTTTCGAGCACCGCTGCCTTCAGGTCGCGCCATGTTGCCGCTCGCAGTTGGGAAATGGCCCGCGCCAAACCGATGGAAAGAACCAACCCCGCGGCCGCGGCCTGCGGCCGACTGGTGCGCAGGACCCCGGTGGCCTGCGCAACCCCCAGCAACAGGCCGATCGAGACCGCGATCAGGAGAAAGGTCCGACCCGTCAGATTTAGGAAACGCGTCATGGCCTGTCTTTTGACCACATCGGCCCGATTGGCCCGGGCTTGAGAAGATTCGTCCGCTTGGTGACATTATTCCCGATGCAATATATCCCTCATATTCAACGGAATAAGCGATTCGCCCGGCGAAGGGAGCGAAACACCGGGCTTACTGTAAGCACGTAGCTGACACGCGAAGAGGGAGCCCGCTCGCATCCACTATCTGCCCGAAACACTTCGACCGAACCCGCCTCTTTATCCCACCCGCTCTTGAGGAGCGTACTTCCAACGGCAGCGAACTCCCTCTAATATCACGCCGGCGGCGGGGTCAAGTGGAAGCGCTCGAGGCGTAGACACAAGTGTCAACGCGGCACGCACGAGTGCGTGCGCCACGAAGCAGGATTGGCCTCCACACTTTGGACCGCTGCATCGTCTATCGTCAGAAGATGCAATCGATGACTGTGCGGAAAATCGTTCTCACCATCCATCTATACCTGGGCCTCGCGGCCGGGATTTTCCTCACGATTCTGGGGCTCACCGGCAGCGTAATGGCGTTTGAGGGCGATATCGATCATTGGCTGCATCCCGACCTGTGGTACGTCACGCCGGGCCGAAAACCGCTGCCCGAAAACGATATGGTTTCGATCGCGCAGAACCGCTTCCATTCGCGCGTGCTGGCGGTGCAGTTTCCGCGCGCGTCGAATCTGGCCCAGGCGATGCAGATGACCGACGGAACCGCGGTGTACCTGAATCCCTACGACGGGAACGTTCTGGGCAGCAAGGTGGGGGTGACCAACAGCGACCGCGCCCTCGGCTACATCCACCAGATCCATCTGCGCCTGGTGCCCGACCCCCGGGAGATGCCCGAACTTGCCGAGAAAGGGAAAATCGTGGTCAGTTGGGTCGGGCTGGTCCCGCTGCTGCTGGTGCCGACGGGGGTGATTCTGTGGTGGCGGGGCAAACGCCTCACGGTCAAATTCAAGGCGACCAATTTTAAGATTCCGTGGCATCGTGTTTTCCACGACTCTCACCAGGCCATTGGGATCTACGCGGCGTTGTTTCTCATCATTGCTTCGTTCACGGGAATTTTGATCGGCTTCAGTTTTGGGGAGAAATTCTTTTATGCGGTCACCCGGTCGTCTCCACCGCCTCGCCAGCAACCTCTGCCATCGACGCCGGTGCACGGAGTGACGCCGATTATGGCGGACCAGGTCCTCGACATCGCGCGCCGGGCCATGCCCAACGCGACTCCCTCCGTTATGGTGCGGCCTTTGCGCCCGGCCGGCGCGTACACGGTGCTGATGCGCGTGCCGGAGGAGACTTCGGAGGCCGTCCATAGCTCGGTCACGGTCGATCAGTACAGCGGCAAAGTGCTGGCGGTGCATAATTACGAGACCGAATCGACGGGCTACCGCTGGATCCGCTTCAACCGGTCGATTCACACCGGCGACATTTTCGGGCTGGCTTCGCACATTGTGGTTTCGCTTTCCAGTCTGGCACTGGCGGCGATGGCGATCTCGGGGTTCGTCATCTGGTGGAAGAAGCTCGCGGTGTAAACATGACTCGCGTTCTGTTCGCTTGCCTCCTCGCGACTGCCGCCGTCCACGCCGGAGTGGTGCAGGGGACGGTGCAGGAATTCGCCAGCGGGTATTCCCTCTCACGGACCTCCGTCCGCCTGGTCCCGGTGCCGCGCGCAGACAACATCAATCTCAAGCAGATGCAGTTACGCACAGGACCGGCCGGACAATTCGTATTCTTCAACGTGCCGGACGGATATTATTTCCTGATCTCGACGCGCAACGGCTATTTTCCCGGCGCGTATGGTCAGCGCCGTCCGAACGGACAGGGGGCGCCGATTCTGGCGACCAAGGATTCCGACCTGTTCGCGCAACTGCGCATGCATCGCAAGGGCGCCATCACCGGACGGGTGCTCGACGAGAACGGCGTCGGAATCGAAGGCGTGCCGGTGGTGGCTTATCGCGCGCATCTGCCTTTGCGGGTGGCGGCGCAGGGAACATCGGACGATCGGGGCGTGTACCGCATCCACGGCCTGGACGCGGGGAAATATTGGGTGCGGAGCACGGCGCACACGCTTGAAGACGGGTCGGGAATGCTGCCGACCTTCGGTCCGCAATCGCGCGAAGTGAGGGAAGCGCGGGCCCACGAGGTGAGGCTGGACGAGGACACGCCCGATGCCGACGTCCATCCGGAGTTCGGATCGTTGTTTCAACTCGGCGGCGAGCTGCAATGCTTTTCGGCGGAAACGATTAAAGTCACGCTGACCTCCGAGACGGTGCAAAAAACCACGCAGGGGCATTGCGGGGGCACGTACAGCTTCCTGAGTCTCTCGCCGGCGGTTTACGAGGTGACCGCCGAGTTCCTGAATGGGCAGGAATCCGGATACATCGAACTTTTTGTGGATAAGAATACAACCACGGCCGCGGTGAAACTGCAGCCTCCGCCTACGGTGGACTTCGATATACGCCGCGCGGGCTCGGCCAGCCCCGTCGATTTTCCCGTCACAGTGACCGGCCGCAGGCAGGACCTGTACGACGCCGGAAGCGAACAGCAGCTCACGACGCCGCGCGCGACGATGCTGGCGGGCCACTGGGAGTTGAGCGCGCAGGCGGGCGCGGACAAATACATCGAATCGATCTCGAATTTCCAAGGGCAGGTGCGGCGTGAACTGCAGATCGAGAAATCGGTCGAGTGGTTCGACATTTTTCTCGACATGCGCAACTCGGCCCGGGTGAGGATTACCGTCGCCGACAAAGCTGCGCAGATCAGCGGCAGCGTCACCAAGGAAGGCAAGGGAGTGCCCGGGGCGCCGGTGTTCCTGTGGCCCCTGGCCGAAGGCGCGAAGCGATCGTTAAAAGGATACCGGATGGTGATCGCGGACACCGATGGGAAATATCACTTCGAGGGCCTGCCGCCCGGCGATTACCGCATGCTGGCGACGTCCGATTTTACGGAGATCGACGAAGCGGCGCTCGACGAGGGCCTGGCGGTTACGATTCACGCCGAGGCGTCGCAAAGAACGGCCGCGGATCTGGTGCTGTGGATCGCGCCGTAGACGATAACCATACTTTATCGAAAACAGAAACGAGCAGATGCACATTCTTTCAGAGAAGGTCAGCGATGGGAGGGAACGTCAGCAAGAAGCTCAAACCCAACAAAATCAGTGCAGCGGCATTGATACGCCCTGCGGGGACCGTCTTGTTGCACCAGCGCCATTCCAAAATCCCCCAGGTGAACAGCCAGATCAAGATGGCCGCCGTG
>OCZT010006912.1_pt1 | contig 11167 bp, 8 predicted proteins | sample 1539031 | NCBI WGS metagenome assembly OCZT01 (sample SAMEA3539308, study PRJEB22396) | soil metagenome | biome: tundra; feature: field; material: soil | place: USA | collected 2010-05 | depth 0.15 m
CGCGTCATCGCGGCGCCGCTGGATATCGGCGACTGCTTCACGCTGATGCCGGAGATGTTCAATCTCACCGACAAGTTCCAGTGTCCGGGAATCGTGCTGTGCGATCTTCTGCTCTCCGAGGGGAGGCTCAGCGTAAAGCCCGAGTTGCTCGACTTCAAACCACACATCGATCGTGGCGAACTCATCACGTCCAACGGCGATGCGCACGAGGAGTACCTGCGCTACAAGATCACCGAGAGCGGCGTCTCTCCGCGCGCGATCCCCGGCATCCCCGGCTTTACGCATGTGGCCTCCAGCGACGAACACGATGAAAATGGCGTGCTCATCAGCGACGAGTACACCAACCACGCGAAGCGCCGCGCCATGATGGAAAAGCGCATGCGCAAGGTTGCTGGCATCGAAGCTGCGGTGCCGAAGCCGGTGCTCGAAGGGCCGGCCGACGCAGACGTGACGCTGATCGGCTGGGGTTCGACCGACGGCACTATTCGCGAGGCACGTGCCAGGCTCGCCGAGCAAGGCGTCACCACAAACCAGTTACAGATTCGCTACCTGGTCCCGCTGCATGGCGATGCGATCGTCGACATTCTCGGCAAGGCGAAGCACACGATCATCGTGGAGAACAACTTCACCGGTCAGTTTGCCCGCTATCTGCGCAGCGAGACGAGCTTTGTGCCCGACGGCCATATCCGCAAATACGATGGCGAGCCCTTCATGCCGCACCACATTGTTGCCGCGGTGCGGGAACAGCTTGCCGGCACAACCACCCTTTCTGTTCCAACCCACGAAGTCATGGTGTAAGGAGAAGAGACGATGGCGACGATTAACATTACAGCTCCCAGGCCGATGGTGATGGCGGATCTCAAGGGCAAGGTCGATCCCGACTGGTGCCCCGGTTGCGGCGACTTCGGCGTGCTCGCGGCGGTGCAGAAGGCGCTCATTGAGCTGCAGATCCCGAACCACCAGGTGGCCACGGTCAGCGGCATCGGCTGCTCGTCCAACTTCCCCGGATTCATCAATACGTACGGCATGCACACGCTGCATGGCCGTTCGATTCCGGTGGCCAGCGGCCTCAAGATGGCCAACCACGACCTCACTGTGCTGGTGACGGGTGGCGACGGCGACGGCTTCGGCATCGGCGTAGGCCACTTTGTCCACGCCATGCGCCGCAACATCAACCTGAACTACTTCGTACTGGACAACCAGGTCTACGGCCTCACTACGGGGCAGACTTCGCCCACCAGCCGCATCGGCATGAAGACCAAGAGTAATCCCTACGGCAACATGGACACTCCGGTCAATCCAGTCACGCTGGCCCTCGCGGCGGGCGCCACGTTTGTCGGGCGCGGCTTCAGCGGCGAGCAGAAACACCTGACCGAGCTGATCAAGCAGGCCATTCAACACAAGGGCTTCTCATTCCTCGACATCTTCAGCCCGTGCGTCACGTACAACCACGACAATACGTTCCAGTGGTTCCGTCCGCGAGTGAAGAAGCTCGAAGAGGATGCTGAATACGACGCAACGAACTGGGTCGGTGCCATGGAACGCGCGACCGTGTGGGGCGAGATTATTCCCATCGGCAAGTTCTACGAGCGCACAGATCTGCCCTCGCTGGAAGAGACGGAGCCGGTACTCGATCTGGGACCGCTGATCGAGCGCGACCTGCACATCGCGCCCGACGTCGCGAAGAAGTTTGTCGAAGAGCTGATGTAAAGCTTGGCAATCTCCCCGCTATCCTGCGGGGTGGATGGCCTGCGCTACCCAACCGCACCCATGCAGGGGATTGGAGTGCCTGGTATGAAAAGACTCTTCTGCATCCTGATCGCGATCACGGCGCTCATTTTCGCGCCAATGTCTCGGGCGCAAGACTCCGCTGCCACGCCGGCAGCGACTCCTGCCCCAAAGCTTCGCTTCTTCCTGAAGCTGGTTCCTCCGCGTCCGACCTTCGCAAACGACATGACTCCGGACGAGGCGAAACTGATGCAGGAGCATGCGGACTACTGGAAGGCCCAGTTCGCGAAAGGCGGCGTGCTAATCATCGGGCCGGTGCTTGATCCGAAGGGTGCGTTCGGCATGGCGGTGCTCGAGACCGCGACCGAGGAGGAAGCGCGTACGCTCGCGATGAACGATCCCTCAGTCAAGGCGGGGCTCAACAAAGTTGAGCTATCGCCGATGCGGCTCTTCCTCATGAAGAAATAAGTACGTTGTTCCGTCTGAGGCTGAAGAAGGACATCAAGTAGGGCGGAATCATCTGCAACATCCATGAGGATGAATATGTTGAAACAAGGTCTGACGTTAATTGCTTTGTGCGTGGTTTTGGCTGCGCCTGGATTCTCGCAGCGCCCGGCGGATTCCGATGAGAAGCTAGCATCCGATTTCTGGGTATGGCGAGCACGATATGGGCAGTACACGGGCGATGACGTGCCGCGCATGGAGCGTCCCGCAGGAGTGGTCCGCGACTGGTCGGCTGCGAGCGTGGAGAAACAGCGCAAGGACGTGGCGACATTCGATGAGCGCTGGAAGAAACTGAACGACCAGAGTGCTCCGGTCCCGCAACAGGTGGACCATCGGTTGATGGGGTCGGCGCTGGCGCGTGTGCATTGGGAGTTGGACATTCTCAAGCGATGGCAGCGCGACCCGAGTTTCTATATAGAGCAGACGTTGACGTCTGTGGCGGAGGCTTTGACCGTACCGGGTCCGTATGACGAGACGCGGAGCAGGGAGATCATGGCGCGATTGAACAATGTTCCGGAGATCCTGGAGCAGGCGCAGAAAAACCTTGTGTCGCCGCCGGCGCCGTTCGCGAAGATGGCGATTGATGCGCTGGCCGGCATTCGGCCGAGACTGCAACAGATGGCGACGACGCTGGCACCGCAGACGACGATTGGCGTTGCGGAGTGGAGGGCGTCAGCGGAACGGGCTGCGACGTCTCTGGAGGCATACAGCGCATGGCTGCAGAAGGTTCTGCCGACGTTGCCTGCGCAGTCGGCGATCGGACGCGAGAACTATACGTGGTTCCTGCGCAACGTGGCCCTTATGCCGTACACCCCGGAAGAGTTGGTGGCACGGGCCGAGCAGGAATGGCGACGCGCAGTAGCATTCGAAGGGCTCGAAGCAAATCGGAACCGCTCCGTGCCGCCCCTGGTGATGGCGCCGACTGTGGAGGAGTTCATCGCGCGCAATCAGAAGGCGGAGGCGGGAGTGCGTGAATTCCTGGAGCGCAGGGGAATTCTGACTTTGCCAACTGGGCTGCAACACTTCACGCTTCGGCCGCAGCCGCCGTACCTCGCGGCGCTTGGGGATTTTATTGAGATGGATGACTTCACGTCGCCCTCGCGACTTGATCAAAACGGGATACGGTACGTGGCTCGGCCCTCGCCAAGCGCAGGCTATTTCTGGGTTGCGGATGCCAAGGACCCGCGGATACAGATTGTTCATGAGGGCACGGTTGGCCACTATGGGCAGCTTTGCGCGTCGTGGAAGAATCCGGATCCGATACGCCGGCATTACTACGACTCGGGGGCGAACGAGGGCATCGGATTCTACGCGGAAGAGATGATGCTGCAATCGGGGCTGTACGATGACAGCCCGCATACCCGGGAGATCGTTTACAACCAGATGCGATTGCGGGCGCTGCGCGTGATCGTGGATGTGAAGGTCGCGCTTGGAGCGATCACGCCGGAGCAGGCGGTCGATTTTCTCCAGCATAATGTGCCAATGGACGAGGCGGATGCGCGGACCGAGGTTGTTGAGATGGGTGAGTTACCGGGGCAGAAGATCGCATACCAGACCGGAAAACTGCAGATCATGCAGATGATGGAGGATGCGCGACTGAAGCAGGGCGACAAGTTCAGCGTGCGAACGTTTCATGATTCCGTGTGGCTGAACGGCAACGTGCCGATCGCTCTGCAACGGTGGGAGTATCTGGGCATGGACGATGAAGTGAGCAAGCTAGGTGGATCGAAGTAGGTGACCCGCTGAGGAGGAGAATGCTAGGCGCGCGGTTCTGCTTTAAGCAGCAGTCAACTCAGAAGTTGAGAAGAAATAATTGCCGAGTATTTGCGGATTGGCTCTACAATTCGCGCATGGATGTTCGCCACGCGGCTATGAGATCGACGAGCGCGGTATGTGTGCTACTACCGGCCATGTTCGCATCGATGCGGCCAATGTCCTCTCTCGTGGCAGGAACGATGTCGAGTGCGGTATTTCTGATGCATTCCGGCTTCTCGGGGTCCGCCATACTCGTCGGACTCGCAATGTTTACTCTCACTTCCTTTGGCTTTGTCTTCAATGACATTCTGGACTACCACAAGGATGCAGCAGCGAATGTGAAGCGACCGATCGCCAGCGGTATCTTGTCTCGAAAAGTAGCAATGCTGTTTGCGTTAGTCCTGCTTGTCACCACCTGCACTGTCTCGTTCCTGGTTGGATCAGGCGGGCAAGTATTAGTAATGGTTGCGGTCGCTCTGATTCTCTACACTCCTTTCGCTCACAAATTTCCTCTCATGAAGGGTTTGTACGTCGCTGTACTATGCGCTGCGCCCTTGTACTATGGCTCGTTTGTCAGCCGCGCTCGATATGCCTGGCCATCTTATGTGACGCTAGCCCTCTTCGTTGCAGGAAGGGAGGCCCTTATGGATGCGAACGAAGTGGAGGGTGATCTCAGAGCCGGCATGTTGACCATCGCTGTCGCCTTGGGTGATGCTCGTGCAAGACGAATCGGGACGTACATCATGGCTCTGTCCCTTGGGGTTGGAGTTATCGCTGCTACAGGCTGGGCCGGGAAGGTGATGTTTCTTGTCGCCTTGTTCTCTCTCTTAGGTGTATTCAGTTGGCCTAAACTGAACGACACCAGGCGCATAGAGCTATCTCGCCTTCCCATGCTGGCAGCGGCCTTTGCCATCGCGTGCGGTTAGCTGATAGCTGTTGGCCCCTAGTAATGCAAGGAGCGCAATGCCCGCATTTGAGCTCTCTAAATGGTACGCGGACTGCGTTACTGCTGAGGGCGATGCGGCTATCGTCTACCACGCAGAGCTGCGTTGGCTGGCCATTACCGTTCATTACTCAAGTCTGCTGATACATGGAGCGGGCTCTCCGACACGCGTTCTCTATTCGTTGCGCAAGCGCCCGGCGCCTGTGCTTCAGGGAGATCAGATCTCGTGGCAGTCGCCAGACTGGCTCGTAGCTGGAACCTGGCAAGATCTCGGCCCCAGTTATAGCAACCTTCTGTTTCAATCGGAATCGGGTTCTCTCGAATGGAACTGCATTGCCCCTCGCGCATCCGCAGTCATTCGCGTGGGCTCCGAACCCACGCTGCGGGGTTGGGGCTACGTCGAGCATCTACGTCTATCGCTAGCACCCTGGAAGCTCCCTATTCGCAGGCTGCGTTGGGGGCGTTTTGTTAACGAAACTGACGCGCTCGTCTGGATTGACTGGAGCGGCCCGTATACCAAAAGAGTCGTCTACCTCAATGGAACGGTCGTAACCGCGACAGAGATAAGCGATAGCGAGATAGTCCTGAAGGATCAGGAGGGCGTTCTGCGGCTCGACGCCGCCTTTGTGCTGCGAGATGGTCTGCTCGGCTCAACCGCACTCTCTGTTATTCCCCACCTGGATCGAGTGTTTCCGGACTCCGTTCTCAATATGAGAGAGTGCAAGTGGCTGAGTCGGGCGGTGCTCCAGCGGCCTGGATACCCCGACTCAATCGGCATGGCGATTCACGAGGTGGTCGAGTGGCCTTAACCCCGACTGGCAAGGTACTTTACAGCGCGACATTCGTATTGCTCCTGCCTCTTGCTCTTATCGCCTGGGCGAGTGCAACCGCAAAGATTGTTCATCTACCGGCTATTGCTTCTCTCCCCCTCGGTCTTACTCTCGCAATCTTGGGGGCGCTGCTCCTGCTTTCCGGGATGAGAGATCTCTGGATTTATGGCGGCGGCCTTCCGATGAACGCGCATCCACCTCCTCGGTACGTCGATCGTGGCGTCTATCGTCTGCTTCCACATCCGATCTACACCGGGTTCTGCATACTCTGTCTAGGCACTTCGATCAGCGCAGGCTCGGCGAGTGGACTGTGGCTCATCTCCCCCATCGCGATGCTGGGCTGTGCAGCGCTTGTCATTGGATACGAACGCCATGATCTTCGAGAGCGATTTGGGTCCATTCCACGAGGCCTGTTGCCGGCAGACAGCCCTTCGCCATCCTCCGTCTCCGATATCTTCGCCTGCTATACGTTTGCGATATTTCCTTGGTTCGTGCTGTTCGCAGGTGTGCTCTTTCTGGGAAAAGCATTTGTCCCGACGCACACTCTCTTAGCTTTCAGCAACGGCCTCTTCTTTATCAATGTTTCGAAAGTAATCGTGACGAGTGCGTTTGTGGGATTCGCACTTGCGCCTTTCGTGGCCAACAGACAAGGGGACGTCAGGCGGATCGCGGTCCATAGTCTTGCGGCAATGGGGTTCGCTTGCGCGGTGTTCCTCGCGATGCGAATCGTATTGCCACATCTTGGATACTGGACTCAAACGATCAATAACGAATGGTCCTATTTCCCCAGTGTTTCAATCATCTGGGGTGCTCTATTCGCTGGAGCTTTGGAGGAACGCTGGCCTTCGCTTCGCTGGATCTCGCGCAGTTGGCTCATCCTCCTCGTGGCAAGTTGCATTCTTGCTGATTCAAATGGCGTGTTCCGGGTTCTGGGCGGTGTAGTCACTGTCACTTTGGCTTGGAATGTTGGCTGGATATGGCAGGAGGTCCGAACAACTGCAGAACGAGTTGCAAATTCCTGGCGGGAATGGAGAATCGGCCCGGTTCGCATCATTAATCATGGTGCATATGCCGGCCTCGGCGCGTTTGTTGCTATCTGGATGGACATAGTCCTGGCAGGACCGGGACACCGGAACGGTATTCTCTTCGCCTCGACCGTGGCCGTAGCAGGCGCCGCCCTTTGGGCCCAATATGTGGAAGGTTCGCCTCAGTTACTGAGACCATTCGGATTTTACGGCGGTTTACTTGGAGGGACAATCGGGGCTCTGGCCGCACCCCTGTTTCACACGAGCATCTGGCTGCTCCTCGCTGTGTTTTCCGTGAGCGGCCCATGGGCCCAGGCCGCAGGAAGGCTTCGTTGCCTGGTACAAGGGTGCTGCCACGGCAGACCTGCCGCGGCCACCGTTGGTATCCGCTATGTCCACCCAAACTCACGCGTCTGCAGACTCACTTCCTGGACCGCAGTCCCGTTGCACCCGACACCCGTCTACTCAATCTTGTGGAACCTCGCCGTGGCGCTTATTCAACTCAACCTCTGGATGCAACACACGTCGCTCCAACTAATAGTCGGCCTCTATTTCATCCTGAACGGCATCGGAAGATTCGCAGAAGAGGCTTGGCGCGGCGAGCCCCAAACCAAAGTAGTAGCCGGATTACGGCTCTATCAGTGGGCGGCCGTGGCCAGCGTCGTGTTGGGAGCACTCTTCACCTGCTTCGACAATGGCGAAGTGACACCGACCCCGATCTTCCAATGGAACGCCATATTGCCGGCGGCAGTATTCGGGTGTGTCGTCTTCTGTGCGATGGGCGTTGACTTTCCCAACTCGCGACGAAGATTCTCGCGACTCACCTGAGCTACAGCTTGAGACAATCCGGCCAATGGACCTGGATTCTCGCGATGAATACATAAACAACGATTCCCGAAACGACATCCAAGATCGAATGCATGCCTGTAGTCAGACAACTTACGGCAACCAAAGTAGCCCAGGCAATCCAGAAGTATCTCTTCCATCCCCCAGCGGACCCCAGCACAGAAGCGGCGATGCAGGCCCAAATGACATGGAAGGACGGAAATGCCCCAGCCGCTGAATCGAGACTCCGTTCTAGTTGCATCAGATGTCCGAGCGGAACGGTTGCTATAAATGGACGGGGTGGAGCGACTAGTGGTATCAGGACAAATATCGGAAATACGACGACCATGGCGACAAGAGCCTGGGTGGCGAACCGTCGTAGCGCGCATCGGCGTTGAAGGAGGGCGGGAGTAAGCAGGACGACAAAGTAGGTGCTTGCGTACACAGCCTCAGTCCACTGAATCACTGGAACCCTGGCATCCAAAGACGTATACGTCGTCAATGCGCCTTCATGAACTCCCAAACGCACGACTGATTCATACGCAATCAACCATGGCAACAGAACGAGTCCATAAACGCGCATACGCTGCATGAGCGTTGGTTTCATATTTGCGTCGACAGATCACCTCCCTGCACGATGGTATGAATCTGGTGGTGAAAGAATACATCGCGGCGAGGCAGGATGAACGAGGTGTACTTTTCGATTGCACCGGATACATGATTGGCTGGCATACAATTCAAACGATTCGGACTGGGCGAATTTGACTGCGGTGTAATCGTGTACGGCAATGCATTCCCGGTGTGACCTTGCGAGCAATCGCCAGGAATCCGATTTATGGACCAGCTTGCCTCAAAGGACGAAGCTATGAACGTTAGTCGTCGCCAAGCACTAAAGTTGATTGCGGGAGCGGTACCGGCTGTTTCGAGCGCGCGAACTTTTGGCGCCGTGTTGCAAGACTCAAACCCAGTATCTGCTGTGAACGCGGTGAAGCGGTTTGTCTTTGACGGCGTGTCGTCTGAGCTGCGTATCTCCGTGACGGAACTCGGTCAGCAGTCTCCCGCGGATTTGTCGGCGTATTCGCACCTGGTGATGGAGATGCGGATGAGTTTACCCCAGCGGCTGTTGTTGTGGGCCTATACCACCCATGGTCCGCGTTCCGTGTCGTTCATCGGCTTCGGTCAGAACGCATGGCTGCGCGCGTCGATCCCATTGCAGTATTTTGTTGGCCGGGATTCGAGCGGCAACGATCTGGCCTCTGCGCAGAATCGACGGACGAATTCCTCATGGTATTCGGTGTGGGGGCCGTTCGGAGATCTCCATTCCGTCGAGTTCATCGCCATCGCGATGGAGTATCCACTCAACAAGCCCGTGATCGAACTGCGCAATGTGCATCTGTCGAAGAGCGATGAGGGATCAGAGTTTCTGGAGCGCGGTCCGATGCTGGATTCCTTTGGCCAGTGGGCTCTGGCTGACTGGCCTCGCAAGCTGAAGAGCCACGATCAGTTGTCGCGCGAACTGGCGGCCGAGGAGAAGGCATTCGGGAGTGCCGCCGATTTTGGCTACGGACGGTATGGCGGCTATAGGAACACTCAGGCCAAGGCGACCGGATTCTTCCGCGTAGAGCAGGTCGACGGTCGTTGGTGGTTCGTCGATCCCGAGGGGCACCTGTTCCTTTCTACGGGGATCAACGGCACACCGGGCGGAGGCGCAGGGTTTGGCGGCAATAACGCGGGCACGACCGCGGATCGGACCAACCGCCGCCTGGATTCCTGGGGCATGACCACCGGCGGGCAGGGACGTCCCGGGACGGCGTTTCTTCGCTGGCCGCTTGGACCAACCTTTCTTGGTCTGCCAGATGTGTACTCGGCGAAGTTCGCTGAAGATATTGATGCGGCCGCCAACATGCAATGCTCGCCTCGCAGGAATGACCCTCTGCTGATCGGCTATTTCGTCGGGAATGAACCGCCGTGGAATGGACGCGAGAGTGAGCTTTGCGGCCTGATTCTCGGCGGGCCGGATTCGGCGACGAAGGCGAAGCTGAAGGACTTTCTCGCTGAGAGCGACACGCCTGTGCGGCGCCGTGAATTTATCCTCGCCTGCTTCGAGAGGTATCTGGACATCATCTGTGGCGCGGTCCGCAAGTACGATCCGAATCACCTGCTGTTAGGAATTCGCTTCGGTGGCAAGATGTCGGACGAAGCCCTCATCATGGCCAAGATATTCGACGTTTGCAGCATCAACGTGTACGAATACGAGCCGACCAAACAGATCATCCGCGCCGCCCGCCTTTCTGGACGGCCAATTCTTATTGGGGAGTACCATATCGGCGTGCCCGCGGACGGTCTCGCTGCCGGGCTGGTGCAGGCGAAGGACCAGCGTGAGCGGGGCAACGCCTATCGCTATTACGTGGAGCAGGCCGCCTCGCTCGAGTGGTTCCTGGGTGCGTACTGGTTCCAATGGCGCGACGAACCCGTGCTTGGCCGCATGGATGGCGAGAATTACAACATCGGTTTTGTCGATGTAACCGACCGGCCCTATGTCGAACTCATCGGGGCAGCGAAGGCTTCACATAAGAGACTGATGGATGTACATGCCGGCAAGGTGCTGCCGTTTGCGCAGCACCCCATGGCGTCGGATGCAGGTGCGCCTTCTACACCGTGGCCGCTGTAATCAATTAAGGATGTTCGGAGAATGCCATGCAAAGAGGAATGTGCCGTTCAGCTTCCGTGTTCGTGCTCAGCCTTGCGATGAGTTCACTGCTGTTCGCCGCCGGAGCGCCGGTCAAGGTGTGGGAAGAGAAGGTCACGATCCCGACCTACCTCATCGGGCCGCCGGATCCCAACCCGCAGTTCTACTTTGGCGGGAATTCGCAGGGCGCGCAACATCGCATCTACCCATATCCGGTCTACGACAACCTGACGACCGAGAGGAAAGACAAGACCTACACCATGGTCTATCTAGAAAACGAGTATGTGAAGATTGGCATCCTTCCCGAACTCGGAGGCAAGATCTTCGAGGCGGTGGACAAGACCAACGGATACGACTTCATTTACCACCAGCACGTCATCAAGCCTGCGCTGATCAGCCTTCTCGGTGCATGGATCTCGGGCGGAATCGAATGGGACCTGCCGCACCACCACCGCGCCACCAGCTTCCTGCCGATGCAATACAAGGTTGATGAAAACGCAGACGGCTCAAAGACAGTCTGGATCGGTGAATTGGAACTGCGCGATCGCATGGACTGGGCCGTCGGGTTGACGCTGCTTCCGGGAAAGTCGTACCTCGAGGCATCGTTCCGCATGATCAACCGGACACCGGTGCCGACCTCGATGCTCAGCTTCTCCAACGTCGCTGTCCACGTCAACGATACCTATCAGGTCATCTTTCCGCCGAGCACACAATTTGTGACGTATCACGGCAAGCGCGATTTCACCACGTGGCCGATCGCAACGACGAGATTCAACAATGCGGACTTTTCGGCAGGTGTCGACGTGAGTTGGTACAAGAACCACTTGAGCGCCAACTCCATGTTTGCCTGGAACTACCAGGATGATTT
>OCZT010006913.1_pt1 | contig 11166 bp, 7 predicted proteins | sample 1539031 | NCBI WGS metagenome assembly OCZT01 (sample SAMEA3539308, study PRJEB22396) | soil metagenome | biome: tundra; feature: field; material: soil | place: USA | collected 2010-05 | depth 0.15 m
CGAGAAACACCGTCAGCGAGTGGCCGATGCCCCAGAGCCCGCCGATCCATGCCGCCCGGCGAAAGCTGCGCTCGCGCGAGACGATCGTCGTGATCGCGACGACGTGGTCGGCGTCGGTCGCATGCTTGAGCCCGAGCAGGAAGCCGAGCACGGCGGCCGAGAGCGCGCTGAGACCGCCCGGCATCAGGAGACGGTCCGCGTCTTGCGCTTCAGGAAATCCATGAGGATGAACTGGCCGAGCGTCATCGTGTTCGTGAAGTACGCGCGGCCGCGCGTGATGCTCGACACCATCTTCACGAACTCCACCAGCGCGCGGTCGCGCGCGAGCATGAACGTGTTGATCATGATCCCCGAGCGGCGGCAGTCGGTGACTTCCTTCAGCGTTTCTTGCAGGACGTAGGCATCCAGTCCCATGGAGTTCTTGTAGACTCTGCCATCGGGCATCGTGAGCGCGCTCGGCTTGCCGTCGGTGATCATCACGATCTGCCGCATGTCCTTCTTCTGCGCGAGCAAGAGTCTACGGGCGAGCTTGAGACCCTCCGCGGTGTTCGTGTGGTACGGGCCCACTTGGGCGCCGGCGAGCGCGGCGAGCGGAATCTCCTCGGCGGAATCGTGGAAGAGCACGACCTTCAGCGTGTCGCCCGGAAACTGTGTCCGGATGAGATGCGTGAGGGCGAGCGCGACCTTCTTCGCCGGTGTGAACCGGTCCTCGCCGTAGAGCACCATCGAGTGCGAGCAGTCCAGCATGAGGACCGTCGCGCAGCTCGAGCGGTACTCGGCCTGGCGCACCATCAGGTCGCCGTAGTCGAGGTCTATGGGCACGTCGAGATTGCCGTTGCGCACCAGCGCGTTCTTCAGCGTCTCGTTCACGTCGATGTTGAGGGTGTCGCCGAATTCGTACGGCTTGCTCCAGCCGTCCGATTCGATGCCGGTGGCGAGGTAGGCCGTGTCGTGCGAGCCGAAGCTCGACTTGCCGAGCGACGAGAGGATTCCGCGAAGCGCCTTGTAGCCGAGGAAGTCGACGCCTTTGTCGGTGAGGTTGAACTGCACGTCGCGCGCGGCGGCCTGGGCGAGGCCACCCGGGCCGGTGACATTCTGGTGGCCCGCGGGCATCTCCGGCGGCTTGTCGAGGTTGAGATAGCCCTCCTCGATCAGGCGCTTCACGATGCTGTCGAGCATCTCGGCGAGCTTCTGCTCGGAGAGGTCGTCGCCGTCGCCGCGAAGCGCGTCGAGCATTTCGGGCGTAAACTGTCCGCTCTTGACCAGCGCGTCGAGAATGGCCTGCTTCAGCGCGTCGAGCGAATGGTCCGCGTCGTCGCCGGTCTCGCCCCAGAACGGATGGAACTGCGTCCCGCCGGCGAATCCCGACTGGAGGAGAAAGTCGGCCAGGTTGTCGAGCAGCGACTGGAGATCGACCGCGTCTCCCATCGCGGGGCTGAACTTTGTGTAGGTATGAGATCGCATCGCTGCCTCCGGAGTGCAATAAAGGGCGGGGCGCTTTGACATGCAACGAACGGGGCGACTCCCACTGCAATGAAAGTGCGTGATCCGCGATCTTCAGAGCTAATGGGAACCGCCGTTCGAAGTGCAAACCCGTTTCGCACCCTTGCCAGGCACCGGAATTTCAGGCTGTTCTGGTTCGGGCAGACGATCTCGCTGGTGGGAACGTGGATGCAGCAGGTGGCGACGGGTTGGCTCGCCCTCGAACTGACCAACAGCGCCTTCATGGTGGGGCTCGTCGCGGCGGCCGGCACGCTTCCGATCCTGCTCTTTTCGCTTCCGTCCGGCGTGCTCGCCGACCGCTCGGACAAGCTTCGCGTGGTGCGTATCGCGCAGACCCTGATGCTGGTCGAGGCGTCGGTGCTGTGGGGCTTCGCGTGGTCCGGTCGCATCACGATCGACTGGCTGCTCGCACTGGTGCTGTTCGGCGGCGTGCTTTCGTCCGTCGAGATCCCCGCGCGACAGTCGCTGATCATCGATCTCGTCGTGAAAGACGACCTGCTCGACGCGATCGCACTGAACTCGGGCGGGTTCAACCTCGCGCGAATCCTCGGACCCACGGTCGCCGCGGTCGTGATCGCGTCGCTCGGCCTCTCGTGGTGCTTCGGTTTCAACGCGCTCAGTTATCTCGCCGTGCTGATCGGGCTCGCGATGATTCGCCTGCCCGCGCGCGAATTGAGGACGCCCGGGATCGCGCATCCGTCGGCGCTCGAGGGCATTCACGAGGCGCTGCGCTACGTGCGCAACGACCGGATCATGTGGATCCTCATGCGGATCGTGGCCGTGTTCTCGGTGCTCAGCGTCCCGATCCTGACGCTGCTGCCGGTCGTGGCTCGCGACCAGCTGCACCTCGACGTGTCGGGCTACGGGCTGCTGATGACCTGCTACGGCGTGGGCGCCCTTCTCGGTGCGCTCGCGATCGCGTCGCAGGGAGGCAAGCTGAAGCGCGGCCGCACGCTGACGGTCAGCTCGCTCGGGCTGGGCATCGCGATCCTCGCGTTCTCGCTGTCGCACTCGGTGGCGTTCTGCGGCACGATGCTCTTCGTGACCGGACTCGCGGTGATCACGAACAACGCGCTGATCAACACGCTGCTGCAGCAGCGTGTGCCCAATGCGCTGCGCGGCCGGGTGATGGCGATCTACGTGATGGTGTACATCGGGATGAACCCGGTGGGATCGTTCATCGGCGGATGGATCGCGTCATATGTTGGGGCGAGCCGGGCGATCGGCATGATGGCGGCGCCGATGGTGGTGTTCACGGCGTGGGTATTTCACCGGTACGGAGAGTTGCGGCGGGCGTGAATCAGTTTTCGTCGAGCGGCGTATCCAGTGCCGACCGGATCATCTGGCCCAAAGCCGGCGCCGTGAACGGCTTCTGCAGGAAGAACAGCGTCTTGGCGCGCAGCTGCTGCAGAAGTGCGACGTCGTCCGTATAGCCCGACACGAAGACGACTTTCATTCCAGGGCGGAGTTTGTGGACGGCCTCGGCCAGCTCCCGGCCGTTGATTCCGGGCATGATCACATCGGAGAGCAGCACGTCGATCGTGCCGATGTGATCGCGCGCCAGGTCGAGCGCCTGCCTCGGTCCGGCCGCGGCGATGACGCGGAAGCCCAGCCCCTCGAGCATGCGCGCGGTCACGCGGCGCACGGCGTCGTCGTCCTCGACGAGCAGCACCGACTCGTCGCCGCCGACGGTGTCCGTGCCGCGCGTGGGCGTGACACGTGGCACGGGCTCGCCCGCGCAGAGCGGGAGGTACACTCTCAGCGTCGTCCCCTCGTCGACCTTCGACTGCAGTCTCACCTGGCCGCCGGCCGCCTGCACGATGCTGAAGACCATCGACAAGCCGAGGCCGGTGCCCTTGCCGCGTTCCTTTGTGGTGAAGAACGGTTCGAACGCTCGCTCCGCGGTTGCCGCATCCATCCCCATCCCGTTGTCGGCGACGGCGAAAAGGACCCAGCGCCCCGGCGCGAGGCCCGAGGGTGCGGAATCCGTCGCGAGCGTGTGCACATGGATCACCGCGGAGCCGCCGTTCGGCATGGCGTCGCGCGCGTTCACGAGCAGGTTGAGCACGACCTGCTCGAGCTGGCTCGGGTCGGCGCGCACAGTGCACGGCGCGCGGTCGAGGCGCAGCTCGAGCTTCACCTGCTCGCCGAGCGTCCGCACGAGGAGCGGCTGCATGCCGCGGACGATGTCGCGCACATCGACCAGCATCGGCGCGGAGACTTTCTGCCGTGAGAAGGTCAGCAGGCGCTTGGTCAGGTCCGTCGCACGCATCGCGGAACCGCGCGCGTGGCGCAGTTCGTCGGTCGCCTCGTGCTCCTCGGGGAGCGACGAGATCGCGAGCTCAATGCTGCCGAGGATGGCGGTGAGCAGGTTGTTGAAGTCGTGCGCGATGCCGGCGGCGAGACTGCCGACCGCCTCGATCTTCTGCATCTGCCGGAGCTGCGCCTGCGACACCGCGAGCGCGGCTTCGGCGCGATGGCGTTCCGAGATGTCGTTGATCACGACGAGGTACGACTCGCGGCCTCCCCAGACGATCGGCGAGGCGTGAATCTCGGCCTCGAACGTTTCACCGGATTTCACGCGGTAGGTCAGGACCCCGGCGTCGCTTTGCCGCGTAACGGGCCCGCTCACGAGTTCCTCGAAGTGCGGCACCTCGGTCGGCGGGCGCACGTCGCGGGCCGTCATCGACAGGAACTCGTGGAGCGAGTATCCGAACCGCTCGATCGCCGCGTCGTTCGCGGCGAGGAACCGGCGGCTGGAGACTTCCCAGATCCACATCGGGAGCGGATTCCCCTCGAACACGAGGCGGTAGCGTCGCTCGTTTTCCGTGAGCGCCGTCGTCTGGGACTCGACGGTCTCCGCCATCTGGTTGAACGCGGCGGCGAGCGTGCCGAGTTCGCTCGTGCTCGTCACCGACCCGCGCCGCGCGAGGTCGCCCCCCGCGATCGCCTGCGCATCCGCGGTGAGCGCGATGATCGGCCGGCTGATGCGGCCGCCGACGAGCGCGGCGACGAGGAGGGCGAGCGCGGCCGTCAAGACGATCGTGAGCAGTTCGCGGCGCGATCGCGCCGACTGCTGCAACATTGCCTCGGTGGTCCCGATGCCGACGATGACGACCCACGGTGCGCGGCCGACGCGCTCCCACGACCTGACCCGTTCCACGCCGTCGAGCTCGCTGATGTTCGTGGTCGTACCGCGCGGTGTCGACTTCATCTCGCGGAAGTCGGCAAGCGCGCTTTCGTCTTGGCCGACGTATTTCTTCGACTCGGCGGAGCGAAATACGATCCGGCCGCCCAGGTCGAGGACGGTGACGACAGAGCCCGCCGGGAGCGTGCCCGCGTCGGCCATGTAGCCCAGCGAGTCGAGCCAGTACGACTCGTGCGCGACCGCCACGAACTTTCCGGACCGCCCGCGAATCGGCAGTCCGTAGCCGACCATCCATCGCGTCGAGTCGGGCCTGGAGCGAACGGGCTCGCCGACGGCAAACGCCCCGGTTCGCAGCGCCTCCGTGTAATAGCGGCGGTCCGCGAGCGAAAAGGCGCGATTCACACCGGCGGGTGCGTGTGATGCGCCGATGTTGCCTCCGCCCGCGAGCTGCACGTTCAGCGTGCCGAGGGTGCGCACCGTCCGGTCGTCGAACGCGGTCAGCAGGCTGTCGTTGTACGGGATGTCCGGTGGATCCACGCGCACCATCAAGGCGACCGCCTCGAGCGACTCCTCCGTGCGCAGGACGAACTCGTCCGCGCGCGACGCGATGAGCCGGGCGACTTCGGCGGTGCGTTCCTCGACGCGCGACCTCGAATCCGCGCGCTCCTCGGAGAAATGCCAGATGGCGATGGCCGCCATCGGCGTGAGCAGCGCCAGCGTCAGGAGCGTGAGACGCGCGCGGATGCCGAGCCGGGGAGCTCGCACGCGCTAGGCCGACATCCCGCCCATCGGCTCCTCGCCGCCGGCGCGCCGGCGGCGCGGCTCGTCACGTGCCGCGCGTCCGTACGAGCCGGCGTCGTTGCGCGAGATCTTCCGCCGCGCGACCAGCGCCTCGAGCACGAGTTCGCACGCCCCGGCCACGAGCGCGTCGTCGCGCTCGCTCGCGAGGTCGTGCTCGATCACGAGGGCGAGCAGTCCCGGCACCGTCTCGAACGCCGCGCGCAGCGTGCCGGACGGCGCCTCGTCGGTCACCTGCAGCGCGGCGCCGCCGTCGAACCACATCACGATGTCGTCGGTGTCCGCGTGCGGTGCGTGCGCCTTCAGCGTGGCGTCGGCCGCGCGCCGGATGAGGTCGCGTGCGATCGCGGCTCCGCCGACCAGCTCGCCCTCGTACTCGAGCTCGATCTTTCCGGTGATCGCGGGGAGCGCCGCGTACACGTCGGCGAGCCGCGGCACCACATCCTGCTCGCCGAGTCGCAACGCGCGCCGCTCGGCGTTCGAGACCACGTTCTCGAGCACGCTGATCGGCAGGCGCTGCGAGACGCCCGAGCGGCGGTCGATGCGCTTGTCCGTGCGCGCCTCGAATGCGATGCGCTCCACCAGCTCGGCGAGCAGCGGCGGAATCCGCGCGGGCTTCGGGCCCCGCGCCGTCCACGCCTCCTGCTTCGTGATGGCGACGCCGAGCTCCACTTCCTCGGGGTAGTGCGTGATGATCTCGCTGCCGATGCGGTCCTTCAGCGGCGTGATGATCTTGCCGCGCGCCGTGTAGTCCTCCGGATTCGCGGTGAAGCAGAGCAGCACGTCGAGCGGAAGGCGCACCGGATACCCTTTGATCTGGACGTCGCCTTCCTGCATGATGTTGAACAGCCCCACCTGCACCTTGCCCGCGAGATCCGGCAGCTCGTTGAGCGCGAAGATGCCGCGGTTGGCGCGCGGGAGCATGCCGTAGTGGATCGTGAGCTCGTCGGAGAGGATGTGTCCGCCCCGTGCGGCCTTGATCGGATCGAGGTCGCCGATGAGGTCGGCGACGGTCACGTCGGGAGTCGCGAGCTTTTCCACGAAGCGCTGGTCGCGGCCCACCCACGCGACCGGCATGTCGTCGCCGGCCGTCGCGAGCAGGTCGCGCGCGAACTTCGAAATCGGCCGGAAGGGCGAGTCGTTGATCTCGCTGCCGGCCACGATCGGCATCGTGTCGTCGAGCAGCGTGGTGAGCGAACGCAGGATGCGCGACTTGGCCTGGCCGCGAAGCCCGAGCAGGATGAAGTTGTGCCGCGAGAGCAGCGCGTTCACGATCTGCGGCATCACCGTCTCGTCGTAGCCGAGGACGCCCTCGAACAGCGGACCGCCCGTCGCGAGGCGCGCGAGAAGATTGGTGCGAATCTCGTCCTTGACCGAGCGGTGCTGGCGCTCGGGGGAGGCAAATGCAGAGCGCTTGAGGGCGCCGAGGGTGTTCGGGAACTGTGCCACGGTGCGGTCCGGTGCGAGATGTGTAGAATCTAGCGGTGTTCAGTCCGCTGGTGAGACTTCCACGAGATTGTCGTAGAACACCGGCCCGTGCCCCATGTCCGTCTCGCGCTGCGACGTGGTGGCATTCGCGTTCGCGTGATCCGGGCTGAGCTTCATCCACCAGATCGACGGAGCCCACACCACGCCCTCGCGCACGGCGTCGCCGACCTTCGCGACGCCGGTGAAATGGCCGCGGTCGTTCTCCACCACGACGCGCATCCCTTCGGCGATTCCGCGGCGCGCCGCGTCGCGGGGATGCACGAGCACCTCCGGCTCCGCGTTGCGGCGCAACGACTCCACGTTCACGAACGTGCTGTTGAGGAACTGGTGCCGCGGCGAGGAGATCAGCGTGAGCGGAAAGCGCGCCGCGAGTTCCGGAACGTTCTCCGGGAATTCGTACGGTGGCGTGAACGCCGGCAGCGGATCGAGCCCCATCTCCCGCATGCGCTCCGACACGAACTCGCACTTTCCGCTCGGCGTCGGGAAGCCGCCTTCGGCGAACGGCACGTACGGCACGGGCAGGTTGAGCCGTGCCCAGCCGTTCGCCATGAGCGCGTCGAAGGTGACGCCCTTCATCTTCTCGTGCGTGCTGTCGAGCGACTGACGGATGATCGTGACGTCGTCATCCTGCAGCGCCGGATGTTTCATGCCCATGCGCGCAGCGAGCAGGCGGAAGATCTCGCTGTTCGGCTTTGCCTCTCCCAGCGGTGCGATGGCGGGCCTGTTCAGCGTGACGTACAGGTGGCCGTACGCATAGTGCACGTCCCAGTGCTCGAGCTGCGTCGTCGCGGGCAGCACCCAGTCGGCCCAGTCGGCGGTGTCGGTCTGGAAGTGCTCGAGCACGACGGTGAAGAGATCCTCGCGCGCGAGCCCCCGCAGCACTTCGTTGCTGTCGGGCGCGACGGCCGCGGGATTCGAGTTGTATACGACGAGCGCCTTCACCGGTGGTCCGCCGACACCGGCATCGCTGCGCGTGAGCGCCTCGCCGAGGCGGATCATGTTGATGAGGCGCCCGGGCGGGGAGAGCTCGGGACGTTCGAGCGCCTTCTTGTTGAACTGGAAGTTCGCGCTGGTCGAGAGCTGCACACCGCCGCCCGCGCGGCGCCAGTGCCCTGTCACCGCGGGGAGGCACGCGATCGTGCGAACGGCCATTCCTCCTCCGGCGTGGCGCTGCAGCCCGTAGTTGATGCGCACGAACGCGGCCTTGGCCCGGCCGTACACCCGGGCCAGATCCATGATGCGGTCTTCAGCGATTCCCGTGATCGAGGCGACGCGCGCCGGTGTGTACTCGCGTGCGCGCTCCCGCAGTTCCGCCGCGCCGAGCGTGTACCGGGCGAGATAGTCGTCGTCCTGGAGCCCCTCAGCGAAGATGACATGCATCATGCCCAGCGCGAGTGCCGCGTCGGTTCCCGGACGGATACCGATCCACTCGTCGCACTGGTCGGCGGTGCGCGTGCGAATCGGGTCGATCGCGATGACTCGCGCGCCGTTCTCGTGCGCCCTCCGCACGAACGGCCAGAGGTGCGGGTTCGCGGTGAGCGTGTTCGTTCCCCACAAGAGCACGAGGTCGCTCTGTGGGAGTCCCTCGCCGTCGGCGCCGGTGTTCGCGCCGATGGTCATCTTCATGCCGACGGTGCCCGCCATCGAGCAGATCGTGCGATCGAGCTGCGAGGCGCCGAGGAGGTTGAAGAAGCGCCGGTCCATCGACGCGCCTTGCACGAGCCCCATCGTGCCCGCATACGAATAGGGAAGGATCGCCTGCGGCCCGTCGCTCGATTGCGCGATGGCATTCAGCCTCGCGGCGATCGCGTCGAGCGCCTCGTCCCAGGCGGCGCGCTCGAACTGTCCACTCCCCTTCGGGCCCACCCGCCTGAGGGGTGTGGTGAGCCGGTCGCGATGATACGTGCGCTCGAGATACCGGTTGACCTTGGCGCAGAGGAATCCCTGAGTAAAGGGATGGCCGGGGTCGCCCTGGATGCGCGTGGCGCGACCGTGTTCCACGGTTACCAGCGTCGCGCACGTATCCGGGCAGTCGTGGGGACATGCACCGCGGATGACACGCGGCGCGGGTTCATCGACTGCCGGAATCGTGGGAGCGGCCATCGCCAGGTCCTTGGGGGGCGGGGGTGATCCGGAGTAATCTAATTTGCACGGTTCACCTACGAGCGACGACTGAGGGGCATTCAAACGGCGATGGGCGACGAGTGAGGGGCGATCTGGCGAAGAGCGACGCGTAAGGAGCGCGGAGAGCGTCTCCTCGCTTCTCGCACGTCACTCTTCACCAAGTCGCCCCTCACCCGTCGCTCGTTCCTGAGCCTAGGAGCCCGTCGCCCGTCGCACGTCGCCGTTTGGCCTTGACCATCCCCCCAAAAAACCGTATCTTACATCGCTGTCCGAGGACTGCGTATAAGGCGCAGTCTCGATTGTGCCTATCCAGTACTCGTAAGGAGATTTCCCCATGAAGAAGATTGCTTTCGTCGCTGCCGCACTCGTGCTCGCCGCTTGCTCGACACAGAAGGATGAGACGCCGGCTGCAGCCGCGCCCGTTCCGGCCGCAGCCGCACCGGTCACGGACACCGCCATGAAGATGGACTCGACCAAGACGAAGACGACGACCACGACGACGACCACCACCAAGGCCGATTCGTCGTCGAAGGCGCCTGCGAAGAAGCCGTAAACTCGGCGTTCTCAGACAGCAGACGGGCGCGGCAACCTGCCGCGCCCGTTTTTTTTCCATGATCTGCGCCTTATCCGAACGGTAGCTCTCTCACTCGAGCCGCCCCCTCCCCGCCTTCCCAGCGCGCCGTCACCTCCGCACCCGTCTCAACCTCGCGCCGCAGCATTGCGAGCCCGATTGGCCCCAGCCGCGGCGACACGACGCTGCTCTTCATCGTGCCGGCCGACTTTTCTCCGTCGAACAGCTCCGCGCCGGCGGGAATCGCCACCGCACTCCGCACCCCGCGCAGGCACCGGTTCACGTGCCCGCGGAAATGCACCCGCGCCACGGTCTCCTGCCCGGTGTAGCAGCCCTTCGTGTACGAGATCCCATCCAGCGCGTCGAAGTTCGCCTCCTGCGCCAGCGTGCTCTCGTCCATGTCGAGCCCCCACATCGGCCGCCCGGCTTCGACGCGCGCGATCTCCGTTGCGTCCCGCCCGACCGGCGTTGCGCGCGCATGCAGGAGCCGCGACCAGAGCAGCTCCGCGACTTCGACGGGAACAAAGCAGTCGAATCCCTCGCCGCCGAGATCAGGAACGCGCGCCACGAACACGCGTGCTCCGGCGAGGTCGAACCCGAGGTGATGATAGTCCGCCAGCCCTCGGAGCGCGGCGACCGCCGCCGCCGGCGCGCCGTGCGCCAGTAGCACCGACGCGAGCGCGCCGTGCGCGCGCGGCCCGAACACACCGAGCGTCCGCAGCACCGCGCTCACGTCCGCGGATCGCGCGAGGCGCGGGTTCACGTACTTTCGGATCATCGCGGCAAACCCCGGACCAGCGCTCGCGGGCGTGTCGAGCAGCAGGTCATCCGCGCGCGCGAAGATCCGCAGGTCGGCGATCACCTTGCCCTTCGCCGTCAGCGCGGCCGCGTACTGTCCCGCGCCGGGACGCAGTACGCCGACGTCGCTGGTCACGAGTCCCGTCAGCGTCTCCACGGCCTGCGCTCCGCCGACGAGCATGCGGAGGCGCGCGCTGCGATCGATGAGCCCGGCTCCGCCGCGCAGCGCCGCGTACTCCTCCTCGACCGACGTGAACAGCGCGGCGTTCTCGAATCCCGGCGGAACACGCATCCCCGGCGCGACGTTCGGAAGGGTCATCGCCCGCCCGCTCCCGCCGCGAGTCGCTGCAAGTCGCGGACGGTCGTTCCTTCGAGCGACGCCAGGTATCCGTCGCCGGCGAACGCGAGCGCCGGCGACACCGGACCCACGACGATCGGGTGCAGGCGCGCGGCGCGCGCGGCGGCGACGGCGTTTAGCGACGCGACGAGCGCGATTCCCTCGCCGATCGTGACCGGGCGGCCGCGCGCCATTCTCCCGATCGCGGCATCGAACGGATCACCCGCGGGCTCCGGCCCGGTGTAGTCTTCCGCGGCCACGACGCACTCGAACGAATCGGCGAGCCCCGAAAAAGAAAGGACGAGGTCGACGTCGCGCCGCGGAGCGCGCGTGACGATGCCGAGCCGCGCGATGCCGGCGGCGCCTCGCACGAACGCCGCGGCGCCGCGCGCCAGCGGC
>OCZT010006914.1_pt1 | contig 11166 bp, 6 predicted proteins | sample 1539031 | NCBI WGS metagenome assembly OCZT01 (sample SAMEA3539308, study PRJEB22396) | soil metagenome | biome: tundra; feature: field; material: soil | place: USA | collected 2010-05 | depth 0.15 m
GCCAATCATGTGCGCCGTGCAGGCGCGCGCATCCTTCGCGGAGGCGCCTTCAAACCCCGCAGCTCTCCCTACGCATTTCAAGGCCACGGGCTCGAGGGACTCAAGATGCTGGCCCGCGCTCGCGAAGAGAGCGGCCTCGCCATCGTCACTGAGGTCATGTCCGAACTCGACGTTCCCATGGTCGCCGAGTACGCTGACATTCTGCAGATCGGCACCCGCAACATGGAAAACTACGCCCTGCTTGAGGCTGCGGCTCAGTCGGGCCGGCCGGTGCTGCTCAAGCGCGGCATGGTGGCCACGATCGCCGACCTGCTGCGTTCCGCGCAAATCATTCTTGACAACGGCAATCCCAACGTCATCCTCTGCGAACGCGGCATCCGCACCTTCGAGACCGCCATGCGCAATACCTTCGATGTGGGCGCCATCGCGCTTCTCAAGTTCATCTCTCACTTGCCCGTGATCGCCGATCCCAGCCACGCTGCCGGCCATCGCGAACTGGTGCCCGCGCTCGCACGCATCGCTGTTGCGGCCGACGCCGATGGCCTTCTCGTTGAAGTGCATCCCCATCCGGATAAGGCGTGGAGCGATGGCGAACAATCACTCGACTTCAATGGATTCGACATCATGATGGCCTCGCTCGATCCGTTCCTCGCTCTCCGCGGATCGCGCTTGCCCGTGCGCCACTCCGCTGGCGTGCAGGTCATGGAGGCTGTTGGATGAGGTCTCTGAAGAAGGTTGTTGCGGCCACTGGTCCCCTTACCTTGGTGTTGTTTGTTTGCGGCTTCGCTTCTGACACATTGCACATTCCTGACGTTCCCATCGTTGTGACTTCCGCACCCGTGTATCAGCCGCTGGCAGCGCTGCGCGGCGCCGACAGATTTCCCAAGGGCGCGCAACTGCTGCTGGTGCGCAACGGCAAAGCCGAGCAGTTAATCGATGGCTTCGCGGCCACCGCCGACGCCAACGTTTCATTCGACGCAACCACCGTGCTCTTCGCAGGCAAAAAGACTGCGACCGATCCTTGGCAGGTGTGGGAACTCAAGGTCGCCGATCGTTCCGTACGCCAGGTGACCACCGGCGGCGGCGATTGTGTCCGGCCCCTGTATCTGCCCGGCGAGCAGCTTGTCTATGCACGCCGCACGGCCCACGGGTTTCAAATCGAGACCGCACAGCTTGACGGGAAGAAAGAGTTGCCCCTTACGTACATGTCCGCCAGTGCGCTGCCCGCGGACGTGCTGGCCGACGGCCGCATCTTGTTCGAGTCAGGCTTCCCCTTGGGTTCGGGCTCAACGCCGGAAATGTTTCTCATGTACTCCGATGGATCTGGCGTGGAGTCGTACCGCTGCGATCACGGCACAACCCGCTGGGGCGGAAGGCAGTTGGCCTCAGGCGATGTCGTGTTTACTCACGGTGCAACCCTGGCGCGCTTCACATCTCCCCTGGCGCATGAGCAGCCTATCGTTGCTCCTCATGCCGAGTTCGCAGGCGCAATTTCCGAATTCTCTTCCGGTGCATGGCTGGTCAGCGCGCGCACCGGTCCCGCCGCTCGTTACGCGCTTAAAGTCTTTGCGCCCGGCAATCTGGCAATGCAATCCGTATTCGCGCAAACGGGCAACGACATCGTCGAACCTGTCCTGCTCGCCCCGCGCAACCGGCCCAACCAGCATCCCTCCGCGCTGCACGATTGGCACTACGCCAACCTGCTTGCCCTCGACGCGCGCCAATCGCGCGAAGGCGACTTGAAGACAACGCCGGCGAAAGTCCGCCTGGAAACGATGGATGCATCCGGCCACGCGGTCGTGATCGGCACTTCGCCCGTCGAGGCCGATGGTTCCTTCTTCGTCAGCACACCGTCTGACAAGGCCATTCGCTTCGCTCTGCTCGACAAGAAAGGCGCGACGCTGCGCCAGGAGCATGGATGGTTCTGGATTCGGAGCGGCGAACAGCGCATCTGCGTAGGCTGCCACACCGGCCCCGAGCGCGCGTCAGAAAATCGCGTCCCCGCAGTCCTGCTGCGCACCACCACGCCCTTCGATCTCACCGGCGCAGGTGCATCGGGAGCCGGCAAACAAACTCTGGCGGGAGGCCGCTGAAATCATGATCCGCTTTCTTCTTTTATTCGGCGCCGTTTCGCTTGCTGCCGCGCAAACCGTTCCTCCGTCTCAGGGCACGCCGCCTGCGCAGACCACGTCGCCGGCTCCGGCCGCTTCTGTCGCCAAGTCACCGGCGGAAGCAGCACAGGGCCCGACCATCCGCTTTGAAGACGCCAGCGAAAAAGCAGGCATCGACTTTACTCACAGCTTCGGTTCGCGCCAACTCGGCTCGCTGCTCGAGGGCACTGGCGCAGGCTGCATCTGGTTCGACTACAACAACGACGGCTTGCCCGATCTCTACGTAGTCAACGGTCGCCCGCTCGACGACTCCATGCACCCCTATCCGCTGAAGGAAAAACCTTCTCCTCTTCCGCACAATCATCTCTATCGCAACGACGGCAACGGCCGATTTACCGACGTGACTGCGAAGGCCGGCCTCAATCCGGACATGTATTCGGTGGCCGTCACAGCGGCGGACTATGACAACGACGGCTTCGTCGATCTTCTCGTCACCGGCTACGGCAAAACAATTCTCTATCACAACGACGGCAACGGCCACTTTACCGATGTCACCGCCAAGGCCGGCATCAAGGTCGATGGCTGGGCCATCAGTTCCACGTGGCTCGACTATGACAAGGACGGCTGCGTCGACTTGTTCGTAGGACGCTACGTCAAGTTCGATCCCAAATATCGCGCCTACTACGCGGCCGACAATTATCCCGGCCCACTCGACTACGAGGGCGAGACCAACAAGCTCTACCACAACAACTGCGACGGAACCTTTACCGATGTCAGCGAGAAGTCGGGCATCGCAGCTTTTGTGGGCCGTACCATGGGGGTCACGGCCGCGGATTTCGACGGCGATGGTTGGGACGACATCTACGTCGCCAACGACCGCACTGAAAACTTTCTCTTTCGCAACAAGCATGATGGAACATTCGAAGAAGTCGCCAACGACACGGGCACAGCGTTCGGACAAAATGGCGAATCCACTTCGTCCATGGGCCCGGTGTTCGCCGACTTTGAGGGCCGCGGCGTGCTCGACCTCTGGGTCACCGACGGCCACTACAACCGGCTGCTGCACAACGTCGGCAAAGAAGGCTTTGAAGATATCGGCGCGTCCAACGGCGTTTCGCAAACCAACGCGCAATACGTCAGTTGGGGTACGGGCGTCTACGACTTCGACAACGACGGGCAACTCGACATCCTCATCTTCCACGGCGGTCTGATCCACCTCATTCCCCAGGAACACACGCTGTTCCGCGGCACAGGCAACGGACACTTCGCTGACGTCTCGCGTGACGCCGGTCCGGTGCTGAGTGTGCGCACAACGGCCCGCGGCGCCTGCTTCGCCGACTACGACAACGACGGCAAGGTCGATGCGTTCGTCGTGAACCTTGGCGCCAAGGGAACGCTGGTGCACAATGTCTCCACAAACACCGGCCACTGGGTTGCCGTCAAGCTCAAGGGAACCAAGAGCAATCGCGACGGCATCGGCGCGCGGGTCGATGTGATCGCCGGCGACAAGCGCTGGACTGCTGAGCGCGTTGCGGGCTCCGGCTATCTCTCGCAGGACGATGACCGCCTGCACTTCGGACTCGGCGCAGCCACCACCATCGACAAACTCATCGTTCGCTGGCCTAGCGGTCGCGAGCAGACGCTCGAAAAGCTGACTGTTGATCGCGTCCTCACCGTGGAGGAGCCGAAATGAACCGGCACCTGCACAGCCGATTGCATGCCGTAGTGGCGGCGTGCGCCTGTGGAGTGCTCGCGGCGCTCCTGGGCACTGCGCTTTGGAACGGCGGGCCCGCACGCGCGGCTGTCACCACCGGCAGGACAGGCGAAGTTCTCACCTACGCCTCTCCGGTTGAAACGCTGATCTCGCCCGACGGTGCGCGCCTCTACGTGCTTTGCCAGGGCAGCGATGAAGTGCGAGTGCTCGATGCCGTCAGCTTCAAAGTGATCAAGAACATCTCCGTCGGCCAGGTTCCACGAGGGTTTGCGCTGTCGCCCGACGCCGGCCGCCTGTTCGTAGCCAACACCTGGGACGACACTATCTCAGTCATCGATACTCATGCGCTCGCCGTGGTGGCCACATGGCCAGTGGGCGCGGAGCCCTCCAGCGTCTTCGAGGATCGCGAGGCTAAGCACCTCTTCGTGGCCAATCGCATTTCGAACGATGTCGCCGTTCTGAATGCGGACACCGGCGCAGAAGAGAAGCGGCTCGCGGCTGGGCGTGGCGCCAGCTACATCACGCCTTCTCCCGACGGAAGCCGTCTCTACGTGACCCACGTCTATCCCAACCAGACGCCCCATCGCACAGCCCCCGAATCTGAAATCACGGTGATCGACACGGCCCGTGCTGTGGTCGTCGATCGCATCCCAATGCATTTCATCGCGCACGCGTTTCACATCGCGTTTTCTGCCGATGGGCGCCTGGGCGTGGCCGCCGCGCTTCATCCCAAGAATCTGGTTCCGCTGGCGCACCTTGAACACAGCGGCGCCTTCGCTGACACGCTCATGCTGTTCGGCGCCGACGTTGGCAAGCCCGTTGAAGTGCCTCTCGATGAATTGGAGCGCTACGCCGCGCGCCCGTTCGGCGTCGCAATTACACCTGACAAATCGCGCATCTACGTCACCAGCGAAGGCTCTGAAATTGTCACCGTCATCGATGTGCCGCGCCTGATGCGTTTCATTCACAACCATCCCGGTCCGCACGCGCAAGATCTTTCAGCCAGCGCCAACTACGTGGTCACGCGCATCGCCGTGGGCCACGACCCGCGAGGATTGACGTTTCTCCCCGGCGGCCGCAAACTTCTCGTCTCCAATCGCCTTGACGATACGCTCAGCGTCATCGACACGCGCACCAATCAAGTGGCTGCGACCATCCCGCTTGCGGGCCCCGACAAAATGTCCGTGCTGCGTCACGGCGAGCAGACCTTCTACACCACGCATTACTCCTTCCAGGGCCAGATCGCTTGCGCCAATTGCCACATCGACTCCACCTTCGACGGCCTCCAGTGGGACCTGGAACCGGACGGGTTTGGCCGCGACATTGTTGACAATCGCCCCATCGAAGCCATCAAAGACACCGAGCCCTTCAAATGGAATGGCAGCAATGCCAACCTGCCCACCGAGTGCGGCCCTCGCACTGAAAAATACTTCTGGCGTTCAGAAAACTACGACGACCTCACGCTGACCGATCTCGTGGTGTACGTTCGCAGTCTTCCCCCGCGCCCCAACCGCTTTAAGCTGCCCGGCTACGAACTCACGCCGACACAGGAGCGCGGCAGGGCGCTGTTTGTGCGCTCCGTCGACAAGTTCAAGAACCCCATACCGGAAGTGAACCAGTGCGTGTCTTGCCACAGCGGTCCCAAAGGCACAAACCAGAAATCCTTCGATGTCGGCACGCGCAAAACAACCGACAACACGGGTCTGCTCGATACCCCGCAGTTGACCAACATCGCCATCACGGCTCCGTATCTGCACGATGGCTCCGCTGCCACGCTTGAAGAGATTTGGACGGTCTTCAATCCCGAAGACAAACACGGCCGCACCAACGACCTCACCAAAGACGAGTTGAACGACCTGATCCAGTACTTGAGGACGCGATGAAATCTCTCTTGACCCTCGCACTCGTTGTGGTTGGAGCGGTGCAGTTGCCCGCGTCAGCGCAGTTGCCCGTACCGCGCACGGCAGTCGATGCAAAGAGCTCCCATGGCGCGCAAGCGCAGTCAGCCCCACCGCAGGGGTTGCCGCACTTTCGCTTCGAGAATTTCACCACCGCCAACGGCTTGCCTGACAATCACGTCTACACCGTGCTGGTCGACGGCGATCGCATCTGGGCCGGCACCGAAAATGGCCTGGCGCTCTACGAGAATCACAAGTGGAAGACCTACACCACCGCCGACGGTCTGGCACACCGCGCCGTTCTTTCGCTGGCGTTGGACAAGCGCACCGGCGATGTGTGGGCCGGCACCATGGGCGGTCTCAGTCGCATCTCCGCGGGTCACATCACCAGCTTTACGCAGTTGAACTCCGGCCTCAGCAACGACGTGGTCTACGGCGTCTCCGTCGACGGCGAAAACGTGTGGGTGGGCACCGCTGCGGGTGCTTGCCGTCTCGACCTGCGCACCAATCAGTGGTCCCTCTACAACGAACGCAATACGCCTATGAACGAGATCTGGGTCTATGGAGTGCACGCCACGCCCACCAAGGTCTACTTCGCGGTGTGGGGCAGCGGCATTCTTGAGTACGATCAAAAGACCGGCCGCTGGGACAAGTACGACGATCCCGACGGCGAAACCGAAATGGTCCTCTTCAAAGATCAGGGCCTGATCCACGAAATCACCTCGTCGGTCAGCTATGTCGACAACATTCTTTGGGCCGCCACCTACTTTGGCGATAGCCGCTACGACGGCCGTTACTGGCACAACTTTCTTACCAAGGACAGCGGGCTACCCTCCAACTTCACAAACACCGTCAAGGGTGTAGACGCCAATCGTGCGTGGTTTGGAACCGACAAGGGACTGGCCTATTACGACGGCGTCAACTGGGCCGTCTATCGTCCCTCCCTCACCACTGGCAAGCCCGAAATGACGGTCCGCGACGCGAAGGGCAATGTAACGCAAGTTGCGGTGACCAGCGCCCCCGCCCACCATTACATTCTTGGCATTGACTTTAAGGGCGACGACATATGGGTTGCCACAGCCAAGGGTTTGAGCCACGGAATTCTTCAACGATAATTGCACCAGGAGATCAATAACATGAATGTACTTTCCGAGATCTTAGAGACCATAGCGCACGCACCCATCAAGAAGCGTGCGATGACCAACCACGGCGTTCTCAACGAGGCGTACGCCTACGCGAAACCCAGCTCTTTTTCGCGCGGCATGCGCATCGATCTGAACGGGCTGACCATCCTGCTCATCTCCGGCACTGCCTCCATCGACGAGCAAGGCGTAAGCGTCCACATCGGCGACTTCCGCGCGCAGATGAAGCGAACGCTCGACAACATCACCGGCCTGCTTGAGAGCGAAGGCTGCACATGGCACGACATCGTGCGCACCTCGTGCTACCTGCGCGACATCGATCGCGACTACGATGCCTTCAATGAAGAGCGCACTGCATTCTTCAAGGCGCAGGGGCTCGATCCATTGCCGGCGTCCACCGGAATCCAGGCGCATCTGTGCCGGCCCGAACTGCTCATCGAGATCGAGGCCATCGCCATGTTCCGCACAGAAAAGACCTGCTGTAACAAGGAGTAGTTCGCATGCGCGAAGGATGGTTGTTGGTTGCAGGGTGTCTTTGGTTGGCGGTCGCCGCGTCTGGCGCCGCCGGGCAGACACCCGCGGTGCGGCAGGCCGCGGCACAGGACACGGGTAAGCACGTCTGCGAGTGCGGCGCGCATCCGCCCAGTCCGCCGAAAGATCGCGAGGTTGAGCCCTATGCGGGCGAGCCCGAGGACCTGAGTCCCTACGAGAAGTTTGCCAAACCCTACTTCCTCAACTACACCCATCCGAACATCTACTCGGGCGCCGGGCGCGACATTCCCGAGCCCAAAAACCTCACCGAAGTGCGCATCGGTTTCTTCGGGCCCATCGAGCACAGCCCCGAGCTGGTCTTTGGAACACGCATGCTGCACGGCGCGCAACTCGCCGTCGAAGAGGCCAATGCCCGCGGCGGTTACGGTGGCAAGCCCTTCAAGCTGATGTTGCACAACGACTACGACAACTGGCAGGCCGGCACCGTCTATGGCAACGACCGCCCCACGGATTCAAGCATCTGGGGCTCGCCGTCCAACGAAACCATCAAGATGGTCTACGACGATCAGGACTGGGCCATCTTCGGATCCATCAGTTCCGAGTCAACGCACATTGCGTTGCGCGTCGCACTGAAGGCTGAGATTCCCATCGTCAACTCGGCTTCCACTGACCCTACGATTCCCGAGACGTACATTCCCTGGTACTTCACTGACCTGCAGGACGACCGGGTGCAGTGTCTGACCCTGGCACGCCGCATCTTCACCGAGCTCGGCCTCAAGCGCGTGGCTATCCTCCGCGTGAATAGCCGCTATGGCCGCTTCGGCGTCATCAAACTCCGCGATGCATCCCGGCGCCTCGGCCATCCCATCGTCATTGAACAGAAGTTCATGCCCGGCGATACGGATTACACGCGCCAACTCAAAGTCATCCAGGGTTCGCGTACCGATGCCATCGTGCTTTGGACCGACGAGATTCCGGCCGCGAACATTCTCAAGCAGATGAAAACCCTCGACATGAAGCAGCGCGTCTTCGGCGCTTATCGCACCCTGGGCCCTGAACTGCTCGCCGAAGCCGGGCCATTGGCCGAGAAATTTGAAGCGGTATTCCCCTACGACCCCTCGCGCAACGATCCGCGCTGGCTCGACTTCAACCGCCGCTTTGAAGCGCGCTTCAACGAGAAACCCGAACAGTTCGCCTCGCTCGCTTACGATGCGATGAACGCTCTACTCGACTCCATCTGCAAGGCCGGTCTCAATCGCGCCCGCATTCACGATGCGCTGGCCGACATCGACACCTACGAAGGTGTCACCGGTGCCATGGTCTTCGATCCCAATCAGAAGAACGTCGCGCCGATGTACATCGGAACCGTGCACAACGGCGCCATTACTTACCGCCGCGCGACCATGGAAAAGATGCCATCCAGGCCGCAGGTTACTGAATCGCAACCAACTCTAGGAGCGCTGGCACCACCGCAGGTGGCGCAGGCGGAGGCGTATGCGCGCGTTGGTGAAGAGAGTGTGACTTACAACGGTCCGCATCAGCCCGACGTGCCGGCGGGCCCCGTACGCATTGTTCTGTTCGGGCCGCAAGCCACTACCGTTGCGCAATCGGATGAGATGCAGGCTGCCCTGGCGGCAGAGGATACAAAGGGCCGTCCGTGGAAGCTCTTGCCCGTGGCCAGCGATCAGAACTGGGGCGCGGCGTCCACGCAGTTGGTGCATGCCCTGTTCGATGAGCACGCGCTCGCCATCATTGCGCTCGACCGCAACGCCGCGCACCTGTCGGAGCAACTGGCACTCAAGAGCTTTGTGCCCGTCGTGGCTCTCAGCGGCGACAAAACGCTCACCTCGACGAACGTGCCGTGGATCTTCCGTCTTCCTGCCAACACCACTCCCGCGGCTGTGTTGCGCTTGCTCCTGGCCGCCGCCCACCGCAGCGGAGCCAATCCGGAACAACTCCGCGATGTGCTTGCCTCGGGAAAGGCATTGGACGGATTTGCGTTTCTGCCCACAGGCGAGCCGCAAGTCCAATAACAAATCAACTCAACGCTTACTCCAAAAAAGAAGGGCAGCCCTATGAAGGCTGCCCTCGTTTTTTCATCCGATCCAGGTTTACGGCAAGTAATACCGGAACGACGTCCAGACCATGTTGTCGATGCCCTTGGCGCCGATGCCGCCAACGCCCGACCAGCCTTCGCGCACCGCATATCCATACTGGATGCTCTGACGCAGGCGGCCGCGGTCGCCCTTGTAGAAGTCATACCAGTAGCCGCCTGTGATTTCCTGCACGTCGCGGGTTTGCGCACCGCAGGAGCCGCCGGGGTAGTAGCCCGTCGAACCGCCGTTGAAGCCCGGCGTAGCGTTGGTGGTGCAAGCCGAGTTGCTCAGCAGCCGCGAGCCGTAGCCCTGCGCGGAGGCCGAAGGTGCTCCCCAGTGTCCGCCCCATGTGCCCCCGGCAGCCAGCAGCGCGGCCGTAGGCTTCGAGGTGCATTGCGAGGTTGAAGTGAATCCCGTCGGGCAGAATGTTGCGGTAGGCCCGCCCAGTGTGGTGGTGGCGGAACCGCCATAGTCTGCGCGGCTCGCGTAATCGCCGCCGTAGTTCAGGTAGAGCGCCAGGCGAGGAGTCGGGTTCATTTCAACCGTCACCAGCCCCGAGCCGTTGTGGATGGGAGCGAACGCGCCCACTGCGTTGGAAGTTACGTCGGAAAGCGTTGTGTTGCCGTAGCGGCCCATGCCCGGTCCGTAAAGAACCTTTGCGCCGACAATGAACTTGTCCTTGACAATCGGAACACGGAAGCTGCCGCCCACACCGCCGAGTTTGATGCTGTTGGAATACGCGCCCGCAACGGACGACTTGGGCGCCACAGCGGCGCCGGTCTCAATGTCCGTCTGGCCGCCGTACTTCAAAATGTCCGTTGTTGCGCCGGGATAGATGGTCTCATGCGCAAAACGCGCAATGCCGAGAACCTCGTAGTGGCCCCAGCCCGGATCGAATGCAGCTTTCACAATGACGTCGGGTGCCTGGTTGAAAGAGAGGTTGGCAATGTTGGTATTCGCAACCACGGTGTTGTACACCGGAAGGTAGCTCGTCGAACCAGGTTCCTGCGTGTAATTCTGCACGTAGGTCGTGGTGCCGCTGGCACTGATGGCTGCGTTGTAGTTGCCGCCATTGTTGCCGGCGCTTCCCAGCACCGCATACGGTGTGTTGCCCGCCAGACTGGCGGAATAGAGAACCTGCGGATTCTCAGCCGCGATGCCAAACGCTGCATGCTCCATGGTCTTGGTGACCCTGAAGCCGTACTGGCGCGTCCACACAAAGCCCGTCACGTAATTCGGGTCGATGGTCTGCGGCGTCATAATGTCGCCGGAGAGATTTGAGATGCCCTTCTTGTCTTCGGTGGCGAGAGACCACAACTGGCCACCCGTAAAGGCCCAGTGATTGTTGGTTTCGGCCTGGCCCCAGATCACGCGTTGACGCAGCACGTAGCTGTTCGACTGGTTGTTGTTTGACGTGATGCCTGTGCCCAGCCAGTCAGCCTCATAGTAGCCGCGGAGTGTGCCCCAGTTCGTCTTGCCTTCGGCCATCAACGTCACGCGCGACTGGCGTGCGTCGCCGAAGAATTCGCTGATTGAGTAAGCGTCGGCGTGCTCATAAGGAATTGCGCTGAAAGCGGTAGGAATATCGCCGCCCGTCGCCTTGCTGCGGTATACGGTTTCACCGGCCACGTAGCCGCCCGGCGCAAGGCTGATGCCCTTGTAATGCAGCGTGGTGGGGTTGCTGATGGATTTCTTGATCGCAGCCGTTTCGTC
>OCZT010006915.1_pt1 | contig 11165 bp, 27 predicted proteins | sample 1539031 | NCBI WGS metagenome assembly OCZT01 (sample SAMEA3539308, study PRJEB22396) | soil metagenome | biome: tundra; feature: field; material: soil | place: USA | collected 2010-05 | depth 0.15 m
GATCAAGGCATTTCCGCAACGCAACGCGGATGATGTCACAGAGACGACGCGACTCGCGCACGTTCTGATCCGCCTGGGTTTGACCGATACCAGGTTCCACGCGAGCATCTATCAGGTCGTCACCAAGGCGACAGGCGAAGTCGATTACAAGCTTCAGCTGCCATCGTCCGGCAGTTTCCCGGCCATCAAAGCCGTGTTCGTGTCCGAAGGCACGGGCGCTGAACACGTCCGGGAATACTGTGATGCAGTCGTGAGCAAGGCATTTGAACCGTGGTGGAAGTCTCACCTGGCGGGCAAGCCGGTGGATATGCAGACGGCGAACGTCCGAAGCGGCGTCAAGCTGGATATCGAACGGGTCTAGACTCACCAGCTGCTAGACTCTCATACTGCCGGGACACCACACCGGCAGTTTTTTTGTGCCCGCCAGCGCCTCACCACGCGATTTTCACCCATCCAAGCCACCTCACCCCCATCCAAACCGCGTTCGTTCGTCCTGGGCCATCGTTGCGCCTTGCAGGACCATTCGGCACGGTCGCCGCGATGCTGTTTCGGCCACTTGACAAGCCGGTTTGACCGGTTCATACTTCGCAGGTCGGACGGTTTCGCCGTTCGACGCCGACCAAATCGCGCTGGCTGTAGACCCCGCCGCGCCATCATCCGCCGCAGGTGTGCCAAATGGACCAAAAGCCAAACCGAAAACGCGGTCAACGTCACAATCGGATAACACACAGTATCCTAACAGATACCTATAAATCAGACATCATCCGATACAGAAAAGGACATAGTGATCCAGCTCTGTATTGTGAATCCTCTGAAATACATGAGACTGTTAAGGATCATGTAATACCACGTAAGTCCTTAACAGAGACTCAATTGCTTAAATCGTGGGGACAACGTAGTTTACTTAATACCTCTAAACAATTCCAGTATCCTAGACTCAAGAGAGAAACAGGATATAGTAAGATGGGAATTAGACAGATAGAGCTTCTCGATACAGATAAACCTAATCTGTATTATAAGAAGTAAGGATCTAACATCATGTTAAATGAATCCTCTAACACAATATCATCTAAGGATCGTATTAGACTTGCTAAAGTAAGGGATCAACTAGCTAAGGGTATTAATCCTTATGCTGATATTAAGGATAGAGTATTAACAATAGGTTCTAGAGTACATGTTCCTGTTGTTACTAAGGTTTCAAAGAAGATTATTAAAGCTCTAGAATCCAAGTGGAAGTCTGGAGATTCTAAGGATCTTGGTAGAGGTAAGTATGGGATAAGAGTAAAGCTTGGTATACAAGTTATACCAACCTATACAGAGATCCTCACCTGTTCATTCTGTGGTATCCAAGTACATGAATCTACATTGACAGTTAAGTCTGTTATGACTGGATATGCTAATAACCCAAACGATATGTTTGGAGTGTTACCTAGATATAAGAAAATGCGTGCATGTTGTGATTGTGTAGATAAACTGAGGTGAACAATGACTAGATACTATCTCAATTACTTTCATCCACGATCATTTGGTTTAGGGAAGTTTCATAGTGATTGGTGGTGGGAGACATATGAGAATAGGTTAGTGATCATGTTAATGCCGGTTCAATAAAGGTCGATCATGGCAAAAATGATTGTCTATCTTTGCATACAAAACGATACCAATTACTGTGGCGCAGTATTTGATAGCATTTATGCGGCTAGACTATTCTGTGAACGACATAAACAATTTCACTTTATTAAACGTGAAGTTGATTCTATTGTTAACTTTGAGGAGTCATATCAATGACAATTACAATAGCAATCTTACCACAAGTTGATCATGACTTTTGGTTTAGTCGATGTGGAGGTGTTTATATTGGGTTGTATTATTTCTATCTAGCATTAAACTATCGATCCTTGAATAGGGGTTGATGATTGAGTTGGTTATCAGTTTGGGGTTGAAGAAGAGTGACAATTAATAAAGCACTCAATTAATGGGATGAAAGACTCCCTAGACTGTTAAACTGATAACCTATTGAGTTATCAATCCTTGAATAGATAATCCCATCCCCTTATGGTCCCTCTACAATTCCGTAGAGTATAAGGGTTTAGGCTGGGGATTCTATTATTGAGCTAATGGTCCGTGGTAATGCCTTAGATCAGTGATGGGATTATCTATTGAGGGATTGACTTCTTAGATTACTAAGGGTCGTTATAGGTTTCCCAAGCTCCAGAACTGGTAAGCGGGAATTAAATAGCATATAAGTTGCTAGCCTAGCCCCTCAACTATTTGGGCAGCAGATACAGACTTAAATGGGTACTGGAACAGCTAGTCAATATCTATATGTTCTAGACATATAGTGTGGGTTAAGAAGGTACTTGCTGCTGCTCAATTCAATTTAGAGTATAAGTATGATCAAACAACTCATCGAAAACCTCATCTTTCGATACCAGGAATATAAGGCTCGTAAGGTTGATATCTATGTAAGGTTGATGGATATTAATAGAAGTAATAGAGGCTAACATGTACTTTAAGTCTATGTCTGAAAAACGAAGGATCACACTTCAATTAAAGGATATGAGTACAGCTAATCTTCAAGCAATGTTAATGCTGTTACAGGATGAAGATCCAAGTAGTTCAGTAATTCTAGTAATTCACCATATTCTTGGGGAGAGATCAAAGGATTCCATATTTGGTTAAAGATTCCTAGTAGTGACATCTTAAGACACACCCATCTTTTTTATGTAATAGTACTTATAACTCAAACAGTTTACCAAAACAGAGTATGGGTGTTATATCCCAGCAGATGCTGACACTACTGGAGTCAGCTAAGTACATATAATATTAATATAATCCATGATGGACACCCCTTGAGATGTCACTAGTGGGGATCTTTAACAATAAGGGTCGATATGTCTAAATATGAATTGATGATCATTGTTGCTGTTGGCATGTTCATTGGATTTGTTGTGGCTGGGACCATATGAACAACAACAAGATCACTAAAACCCAACTAGCCATCATCATCATAGGAGGATTGATTACTATTATTATTATTGCTATCAGTTGATGCTTGCATTGGCTTATCAGGATATGGGGATCTATCTAAAGGCATGTCGATGGTGAATAACCTGTGCTGATAGACCTGTCACACTGATAAGCCAATGGAGGTATCAAATGAAGTCCTAGGGTCTAAAGGGACAATATAACAACAATAAATTAATCTCCAATTAAAGAGTGTTTGCCTAGAAAAGATAGGTTTCTGGTAGTGCTTCCCTTATGTGTTATATGATAAGACTACCATATTTGATGCTTGAGTTGGTTGCTTCTGCTGTGTATGGGAGTAGTGCCCTAACTTCATTGCACTAATGAGGCTTGACTTGCGGGAGCAACCTATTGAGGTATCAAATGACTGATAATGAGGCCATTGCTAGACTCTGTTGTCTTGTTACTGAGGTTGGACAAAAGGTATATCATAGTAAAGAAATACATAGTTGCTTCTGTCCAGATAATATGATAATTGGTTCCTCAATCGTTTCAACTGCCATCATTGAGTATATCGAAGCTGCTGTTCATACTGCAATCTTGAGTCAATCACATAATGAGGGGGATTGATGTGTAATCATTATCTCTGTCTTCACTTTAAGTTAAAGCAGTGTGGTTATCGTGTTACTAGAATTAGTGAGATCAAGAAGATTAAGGGTCGATGGATTAGGAGTATTTAATGGCACCTCTCATCTGGGTTAAAGGACTTCAAAAGCATCTCGGCAAACTGCGACATTATGATCGTCGCAAGCGGCCATTTGATCGTTGGGATCGTCAACATAGACATGGACATATGTGTCCTGCTAATGGTGTGTGGAGAATGAGGCATTGATATGGATGCATCAACCTTAACATTTGATCAAATGGGAATGATGCAGATTCAACCTTATAATCCTCCACTCATCAAATTCCAGATGTTAATGGTGGCATATCAGTTAGCAACCTCTAAAGAGTGTCATCATAATCTAGCTTTGATGTGTGATTTAAGGCTTGAGGAGATGGTAAGGGATGGAGAATGGAGTGAGTGTTGATGTCAATGAAAGACTCTGTTGATACCTTTATTATCTATGGGTTTGTTGTATTAATCATGATTGCCCAAGGTGTATTAGCTCTTGGAGCACTCTATGTCATTGTGCATTTTGCACAGAAGTATTGGTGATTTTTAATGAAAACACGCATGGAGTATATCCCTCCACCTGAACCACAAGCTACATATAAGTTTACAATGGAGTTGAGTGCTGGTGAAAGATTAGATCTTATTATTGTAATAAGAGTAGCAAGAGAGATCGGTAATCTTTCTACTTGTCAACATTTAACTGCTACTGATTTTCTTTCTAGTTTAGGTGTCAAGCCATGAGATTACAAGCCTTCGGTAACGGTATCAAAATCTACTTCATCCTTCATGGTCCCCTCAATATTGGTAGGGTTGAACGTGAGAAGCTCATATTAGCACATAGAATAAAGCAGTTGGAAGCTGGGAAGGTTCAAGCGATTCCTAGGTATGAAGAGGATGAGGACTGATGTGGAAGTTCCAAAACTAGGCCAACTCTATATTCCTTGCAATCTACTAGGCCATAAACATGATTGGATGCATAATTGTTGCTCAACATTCCAAAAGAATGGCCCTAGTCGTAACTTTGATTCTTGGATCTGTTGTATATGCTGGAAAGAATACCAGTACGATATGGAGAAAAAGTGAAAATCATCATCACCGATCAACATGGTATGTTAACAGTCATCCACGATGTCCAAGAGATCACTGAAACCAGAGATGGTGACTTCGTAGTAAAGACTGGTCATACTATTGCGTATGGTGTGCAACCCTTCCATCATCCTAACAGTGATGTGAAGAAGATTGAGATTGCTCCTAATCATGTGTTGAAGGGTCGTAGGAGAGCTTCATGAAGGCCGATATCAATAATGATGGGAACGTAATAACCATCACACTATCAAAACGGAATCTGCTTGCTCTACTGAGTAAAGTAGATGATCCTGACTCACAAAAGACTATAAGTAAGTATTCGGATAAATTAGGTCAGCATGTTAGAGTAAAGGCTGAGCCTGATAATGAACATTATGGCCATAGAAAAGCTGGTCCTATGTCAGAGAAGTCTGAGAAGTTCATTAGAGAGTATGATAAGTGAGATGCCTCATGCCTCGTCAACGACGTTGGCAGTTAGTGAAAGCTTTTAAGGGCTTATGTTTAAGGTGTGGTAAGCCTGTTGCTATTAAATATAATGGTAACAAGGCTAGACTGTGCCCAATACATTTAGAGTATGTTGCAGCAGCAGTAAGACAACATAGACTGAGGAGTTTTGTGAGATGAAAATCCATATCAAAGATTATATCATAAATGCACTTAACTGCCATCGGGGTGATGATCTTGAACGAGCTGAAAGAGTTTTCAGCGGATTATCTAAGGATGCATTAAATAAACAGTATGGCTATAGTGGCAAAACATGCCAAGAGCTTCTGGATTCCTATCGTAAATATAGAATCATTAATGATGAAGCACTTCAAGCAGTAAAGGATCTGTGATGAAAATCCACACTAAGAAGAAACTTTATAGACGCACTCTCTCAGAACTCGCCAAGAAGGGTTATATTAACGACGCTAATGGTAGGATGGTGCTGAGATCATCTGTAAGTGCGAATAGCATGGTTCGTGATTATAAGCCTCAAAGGTAAGCTATGTATAAAGTTTGTACAAATGCAGATTCTATAGAGTGGTTTCAATATAAAGCTCATGATGGTGTATCATTCTGTAGCTGTTCAGCCGGACCACATATGTATGTGTGTACAAGACCACGACATCATCATGGACTACATTTGGCCCATAACTCGACCGTCACATTAGCATCATGGGCAGATGAGGATATTCGTGTTGGTTACAATGCACAACCTGAAAGTCCTAAAGATTCTGTTGAGCTTGATCCTAAGTATATTATAACTCCATACAAGGAAGATATTAGCTAGAGGATAAAAGGTTGGTTACAAGTTTAAAGCTAGTATTAAAGTAAGGATCGGTGAATCCTTCGCCAACATAATTGTGCTAGGTGTGATTTTTAAGGTATGTCTAACGACTCCAAAGTCTTAACGGGGTGAATAAACCCTGGCCTAGCTTACCAAGTTTAAGAGTAACAATCATGCTTATCAGTAAAACCTTTACTGCAAAATGTCGAATCTGTAATGCCAATATCAACATCTTTGAATATAAAGGTTTTGAGGGTGGAAGATATTCAAGTCATACATGTGAAGATAGAGAACTTTTTGCTTTATTTTGGCAGCTTCACCCAAGAGTAAGAAAGCTCTTCCGAGATCTCAAAGAGGTAACATAAAAATGACTCGTGATGAATTTAAAGCAGTCACTGGAGTTGAGCCAATTAATTTTGAACTGGTGTTTGCGAGATGTCTAAAATATTCACAAGGACACCATGATCATGCAGATTGTGGTGTTTGTGAGCATGGTATCCCAAGGTCATATAACTGTGCCCCCTGTGGAAGACTTGATAAAAAATGGATTGTTATCCATGCCGATGAGGTTGAGGATGATCCCAAGACAATCAAGGGTTATGATGGAGTTAGGATATGATCACAGTAATCCTCCCCAATCGAAGACTTGGTATTGAGTTCAGTCATAGGATGACCTTATATAATCCATCATTCCCTCCCTTTTCCGCTGTTAAAGTTAAGGGGACACAGTGTGAGATCTATGCACTTGATATTAATGGCCTCAAGATGGTTCCTAAGATTGCAAGGGGCGAAGCCATGTGCCAGAACAATGATCAATTTGTGAAGGCTATTGGCAGGAAGATTGCCTTAACCCATGCCCTTGAGGATTATGTAGAATTCTCCAAGTATGATCGTGGGAAGGTGTGGGATGCTTATTGGAATCGATCATGAATACATTAACTATGCTTCAGGGACTCCCTGGATCTGGCAAAAGCTTCTGGGCTGCTAGGCAAGAAGCTGTTGTGGTCAATAAGGATGAAATTAGGGAAGTTCTATCTGCAACAACTGGTTGGGTCTGGTCACAGAAGAATGAAGCTGATGTGATCGCCAAGCGCGATGAGATAATCATTGCTGCTTTGAAAGAGGGCAAGAATGTTATCTCAAGTGATACCAACTTCGCTAGGGTTCATAAGGTTAGACTTGAACAAATCGCTAGAGAGAATGGCGCGATGTTCGAGATTGTGAAGTTCACTGATGTCCCTATCGAAACTTGTATCGAGCGTGATAAGCTACGTGACTCCCCAGTAGGAGAGAAGGTAATAAGGACAATGGCATCGAGGTACATAGCCGCCAATGCACCTGACATTGTTCCTTATACCATTCCTGATGGTGATGCTATGAGTGCAATCATTTGTGATCTTGATGGGACACTTGCATTGTTAAATGGTCGTAGTCCATATGATGCATCAACTTGTGAGAAGGATACATGCAATGAGCCAATTCGGAATATCCTCGAAGTGTACTATAGATTCATGCAATGGCAGATCATCTATCTATCGGGACGTGAGGATAAATTTAGAACCCAAACAGAGAGCTTCTTACGACAGAATCATTGTCCTCCAGGTCCGCTCCACATGCGGACAGCTGGTGACTATCGTAAGGATGCCATTATCAAGACTGAAATCTTTGATAGCAACATTAGAAAAAAGTACCGAGTCAGATTTGTCCTTGACGATAGAAACCAAGTAGTTGAGATGTGGCGGAAGATGGGGTTGACATGCCTACAATGTGCGGAAGGAAATTTCTAACCATCATATTTACTTGGACCCCAAAAGGACATTCCAACGAACATATTGAAACGGTTCGATGTTTGAGTTGGAAGGTAAAGAATCATAGCTATGGGAACGAGCTTTCATTTGTTGATCATAATGGAAAATATGAAATCTCATATATTATTGATACACTCAAGGTTGGTAGCTAATGGCAATTTCTAAATGTCACCACGAACCCCATAAGTGCTGCTCAAATTGCCCTTGTGGAGATCTTTGTGCTAATGATGATTGTAAGTGTGGATGTCATAAAGATGTAATTGATCCAAAACTCCTAAAAGTCCTCTGTGAGATGAGTGATAAGGATCTAGATAAAGCAATAGAATTTCATCAGTATCACTTGAATCAGCTTTATATTCAGAAGAAGGTTAGACGACAAGAAAAGGAATAATCATGTCAAGTTGGGGTCATTATAGTAGTATTTATAACTTGGGTCATAAAGCCATCCAAGACCTTCTCAAAGGTAATGTAAATGTCGAGGAGAAGATTGATGGTTCACAATTCAGCTTTGGGATCTTTGAGGAACAAGTGGGTGTTCCTGTTCCTGGTAATGAATATCTACTAGAGATTGAACCTTCAAAAGAGATTAAAGTTAGAAGTAAAGGTGCAGTCATGCACCCCGATGCTCCTGAGAAGATGTTTACCGCTGCGGTTGAGACTGTCAAGCGATTGAAGGATCAACTCCATGTAGGCTGGACATATAGGGCCGAGTTTCTTGCGAAACCCCACCATAATGCCCTTGCTTATGATCGTGTGCCGTTGCAGCATATAATCATATTTGACATCAACTCAGGAGAAGAGGAGTTTCTTTCATATGAAGCTAAGAAACAAGAGGCTGAGAGGCTTGGTCTGGAAGTGGTCCCCCTTCTCTATGAAGGCGTCATTGTTGATATTATTGGATTCAGGCAGTTTCTTGAGACTCCATCAATTCTTGGAGGCCAGAAGATTGAAGGTGTTGTCATTAAACCCACCAATTATGATCTATATGGACGGGACAAGAAAGTCTTGATGGGTAAGTTCGTGAGTGAAGCCTATAAAGAGGTTCACTCTAGTTCGTGGAAGGCTGATAATCCATCGAATAAGGATATCATAGCACTCATTGGTGCGAAGTTTACAACTCCAGCACGTTGGCATAAAGCTGCCCAACACTTGAGGGATGCTGGACTTCTTGCTGAAGATGTGACTGATATCGGAAGGATTATGAAAGAGGTACCTAATGATGTGGAGAAGGAGTGTAAAGAGGAAATAAAGGAACTCCTCTACTCCCACGCATGGCCTCACATTAGGAGATCTCTTACACATGGGTTGCCGGAGTGGTGGAAAGAATTATTGTTAAAGCGAGCATTTGAATCGGAGGAAATATTAGATGATTTATGTGTACAGATCCAAGATAAGTGATTCTGCCAAGCTATTGGCAGATGGCCTAGAAGGAGATAGACTCAAGCTCTTTAATGGTCAAACCTTCCAGCGTCGAGAGGGGGGAACGATTATTAGGCCGAGACGGCATGATGTGATTGTTTGCTGGGGTGAGGAGCTTCCTAATGTTGAAGGCCCTAGAATCCTCAATGGTGCTCCCATTCTCAATAAGATGGATGCGGCATTAAAGTTAAAGGCTGAGGGGGTGGAGACGGTTGAGGTTGCTTCACAACATCCACGAGTAGAGCCATTAACATTTGATGTTCAACGGAATACAATCAATCGTGTTGATGCTCAAGTTCTTGTTCGTGACTTGCAAGCATTTATTGCACGCCCTGATCCTATTAATAATGAATGGCTCCCTCGCACTAATAATCATTTAGGTGGACATGATTTGATGAATCCTCCGGCTCATCCTGATTATTGGTCGAAGAAGGAAAACATCATCGAGGAATTTAGAATCCATATCTTCAATGGTAAGTCAATCAGGGCTGGTGTGAAGAAGCATAGGGATGGGGTTGAAGGACATGCGTGGATTAGATCCTATGATTCTGGCTGGAATATCTGTTATAATGATTTCCACTCTAAGAAAGCTATGCGAGCACTGGCTGTGAAGGCTGTTGAAGCACTGGGGTTGCAGTTCGGAGCTGTTGATCTTGGAAAGACTGTTGATGGGAGATTGCTGGTGTTGGAAGTGAATAGGGCTTGCGGTTTAGAGGGTGGGACCGTGGATGCCTATGTTAAGGCAATTACTCAATGGGCGGAAGAAACTCCATAGGAAACTGCCTTTTACGAGTTCTAACACGATGGCAAATTGCACAGATAATGTCACACTTTGCCAACTCTTTCTCTAATTTATCCCACTTCATTTGTCGGGATACCCAATGAGAAATAAGAAACTCACGTTTACCACGCTCAGGAACATGATCGTGATCCATACAATACCAAGGAAAAGTTTTGCCACAATCCTTACACGGTACACTTTTTAATTGTTGTATGTATTCACGTCGATTTACCTTTTTGCTGTGACGAGCTTCTTTATCGTATTCAATTCTATGCTGCTTAGCAGATTTAGACGGCTTGTACTCACAGTAATGTTTTCTATTGGATTCTCGACATAAAGGGCAACGACAACCGTGCCTTGTATATCGGCAATAAGAGCCATGAGGTGCTTTTGTTCCTGGATAACCACTAGGCATAATGTTAATAGTAGTGTATCACAAAAAGAGGTAATTGTCAATGCAAGAACTATCAACAGTCTATACAGATCTCCAACTTGGTTGTGACCCTGAGTTCTTCTTTGCCCAGGATGGAAAGGTCATTGGGGCTGAGAAGGTATTGCCAGCTAATGGTATCCTTGCTGCTGAGAAGCAAAGGGTATCAGGTGCCGGTGCTGGCGGATCATGGGATAATCCAACAGCCTTTGTCCTTGATGGGGTGCAGGTTGAACTCAATCCCAAGCCCACTTATTGCAGGGCTCATATTGGTAATCAGCTGAGGGTAGCATTTATTGCCCTCAAGGAGCATCTGAATAAGGTTGGAAATGGGAAGATCAAGGCATCCTTTTCATCGGTGATTGAGATTGATCAGAATGAGTTGAATGGGTTGAGTGAGAAGGCTAAGGTATTTGGTTGTGCTCCTTCACTCAATCAGTATGATAAGGGTGCAACGGTGAGTGTGGATGCGGCCACATACCTTAAGAGAAGTGCAGGCGGGCATATTCACTTAGGACTTGAAGCCTATCTCATCCCTCATCATGCTCGACTCGTGCCATTGATGGACATCATCGTAGGTAACACCTGTGTGATGATTGATCGTGATCCTGAAGCGGCCACGAGAAGGTTGCATTATGGACGTGCTGGGGAACATAGACTTCCAAAGCATGGCCTAGAGTATCGAACATTGAGTAACTTTTGGCTTAGGAGTTATCCATTGGTGTCATTAG